>JAESGE010000062.1_pt1 | contig 158787 bp, 145 predicted proteins | sample 9269601 | NCBI WGS metagenome assembly JAESGE01 (sample SAMN14515569, study PRJNA621662) | algae metagenome | isolation source: Tolypothrix brevis GSE-NOS-MK-07-07A and co-occurring heterotrophs from wet... | place: USA: Grand Staircase Escalante National Monument, Utah | collected 2006-04-16
GGTATGAACTTCAAAGGAATTTATCTCTTCAGATAGCTCGTGACTTTATTTTGAAACATTTACAACAAAAGCTAGATTCAAACACACATATTGACTTTTCTGTCAATGCGTAAGTCCTATATATTTGAAATGACTAATGACTGATATGCTTGACTTAGTAAAATCAGAACTTACGCGTCGTACTCTTTTACATCAAGCTGGTTTTGGGTTAATTACACTCGGTATTGTCCCAGCAATTTTTAAACCCACCCCTACCCTAGCTCAAACTGCAAAAGAGCCACCGATGCCGCCAGAAAAAAAGTTAGGATGGGCAGTTGTGGGTTTAGGAAAATTTGCCACCCAACAAATTATTCCTTCGTTTGCTGAGTGTAAGCGTTCAAAGTTGGTAGCATTGGTGAGTGGCGATCGCACTAAAGCTGAACAGTATGCACAGCAATATGGTGTTAATCCCAAAAATATTTACAACTACCAAAATTACGACACCATCCGCGATAACCCTGAGGTAGATGTCATATGAATCATTTACCGCAGTTGAAGCAACCAGTCCGCCGGCTCAAGTTCACGGACGCGATGAAGATTAGTTGTTTGTTAATTTTATATCATGTCCGGTAAATTACATATATTGTAGAGACGTTCCGGCGGAACGTCTCTACGACGGTTGCGATATTTTTAGTAGTGTAAATAAGGGCAGACATGATTTTACACCCTAAAAAGCCGTAAACTTCTTCACCGTTGAACTCAATAACTTTTTTCACGGCAAAAAAGATATGACTCAGGGTTGAGGTTTTAAGGCTTTTTTTTGAGTCTATTTACATATAGCAGAACTACTTCTTTAGTTAAGAGACACCATGAACGAACCCAACATCAACGAGCAAAGTAAAAACGAAAGTTTAGAACAGTTTCGCGAAGAACCTGGTGAGTACATGACGACGAATCAAGGCATAGGTGTAAACAATACCGACAATTCGCTTCATGCTGGACAGCGCGGACCCACTTTAATGGAAGACTTCCACCTGCGCGAAAAGATGACGCACTTCGACCGGGAACGCATCCCTGAGCGAGTCGTTCATGCCCGTGGAACTGGGGCGCACGGCTATTTCCAGCCTTACGAATCCCTGGCTGAATACACGAAGGCAAAATTTCTCCAAGATCCTTCTGTAAAAACGCCAGTATTTGCCCGCTTCTCGACTGTGACCGGGTTTCGTGGTTCGGCAGATAGCGTGCGAGATGTACGCGGCTTCTCGGTGAAGTTCTACACCGAAGATGGTAATTATGATTTCGTGGGTAATAACATTCCTGTCTTCTTTATCCAAGATGGAATTAAGTTCCCGGATCTCGTCCACGCTATCAAGCCGGAACCACACAACGAGATGCCCCAAGCCGCAGCCGCACATGACAATTTCTGGGACTTCATCTCGCTGGTGCCGGAATCGATGCACATGATTATGTGGGTGCTTTCTGACCGAGCAATTCCCAGAAGCTACCGAATGATGCAGGGCTTTGGTGTCCACACTTTCCGCTTTGTCAATGAGCAGGGTAAAGCACGTTTTGTCAAGTTGCACTGGAAGCCTTTGCTGGGCGTTCACTCCTTGGTGTGGGATGAAGCACAGAAAATCGCAGGTAAAGACCCTGATTTCCATCGGCGCGACATTTGGCAAGCTATTGAGATGGGCGACTTCCCAGAATTTGAGTTGGGTGTACAAATTGTTGAGGAAGAGGACGAATTCAAGTTTGATTTCGATTTGCTCGACCCCACAAAGCTCATCCCAGAGGAACTTGTTCCTGTAAAACCAATTGGGAAAATGGTCTTGAACCGCAACCCAGATAATTTCTTCGCCGAAACCGAGCAAGTTGCTTTCCAACCATCACACGTTGTCCCAGGTATTGACTACAGTAACGATCCTGTTTTGCAATCGCGACTGCTTTCATATCACGACACTCAAATTCATCGACTCGGTAGCGCCAACTTCGAGGAATTGCCAATCAATCGTCCAGTATGCCCCGTGCATAATAACGATCGCGATGGTATTATGCAAATGAAAATTAACCAGGGGAAAACTAATTACTTCCCCAATTCCCTTGGTGGTGGCTGTCCGATGATGTCTCCTGAGTCGATGGGTGGATATGTCCACTACATGGAAAAAGTTGAAGGGCATAAAATCCGCGAACGCAGCGAAAGCTTTAGTGACCACTTCACTCAAGCGACTCTATTCTGGAATAGCATGTCTAAGCCTGAGAAAGAACACTTAGTCAAAGCTGCTCATTTCGAGTTGGGTAAGGTAGAGAGTAAAGAAGTTCAGCAACGCATGGTTGAACTTTTCAACAACGTGGATCACGAGCTAGCAAAACTTGTGGCAATGGGTATTGGTATTCCGGCACCAAGTCAAGCAGTTACGCAAAACCACGGGCAGAGTTCACCAGCTTTGAGTATGGAAAATAACCCCACTCAAACAGTCAAAGGTCGGCAGATTGCGATTTTAGCGGCTGATGGGTTCGACGGTTCGCAATTGATGGAAATCAAGCAGGCGTTAAAGAGTGCTGGAGCGCAAGCAGAGATTATATCAAAATTCAAGGGGATGATTAAGAGCGCTGATGGTAAAGAAGTTGAGGTAAATAAGACTTTCCTCACTGCTGCATCGGTGATGTATGATGCTGTTTACATTCCTGGTGGCAAGGGAAGCATCGAAACGCTGAAGAAGGAGGGAGATGTAGTTGAGTTTATCAATGACACTCTCAAGCATTATAAAGCGATCGCTGCAACCGGTGAAGGAGTCGAACTGCTGCTGATGGCACCTGAAAGCAAAGCGATCGCCTTGAATAAGTCACAGTCAAATGGACATGTAACATCAGATAATGGTATAATAACCAGCCAAAATGCTGCAAATATCAAGAATGTTGCTCAAGAATTTGTGAGTGCGACAGCGAGACATCGTCATTGGAATAGAACAGTCAACGAAATCAAACCACCAGTACAAGAACCGACAGCTAGCGATCGTATAGTTATCGGTAGCTAATTATTACAGCGATCATACGACATATAACTAATCATGTCATCAAATCAGAAAATCAAAGACACTTAAGCAACTGGCAGGTACTATGAGTAACTGCCAATTTTTTTATCGGCTACTTTTGAGATAATTTGCTTTGATAATCTCCTAGGTAAAGTTTTTCTTTACATTATCTATAGCTTCATTTAATCCTTTTGTATGAATCCAACCTACATACCCTCCAAATACCATTTTATTGTTGTGGTCTGCTAAAAATATATGTTTTACATTTGCTGGATTTATAAAAATTTTAACCACAGTTTTATCTTTTAACGTAAAATGGGGTGTCGCTCTTTGAAAATCTCTACTATAGGAATCCGATTTGATTTTTGAAAAAGAATACGAGAAAATATGGAGGGGTTCATCTGTCTAACAGCGAACAATGACTAATCCGCATACACAAAAAGCGATGAGCGAAGCGCAGCGCGAGTACGCGATCGCAGAACTACAGGAATTTATCGCTCTGCGTCCAAATGCCCGTGAGGTAAGGAAAGCGCTGGCAGTAAAGCTGGTTTATCAAGGTTACTTATATAGTAATCCGGTTTGATTTTTGAACCAGGTTAGGTATTGTAGGGTGTCGTATTAAGGGTTTGGTGCTGTACAGCCGATCGCACTCCACACCCTACGTATCTGTTCAAAAAACAAATATTAGTCTTATATTAATGAGGTAGGAATATGACTCAAGCCCTAACTAAACCAGTATCATTTGATGAATTTATTCAATGGCTACCAGAAAGGTCAGAAGTACGCTACGAGCTACATGATGGGGTAATTATAGAGATGCCAAAGCCCACTGGGAAGCATTCAAACGTAACTGGGTTCTTAATCGAAGAATTAATTTTATCCATTATCCAGATGGGGAAGCGCGGTATTTGGACAATTCCCAGAGAATCAATTATCAAGCCTACCAGCAAATCTGGTTATGAACCTGACATCATTGTCTTGAATCAAGAAGCCCTAAGCAGCGAACCTCGGTGGGAGCGGGAATCAATAATTCTAAATCCTAGTAGCGTCAAATTGATTGTTGAAGTTGTCAGCAGTAATTGGAGGGATGATTATCACAAAAAATACGCCGATTTTGAACAGATGGGAATACCAGAATACTGGATTGTAGATTACGCTGCATTAGGAGGTAGAGAATTTATAGGGAACCCAAAACAATCAACTATCTCGGTCTGCATTCTGGAAGAAGGGGAATATCGTGTTACCAAATTTCGAGGTGATGACTTGATTCAATCCCCAACCTTTCCAGCACTAAATTTAACCGCACAACAAATTTTCAATTCGGGATTGTAGAGACGTTCCTTTCGTAACGTCTCTACGATTTTTGTACCCAAGATTGCTGATTATATGATGTAGAGATGTAGCAATGCTACGTCTCTACAAAGATTTCGGATTTTTTTTTATTAATGCCAATTAAACGGACATGATTTAAGGTATTGGGGGAAGAGAATCTAAAAATATCCAAAGCAATTTTTTCCCCTTGACTGCCATGAAACCACAACCAATTGGAAATAAGAGAATCCAGGCAATGCTGAATTCTGTTGCTGTTTTAGTCCATCCCTCACTAGAGCTGGCAATGTATAACCAATAGAAAAATCCCATTCCTCCTCCTATGGTTGCACCAACAAGAAAGCGAATGAGCAATTCTTTCATACCTGGTTTTTTAACTGATTGTTCCTCTGTCATAAATTTACTGTATGAGGTAGCGCAAATAGTACTATCAAAGTATCTTATCATTTTAAAATTTTAATCGTCTATGCTCACTTGTACACAACGCAAACCGCCAAATCCTGATGCAGTAGTAACTTTAACTCTTGCACTCACCGCAGAAGAACGCACTCGTAGCCGTCATCGCTTTGAAATAGATGGACAAGCTGTATTTTTGCGTTTACCGAGAGGAACGGTGTTACATGATGGGGATATTCTTGAAGATGAAACAAACAGCAATTTAGTCAGAATTGCTGCTAAACCAGAATTAGTTTTAACTGCAACTGCACAAACACCAATATTATTACTACAAGCGGCATATCATTTAGGAAATCGCCATGTACCTGTAGAAATTACAGCGACTTATTTACGATTATTACCAGATTCAGTTTTACGCTCTATGTTAGAACAACTAGGGCTAGAAATAAAAGAAGAACTTTTACCGTTTCAGCCAGAAATGGGTGCTTATGGACATCACTAATAGCCATCTTTTATGTCTTTTACAGTTAGCGAGTCCGGGTTTACCTGTGGGAGCATATAGTTATTCTGAAGGCTTGGAAACCCTGGTAGAGAATAATATCATTAATCATCAAGAAAGTTTACAACACTGGTTAGAAGCAGAATTACGTTATGGGGCAATTCGGTTAGAAGCAGCGGTGATGGTAAGAGCTTATAATTGCGTAAAAATGAATGATTTAGAAGCGCTATCTCGTTGGAATATGTGGTTATCTGCGGTTCGCGAAACTGAAGAATTACGCAATTCTAGTTTACAAATGGGGCGATCGCTTATCCAATTATTTGCTAAACTAGAACCGCAGAGCAAGATTACAGCGGATTCTGTGGGTAATTATTGTAATTATGCGATCGCTTTCGGCATTGCCGCTGCTGACTGGGATATCAATATTCAAGCCGCAATATTAGGATATCTACATAGCTGGGTAAGTAATTTAATTACCGCTGGGGTGAAACTTATACCTTTAGGACAAACAGCGGGACAGTTGTTATTAGTAAAGTTACAACCACTAATTAACGATGCAACAGCCTCCATTCTCGCCTTAGAAGATGATAACCTTAGTTGTTGTAGTTGGGGTTTATCTTTAGCAAGCATGGCGCATGAAACGCAGTATACACGATTATTTCGCAGTTAGGATTGACGAATGGGAAAGAACACGTTACTAACAACCAACAAATAATGAACACATTTCGCGTAGGTGTTGCAGGTCCGGTAGGATCGGGAAAGACGGCTTTGGTGGATGCTTTGTGTAAAGCGATGCGTGAAAAATATAATATCGCTGTTGTGACAAATGATATCTATACTCAGGAAGATGCCCAATTTTTGGTGCGTTCTCAAGCCTTAAGTAGCGATCGCATTTTGGGTGTAGAAACTGGTGGTTGTCCCCACACAGCTATTCGCGAAGATGCTTCGATGAATTTAGCCGCAATTGAACAGTTAGAAGTGCGTTTTCCCGATTTAGATTTGGTCTTTTTAGAAAGCGGTGGTGATAATTTGGCGGCTACTTTTAGTCCCGAATTAGTTGATTTAACTATTTATGTTATTGATGTTGCCGCTGGTGATAAAATTCCTCGCAAAGGTGGTCCAGGAATTACTAAATCTGATTTATTAGTGATAAATAAAATCGATTTAGCTCCCTATGTCGGTGCAAATTTAAATGTCATGGAACGCGATGCTAAGAAAATGCGCGGTGAGAAACCTTTTATTTTTAGTAACTTGAAAACGCAATGGGGATTAGCAGATATAATTAAGTTTGTATCCACTAATATTTGTTAATAAGTCAATGCACTAGATGCAGTATACGGAAAGGTGCGAACCGTTGGTATCGCTCCTTCTTCATGATAAACTTTGGTGGGAAAGAGCGATTCCACGGTCATATAAATCCGTATTTTGCGGAATCGCTCCTTTTATTCACAACGATTAATGGATAAGTGCAAGTGCTTCTGTGCATCAAAAATACACTTCGGACAGTCAGCATTTAGTAGTCTGTCAAGCCAACTTTGCCCTGCTTTCGTAGTAAGCGATTTATCGCTTTTTAAGGACTTTAGTCCTTACTACCAATTCTTTATGAAGATGCGCCTAATGAGTGCCCGCGTAGGCGGGCTTCGTTCCTATAGCCCCAGGCTAAAGCGCCTAAGGGCGTTATGTGCAGCCTCACATAGAATTAGTATTACTACCAACGCCGGCAAAGTTACCTTGCTGGACTACTATTAGTAGCCTTGTCAACGAGGACTTCAATACTCGTAGGCACCTATATCAACACCACCGCCTTGGTTTCGTTGCTTGCCATCCTTATCGAACTGTGCATATTTACCAATCTCTGGAGAGCCAGTATTAATTGCCTTCGATGCAGATGTGAGATGGAAATTATTACCATCTAAACTGGCAAACTCAACTGACTTAACCATAGTGTTGTTACTAGCTTTGAGATTCCCAAGTCCACTCCCACCATCGTAGAGTTTCTCAAACTTATCCGAGAATAAGTTGTTGTCAAAGGTTAGGTTGTTCACATCTTCGATAGACCCATTCCGGTAGGTACTATCGGCAAAGATATTGTTGCGAACCATAATGTCATGAGATCTATAACCGCCAGTGTAATCAGTACCATCGATGACAATGGCTTGGACATTCTTGGCAATGGTATTGTTGACAATCTCAACGTTTCTAACATTACTGGTAACGGTAATTCCTTGACCACCATTCATTCCCTGTATTCCATTGCCATAGATAACGTTGTTGTAGACTCGGATATTAGATACATCCCCTTGATTAGGAGCTTCATCTGCAATCACAATTCCATCAGCAGTGTTGTTGAAGACAACATTGTTATAGACATCAATGTTAAACATATCAGCACGGTTGCCATCAAGGTAGATGGCAGGACCACCGTTGTAGCCCCGAGGTGTCCCAGAGACCAGTGCTTGACCACTCACAGTGTTGTCGTGAATGGAGCCATTGCGGGAACCCACTTTGGCATCTATGCCTTCGCGTTTACCTTCTTTGAGCGTATTATTCGCAACCTCAAAACCATCGACACCCCAGATGCTCAGTGCTTCCTGCGTCCCATTGTCGTCACCGTTACCCTGCCATCTCCAGTTAGCTCGTTCAACGGTATTGTTGAGCACCTTGATATTTTTACTCGTAACCTCGGCTTCCCCACCACCATAGTAGGTTTCAGGCAGCACGATGATACCTGAGGCACCCGTCTCGTAGGTATGGTTGTTTTGGATAATCATGTTGTTGGCATCACGCAGAGAAATTCCAGCCCAGGAACTGTTCTCAATGCGGAAGCCTTCGATGTTCCAATAGCCCTTGCCGGCTGACTGGATAACTCCTTCCCGGAAGCCACCGTTGATAGGGTCAGGGTCGCGCAATGTGACGTTGCCATTGGCTTTGAGTGTGATATAACCCGACTCACTATTACCAGATTTACCAAGAGTAATTAGCTCAGTGTAAGTACCAGGCTGAACCAGGATAGTATCACCTGCCTTGACGATATCTTTGTTAACGCCATAGTTAACAGTTTTCCAGGGCTTATCACTTGTACCTGGATTGTCATCACTACCATTTGTTGAAACATAGTAGGCATTTCCAGAGTTCTTGGCTGGAGATGGAGATTCTATGGATAGAGGCGTCGGCGTTGAGCTAGACGATAAACTACTGCTTGCTCCATTCAGAGTTTGAATGGGGTCTACTAGCGGGTTGGGCGAATTGGTGATAGCATCCACCAAGACATTTGTTTGAAGCCCAGAAGATTCTGTAAAGTTCAATGTTTTGCCTCCATCAAGTTTTTCGTTAACGTCGTTGGAAATGACGCGATGATAGGCAGGACCCTGTTTAGAGCAATGAGAAAAGCCCTAAAAGCTCTTCGGAGCTTTAGTTATTATTGGAGCAGAGCATTTTTTCCCTTAACCTTTATGACCAGAAACATTTCTTGTGGTCATAAAGTTCAAACTCCCTGAAACTTAAATCACTCTGCGGTAAGAATTCGGTACATGCTTAATTAGTTCTGGGCTTAACCATTGCTTTTGAATTTATAGACATTGTTTGGCTGAAGCACCTTAGAAATTAAAAGGAATTTCCTTTCGCTGTCGATTGTATAAGAACTTAGGGAAAACGTCACTAGTAATCGAGAATTTTTTAGTTGTTCCCATCTCGAAATCCGCTTGTAGACCTTAGTTCCGCATTAGCAGAAAATTTATGCATTTTGAAAAGTCCGGGTTGTTTCGTTATTTTTTATACTGATTATTTTTTCCTATACACGCATTAGATAAAGACTGCAAGACTGCTGCTGTTGTTGGGTCGTACATGAGTCTATTTGCTAGTACCGCAAGGCGAAATTCGCTCATTCACTCCGGAATACAGCATAAGCGCTTTATTAATTTGGAATGGGTGGTTTATTTCCGCCGTAATGTGTTAGTGATATCTAAGGACTCATACCCTAGCAAATGTTAGAGCACATCACGAGGGCAACCTTGGGAAAGGCGGCTTTGGTGGATAGCGATGGGTGAAAAATATAATATTGCCATCGTGACAAATGATATCTAGACTCAAAAGTTGTGCCTCAGGCTTTGAGTAGCGGGGAGCATTTTGGGTCTAGAAACTGCTGGTTGTCCTCACACAGCTATTCGCGAATATGCTTCGATGAATTTAGCTGCAATTGAACAGTTAGAAATGCGTTTTCCCGATTTAGATTTAGTCTTTTTAGAAAGCGGTGGTGATAATTTGGCAGCCACTTTTAACCTGACAAATTGTTAATTATGATAAGATTCCTTACCAAAAAATAACAATGCAAGATGCAAAATTAAATTCAGGGTAAAAAATGAGTCGGTAGATATCAAACCCGCTATCTTAAGCAATAATACCGAACAAGTACGAAGCGCGGCGATGACTCACCACATTTTAAAAGCCACTACGAAAACAGTCCATTTGGGTGGTTTCTCCCACGAGGTAGAACCAGCACTGACTGTAGATTCTGGGGATACCGTTGACGTGGAAACTTACACTGGTTACTACATTTACGACAAAGCACCATCGGAGTTTCTGACGCCAGAATTTCTTGACATTTGCGAAAATCTTCCGCCAGAACGCAAAGTTGGTGGAGGACCGCATTTGCTCACCGGACCAATTTATATGCGGGACGCCCAAGTGGGGGATGTTTTGGAAGTAAAATTAAAGGCAATTAAACCGAGTTTACCTGTTGGTTTTAATGCAATTCGTACAGGTTGGGGAGTTTTACCGCACCAGTTTACTCAACCTGCTCTTAGATTCATTTCTCTCGATTTAGAAAATAATATTGCTGAATTTCCTGCGGGTAGTAACATTAAAATTCCCCTCAAACCCTTTTTTGGTATTCTTGGTGTGGCTACTCCCGAAACATCGCGAAATTCAATTCCTCCTGGTTGTTATGGCGGTAATATCGATAACCGGGAATTGCAAATTGATTCTAGAATATTTTTGCCAATTTTTGTGACTGGTGGATTATTTTCTATTGGTGATGGACATTCCGCACAAGGAGACGGTGAAGTTAATGTTACCGCGATTGAAACTTCGATGAACGGTACAATAGAACTGAAACTTCGCAAAGATTTGCAACTAACAACACCCATCGCCGAAACTCCTACCGATATTATTACAATGGGGTTTGGTCAAACTTTAGATGAAGCTTTAGAATTTGCGGTAAAAAACATGATTAATTTTCTGGAACGCTTTGCAAATTTATCGCCAGAAGATGCTTATGTATTGTGTAGCATATCTGTGAATTTTCGCATTACTCAAGTTGTGAACAGTCCTCAAAAAGGCGTTCACGGAATGCTTCCAAAGTCAATATTTGCAAAGCAAATTAGTTTATAATTAACAACTTACGCTCACAAGTTTTATGTCTAACATAATCATTCAAATGCTGCTAATTGGTCTAGTCGCTGGCGTTGCTGGCGGTATGTTTGGTATCGGTGGCGGTGCAATTATGGTGCCTACAATGGTCTTACTAATTGGTATGGATCAAAAGTTTGCCACTGGCACTTCAGTTGCTGCTCAAATATTGCCAATCGGTATTTTAGCAGGAATTGTTTATTATCGCAACGGTAACGTCAATATCAAATATGCTGTATTTATTGCAGTTGGTCTAATAGTTGGTAATTTATTTGGAGCGCTGTTTGCCAATCAGCCGTTTATTAGCAGTGAAATGATGAAGAAGCTGTATGGTATCTTTTTATTAGTGATTGGTTGTAGATATTTGTTTTTCCGGTAGCAATTGGTAATAATACTAATTTTTTTGTAGGTAAGGTTATTTACTTTACCTACATTTTGTGAGTTGTGAGCTAGGCGATCGCATGGGTGTAATCTATAAAGGGCAACTTTCTCCCCTCAAGTCGATAGAAAAAATAGCCGAGATGAAATTTGGCGATTAATGGGGGAATTGGTTTTAATAGCCTGAGAAAGTAATTCCCATCCAGATCAAGATGATATTTTATCCTTCAGGTGTGCATTTTCCACTACATTTCAATAAATTGACCTGACCTTGGTAAACTATGACAAAATTTGTGAGAGCATGATTTCTGTGCAATCAGTTTTCTTACTTTCATGCCGACAAACAACTCTGAATTGCAAATCAAAGCTCAGAGAATCCTGGATGCGATCGCCTTCACACCTTTTGAGCAATGCCAGCCTTTGAGCCGCGAATTTGCCAACATTCCTGCTCGTCCTGGTATCTATCCAATGAGACACAAAACTGATGGGTTGCTTTACATCGGTAAAACTAAGAGTTTGCGGGGTCGCTTCAGTGCTGGAAACAAGGCTTTTTTGTGGGCGTGGCTTGACAAATATAGCCATGAAGACGTTCGTATTGCGATGCAGCTAATTTCTTATTGGGAAAACCCTGCGCTACTATTGGAGTTAGAAGCAATTATTCTCAGAGCTACCGAACCTCCTTACAACGTCCAAATTCCAGCCGAGAGGTGAACCTATGCAAGCTAAACTTCAAGAACAACTTACGAGTGCTGATGCTGAAGTCATCTTAGGGCGTTTACCTGAGCGAATTCGAGAAGCTTTGATTGCTCGTGCTACCGAAATTGAGTATCCAGTCGAAGCGGTAATTGAAATGGCGATCGCCAGTTTCCTTGATACAGAGGCGTTGGGTTTTGCAGATTGCAAGCCAGGAAGAGGGCAATAAAAGTTCAATACCGGAACAGTTAGCGTGACAACTGCTTAACGTAAATTGCTGTTTTTCTTCTTCATCTTCGACTTTGTAATCACATTTTCCCAAAAAAGTATCTAGCGCAAAAGTAATTGGGGATGAGGTGTATCTACAGTATAAGGAGGCGGATAGAGGGGATAGCTACCCTAATCTACTATTTTTAAAGCTAATTTTTATTTCTTAGAAGATAAAGACTACGTTAATCTAAAGTAAAAATTGTATTTTATATAAGTAAAAAAATAAAAAATTAAAATTTGTTATGTATATTTAAATGGTAGTAATGTTTATAACACTATGAGTAGTTTTGGTGTAGGCGATTTTATCAGAATCTTAGGTAGAAAAGCATTTAATGCTATACCAGACAATCGAGATTTATACTGTTTAACTTGTAAAAAACATATATTTCATTATGGACTCTCGTATGGTGAAGCTATTAATGCTTCACCACCAAAGTCAGAAACAGCCCAAGCTATACTGAGTATTTTGGGAAGAGTAAATGATTATAATCCTGGATTTTCATTACTATTGGGAAATACATATTACTGCTCTGGTTGTAGAAGAGTAAAAGCTGAAGGTGGTATTCTATCTGATATAAACAATAAAGAAGATGTTAAATACAATCCTTAAAGACTAAGGATTTGTCTAAAAATAAGCTGAACAATTTTTAATCTAAGGTTCATAAATTAACTTTTGTATTAAGGAAAATTTAAACATGGATATTGGTCACTTGCCTAAAAATATATTAGACAAAATCTGTAATTTAGGAGGTACAGAAAAACAACTAAGATGTAAAGAATGTAAAAAAATCACAAAACAAGTTTCCATAACTTATGGCGAAATGTTTCCAGATGACGATTCTATACCAGGACATATATTGCTTGCTGTAAATAATTATAATCCAGGTGTGACTTTAACATTAGGAATTCCTTTTGTATGTACAGAATGTGGTAAAATGAAATTAGACGGTGGTCTTATTTCTACTGTGATGAATAAACACACGCGAGCATATTAACTAATTTTCTTTATAAATTCAAATAAGATCAAAGTGAATAAAAATAGAGCCTGGGGTAAGTTACTAACTTACTCCAGGCTTACAATTAATATCTGTTAATATTGATATATCAAAAAATAGCTCACCGTTATCTTCAAACGAACCTACACCCATAATCTACCGCAGGTTCCAGTATCATTAAGGCGAAAGATGGTAAGTTTTTCCTCATCAGAATTGCCATAGTCAAGGCGGATTTTTTCCCGTTATTCCTTAGTTGCAGCTGCTGGCAGTTTTGCTTTAAGTTTAGACTCTGCGGGCAGGTACACCCCTGATTTTAGCGGTACTAGGCGAATTAGTAACGGAAAAATCAGGAGTGTCTCACATGAGCTTCAACACCTACGGTATAAAATCAAAAAAACCGTTTCTTCTTAAGCCACATTGGAAACAGAGAAGGCTACGAAAATCAGGCTCGCAACCAAAACTGTAGCGGCAATTCCCAGTAAAATATAGTTGCGCTTTTGTCCGTCGTTGGGAGGTTCCGCTTGATATATCTTTGGTTCACGGGCAAAATTATTGAGACGACCGCCTTCTTCTGTTGTATACGGCATGAATCGATTCCTTACTTCTGTTTGTTTATATAATGTTACAGAAATTTGAGATTTAACTTTACATAATTGATACAAATCTTTACATTTCTTAATAATTATCGTTCTTGCATTCTTGTGGGGAAATTAACTTATCTCTCCCCAACCCAAGCATCCCTAGCTAGTAATTGTCCCCTGAAGGGGTGAACTTGCGCTGGCATAATTTTTAATGGGCATTCTGCCGGCGAGGTATGCCAGACGACCAGCGTATGTAGCCATATTCATCGCCTGAGCCATTGCTGCGGGGTTTTGAGACAGAGCGATCGCACTATTAATCAACAAAGCATCTGCACCCAATTCCATCGCTTGGGCTGCCTCTGACGGCGAGCCAATTCCCGCATCTACCACCACAGGTACACCAGCATTTTCAATAATAATCTGAATATTCGCCGTTGTTTTCAGCCCTTGTCCAGATCCAATCGGCGATGCTAAGGGCATTACAGTCGCACAGCCTAATTCTTCCAAACGTTTTGCTAACATGGGGTCAGCATTGATATAAGGCAATACAGCAAAACCTTCTTTTACCAGTTGTTCTGCCGCTTGCAGCGTTCCGATTGGATCTGGAAGTAAATATTTCGCATCGGGTATCACTTCTAACTTGACAAAATTATTATCTTCCTGTCCTAATAGCTTTGCCATTTCCCGTCCCAAACGAGCAACGCGAATCGCTTCTTCTGCGGTTTGACAGCCTGCGGTATTCGGCAACATCCAGATTTTTGTCCAATCGAGTGCTTCAGCTAAATTTTCATGTCCGGGTGCCTTAGCTTGTACCCGTCGCACTGCCACAGTGACAATTTGGCAACCGCTAGCGATGATACTTTGCTGCATTTCCTCAACGCTGGGATATTTACCAGTTCCCGTCATCAACCGAGATTGAAAAGTTTTGCCAGCAATAATCAAAGGTGAATCAAGAATGGGAGAGGGGGGGAGGGGGGGAGTGGGAGAGGAGGGGAGTGGGAAGTGGGTAAGCATGGTAGTAGATGACTTCGCTAGAAAGCGCGAATAGTTAAAATGAGTTAGTAGAGAGTCTGATTTTTGCTCACAAATTAAATCGGCTATCAATGCCGCAGTTATCGGCGCAAGCAAAATTCCATTACGATGATGACCAGTAGCTAAAGTTAAATTTTTACAATGACTAGTGCCTAAAATAGGTAATTCATCGGGGGTAGCAGGGCGAAATCCCCACCAGAATTCCTCAATCGGATAATCTTGTAATTGCGGATATAGGCGGATGGCTGATTGTAGCAACTTTTGAATGCCGGCTGGGGTGTTGTGAGGAGTGAAGCCAACATCTTCGCAAGTTGCGCCTAGAATTATCTGGTGTTCGCGCCTTGGTACGATGTAAATATCTTGTCCATACAAAATCCGCTTTAAAGGCAATTCTGAAGTAAATTCTGGCGATCGCAAACTCAGCATTTGCCCTTTTTTGGGACGCACGGGCAAGGGTAACAATTCATTTGACCAGGCACCCCCGGCTAAAACATAGTGTTCAGCACGAATTGCAAGAGCGTTGGTTTGTACGCCGATAACCTGACCTTGCTGCTGCTCAATCGCTTCGACTGTAATGCCTTCTTTGAGTTCAACGCCGAGGGACTCTGCCGCTGTCCACAATACCCGCGCTAAAGCGCGATTATCTACTTGTCCATCTTCAGGATACCACCACCCACCTGTTACTTCATCTCCCAATCCCGGCTGATATTGATGAATTGCTTCTTTATCTAACCAGTAAGCAGAGGAGGGGGGGAGGGGGGGAGTGGGGGAGTGGGGAGATGAGGGAGATGAAGAAGTAGGAATAATTCCTCCTTGTCCCCCCACTCCCCTTTGTCCTCCCAATCCCCCTTCCCCAATCCTTTGTCCCCAGTCCCCATAAATCGGTGCTAAAATGCCGCAAGACGAGTAACCAGTATTTAAGCCTGTAAGGTCTTCTAGTTTGCGTGTCCAGTCGGGATATAAACGACGCGATCGCCTACAAAAAGACTGCATCGCCTCATTTGAGATGTTTTCGGCATCTGGTGCTAACATCCCAGCGGCGGCGTGGGTGGCGGCGGCGTTGAAGTCGCGGCAAAGTACGGTAACATTGTTGGAGCGCAATTTTAGTTCAATGGCGATCGCTAAACCAATAACGCCGCCACCGATAATTAAAACGTCATTATTCATTAGTTATTAATCATTAGTTATTAGTTCTTAGATACTAACAACTCTTGACACTCTCCTTTGCTACGCCAAGGAGATTCTCAGGAGACAAGTCTCCCAATATCCTTATCACTAAGGTTCCTAGGCTCAACACGTTTGCCTTTGCGGCGTGTTGATGTCTCCTTACGTTTTTTCGGGCGTTTAGAACCTTGTGGTTCTGGTTCCTGAGAGTCCCCCAGTACCATACATACTCGCTATGTTTAAAATAGCTAATTCTTTTATGTTTTTAGCAGCATTGATGTCGGCATGAGCCATGTTACCACAAGCTACACAAATGTACTTTTCTTTATCCCTACTGCTAGCATCAACGTGACCACAAACATTGCATTTTTATCCTCAATCCTTACTGATACATACCATCCATCTTGACGCTTACGAATTATTGCAGCCTTGATAGTGAAACCAGCAGGGATTGGTCTAGAGTTAAAAAATATCATCCATCCCAACTTAGGGAGATAGATTTTATTTCCTTGGACTTTGACTCCTACTGCGTAAGTAAACGATGAAAATGTAGAACGGTTTTTGAATTTAGGGAATCCGCTACCGTTAAAGAAATTCTCGTAAGCTTTATCTAACCTTTTAACGTTCTGCTGCAACACAGTAGAGTCAATCTCAGTGTACCAAGGTCTAGCTTTTTTAAGCATTGGTAGCTGTGTTATTTGGATGTCTCCAGCACTGCGACGAGGGTTTTTTGAGTTCCCATCTTTATCAACTTTACTGTCTTTCCAGGGTTCTCCAGTAGCACCATTCTTGCTAACAAAGCATGTAATAGGACAAACTTCTGCCTTAGTTCTGATATCGCAGTAATCGCCTTGAATGAATTGTTGATTGTACTGTGTTATCCGGTCAGCCAAACACCAATTATATTGACTGCGTAACATGTCTATCCATTTATCCATAGATGTGGTGTGAGTACGGTTTGGTCGTAGCTTGTACACATAGTTTGTTAGCAAGTATTATCACCTCCTTGTTTTGATTAACTGAATATATGTTAGCATGATGTGAGTCTAAAGTGAGTAAAATTATGGAAACAAAGAGATTAAATTGTCGTATATCTGAACGCAGACACTATAAGTTATTCTTATTAGCTGCGGAAAAAGAGAAAACTGTCACCAACTTAGTAGAGGACTGGATTGACAGTTTACCCGAACCGAAAAAAGTAACCATGACAGAACCCTAATGCTCTTTTATTACTCTCGTCAGATGAAATTTGAAATCCTATTGTCACGTTAGTCCGCCTTCGCGGACTAAGCCTGTGTAGCCGCGACTTCCAGTCGCCTTGATTATTCTTTCTCCAGAGTCATAAAAAAGCGCTAAAGGGTTCAATTAGCATTCATGTCTTGCCTAAAGTACGGGATTCGCACCTGTGGTGCTGTCCCTCAAGAGTTTTCTGCATTTTTCTAACTGTGAACAAACACGGGGACTGGGCGGGCATGGGGCATTTCTCCTCTTCCATTGCCCATTGCCCAAATCTAAGTAGTTCTTACCATAAAGCGCGAACTGGTCCGCCGGAATTTGTTGGATCAGTTGATTGATTGTCACCTGATTGAGAATTATCAGGGGTTGTGTCTGGAGCGTTATCTGTGTTTTGGTCTTGTTTATTATCGGTATTTGAGTCTTGAGCGTTATTCTGAGCAACGCTGTTGCGATTTTCGCCACTGCTACCAGGAGCAGTGCTATTAACATTAATATTCGCTGGTAAGACTTCTGATCTACCTCTGACAGGTGGAGCGCTTGCATTTTGTACACCCATAGGAAAGTTTATACCTAACAATGTACCTAGCAAAATTGCCAAGCCTCCAGCCATAAGAATAAGCGGTGTCCATCTACCCATGTTTTTTTCTCCTTTTTAACCTTCTGGTGTCCATACTATTTGAGAACCTTGTCCCCAAAACCCATCTTTGTTACTTTCACATTGCCTAAAACGTGAGTTTGGCTTTTCTTGACTAGGTTTGATGTAGGAGAATGGTAAGGCAACGGCTAATTGCCGTGCATTATCACGGCAATTAGCCGTTGACATTTCTCCTTCTACTTTGACGGCAAACTAGCACAAGTGCCAATAAGAGCGACAGTTGATGAATAATGCGCCGCCATTGTAGAGGTCAATACCATTTTGCAGCAAAACTTTGCGTAAGTTTGTACAGCGATCGCACTCAATTGTTTTATCTTGAGCTAATACCTTAGGCATTGCTCAAATTTCCGAATTGGCTTTTTGTTGTATATTGGCACATCGCTTTGAAAGTTGTCTCTATTCTACTTTTATGACCGAAAATCCCTCACCTTCACTTTGGATCTATGACACCACGCTACGGGATGGCACTCAACGCGAAGGGCTATCAGTGTCCATAGAAGATAAGCTACGCATTGCTCGCAGGCTGGATCGGCTGGGTGTACCCTTTATTGAAGGAGGATGGCCCGGAGCAAATCCGAAGGATGTACAGTTTTTCTGGCAATTACAAGAAGATCCGCTTAAACAAGCAGAAATAGTTGCATTTTGCTCGACCAGAAGACCAAACACCAGTGCGGTAGATGAGCCAATGCTGCAAGCTATTCTTGCTGCTGGTACTCGCTGGGTGACAATTTTTGGTAAGTCTTGGGATTTACACGTCACAGAAGGTCTGAACACAAGTTTAACAGAAAATTTGGCGATGATTCGCGACACGATTGAGTATCTTCGCGCTTCTGGTCGTCGCGTTATATACGATGCGGAGCATTGGTTTGATGGTTACAAACACAATCGCGATTATGCTTTACAGACATTAGAGGCAGCAGCTAGGGCAGGTGCCCAATGGCTCGTCCTCTGCGATACTAATGGCGGAACTTTACCACACGAAATTAGCCAAATTGTCCAAGATGTCAATAGTCATTTGTCAATAGTCATTTGTCAAGAACAAATGACTATTCCCCAAATTGGTATTCACACTCATAATGATTCAGGTACGGCAGTTGCTAACGCTTTAGCCGCTGTGATGGCAGGGGCAAAGATGGTGCAAGGTACAATCAACGGCTATGGTGAACGCTGCGGCAACGCTAATTTATGTTCTTTGATTCCCAATTTGCAACTCAAGCTCGGTTATAGCTGTATAGAAGAAAACCAGCTATCTCAAATTACAGAAGTGAGTCGCTTTGTCAGCGAAGTTGTCAATTTGGCGCCTGATGAACATGCTCCTTTTGTCGGGCGATCGGCATTTGCCCATAAAGGTGGTATCCATGTTTCAGCGGTAGAGCGCAATCCCTTAACTTATGAACACATTCAGCCAGAACAAATCGGTAATTGTCGCCGCATTGTCATTTCTGAACAAGCTGGACTCAGCAACGTTTTGGCAAAAGCGCGTAGTTTTGGACTTGAACTAGATAAGCAAAATCCCCAAGCACGGCAAATTCTTCAACGTCTGAAGGATTTGGAGAGTGAAGGATATCAATTTGAGGCAGCAGAGGCAAGTTTTGAGCTGCTGATGCGCGAAGGTTTGGGGAAACGTCCTTTATTTTTTGAAATTAAAGGGTTTCAAGTACACTGTGACTTGGTGGAAGGAAAAGAATCTACCAGCGCTTTGGCAACAGTGAAACTAACTGTCAACGGTAAAGATATTCTCGAAGCTGCGGAAGGAAACGGACCTGTCGCGGCTTTGGATGCGGCTTTACGCAAAGCTTTGGCGAACTTTTATCCGCAAATTGCTGCTTTTGAATTAACAGATTACAAAGTGCGGATTCTTAACGGACATACGGGTACAGCAGCGAAAACCCGCGTTTTGGTAGAATCACGCAATAGCCATCAACGCTGGACGACGGTAGGAGTTTCCACCAACATTTTGGAGGCTTCCTATCATGCGGTGGTGGAAGGTTTGGAATATGGTTTGTTATTGCACTCACAAGCTGAAGTGGCGTTGAATACTTCTAGTTGAGGGTATTAGTTTTGTAGTCCGCGCTTCAGCGCTTCAGCGCTTACTACGGATTTAGCGCTGAAGCGCTTACTACGAAATCACTAGACAAATATTTGACACTCCCATACCCACGACAGGAAAAAGGCAATTTAGGAAAAAGCACACCATAGGGGCAGCCTGACTAGTGACATACTCCACACACTCCTTTACAGGTGAGTGTGGGCTTCTCAGCGACTCCTAAGAAGAGGACATTGACTGAGCTTTAAAGCCCTATGCCCTAGGGACTTTTGAAGATAATTTTTTACTTTTTCGCTCTGATAGGCTGCTTTTCAGCATTTAATTGAGTTACACCTATCTTTTGGAATTATATCAGATATTCGGTAGAAAAATTGACCAAGAAAGTGTTCGTTCCTCACCGACCAACATTACTGATTTCCAAATCGCTCAATTTTGCTCCTTGGTCAATTCGTCCAGATCGCGTATTCATCTCCAAATCCTCCCTATCGGGTAGGTGAGAGGCTTCTACTGTTTAAGCTAAAATCTTTAAGAACGGTGAAAAAATCGGCAAGCGCTATCTTTTATGAGATAGTTTCCCAAGCTTGGGTGACTACTTGACTCAACCAGCGTCGTTGTTGCTTATCCAGCATTTGGTCATCTGCTAAAACTTGAGCTGTTAATTCTTCCAAAGATTGACCTTGAGAGCGGACAATTTTAATGACTCCGGCGATCGCAGCTGCAACCAATTCTTCATCAACGGGGTTTTGTCGTAAGTTAACAATTTCTTGGGGACTGTGTGGGATGGGATAATTCATGGCTTGCGTTTACAGATAATTACAAAATGAAGAACGAATTTGACAAACTATTAAAGTTTCTTCACTGAATCTTTATTCAACCGATAGGGCGGAGTTTACCTTAATTGCTCGCTTTGTTAAATCTGTCTTAATGAGTAGATTCATCAGAAATGTCAGAAAAATGAAACAAATACTTTATTTAGAAATCCCCACTCCGGATACAATGGCTGTACGCGAGTGGTTGCAAGCAGATTTTGAACCAGATACTAGGGAAAAAGTACTCACTCCGGAAGGTTTCCGTTTAAAGATTCCAGAAACTACAAAGGATGAGGCGATAATTCCCGAAAAATTACCTACAGAAATTTCTGTATTTGTCTGGTCGGGACAGCGTACCACGTATTTAAAAGCTTTCCGTTGGGGAGATAAATCTTTCCCTAATGAAAGGAAAATCTTACAAAGCTTGACTACTGGTATCAGAAGCCGTTTTCCACACCATTACCCAGAACCACCAGCAATTGATTTATCCAAACAATCTATTTTTGAAGCCCTAGCGCCTTATTATCCTCTCACCGTGAAGTATTTTCAGAAAATGCCCAAAGGTGAATATGACCTGCAACGCGCTTATTGGTGGGAACAACGATGGCGCGAAGGTGTGCGTAATCCCCAGCAGCCACGTCAGGTAATCTTTGAGGGGACAAGGGGACAAGGGGACAAGGGGACAAGTGGACAGGGGGACAGGGAGGAAAATAGTAATTCTCTCCCCCTCTCCTCCTCCTCTCCCACCTACGATTTGATCTACATCGGCGGTGCTTTAGGCGCAATTCATGCGGCGGTGATGGCACAATTGGGGTATAAAGTGCTGTTAGTGGAGAGATTGCCTTTTGGAAGGATGAATCGGGAATGGAATATTTCCCGTGATGAAATCCAAAGCTTGATTAATCTGGGTTTGGTAACTCCTGCTGAGGTGGAATCTATTATTGCGCGGGAGTACAAAGACGGATTTAATAAGTTTTTTGATGGTAATAATCCGGCTAAATTGCGATCGCCTATATTGCACACGCCCACAGTGCTAAATGTGGCGTTGGATTCCGATAAATGGCTGCAATTATGCGGACAAAAACTGCGAGCCGCTGGCGGTGAAATCTGGGATGAGACAGAATTTATCCGTGCAGATATTAGTAATACACAAGTAGCAATTAATGTCAAGCATTTACCTACTAAAACTGAGAAGCAAGTGAGTGGACGAGTGCTGGTGGATGCGATGGGAACTGCTTCGCCCATCGCTTGGCAATTAAATGGTGGTAGGGCTTTTGACAGTGTTTGTCCAACGGTGGGAGCAGTAATTGAAGGTGGATTTGAGCCAGGAGTGTGGGATTCGCAGTATGGCGACGTTCTCAACAGCCACGGAGATATTTCGCGAGGAAGGCAGTTGATTTGGGAGTTATTTCCCGGAGCAGGTGAAGAACTGACGATTTATCTATTTCATTACCACGAAGTAAATCGGCAAAATCCCGGTTCGCTGCTGGAAATGTACGAGGACTTTTTCACGATTTTGCCAGAGTATCGACGATGTGATATGGATAAACTGGTGTGGAAAAAACCGACATTTGGATATATACCGGGATATTTTAGCATTGGTCAGGGCGATCGCAAAGTTGCTTTTGATCGATTACTAGCTATAGGTGACGCCGCTTCTCTCCAATCTCCCCTGGTATTTACTGGCTTTGGTTGTTTAGTTCGCAACTTGGAACGCTTAACAACTCTTTTAGATGTAGCTCTCAAGCATGATTTGCTAAGTTTACAACACCTGAGCCAAATTAGCGCCTATCAAAGTAATGTTTCCGTAACTTGGTTATTTTCCAAAGGAATGATGGTTCCCACAGGGAAATTTTTACCACCCCAGCGGATTAACTCGATGCTGAATACTTTCTTTGGGCTATTAGCAGACGAACCCTTAGAAGTGGCAGATAATTTCATCAAAGATAGATGCGATTGGTTCACCTTTAACCGTTTAGCACTGAAAGCAGCTCGCACAAATCCGGCATTATTACTGTGGATTTGGCAACTTGCAGGACTAAGAGATTTAATGCGGTGGCTAAGTAACTACTTTAACTTTTGTCGTTACGCTTTAAATAGCGCTTTACTCATTGGATGGTTTCCCCGCTTCCTCAAGCGAATCCAGCCTTGGCTAGAAACCCAAAATCCGGCATTGTGGTTGAGGTTATTAGCACTTAATTACGCTCTCACCATTGGCAAACCGCGTATTCAAAATAAGGTAGCAAAAGTTACTCCGGAAACGAGAATTCAAATTAGTCATTAATTATTGGGCATTGGGCATGGGGCATTCATGAGGGCGCTTGGATTCCCCCTTGTCCCCTTGTCCCCCCTTTCTCCACTACCCACTAACCAAAGATACAAGCACACCATTTGGATCGCGCACACGAGCGATTGTTTGTCCTCCGTGCTGAGTTTTGGGTACATCTAATCCTTTGGCACCGACTGCTATCGCTTTCATGTAAGCGGTTCCAACGTCGGGAGTGATGAATGATAGTTGAATTGAAGCTGGAAGTTGTGCGGAGTGGTTGGGATGACAACCACCGGGAAATAACTTCTGTGCTTCGTTGCTTGAGGAGAAAGCAAGCGTGGTGCTACCGGTTTCTAATTCTGCCCAGATAAAGTTGCCCTTCTCCTCAAGAGTGCGACGAACCAAACCAAAGGCTTTTTCATAAAATTCGACGGTTTTAACTACGTCGTCTACCCAAATAACTGTGTAACCAAATTTCATGGCTTTGCTCCCTGTATGCGTGCGATCGCAAATCAATTTTACCCCAATAGCTCAAAACAAAAACTTGTAAAATAATTTAACATGTTTTTCTTTTAGAAACTACGTAGTGAGCGGTTCACCGCTCATATCAAGGGTTTTAAGGGATAGAGCCGCTGACTGCATTTACAACAATATGGATTATAAAAAATAATTTTTACCCGAAACATTACTTGTATAAAAAGTCAATACATATGTTTTATTTATCGAGATATATTTAATATAATTTATGGAAAATCACACATATTGTATTGTAGAGACGTTCCGGCGGAACGTCTCTGAGCGTTGTTTCGGGTGTTTTTATTACTGTTAATAACCAAAAAAATAGACTTTCTCTAATCCTATTTAACTTTCTAGAATACAAGAAGCGGTGGCGAGAGTTAGTGCTTTTTGTTGCATGAGTTCAATATCTGATGCTAACCAAGAGCGAGGTGCTTGACAGTGATGAGCTATTAGCAATCCCCATAATCCTCTAGGAATCAAAACGGGTACAACAAGGTTAGCGCGAACTTGTAAATTACGAAGAAAATCTCGGTGACAAGGCTGAATTGGTTCCAATTCAATATCAACGATCGCTCTGACTCTTCCATTTTTGTACATATCAGCATACTCATTGTTAAAACAATCATTAGGTCCGGTTGAACCTAAAATTGACAATTCGCGATCGCTCAAAGATTCAAATGTTACTTGTCCCTCCCACTTTCCGTAAAAATAATACAAAACCACCCGATCAACCTCAAGTACCTCTCTAAGTTGGTTCGTCGTTTGTCTAACTAATGCATCCCGCTCAATTGTTTGACAAAGACGATTGAGTACTCGTTGTAAGCCTTTGTCATGATGCCTATTTGAACTGGGGTCAAATTCTTGATACGAATCAATTTGCACAGGTTCCAAATAACTACTGAGTAAATATTCTTGAATTTATATCGTAACTTATTTTGTTAAGAATATAATTTCGACAACTGGGCGATATTAATACAGCAGCAAGAATAGCTTTAATCGAATACACCTAGAGACGTAACAGTGCTACGTCTCTACAAGGAGAGGGGTTTTATAAAGGAAAAAAGGGGAAATGTTGAAGTAAAAATAGACCAATCGACTAATTTCAAATAACTCCTACCCTTTAACCTTTTCCCCTCTTCATGAATGCCTATCTATCTACTGACCCCATGATGATGTCAATACTACCGAGAATTACGACAACATCTGCTAATTTCACACCGCGCAGTAAATGAGGCAGAATCTGCACGTTGTTAAAATCAGCAGCGCGAATTTTCCAGCGCCAAGGGAAGACGTTATCATCAGCAATGAGATAAATTCCCAGTTCACCTTTACCGCTTTCAACACGGGAGTAAATTTCTCCTTTGGGAAGCTTGAAAGTGGGGGCAATTTTCTTACCGATGTATTGGAAATCAAAAGCATCCCACTCGGATTTTTTACCCGCAGCCATGCGCTTGGCTTCTAAGTTCTCAAAAGGTCCACCAGGAAGACCGGCGATCGCTTGACGAATAATTTTCACCGATTCGCGCATTTCTCGCATCCGCACAACGTAACGAGCGAAGCAATCACCAGCAGTTTCCCAATGCACATCCCAGTCGAAATCGTCGTAACATTCGTAGTGGTCAACTTTCCGCAAATCCCACTGCACACCAGAAGCGCGTAACATGGGACCCGATAATCCCCAGTTAATTGCTTCGTCGCGAGTTATGGTACCAATACCTTCGACACGACGACGGAAAATCGGGTTATCCGTAACTAAGCGTTCGTACTCGTCAACTTTGGGGAGAAAGTAGTCGCAAAAGTCCAAACATTTATCTATCCAACCGTAGGGTAAATCAACCGCGACACCACCAATCCGGAAGTAGTTGTGATTTACCATCCGATAACCTGTAGCAGCTTCCCACAGATCATAAATCATCTCGCGTTCGCGGAACTGATAGAAAAACGGAGTTTGTGCGCCGACATCAGCCAAAAATGGACCAAACCACAGCAAATGGTTCGCGATGCGGTTCAATTCCAGCATGATGACACGAATGTAGCTAGCGCGTTTGGGAACGGGAATATCGGCTAGTTGTTCTGGTGCGTTAACGCTGACGGCTTCGTTAAACATCCCCGCTGCATAGTCCCAGCGACTGACGTAGGGGACGTACATAATATTAGTGCGGTTCTCGGCAATTTTTTCCATTCCCCGGTGTAAATAGCCGATGACTGGTTCACAGTCGATGACATCTTCGCCATCCAGTGTGACAATTAACCGCAGAACCCCGTGCATTGAGGGATGGTGAGGTCCCATGTTTAGCACCATCGGTTCTGTGCGGGTTTCGATTCTTGCCATTATTTAATAATCTCCCCTTTGGAACACTTGTGCAGTCAGCCGTCAATTTAGACTTTCTTGACATGACATTGTGAATGTCATTTGGCTATAAACACTTCAATCTACCCCAGGTGGAAACTAGGGATTTTTGAAGGTGTTTAACTTTTATCTCATTAGTTTAATTATATTGACAGACGACCGGGAAAGTTCGTTATGCCTAAATAAGCTTGCACTTCTCATAGCCTAGTGGTCTGTCCCGTTAATTTTGAGGAGTAATAGATCCCCGACTTCTCAAAGAAGTCGGGGATCTGACCACTCGTAGCCTCTCAGAATTAATGTGGTGGACTACTAGTACAGTTTGGCGTTCTGAAACTTACCTTGGTTTTCATCTATGTGCAATTGCTTTGAGTATTTTTACCATAAAGCAGAAGTTTGCTACTTAGCCCCAATTTTTTGCGATGTGAAAATTACTAATTAATTTTATTTGTCCTCAGTAAAAACACTACTATTCCTGTAACTAGACTTAAATCTTAAGTAATAATACTAGACTTTGGTTTTATTAGTAATAAATAGTACGCATTAGCAAATTTATTGTGATACCTTGAGCAAAAATATATACTCCTGAGTGGATGAGACATGAGTGTAAACTTATTTAATGCTAATTTCTATCGCTCCCTAAATTCAGACTTGGCATCAGCTGGTATAAATACAGATGCACAATTGCTTTCACACTTTCAAACGTTTGGTCTGAGCGAAGGACGCGTCTTTTCACCGGATGTCAATCTCAATTTATATCGAGCTAGTAATAGTGACTTAGCTAATTTTGACAACAAACAACTGTTTGAGCATCTTCAAACCTTTGGTATTAAAGAGGGCAGAAAATTCTCGGAGTTTTTCAACTTTGACGTTTACAAAAGCAACAACCCTGATTTAATAGCTGCAAATGGAGTAGCAACTAACGAACAGATGTTCAACCATTTTCGAGACTTTGGTATAAACGAGGGACGGGAGGCTTCTAAATTTTTTAATGTTAATTACTACAAGAGTAATAACCCTGATTTAATAGCTGCAAAACTGACCAATAGCCAACTGCTGGAACACTTTGAAGTATATGGTTTGAACGAAGGACGACAAGCATCTCCTACTTTCGATGTTAACTACTACTTATCAAATAATTCTGACTTACGAGCAGCTAAATTCAACAACGCTCAAGCTTTAGACCACTTCATCATTTTTGGTCAAAGAGAAGGTCGCTTAGGCTTTGACCGCGGACCAAACCTAGTTAAAGACATCTACTCAGGACCTAAGGGTCTTGATTATTACTCTGAAGGCTATAAGGGTCTTGATTCTTATTCTGAAGGCTATAAGCGTCTTGATTCTTATTTTGAAGGGTATTCTGAAGGCTATACCAATGTTAATGGCACGCTTTACTTCGCAGCCAATGACGGTATTTACGGTACAGAGCTATGGAAAAGTGACGGCACACAAATCGGCACTGTGATTGTTAAGGATATCAATAAGTATCTTGATAGTTCGTCTCTTTCAAATTTAACCGCTTTGAATGATAAGCTTTATTTCACAGCTGATGACGGCGCTCATGGTCAAGAACTGTGGATAAGTGACGGCACAGAAGCTGGCACAAAGATAGTTAAGGACATCACCTATCGCGGCAGTTCAAATCCGGAAAATCTCACGGTTTTCAATGGCAAGCTTTACTTCACAGCCAATAATGATATTAACGGTGAAGAGCTATGGGTGACTGACGGCACACAAGCCGGCACTACGATAGTTAAGGACATTAACGCCAGTCCTCGGTATAGCTCAAATCCTGACAATCTCACTGTTGTGGGTAGCAAGCTTTACTTCACAGCTAGTGATGGTATCAACGGTGAAGAATTATGGATGACTGATGGCACACAAGTCGGCACTACGCTGGTTAAGAACATTAACACTACCGCAGGGTTTGGCTCAAATCTTGACAATCTCACTGTTGTTGGTAACAAGCTTTACTTCAATGCCGATGATGGTATTCACGGTGAAGAGCTATGGATGACTGACGGCACAAACACGACGCTGGTTAAGGATATTAACGCCGCCATTGAGACTGGCTCATATGCTAACTCTCTCACCGTTGTTGGTAACAAGCTTTACTTCAATGCCGATGATGGTATTCACGGTGAAGAACTGTGGATGACTGACGGTACAAACACTACGCTGGTTAAGGATATTAACACCGCCATTGAGACTGGCTCAATTGTCTACAATCTCACATCTGTGGGTAGCAAGCTTTACTTCACAGCTAGTGATGGTATCAACGGTGAAGAATTATGGATGACTGATGGTACAAACACTACGCTGGTTAAGGACATTAACACCACCGCACTGACTAGCTCAAATCCTGACTATCTCACTGTTGTGGGTAGCAAGCTTTACTTCACAGCGAATGATGGTATCAACGGTGAAGAGTTATGGATGACTGACGGCACACAAGTCGGCACTACGCTGGTTAAGGACATTAACACCACCGCAGGGTTTGGCTCAAATCTTGACAATCTCACTGTTGTGGGTAGCAAGCTTTACTTCACAGCTAATGATGGTATCAACGGTGATGAGTTATGGATGACTGACGGTACAGCAGCAAACACCACGCTAACTAAAGATATTTACTCTGGAGTTGGTGATTCCTACCCTGACAATTTCACCGTTATCAATGACAAGCTGTTCTTTACAGCTGATGATGATGTCCACGGAAGAGAGTTGTGGGCAATTTCTGCCTGATTGTAATCTGTGATAGAACATATGATTACGCCGTAGTCACTCAAAGCCCCTCAGACTGGAAGTCTGGGGCTATACAAACGAAGCCTGCGTAGGCAGGCTAGAATTGATGAACTACCCCACCCTACTACGCACGTGGGTGGGGTTTCTACATCCCCACCCGTAGAGCAAAATTTTTGACGCTTCGCACGACCTAGTTGTTTCATACTTCCGGCAGACTTTCGTTTACGAGTGTCTGAAATAGAGCTAGAATCATCTGCGTCTAAGAGGTTGGTTCCCAACCCCTGTAGATTATTTGAGTACCAAAGCAACATAACTTCTGCGGATGCAATATCACGTTGTTGATTGTATCCGCAGTTTTTGCAAAAATGAATTCGTTGATCTAAAGTTTTCTTTTCTTGATGCCCACATTTAGGGCAAGTTTGGGATGGCTTCACAATGGGTGTTGGGACTTCTACAAATAATCCACCAACATCTGACAACTTCGCTTTTAGAGCGTCCTTTATCATCCCCATTCCAACATCAAGAATCGATTTATTTAATCCAGCTTTCTGTTTCTTGCGCTTACACGAATTGGCTTTGGCACTCATTTTCTTGACTTCTAGTTTCTCAGTGACTACCGTGCTGTTACCGCTAATAATTCGTGTAGTCTCTTGGTGAACAAAGTTCTGGCGCTGGTTAGCAATTTTCCTTGAAAGTTTACTAGCTAACTTTTGTACTTTCTTCCACCTTCTAGATGCCTTGACTCTCTTTTTGAAATTGCCACAACGTTTACGACGTTTAGCCTTAAAGCTAACTTTCCTGCCTATCTTCTAGAAAAGAATTGTCAAAAACTCAACTGCAAAGAGTGCTTGTTTTACCTGTGGTAAAATTCAGCAATAGGGCGTTTCGTTTTTGACTCGCTTACATCCCCTCCCTGCCTTCGGCTGAGGAAGGGGAATTACGCGATGAGGTTAAATAAGTCCAATGCAGAGTGATTCGGAAACACAACTTGATACAGAAGATGAACTAACTTTTTCCCATATTCCCGTTTTAAGTCGAGAGGTAGTTGAGGGTTTAGCGGTGCATCCTGGTGGACGTTATTTAGATGCAACTGTAGGTGGTGGGGGTCACAGTCGATTAATTTTAGAAGCTGCACCAGATGCCCAATTGACGGCAATGGATCAAGATGAGGATGCTTTGATTGCCGCAAAGAAGCAATTAGGGGAGTTTCGCGATCGCATACAATTCATTAAGAGTAATTTTGCTGCTTACAAATTTCCTCTAAGCACTTTCTCTGGTATTATCGCCGATTTGGGGGTTAGTTCTCACCATCTTGATACAGCAGAACGGGGTTTTAGTTTTCGCTCTAGCGCTCCTTTAGATATGCGGATGGATCGAGGACAATCGTTAACCGCTGCTGATATGATTAATGATTGGGATGAAACAGAGTTAGCAAATATCTTCTTTACATACGGTGAAGAACGACTTTCGCGACGCATTGCCAGACGAATTGTGGAAAAACGCCCGTTTCACACTACCACAGAATTAGCTGAGGCGATCGCTTATTCTGTCCCCCCAAAATACCGTTATGGTAGAATTCATCCAGCTACTCGCGTGTTTCAAGCTTTACGCATTGTTGTTAACGATGAGTTAAAGGCTTTAGAAACATTTATCGAAAAAGCTCCAGAAGCGCTTTTACCCGGTGGCAGAATTGCTATTATCAGTTTTCACAGTCTTGAAGACCGGCTGGTAAAACACGGTTTAAGAAATTCACCTAATTTACGGGTATTGACAAAAAAGCCAATTACTGCTCAAGAAGATGAATTGGCGAATAATCCGCGATCGCGTTCTGCTAAATTGAGGATAGCAGAAAAGAAGGATTGACACTACTTGAAAGAGGGGGAAAGGGAAAAGGGGAAAGGGAAAAGGGGAAAATTCTTTTCATGAGTTATTGGTGTACACAGTTCATGATGGCTACTTATTCACAGATATAGAATCTGAAATGGTAGATACAGTAGTGATAAAATTGCTACAGTTTCAAACTGTGCTACAACATCCAGAGTGAAAACTGACAGCATATTTTATCGCCTATTTCAAGAATTTCCCAGCATCTTCTTTGAACTGATTAGCAACCCTCCCGAAACTGCAAATACTTACCAATTTTCTTCAGTTGAAATCAAGCAAACAGCTTTCAGAATTGATGGTGTATTTCTTCCCATCCAAGAAGATAATCCAATTTATTTTGTCGAAGTTCAATTTCAGTCTGATACAGAGCTTTACTCGCGTCTGTTATCAGAACTATTTTTATACTTACGTCAAAATAAACCTAAAAGTACTTGGCGCGGAGTAGTGATTTTTCCTACCAGAAACATAGATACATCTGATACCAAAGATTGCTATGAATTCTTTACCAGTCAGCGCATCAGCCGAATTTATTTGGATGAATTAGGTGAAGCTGCAACACTACCGATTGGTATTGCTACTATTAAATTAGTAGTTGAAGATGAAGAGACAGCAATTATCGCTGCTAGAGAATTAATCAGCCGAACCAAGCAAGCGGTAAATCTACAACTGCAACAGCAGTTACTAGAATTTATAGAGACAATCTTGGTTTATAAGTTTCCGAAAATGAGTCGAGAGGAGATAGAAGCAATGTTTGGGTTAAGTGAGTTAAAGCAAACACGAGTTTATCAAGAAGGTAAAGAAGAAGGTGAGCAAGAAGGTAAACAAAAAGGTCGTGTGGAGGCAAAATTAGAAGCTATACCCAGACTGTTAGTATTAGGGTTAACTGTGGAACAAATAGCGCAAGCGTTGGATTTGGATGTTGCACAAGTCCAGCAAGCAGCAGAGCAAACACCTCCAAATCAATAACAGCAGTTACTAGAATTTATAGAGACAATCTTGGTTTATAAGTTTCCGAAAGTGAATTGAGAGGAGATAGAAGCAATGTTTGGGTTAAGTGAGTTAAAGCAAACACGAGTTTATCAACAAGGTAAAGAAGAGGGTAGTTTAGAGGCAAAATTAGAAGCTATACCCAGATTGTTAGTATTAGGCTTAACTATGGAACAGATAGCGCAAGCGTTGGATTTGGAGCTTGCACAAGTCCAGCAAGCAGCAGAGCAAACACCTCCAACTCAATAGACTGATTACTGATGATGTGGTCAACTTGATAAGTCGAAGACCTATAAGCTTCAGGAATGAGGCAATACTCGCACAAACAATCAGCGCGATCGCTTTACTTACGGCGAAGTTCTAAACTAATATAAGGTCGAGACACTTCTTATATTTACTCGGCTGTAATGTACTTATAAGCGCGTGCTTTTGCCAAAATCATTATATGCTCTAAGGTGAGAAAATGGTCTAGCTCTTTTTTTTCTTCTGGCGTCAGTTCTCCTGTTTTATGTGCGTAAACCAAATCTTCTAAACGCTCCTGCGCTGCATTTGATAGTTTAAAATCTATAACACTTTGGGGTGTAGTTCCCCCAGCAATAAAATCTATAATTTCGTCGTAGACTTTGGTTGTATTTACAGATGTGGTCATAATCCCTCTTTCATCGAATCAATATTTATGCTACTTTAAATGTCTTTGCTAAGGTTTGCGGTTCTGGTAAAGGTGTACCGTCTTCTAACGATGACTCAATGAGCATTTCTAAAACTTCTTGAGCATTCTTAACTGCTTCTTCGTAAGTGTCTCCGTGGGTATGACAAAATTCTCCCCATTCAGGAAGGCTGACAACATAACAGTTATCTTCGTCTGACCATTGAATAATAATAGTGTAGTGAGAATTCATTCTTGTTCTTCCTCTTGAGCTTTTTTGATTTCTTCTAGCTTTTGAAGTGCATTATTAACGTCTTTTTCCTGGTAAGCTTTCGCATCATTCCCATCTTTACCAGATAAAGTTACTCTACCCGGTAGCAGTTGATGAAACCAGTTAGTGTGGCTACCTTTACCAGGTTTATAAATAAACCCTGCTTGCAGTAACAAGCTTTTGAGTTCTCTAATTTTCTTGGGCATATCCCCATATTATTCAACTTTATCGGTTCTCCTGACTTATTTATGCTACTTTAAATGTCTTTCCTAACGTTTGCGGTTCTGGTAAAGGTGTACCGTCTTCTAACGATGACTCAATGAGCATTTCTAAAACTTCTTGAGCATTCTTAACAGCTTCCTCGTAAGTATCTCCGTGGGTGCAAGGCTGCATTACACTGGTAAACTCAGGCAGCAAAACTACATAACATTGGTCTTCTTCTGACCATTGAATAATAATAGTATATTTCATTCTTCTGTTTCCTCTTCTTCCATTTTCTTTAGTTCTTCAAGTGCTTCGTTGACTTGTTTTTCTAAATACAGTTTGGCATCACTACCATCTTTGCCAGCGATGATAAGTGGGTGGAAAAAGTTATTTGTTGTCATTGCGAGCGTAACGAAGTGAAGAGAAGCAATCGCTGAGTCTTTGCGATTGCTTCATTCCGCTTCGCTCCATTCGCAATGACAGGCTTTGGATCATTTATTTATTGGAACACTCTATCCATTTACTATGGCTTCCTTTTGCAGGTTTATAACTAAACCCTGCTTGCAACAACAAGCTTTTGAGTTCTCTAATTTTCTTGGGCATATACTCAGCTTACATTCTCACATCCCATTACTTGGCTTCTCCTAACTCCTTCAACTTATTTTGTGCAAACTCCCGCACTTTCTCATCTGGGTCATTTTCTGCTTTGTCGCGCAATAGTGGTAAAGTCTGGGGATGGTCAGGATATTGCTCGATAATTGCTAAGAGTGCAACTTGCCGAGGGTTGGTTTTATCAGATTCGATAAAAATGAATGGCTCATCAAATGAATTATCATTGGCACAATTATATATAAAATCATAAATATCAGGGTTAGGCTGCCAACCCTGAATTAGTTCTTCCATTAGAGTTTCTCTCAGCATGTCTTTCAGAAAACTGTCATTTTCATACTCTAAACAGGTCTTGAGTATGGATAAGATATGAGGATCATCTTTCCAGCCTCTAGCTAATTCCCTTATTACTGCTATTTTATTTATATTTTCATCATTAGACAAAGCTAAAGCTTTAAGCATTGGTAAAGTGTCTGCGTCATCTTTCCAGCCTCGTGTCAACTCTTGCAATGCTGTAACTTGAACAGAATTATTACTACTAGACAAGAGCGTTTTAAGCATTAGTAAAGTATCTGGGTCATCTTTCCAGCCTCGTGCCAATTCTTGTACTGCTGTGTCTTTAACAAAGTCATTACTATTAGATATAATTAAATTTTTGAGCATTGGTAAAGTATCTGGATCATTTTTCCAACCTTGCGCCATTTTTTGCACTGCTGTGATTTGTATTGTCTTTATCTTATCAAATTGCATAGCATCTTCATAATATTCGTCAATAAAAAGAGAGTCTAATTTTGCATTATCATAATGAATTAGTGTTTTAAGCCAAGGTAAAGTCTCTGGGTGTGTTTTCCAGTAGGTGATAATCCATGAGATAGATCGAGTATGGATATCATCTAACATATCCATATCACCATATTTAAAATTAATTAAATCTTTGATATATTCAATTAGTCTATTTTCTACCGAAGTAATTGCAGAACGGTTTTTGATTTCTAAAAGAAAATCAATGGCTAAGGAAATATTAAGAAAATCATCACCTGCACCTCCTTGAGCAATAAGATAATCAATTATTTCTCCAGCAAACTTTGGCTCAATCATACTTACAATTAAGCTTAAGATTTCAAACCACTCCACCGGATCATCCCAGTGTTTACCAAAAACTTGTATCTTCAATTCCTCAATAGTCAACGCTTGGGTTTCTTTAAACTGCCAAACAAACTCCCAAGCACAGAAATATTCTAAAAATGTCCGATGCACAAAGGCATAATAATCTGCACCCAAGAAACATAACATAAAGTTGCGAGTCCGCAGTTGATTAATCATCACTTTTGCAGCTTCTCTCGGTTTATCAAACTCTATAGTCTTCAGATAATCCGTTAAAATCTTCTCTAAATCACCTGCACTAATCAAATTACCTGCCAAACCTTTATCACTGGTTTGCATATAATAAGCAACTTGACGCAACATCGCTTGCTTATCTTTATAATCAATCGTTTTCGGATCTAATCTTTTATCTTCTATTAAAGCGCGTTCCACATCCCATTGATGCAATAATACCCGCGATGCTTGATTATAAAGTTCCGCTCTATCTCGCGGCAATTCTTGATTCCGATTAAGTATTGCCATCATCGTCAGCAGCAGCGGATTACCCGCTAATTCGGCAATAGATTTTGAAGCTGCAATTCCTCTTTGCAATCGCTCACGTTTTCTAAGTTTATCCGCTTCATCGTTAAATGTTAACTCATGCCAGCGGTAAATAAAATCTTGAATTTGTTCAGCTTCCAAATCTTGCAATATGAAATGCCGAAACTCAGCATCTCGCAGTCGTCGCTGACGTTCTTTAGGCAGTTCGTGAACTTTTCGTAATACTTGATTATCTTCCTTGACATTTTGGGCGATAAAGATTTTCCATAACTTAAGTTCGTTATAGGCGTAACCTGTAGTATCCAAATTATCTAACTTCAGATTACCATAGCGCTCGCGAATTGTTTCTTGATACTTTTCTAAATCAAATTGCGGAATAATCCCGGCTATCTCGGTTGTGTTTTGTGCGATTTTATCTAGGTTCTGGGAATTAAGAATCTCTCGCAGTTCATCAACTTCGATAATTATCTCTTTAACCTTTTGTAGATACTTTGTGCCTATTGGTTTCCATTTAAAATCATTTGAGGAATTAAGCTGATACCAAATCTCTTGTAATTTCTTTGTGTCTATAGCTTGACAGTCATGTTTAAAGGCATTTCCTAAGATTTGTTTGACTTCTTGATTCTTGATAAACTGCTTTATCGGTTGCGTATACTTTTTGATGTCATCTTCAGCAAGCTCACCATCTTCTAAATCTTGCTGCATCAATTGCACAAATTCTGCCAGTGCCATAACTTCAGCTTTCTGAAGCGGTTCTTGTTTAAAGGGTGCGGTTACGGCATTATTTAAGATACTTTTGAAAAAATCTTTAGCGTAGTCTTTGACTAAATCTTCGACAAATTCTTTGCTGATAATAGTCTTGACGAGAAATCCAACTGCTTTTGTAGCTATCCAGGTGGTGAGCCATTCAACTATCATGCTGGTGTGTGTTTAGATTTTGACTACGTGTATATACACCAGCTTATATCATGACAGGTTTATTACACATACTGTAAAGACGTTCCGCCGGAACGTCTCTACGACGGTTACGATGTTTTTATGACTGTTAATTAAACGGACATGATATTAATGAATATTTCCGAATTTATGGGTGATTATAGAAATATTATGCCCTCAAATAGCACAAGCACCAATCTCAAGATGGCATCATAACCCGACGAGTAAACTCGCGGCTACACGTACAAAGCCCACCTGCGTGGGCTAAAAGGCTTATTTTTCCGTAGTCCGCGCAGGCGGACTTTGTTTATGTAGCCGGGATTTTAATCGTCGGGTTTCTATGAATCGCTTTTATGTGGTTTTTCTTACCCATTAACGCGAACGATAGGCAATGCGGAGACTTTGCACTAAAATGACGAGGGATGCGATCGCCATTAATCCACCCCAAAACCAATAAGGTAATAATAAACGCTGTTGTATTTGCGCTGTATCTGAAAGTCCTAAGGGACCTGCACTATAGCTAAATAAATAATCAAGTTGATGATAAGTGCTTACACAAGCTTGGACGCCGAGAAATTGAATTGCAAATCCTTGTAACCAACGGGGAGCTTTAAATGCGATCGCTAAAATAATTAAACCTAGTAGGGGAATTGCAATTAATCCAAAAAGCGATCGCACCCAAATTAATGTTGAAAGCAGTAAAAAACCACCTAAAATTTTTAAACTGAGGGTTGCAGTTTTGAAACTACGGGAAGCCAAAATTAAAGCTGATCCTGCGATCGGTGGTCCCATTGGTCCTGCGGCTGCAACTAATGCTGGTCCAATGGGCGCTAAAGCTAAAGACATGGCATAAGTTGCTACACCTGAACCATTGTCAAAAATCTCTAATTTCCGAAATTGTCCTCCCAAAAGCAGCGCCATCAAGCCGTGACTCATTTCGTGAAACCAAGTCGCCAGAATGGTAAAGGGGTATAAAATATAATCGCCTGTGGGGAATTGCCACAAAACAATCGTGGCGATCGCTGCTGCAATTAGCCAGGTAAGCCCCATACGGTCAACAGCCGCTGGAGCTTCATTTTTGAGCAAGGGTTCAAAATCTTTCCAACGTTCGCTCATGGATCACTTTCCTTTCTGTTATTACCGTAACTGCAAAGAGTGTACTTTCATCCATGCTAACCGTCTGTTGCCAGGTGTTTATCAATTCCTTAGACATAAGAAGTGAAAATGAATGTAGAGACGTAGCAGTGCTACGTCTCTACAAGGGTTTCAGATAGCGCATCATTAAATTCGGTCGATGTCTCTTGATGAAAGAGCTGCTCTTAGTAACGGTTTTAAAGCGTTTTTGGGCAATAAATTGCCCACTACAAAGCTTAACCAGGAGTCCTAAAGCGTCCGGTATTAATGAGCGAGCTAAGATATTTGAAACAAGAATGTTACCATATCTCCTTTGCCCAGACTAATGCGATCGCCTGGTCGCAAACGGTGTCGATTTCCTGGTAACAATGGCAAATTGTTAATATAAGTGCCATTAGAACTGCCTACATCTTCTATATAATGGGCATCTCCCTCAACGCGAATATCTGCATGAATCCGTGATACGATTTCAGAACCTGTAAATCCTGATACGTCTATGTCAGGAGGAATGCGGTCATTTTGTTTGCCGATATGAATCACAGAGAGACTTTGGGGCAATTCAATTTGTCTATCGCTTTGGACGTGAATTAACCGCGCCATTACCTGCTGTAGTTGGGTTCTGGCGACAGTTACGGCAGGTGCTGCCACAGGTTCCGGGGCGGTTGCTAACACAGGTTCCGGGGTGGGTGCCATCACCTCTTCCTCCACGGGTTCTACAACAGGTTCTATTTCGGCTGCAACGGGTTCTGGTGGTGGAGATTCGACGGTTGTCGGTGCTTCTGCTGGGCTGCTTTCTGGGGGTGTTGCCACCACTGTTGGTGGTAAAGATGAGAGATCAGGTTCGGAGTCGGGAGTTGCGCCGTTTTCTGAAGGTTCTGGTTGTAAAAATTCTAACAGTGGGTCAGGCGTGGTTAACGGCTGTACTTCCAAAGGAATTTCCGGCGCGACGGTTGGTGCAACTGCTGCGGCTGCGGTGGCGTGGAGGTTATAACCGCACTGACCACAGAAAGCGGCATCTGTTTGTACGGTTGCTCCACAGCTGGGACAATTACTTGTCGCTGGTAACGGAGTGTAACAAGCTTCACATTGGACAGCGCCGTCCGGGTTCGGGTGATTGCAGTTAGGGCAGACGATCATCGATTTAAGCCTTTGTTCAAGATCATCGTAAAATTATGCTGGTAAGCAGAGAAAAATTCGCTCTCAATGAGGATTTTACCAATTACCAAAGGGCAGGGGGAAAGGGGAAAGGGGGACTAAGAGGGGTAAAGGTTAAAGGGGAAAGGGGAAAGGTACGGAAATAAAATACGGATTTATTCAAATAACTCTATATTTCTTACCCCTTCCCCTTTTCCCCCTCTTATCCCCCTTTCCCCCTCTTTCTCATAAATTAGTGTCAGCAAAATAGTATAAAACAACACAAATACTATCCTTCTTTGAGTTCCTGCGCTGCTGCCGCATCCAGGAGCCACCAAAGTTCTCCTTGGGGTTGAATTAAGCGAGATGGATAAGTAAAGTCTGAAGCATTGGGTGCGAAGACTTGAGCTAAAGCTGGACGTTTATTAGCTCCAGCGACGACGAACATAACACAGCGAGCAGCATTGATGAATGGGTATGTGAAGGTTATGCGCTGACTTGCATCTTTGTTGCCTACAGTAATCAAGCGATCGCTTACTTTTAACGCTTCTGTATGGGGAAACAAAGATGCGGTATGTGCATCATCACCCATCCCTAGCAATATTACATCCAAAGAAGGAAATTCTCCAGGCTTCGCCTGAAAAAATTCTTGGAGATGTTTTTCATACTTAGCTGCTGACACCGCTGGATCGCCCTCAAGAGTCGGCGTAGGGTGAATATTCGTTGCTGGAATATCAACGCGATCTAGCCACGCACGACGCGCCATTAGTTCGTTGCTATCGGGGTGATCTGATGGGACATAACGCTCATCTCCCCAAAAAACATGAATTTTATCCCAAGGGAGTTTTTGATTAGCGATCGCTTCGTACAATGGCTTAGGTGTGCTACCCCCAGATAAAGCGATCGTAAACCGTCCCCGCTCTTGAATAGCAGTTTCCAGCTTAGATAAAATCAATTCAAGCGATCGTGTTATTAGCGCTGACTGATCCGATAAAACTTCAATTTTTTTGTTCATGACTTCATCCTCACTTTGCCGGCTTCTGTGCAATACAATAGCGAAATTTTGACAATCTTCCTTTTTACCTTTTGAAACTCTTAACATCATGGGGAAGGGGAAAGGGGAAAGGGGAAGAAAGAAGAAATATTTCCCCCTTGCTCCCCTTACTCCCCTTGTCCCCCTTACTCCCCTTGTCCCCCTTGTCCCCTTGTCCTCTTCAAATTCCTACTAACCGAGAAGCGTTTTCCAGTCAGCAATGGCATCTCGTTGGGCGATTAACAATTGCTGAATTCCTTTTTCGGCGAAATCTAGCAGTTGATTTAACTGGATACGGCTAAAGCTGTTTTCTTCCGCAGTTCCCTGAATTTCGATGATCCCCATGTCTTGATTCATCACGACGTTGAAATCCACTTCAGCAGCTACGTCTTCGAGGTAGTTTAGATCCAAGAATGGCTCGGATTGCAATAACCCCACAGAAACTGCTGCTACTTGTTTTACCAAAGGCGATCGCTCTAACGTTCCTTGCTGCAATAATTTAGAAATACCATGAGCTAACGCCACAAAGGAGCCTGTAATCGCTGTTGTTCTAGTTCCTGCGTCTGCTTGCAACACATCAGCATCTATAGTCAACGTTCGTTCTCCCAATATCTCCAAATCCACCGCTGCTCTTAAGCTGCGTCCGATCAAACGTTGAATTTCTTGCGTTCGTCCAGACAATTTCATTAATTCCCGTTCTTGCCGTTGCTGCGTAGCTCCTGGCAGCATTCGATACTCCGCAGTCAGCCAACCTTTGCCAGTTCCTTTTAAAAATTTCGGCACTCCTTCAGCTAGACTAACTGTACAAAGTACCTGAGTGTCACCGCATTTTGTCAGCACCGAACCAGGAGCAAAGCGAGTGAATCCGGCATCAAAGCTGATGGGACGCAATTGGTAAGGTTGCCTACCGTCTGGACGCTGCCAAGCCATGTTTTCGTTTCCTCAGAACTTTTATATAGAATACAGTAGACCCGCCTTGAAAATTGCTAACTAGATTTTAAGTAGTAGAGTGAGAATATTTTGCTCTACAGTATCTGGAGACTGATCCCCGTCGATAGTTAAGAGGCGACGGCGGCGATCGTAATATTCTAAAATATTCATAGTGCGATCGTAAAATAGCTCAATGCGGCGCTGAACGATTTCGGGTTGATCATCCGGAAGACTTCGCCCTAAAGAACGAGTAACCATAACTGCTTCTGGTACTTGTAAATAAATTGCCCAATCTAAGTTTTGCTGTAAATCCTCCAACAAAAAATCCAACTCCTCAGCTTGGAAAGCAGTACGGGGATAACCTTCTAACACCCAACCACTTTTGATATCATTGTTGTTCAACCGAGTGCGGATAAACTCGATCATCGTTTCATCTGGGACTAACTCACCTTTTTCCACATATGGCTGCACTTCTCGACCTAAACTGCTAAAATTAGTGAGCGCTTCCCTTAAAATTTCACCTGTGGAAATTAACGGAATATCAAAGTGTCTGCAAAGCCTTTGCCCTTGAGTGCTTTTCCCTGAACCTGAACCTCCTAAAATCACAATTTTCACAAATACTCACTCCTCATATTGTCAAATTAACAACCAACGATAATCTGTTTTGCCCAAACCAACAGGCAATATAACATCTAGTAATTTGCAGCTATAGTTACAGCTTTTTAATTGGTAAAAACTTTCAGAAAAAACCTCAGCAAAAGCCCTTCAATCATTTTTCTTTTATTTAACATCACATCATGGTTGCCCAGTTAGAATCCAAAAACGTCAATTCGACCCTTAATTTACCATATCCAGTTGAAGGACTAGTACAAGTTTTCACTAGTTCGTATCGTAACTTTTTTACTAACGTCATCGCTCAAGCACTGAGAATTGCCGGTCAAGGCACACCAGTGTTAGTAGTGCAGTTCCTCAAAGGTGGTATTAATCAAGGACACCAGCACCCCATACAGTTGGGACAAAACTTAGATTGGATTCGCTGTGATTTACCACGTTGTATCGATACACCACATTTAGAAGATACTGAAATTGAGTCATTACAACAATTGTGGCAACATACACAAAAAGTAGTTTATGAAGGTAAGTATTCTCTCGTAGTCTTAGATGAGCTAAGTTTGGCAATTAACTTTAACTTAATTCCCGAAACCGAAGTTTTAGCCTTTCTCACAAAACGCCCTGCCAATGTTGATATCATTCTCACAGGACCAGAGATGCCAAAATCCCTTTTGGATGTAGCAGACCAAATCACAGAAATTCGTCGCACTCATCGACCTTAATTAATAATGTAGAGACGTAGCACTGCTACGTCTCTAAGAGGTTTTGGATAACGCATATTAAAATTCGGTTGATAAAACAAACATAGTACTTACGCACTCGTTACGAGAAAACAAGGCTTTGAGATTGCTTCCTTGCGTCGCAATGACGGAAATACCTAGCCCGTGCGTAAATCCTGAAACATTGTAGAGACGCGAAATTTCGCGTCTCTACAGGTCTAAAATCAGTACCAAAAACCTCAATTGAACCGTGTTGGTTTATAATAAATATACATCTGGTGGAAAAGACCTAGAGACGTAGCTCTACATGGGTTTTGAGCAAAGCATAATTAATTTATAGTAAATGTACATTAAGCTTTGATCACAGATGTAGAAAATAACAGGAATAAGTCAGCTGCTCTTTTTGCTGTAGTTTCAGACAGTTTAACTTGCTTGAGAATAACTAAGCCTTCATCAACAAAAGAATCTCTTACCAAAGCTTTCTCTCCAACATTGAAGAGAGTTTCGTAAAAAACTTCTTTAATTCCTGCGGAAATAATTAACTTCAAGCAAGATAAACAAGGTTCTAAGGTGACGTAAATACTGGCGCCATCTGTAGCGATACCATGCTTGGCTGCTTGGGCGATCGCATTCGCTTCAGCATGTATCGCTCTTGATGGTAAAATCTTACTAGCATCACAACTACTCAACCCCGGATAGCAGTATCCTTGAGTTGTACAATGAGCCGAACCTGATGGTGAGCCATTATAACCGGTTGCGACAACTTGCTTATTTTTAACAATCACAGCACCTACTGGAAAAGCGAGGCAAGTTGAGCGAGTAGCTGCAAGTTTAGCTAACATGAGAAAATATTCATCCCATGTTGGTCTTTGGTCATCACAAACCATTATTTCCTATCCTGAACGTATTGCTTACCTGTTTTCAAACACTCAGCTGCTTTGTTTAATTCCATTCCCAAATATCCAGCATGAGCTGGACGTATTGACGGTGAAGCTGCACAAATTTCTCTAACTAAAGTCAAGGCATCTTTCCCAAAATAGGAACCTACAACTTCACCGCTACCTTTAGTTGTATGTGTAACAACAATCTTACCTTCATCGACTTCTATTAAAAAGTTTCCGGCTGGGTCGTTATAATCTATTTTCCGACAAATAGCCGCATATTGTTTTTGAATCAACTGCTCGGCATTACTCCAAGTATCATCATATATATGAGCAGACTGACTGATGGTCATTAATGGTCCCATTTTCAAGTCATATTTAGAACGCTTTGCAATTTCATTCCTAATATGCTGTTGTAAAGCTCTTAATCCCATTGCATTCGCTACCCATGCAGCAAACATATCATTACTTCTGAGAGTTGCAGTCAAAGATAATTCATTATCCACAACTCTGAGCCAAATATGATTAAGACATGGACTTCCACCTTTTTCGTGGTCTTTCACATCCCAAAGATTCATTACTGCACTAGCAGCATCAATTTCTCCAATCAACTTTTGAATTACCTGCTCAATTTGGTCACGTCCAAACCAAGAACGTAAACGTTGACCGTATGTATATTTCAACCCTTCCCGATATGGTGCATCATCTAAAATTTGGGAAATGTATTCTTGAAGAAAATTGCGATCAATTGGTAAATAATTCGGTTCGGGAAAATAGAAATCCTCTGGTTCATCAGTCACAACTGCCATCAAATCAATTAATTCTTGCCATTGTCCATCATAGCCAGTTGGTCTAATTGTTCCTGTCGTCTTAATCCGATGGATTATTTTTACCCAAGTTTCAGCAATTGTTTTACCTTCTATTCGGTGTCCATAGCGTTGTCCTGGTAAAATAGTGGGTTGAACAGTAGACAGTGGAAATTCTAACTTGTTACCCCATGCTGGAAGCGTTTCCTCTAAAGCATAAGACTTCACTTGATTAACTGCCTCCGCGATGGATTTGGCACTAGTAAACTTGACAGATTCTCGTAATTGTTCTAAAGCACTTTTTTCAACTTCAATATCAATATATCCAGGAATAGCTGAACGAATTACCCAGCAGCGTAACCCGTTGTCAGACACACCTTCTTCAAAGCCATTGCGGAAAAAGTCCAGCAAGCACTCTCCAGCACCGGCATTTTTGTCTTCCTTAGTGGCGTTGAGAACAACTAAAAAGCGAACATGGGGATTATAAAGCAAATTGCGGATCAATAGGTTTATCCCCCTTGTGGGTGAGTATAGCTGTCCGATAACAGCGTATTCTTGTAGTTGGAGGTGTTTAGCGTTGGCGCAGCCTGTCGTAGGTATCGCTTGCTTCACTGTCCATCCTGTAATCACTGCTGTCTGACCTAAACCATAAATCAGCTGATTCGGCTTGTACAGTGCTTTGTATTCATATTGGGTTGCTTTACCCGTTTGGATCATCGTTGACTAAAAGTAAAAATAAAAAGCTTCTAATCATAGCACTAATACCGTTAGTTGCGTTCATTTATTCATGCAACATTTAATGGTATGTTTAAAAATAGTTGATCAGAAAAGCAGTTTTGAGGATAAAGGCATCAAGCAATTTATGGCTTACCCTGCTTGTAGCATATTGTCGTTAGGCACTCAAGCCCCAGATTTTCATCTACCGGATGTAGTATCTGGCAAATCAATATCCCTTGCGACTTTTGCAGACAAAAAAGCGCTATTGGTAATGTTTATTTGTCGGCACTGCCCATTTGTCAAGCCTATCACACTAGAATTGGCTAAGTTGGGAAAAGATTACATTTCAAGTAATTTGGGAATTGTGGCAATTAGCTCTAACGATATTAATAAATACCCCGATGATGCACCTGAATCGTTGAAAGAAATGGCAATAGAACTTGGGTTTAATTTTCCCTTATGTTATGACGAAACTCAGGAAATTGCAAAGGCATATACGGCAGATTGTACACCTGATTTTTTTATATTTGACCCAGAGCGCAAACTCGTATATCGAGGACAATTAGACGATAGCTGCCCAAGTAATGGTAAACCGGTAACAGGTGCAGATTTACGCGCAGCAATTGAAGCTGTTTTAGCAGGTAAACCAGTTGCAACCGAACAAAAGCCGAGTATTGGTTGCAATATTAAGTGGAAATCTGGGAACGAACCGAATTATTTTGGTTAGTGGATAGTGGTTGTTGGTTAGTGGTTAGGAAAAAATGCAACCAACAACCAACAACTATCAACCAACAATTAACAACCAACATCAATGCTTAATTTCCAAATTGAGGATATAACATCCCAGCTGGATTTTATCTGCCCACAATTCGTATTCTACCCGCAAATGTTCTGGCAAAGGGTGTCCAGCAAGACTTAGATTGCGAGTAAAATTGCGTAAGCGAATAGGTTCATGAGGATGCAATGACTCTGTAGGCAACCAATAACGGGTAACACCATAAACGCCCTGTTCCCAGAAGTGACGGTAACTTAACTGAGCATTACCTTGCATAGTCATAATTACTCGGTAAGGTGAAATTTCCATCCATAAGATCCTGGGACTGCTAGGAGGTTGAGCCTTGCGTTGTGCTGGATGAGGGGTATCTTCTGGACTTGCGGGAGTCGTGACTTCGCAACTAATTAACGGCGGTGCAGTCAATAATAAATGGAACCGGTCACTATCTTTTTGATACAATGTCCCGGCTGTTTCAACAACAGACCAAACAGGGAGGTCTGTGGAAATGAGTGATAAGCACACGGGCTTGCGGTGGTGGGTGAGCATGGGAGCGTAATGGGCACTTCAGCTATTGAACAAAAAGAAATCAATTCTAGTAAAGTTTCGCGGCATATGAGCCTACCATTAGAACTGGCAAAAATTCTATTGCTTATAGTCCTCAAAAAGGTAGGCATATTTACGCGCTCACAGTACTAGGCGTAGCAGGTCAGGGTAAGTAACTTAATAAAACATCCTTAATCTTAACTGAATCTGCTGATTTAGTAAGCTAGATAAATCAGGATAAAAATAGCTAAATTTGAATTCAAAAAGCAAAAATCACGGTTTTCGGCGCAAAAGCTACTACAAAATCAAAGAAGAGTGAAGATTTTCGCTTAATATCATGTTAGCTTTATTGCCTATATTGTAGAGACGTTACATGTAAGGTCTCTACAGGGTTTTAGAGATTTGAGTAAGTTTCATACAGCACAAAGCGATACGATACTAACAAGGAAGTAACCTGCGGCGGCATTAGCTTTGCCTTCCTTGTGAACTTCTGATGCAGTTCAATGCCAGTTTATCCTAATGTCAGCTTCAGTTATAACCGTAGAAACTAAAGAAAATGCTTCTCAAAACTTAATTATCCAGCGACCCCCTGTAGGACTATCTTTACAGGGTCGCATCCGAGTACCGGGAGATAAATCTATTTCCCATCGTGCTTTGATGTTGGGGGCACTATCTCAAGGTGAAACCGAGATTCAAGGACTTCTTTTAGGAGAAGATCCCCGCAGCACTGCTAGCTGTTTTCAAGCTATGGGTGCAGAAATTTCGGAACTGAATACAGAATTAGTGCGGGTTAAAGGTATTGGTTTAGGAAGACTGCGAGAACCAGTTGATGTGTTGAATGCCGGCAACTCTGGTACAACACTGCGATTGATGTTGGGAATTTTAGCTTCTCATCCGGGGGGCTTTTTTACTGTAACCGGTGATAGCTCTTTGCGATCGCGTCCCATGTCTCGTGTTGTCAAACCTTTACAACAAATGGGAGCGCAAATTTGGGGACGGAAAAATAATTCTTTAGCACCTCTAGCAATTTCAGGATCTGCTCTCAAACCAATTCACTATCTTTCCCCCATTGCTTCTGCCCAAGTTAAATCCTGCGTTCTTTTAGCGGGTTTGATGACCGAGGGACAAACTACTGTCACCGAACCAGCACTTTCTCGCGACCACAGCGAACGAATGTTAAGAGCGTTTGGTGCAGAACTGAGCGTTGACCCAGACACCAATAGTGTCACTATTACAGGTCCTGCTCAACTGTATGGGCAGAAAGTAATTGTACCTGGGGATATCAGTTCCGCTGCCTTTTGGTTGGTGGCTGGGACAATTGTACCCGATTCTGAGCTTGTGGTGGAAAATGTCGGCGTTAATCCCACCCGCACAGGTATTTTAGAAGCTTTGGCGATGATGGGAGCCGATATCCAACTGGAAAATCAGCGTGAAGTTGCTGGGGAACCAGTAGCTGATTTAAGAGTGCGTTCTAGTCGTCTGCAAAGCTGTACAATTCAAGGGGATCTCATACCCAGATTAATTGATGAAATTCCGATTTTGGCGGTAGCAGCAGTATTTGCCGAGGGGACAACGGTAATTAAAGATGCTGAAGAATTACGAGTTAAAGAAAGCGATCGCATTGCAGTAATGGCACAGCAACTCAATAAAATGGGTGCAAATGTTACCGAATTACCCGATGGTATGGAAATTACAGGTGGTACTCCTTTAGTGGGGACTGATGTCGATAGCCATACAGATCATAGAATTGCCATGAGTTTAGCGATCGCTTCTCTAGTTGCCACCGGTACCACCATTATCCAACGCGCTGAAGCAGCCGCTATTTCCTATCCAGACTTCACTGCTACTTTGCAAGAAGTCTGTCGGTAATGGGGGCAGGGAGCAGGGGGAAAAAAGAGAGGAATTTTTGCCCAATGCCCAATTCCCAATGCCCAATTAACAATTACCAATTTTCAACGATAATTATCTGTGTAAATCAAAAGGAGAAAATTTAGTTATGGGTTGGTTACAAAAACTTTTTGGGATGGAAAAACCGGCTGATGCTCAAGTAAATCCGGAATCAGTTAGTGTTGATGAATCAGGGGAAGAGATTCCACTTGAGCGAGTGGGATTAAATGGAGAATATGACCAAAGTGGTTTAGCAAAACGAGTTACGCTTGCTTTTGACGAAGATGGTCAGTTTGATGATATTGATTCGCTATACGTCGCTCAATTGGGTAGCACAGTTGTGTTAAAAGGGCAAGTCCCCAGTCAAGACATTTTGGATGAAATGGTGGCGATCGCAAGCGAGGTTAGCGGTGCTACCGATGTCAACACTGACCAAGTTACTGTCGGCTAAAATATTTTTGCTACATGAACAATCTACTCAAGCCTCGTGAATCTACTATCGCTTTGGCGTTGTTAGCCGTTTTAACCCTCACTAGTTGTGGTAAAAAAGCTGAAGCACCTGATGCTGGGGCTACTGCAAGTCCTGCCAGTACCGCTGGGAGTCCTGCCACCACACCTGGAAGTTCAACTTCTAACGACTCAGAGGAGTCAGGAAGTAACGCTTCTATTTCCCCTGAAGCGGCAAAGTTAGGGGTAAAACCTACAAACGAAACTACTTGTCCTAATAATGCACTTGTTAAGGGCAAGGTAACGAAGAAGCGAGGCAATATATACCGCATTGCCAAGTCGCCTGATTATGACAAAGTGAAGCCGGATATCTGCTTTAAAGATACATTAACAGCAGAAAAAGCTGGTTTTAAAGCGCCTAAGTAAGTTGGGGGATTGGTAATGGGTAAGCAGTATGTGGGATGCAAGTAATTTACCTGACATACTTTGATAATAAAAACCCGGTTTCTTAATTATTCTTAATATAAACCGGGTTTTTAATTTTTTTAATTGTGAGTGTAAAAGGGGAAGAAAAAACTTGAATTGCGATCGCTTGATATCATGTTCATTAAATCACGCATATTGTAGAGACGTTCCGACGGAACGTCTTTACGACGGTTGTTGCTCTGGAAATTTATTTCCTGGCGGTTTATGGTGCTAATTGAGAATGATGCAAGATATCAGATTAAAAGTACTTTATGACACCCAACAACTAACAATTAACTATTCAACATTCATAATTTTTGGCACTTTAAAAAATTCGCCTTCTTGTTCTGGGGCATTGTTGAGAATAGCTTCTCTGTCAGAATAGGGTTGCAATTCATCTTTTCGTGTGACGTTGCTGACATCAATAGCCCGTGTTGTTGGTGCAACATTGGTGACATCGAGTTCATCTAGCTGTTGAACATAATCCAGAATATTTCCCAACTGAGTGGTGAATTGCTCCTCTTCTTCAGGTGTCAACTCTAAACGAGCGAGAAGGGCTACTTTACGAACTTGTTCACGGTCAATCATGGTTTTGTCAAAAGTCAATAGTTAATAGTCAAAAGTCAATAGTCAATGACTAATGACTTTTGACTAGTTAGAAGAATACGTCAATTTGCGATCGCCCGGTGGTTTTCAGCCAGTTTTGAGCCTCGATGTAGTTATTGGGAGCCAAACGAATGGCTCTAACCCAATAATCACAGGCTTGATCGAACAGTGCTTCACCACCGTCGTGATCGCCAGATTCTTTCGCTTTTTCGCCTTGAAAGTGGTAAATTACGGCAATGTTGTTTAAGGCTTGGGGTAAGCGTGGGTTCAACTCGATTGCTTCATGATACAACTCCAAAGCCTTGTCATGGTCGCCGTTACTAGCGTAAATTAGCCCCATATTGTAGAGGATATAACTGCGATCGTAGGAGTCTTCCTCTAATGTTAGGGCTTCTTGATAGTAATCTAAGGCTTCGGCATATTCACCATCTGCCTGGGCTGACATTCCATCTCGGTAATAAACAAAAGCTTCTTTGGCTTTTTTGCTGGTTGGCAGAATCTTTAAGATGATATCTGCCATCACCGTAAAGGACTTGTCAATAAAATTATCGTTTTTCTGGGTTCTTGGCATATAGAAATGAACGCTTTGGTTGCAGCTAATAAAGGAAAAGTTGTAATTCTTTGATGGCTTCTATCCCTCATTAGTTAATTTAACTGATTGCTGGGATAATTCTCTTAGCGAATTGAATGTATACAATCTGGATTATTGTATTTGGGGTTGTTTACAAAAGTGCTGACTGGATAAGCAGTCATCGCGCTAGCTGGATCGGGATGCAATGCTTCTTGTAGTGCTTCGGGCTTCTGCACTTGTGGATCTAACCACAACTCGTAATATTTCTTATCAAGAACTACAGGCATCCGATCATGGATTGGTTTTAATACTTCGTTAGCGATCGTTGTCAAAATTGTACACGAGGTTATCTTCTCTTTTTCTGGCGATTCCCATTGCTCCCACAACCCAGCGAAGCAAAAAGGTTGTCCATCTTGCAGATGAAAGTAAAAAGGCTGCTTTTTACCATCTAAGTGTTGCCATTCATAAAAGCCATCTGCAAGCACCAAACAACGCCGGCGTTTGAAAGCTGAACGAAAAGCGGGTTTTTCTGCGACAGTTTCTGCCCTAGCGTTGTGAAGCTTTGCCCCCATGCTGATGTCTTTTGCCCATGAAGGAATTAACCCCCAACGTAATTCGTGAAATTCTCGCTGGTTGCTTTCTTGATTATGTAACACTGTTGCCACCATTTGCGTAGGTGTAATGTTATATTGCGCTGACAATTCTGGTAGTTTTTCTACATCAAAAGTTTGATTATTTTGCGAGGCAGAAGCCAACACAGCCGCAATTGCTTCTGCCGGCTGCCTTAAAGTAAATCTTCCACACATACTTTTATTTTCAACCGCTGATTAAAATTTAACAATTAAATACTATAAACAAATAATACTTTCGTTTTTTGTTTTTTCAGAGAATTGTAGTTCCTACATAAAAAGCAAATATTATTTCAATTTTGTCCTGTTTTTTTTGAAAGAATTTGATAAGATATTCTCTTCCAATCTCTGAATACTCTATATCCTCCTTACAATATTTTTAAGATATGGAACCACTCCATTTGTACGATTTTTTACCTTCTGGTAATGGCTATAAGATACGTCTTTTATTGACACAACTTGGCATTCCCTTTGAGAGAGTAGAGGTTAACATCACTAAAGGTGAGACGCAAGAGCCAGAATTTTTAACTAAAAATCCAAACGGCAAGATTCCAGTTTTGGAAATTGAGCCAGGTAAATATTTGTCAGAATCAAATGCTATCATGGTTTACCTGAGCGAAGGAACGGAGTTTTTACCTTACGATCGCTTTTTGCGAGCGCAAGTATTGCAATGGTTATTTTTTGAACAGTACAGCCATGAACCTTTTATCGCTACTGCTAGATATTGGATTTCTATTTTAGGTAAAGCCGAAGAATATAAAGATGCCTTAAAACAAAAGCATGAAGCTGGATATGCAGCACTTAGCTTGATGGAAGAACATTTAAAGTCTCACACTTTCTTTGTTGCCGAACGCTATACCATCGCTGATATCTGTCTATTTGCATACACTCATGTAGCTAATGAAGGTGGGTTTGATTTGTCCAGATTTCCCCATATCAAAGCCTGGATAGAACGAGTCAAAGCCGAATCTCGATACATCAGCATTACTCAGGAATTATAATCATCTCTAGTTCCCTGGAAGAGCCAGGGAACTACTTGTATAAGGCTTGTGCTGCCTCAATTACACCTCGCACCCATCGTTAGTAGGCAGTAGCCTGGTAACGAGATATTCTTTAATCAAAGCACATAAATGCTCCAAAAAATCGGAAGTCTTAACCTTCTGTATCAATTTCAACTAACTTTTGTCGAGAGGATAAACCTGACTTAATTCTGATGTAAGATTTTGGTACATCGAATTTTTCTGATAACAGTTTAATTAACTCTTCATTCGCCTTACCATCAACAGGCGGTGATTTTAAATGTACAGTAAGACTGCCATCAGGTTGTTCTTCAATTTTTTCCTGTTTGGAATTAGGTTTAACTTTGACTTTTTTGTGCATTGCCTATTTTCTGTAATTGTCGTAGCCACAACCAACCTAAAACACAACCTAACAAATAATGAGGAAAATCCCACCAAGCAAAGGTAGTTCCAAGTAACCATTTACCTATTAGAGTGGCGCGAATTTCTGTCAAGAAAGGGGGATGCCAAAGTTGTAAGAATTCTACTATACAGGTAATAACAAAAACCCATAGAGGAATTTGTTGTATAAATCGGCGACTTCTAACGAACAAAAACGCGAACAAGCACCAAAATATTTCATACAATACTGCGGCTCCGTAATCATTAAACCATTTATGAGCAAGTCCCGTGTAGTACTTAAATAAAAAGCCCATCGGTACAACGATGAGCAAAGACAGGATGATGAATATTGTTTGTTTACGGTTTTGGCGCATCTTTTCAAGGTGAAAGTATAAAAGTTGAATTCAACTTCATCCTTTATACTTCATTCTTGTTAAGGGTATCTTCTACTACCGGCACCAACAACACCGATTTTGTGGCGATATGAGAGTTCAGCACCAAACCAGCCAGAAGCACTAGTCAGCGTACCGACAATAAGGGAGATTAACAATCCCCAAGGTAATATGCGTGACTCAGCATCGCCCCAACGCAGCAGGAAGTTGACGAGTGATAAAACTAGAATTGCGACATTAAGTATCATATGTACCCAGCCTGCACTGCGCTTGCGGACTCGTTCAATTTTCAAAAAGTCGCTCAAACCGATCGCAGCTGCTAACAAACCTGCACCTAATCCGAGTCCGATTAGCCATATTGAAGCTCTAGCCCAGAAAAAGTCACGAGTTAACCAATAGCCGAAATCGGTTCCCAAGGCTAAAGCTAAAAACGCGATAGGAAAAATGACACTCAAAGGATGCAAAGGATGTCCGGCGATCGCTACTGTGCTGGGTACACCACTATCCATATACTCTCTGTCGTCACTTTCAATCAGTGGTGGAATATTGGGAAAAGGTGTAGAAGTTGTTGGATTTGTATCTGTAGTTTCCATTATTATCCTCAATTTATTAGTTTATAACCGGAGGGAATTTGCTCAACATAAGACAAAAGCAAAGTTGCGATCGCGCATTGTAGAGACGTTCCACTCCGAACGTCTCTACGTGTATTTAATAACAACGCAATCTGCTGTAATTGGCTAACTACTTAACCCTACTTCTAGGGCTTTATTTAGTGCCCAGTCTCCCAGTCCACTATTGGGAGAGCATTCTGGCTTTATCTCTGATGCGAATATCCTTAGAGTCAATCTAGAAAATTGACTGAAAAAATTTATCTATCTGGCGATGGAGTGAAGAGAAAACTGTTATCTATCTAAAAGTACAAGTATAAGAATTATTAAAAAAATTCACATTTTTATAACTTTAGTTTGACTGGCATCGCTCAAAAGAAAGATGAATCATCCAATACCCTATGGCAACGTAGTGATAACACTGATTTAAAGAGTTTTTTAGAGGAGAACAAAAAATGGTAGCGACTTTAGATGATACCAAGCGCTCTGCGATCGCCACAAAATTGGCAGACATGAAAGCACTACAACAATTGCTAATTCAAAATGAGCAATTATTTTTGAAAGAAACAAACGATTCGGAAATTAGCAAGCGTTTCCAAGACATGCTGAATGATGACCAAAAAAATATGGGCATCTTGGAAACTGTTATCGTCCAGTATGGCGTACATGGCGAACCGAAAGATACCATTAAAGAAATGGTTGAAAAAGTTGGGAAATTGATGCAAGGCTCTGAATTGAGCTTGTATGAAAAAGTATTTAAGCATGAATTGTTTAAGCACGAACAAGTAATGTCTGGCTTGACCATTCACAAAGCTGCTCAAAAAGTTGGTGCAGACGTGATGGCAGCGATCGCACCTTTGAATACAATTAACTTTGAGAACCGCGCTCACCAAGAACAACTCAAAGGTGTTCTGGAAATTTTGGGTGTACGTGAACTCACAGGACAAGATGCAGATCAAGGTATTTGGGCACGAGTCCAAGACGCTATGGCAGCATTCAGCGGTGTTGTTGGTAGTGTTGTTACCCAAAACAGCGATAAGCAAGATATGAACATCCAGGATCTTATCCGGATGGATCACGCAAAAGTAAATACTCTGTTCACCGAACTGCTAGCAAGCAACGATCCTCAAAAGATCCAAGAATACTTCGGTCAAATCTACAAGGATTTATCCGCTCACGCTGAAGCAGAAGAGGAAGTCGTTTATCCAAGAATACGTTCTTTCTACGGTCAAAACGACACCCAAGAGTTGTATGACGAGCAAGCTGAAATGAAGCTGATGCTAGATCAAATCAAAGCCATCGATCCATCTTCACCTCAATTCAAAGACAAAATCAAGCAGTTGATGGACGCTGTTGGCGACCACATTCGTCAAGAAGAAAGCACTATGTTTGCGGCAATTCGTAACAACTTGAGTACTCAAGAATGCGAACAATTATCTACAGAATTCAAAGCTGCTAAGAGCAAAGTAGCAGAGAAAATGGCTAAGTAGAAACTTAAGTGTAGGAGTGGGATAATCGCACCCTGACAGTAGCGAAGAAATTTTGTAGAGACGCGAAATTTCGCGTCTCTACATCTGTTTAATTAACAGTAATAAAAACCTGCCTACCGTCGTAGAGACGTTCCGCCGGAACGTCTTTACAATATGTGGGATTTATCAAAGATAATGTAATAGCATTTAATTTCAAAAAAAATGTAGGAATTATCGGATATTTGTGATTTAAAAATAATATCGTAGAGACGTTCCGCCGGAACGTCTCTAACAACTATTTAAATTTTAACCGTGTGCCCAATATTTATAAGCGCTATATGCCATAGTAACAACTCCGGTGATAATGGCAGATTCATCTACTTCAAATTGGGGATGGTGTAAAGGGTGATTAATGCTTCTATCTTTGTAGCCTACACCCAAGCGAAACATCGAACCTGGGGCATGTTCTAAATAAACAGAAAAATCTTCAGCACCTAGAGAGGGTTCCGGTAATACTTGAATGCGATCGCTCGAAAATGCTTCTTCGGCAGATGATTGTAACAACTGTGTCAAAACATAATCATTCTGCACGCTAGGCACACCTTGGCGATAATTAACTTGATAACTTGCCCCGTATGAATTGCAGACATTAGCGATGATTTTTTCAATCCATTCTGGTAGACTAGCACGAGTTTCGGGATGAAGCGATCGCACGGTTCCCAACAACTGCACATGATCTGCAATCACATTCGGCGCTCTACCACCATTAATTTTCCCTATACTTAATACCACTGGACGCAACGGATTCTGCGTCCGGCTAATCGCTTGTTGTAGTGTAGTAATTACTTGCGCGGCAATCCAGATGGCATCAATCGCTTCATGAGGACGAGCGCCATGTCCAGATTCACCGATAATAATAATCTCTAGATCGTCAGCTGCTGCCGTCAAGGCACCATAACGCACACCAATCGAACCTGCGGGTATCGAGGGGAAAACATGAATTCCCAACACAGCTGAGACATTTTCCATTGCCCCATCTGCTACCATCCAGTTTGCCCCTTGAGCAATTTCTTCTGCTGGCTGAAATAAAAATCGGATCTTACCAGGCAACTCCTCTGCTACTTGGGACAATATCATTGCCGTTCCCAAACCAACTGTGGTGTGGACATCATGACCGCAAGCGTGCATTATACCTTGTTGACGAGAGGCATATTCCAAATTAGTACGTTCTTGGATTGGCAAAGCGTCCATATCAGTGCGAATTGCCAATAAACGATTATCGTTACCAGTTCCTTCCAGTTCTCCAATGACACCAGTTTTACCAATACCCTCTTGCACATGAACACCACTAGAAGATAAAACACCAGCAACAAAAGCTGCTGTTTGGTATTCCTCACCGCTGAGTTCTGGGTGAGAGTGAATATGGCGACGAATTTCAATTAAACGAGGCGCTAGTTTTATTGCTAAGTCTTTAATACGGGTAAGCATCGAAAAAACTAATCTACAGGCTTGTTTACCATCATAAAGAAACGTTACCTTCTGGGGAGGGGGAAAGGGGAAAGGAAAAAAGGGGTTCATGGTAAGAAATATAGAGTTATAGTGAATAAATCTGTATTTTATTTCCATACCTTCCCCCTTTCCCTTTTCCCCTCTTAAAAATTCCCTATTTCTTTTTAGATTCCCGTGGTTTCTTTTTCGGGTCTTCTGTACCTTCTTGCAATGACCACCCATAGGGTTTGTCAGATGTAACGGTGCCTTGTTGCAAGGTTGTCAGTCGGAAGTATGCCCCCCGAAAATTGGTAAAGTCTAATTTAGCACCTTTGAAGTTAGCCGCTTCCAAATTGGCGCTAATTAAACCCGCAAACCTCAAATCGGCATTTTCCAGCGATGCTGATTTCAAATTAGTACCCGTCATGGAAGCGCCAGATAAATTGGTAGAATTCATTATGGCACCTTCTAGATTTGCACTTGTTAAATCTGCATTCTTGAGATTAGCGCCAGATAAAGTCGCACCTTTTAAGTTAGCTTCTCGTAAATTTGCTCCAGGTAGATTAGCTTGACTTAAGTCAGCACCACTCAAGTCGCACCGTGGACAAGACTTTGTTGCTTTCAAGTTATCTATGTCTTGTTGATTGAATGCAAAGGCTTGCTCTGTAAAACCTAAACAAGTTAACAGCGTTAGGGTAGCGACAATCTTAAGTTTAATATTTTTTTGCATACAGTTTAGTTTACAAGTTGGCGAGTTAGGCTTTGAATGTATTGCTATACTTACATATAAGACTTATTTAGTAAGCGATCGGCATGAAGAAGTAATAAAGAATCGGTAAAACTACTGTAAATTATCAGGTTTGGGCTAGTCAATAGAAAACATGCGCTTATAGAATGGATTTGTCAGCAAATATACAGAAACTCTATCACCTACTCTTTATGAGATCCCCCCACACCTGAAGTAAAAAAGCGGTTTGGGGGGATCTTTACTTATGTGGGGAATAGACATCTGTTAGAAAAGACGTAGAGACGTAGCATTGCTACGTCTAATCAAGGGTTTCGGGCAACGCATAATTAATTTTTACACCTACGTCTAATGGGGAGGCTGGTATGTAAGGGCGATCGCTCTCTGTTTTCCCAAGATATATGAACAAATGATAAAAGAATTGTTAAATTAATATGAATTATGTTATGAGTACTAGTCAAAATCCAGATAGAGACTCTACAATAAAAACATCACGAACTATACTGAAACTCTATAATCCACTCTTTATGAAATCCCCCTAGCCGCAACATAAAAGCAGCTAGGGGGATTTTGCAATCGTTCTAAAGACGTTCCCGGAGAGACGTTCCACCGGAGAGACGTTCTCCACCGGAGAGACGTTCCACCGGAGAGACGTTCCACCGGAACGTCTCTACTATATTTGTGATTTGCGCTCCCATGATACAAAGCGTGAGAAAGAAGAAATATTTCCCCCTTGTCCCCCTTGTCTCCCTGTCCCCTTCTCCCCTTGTCTCCTTGTCTGCCAACCTCTCAACGCCAACCTAAAAACCGCAATCCCGGTATGATGAGATAGTGACTCACCGCTAACCAGAAGCTGACAAACAAACCAGCGAGACTAAAAAACAGAATAGTCAGCAGTAAACTCCATTGGTTGGGTGTATTGTGAAAGAGAAATGCGGTGGGTGAAAATCCGAAACTGATCAAAAGGGCAAAGACGATCGCCGTACCAAAAGAAGCGATCGCGGCGTAAACTATATGATGAGTGCGTAGCCCTAAACCAAGGGTGAGAACAAAAACAGCTATCAAAATCGAAATAGCTGAAGCTTCAATTCCATCTTGGGGTGTAATTAATTGCAACATCAACCAGCTAAAACCGTAGCCGATTATACCCATCATTGAAGCGACTACAAACCGTCGCTGTTGACCAAAACCCCCGGCAAGAGTTAATCCCCATGCGGTTCCCAAACCAGCAGCGGCAAATAAAAGAATCTCAGAACCGAAAAAATGGTTCGTATTTGGGATTAATCCAAGTAACCGTTGAGACACAACTGCGCTAACGCGTGAGCCTAAAATTGTGTGATACGCCAAAATATAACCAGCAATTGTACCTACACCAGCACCGATGCAGGTAAGAACCATTGTCCAAATGGTCATCACACAGGCACCGAAGACTCTAAATATCGTCTGAACGATGAAAAGAGTAGTTTTACTTAATGCTTGCATTCCGCCGGCTAAAGCTTGCTGGATAGCTTGGATAATTTTGGCGAAAAAATCTGGTTGTGGAGGTTGATAAATTTGCGCCAAACGTTTTAAAATTATTGTCGAAGATGCTGGACGCGATCGCACATCCTCTTCTACCATCTCCGAAAGTAAATCTGCCAATTCCGGGTTGAGATTAATTCCACCACGCCAACGCAATTCCCCAGTTTGCGGATCTTCCAACTTTGGCGGATACTTCCCCGTAAGTAATTCTATCATCGTCCGACCAAGGGCATAAAAATCAGTCCCAGGTCCGACATTACCCCCAATAACTTGTTCTGGTGGACTGTAGCCAGAAGAAAATAACCTCGTTGAACCAGCTCCTTGAAGTATTTTCTCATTAAATTGCTTCGCACCACCAAAATCAATCAGCACCAAGCGACTTTCTCCACCTCCCCCCTGATTCAAAAGTGTGGTAGCTGCAAAAGTCCGCAGCATTAAATTACTCGGTTTAATATCGCGGTGAAGAATTTGGCGTTTATGCAACTCCTGTAAAATTTCCACGGCTTGGGTAAGCCAGCTTAACACCAATTTTTCTGGACATCCTTGAGGATACTGTTCGAGAATTTCCTCTAGAGTCAACCCATCAATTTTTTCCATTACCAAACAAGGTAGTTGACGTGGTTGTGGATTGAACAAATTTATTTGAAAATTCCCATCGTTATCGACTTTAGGAACACCAGGATGTCGCAAACTACTTAATACAGCAGCTTCTTGAGTAAACAATTCTAGTGCTTTGGGTGAATTTTCTACCAACACTTTCAGCACTTTCTCGGTTTGGGTTTTTTCATCCCAAACCGTGTAAATCTGGGCAAATCCTCCAGAACCCAAACGCTCAAGAGGGATATACCGATTTAATAACTGTAACGGTCCGCCACAGCTATTACAAAACTTTTGTCCCCAAAGCTGGGGATAAGGACGTTGACAGTCAGGATTTATGCAGTGAACGTTTGAGCTACCTATCTTCAAGGCTTTTAACCATTAATATCTTAAAAATGCTCATATAATGCTAAAATAACCCAAACCAAATGTTTTAGTCATCGGAATTCCTGGGTTTGAAACCCCGTCATAAAGGTTTGAGTATTATTGTTTACGTCATTATCATGGTTTCTTTTGAGTCTAGGGAATGTCCTACCGCAGACTTGAAATTTTTGACTTACTTTTACGGCACGGCAACGGAGTCACTTACCAATAATCGCAATGCTACTGGACATAGGCTTATCAGACACCAATGTGGGTGAAGCAAACCACAACTACTATACCAGAAAAAACACAAAAATTGGCGATTCGTCGCCCACCCCCTTAAAGGCGATGCAAGAAATTACCTAAAGCTAGTTAACATTACAAGGAGTAACAAGATGAACGCTCACAAAATAGAAGTTGTTTTAGCTGAAGATGGAACTTTGATACTGCGTGGCTTACCTTTTCATGCAGGGGATAGCGTGGAGGTAATTATTCTCGAAGCTAAAACTCCACAACACACTGTTGCTTCTCTTGCGTCACCAGAGGCAAATCTTTATCCACTGCGTGGGAAAGTAGTCCGTTATGATGACCCTACTTATCCAGTTGCTTTGGAAGATTGGGAAGTTTTGCAATGATTGTGCTTGATACGCATATCTGGGTTTGGTGGGTTGACGGTAGCGAGCGATTAACCAAGAAACATCGAGAATATATTGAGAAATATCAATGTCAAGGTTTGGGAGTAAGTATTGTTTCTTGTTGGGAAGTCGCTAAATTAGTAGAAAAAAATCGACTTGTTTTTTCTTGCCCGGTTAATGAATGGCTGGAAACTGCTTTGGCTTATCCCGGAGTACAATTATTAAATTTGACCCTACCGATAGTAGTTAATTCAACTCAATTAAGTGGATTTCATAGTGACCCTTTCGATCAAGTAATTGTGGCTACAGCAAGAATTAATGGTTGTCCTTTGCTAACAGTTGATGGGAAAATCCTTAATTATCCTGGCGTGGAAACATTGCCATAGTGTCATGTTAATTGGTGGAAAGGCACAGTATAAATTTGATAATCACATTCACTAAACACTTCAAGTAAAATAAACAAGACTACTAAACGAGCATTTATTGAGCATTAACCTGTACATCAAGTAAATGGTTAATAACTTGACTAAAATGCTCAAATAAGGACAATTGAGCATCTAATGAGCATTACAAATACTAAAAAAGGCTACAAAGCTACTCTTATCAACCCTGTACCGATGTCAACCAATACCAGTGTGGTTGATTTGATTGATAATTACTTCACGGCTTATAACTCAGCGCGTTTGCGGGAAATCTGTCAACTACTGAGTAAAGAAGTCTTAACCGAAGGTGTGACGGTGGGAGTTAGCCTTTCCGGTGCCATGACACCAGCAGGATTCGGGGTTTCTGCCCTAGCACCTTTGATTCGCAACGGCTTTATTGACTGGATGATTAGCACTGGTGCGAATCTTTACCACGATATGCATTATGGGTTGGGTTTTGAACTGTTTGCAGGTAATCCATTTTTAGATGATGTGAAACTGCGCGAGCAAAGCACCATCCGGATTTATGACATTATTTTCGGCTATGATGTGCTGCTAGAAACTGATGCTTTTATTCGCAAGATTTTGCAAGCAGAACCGTTTCAGAAACGGATGGGAACGGCTGAATTTCACTATTTGCTAGGTAAGTATGTCCGGGAAGTTGAAAAGCAATTGGGAGTGGAGCATTCTTGTTTGCTAGCGACAGCTTATGAATGTGGTGTGCCGATTTATACGTCTTCTCCTGGTGATAGTTCAATTGGAATGAACGTGGCAGCTTTAGCGTTAGAAGGTTCCAAATTGATTTTAGATCCTTCAATTGACGTGAATGAGACAGCTGCGATCGCTTACAATGCACGGGAATCTGAAGGCGAATCTAAAGGCAAAAGTGCTGCCGTAATTCTCGGCGGTGGCAGTCCAAAGAACTTTTTGCTACAAACGCAACCGCAAATTCACGAGGTATTGGGACTAGAAGAACGAGGACATGATTACTTTGTCCAGTTTACCGATGCGCGTCCAGATACCGGCGGTTTATCTGGGGCTACTCCTTCGGAAGCAGTTAGCTGGGGTAAAATTGACCCAGAAGAATTACCCAACACGATTGTTTGTTACACCGATAGCACGATCGCTTTACCACTAGTAACAGCATACGTGATGAATCAGTGCCAGCCTCGCTCTCTAAAACGAATATACGACAGACGAGAAGAAATAACCGAGAAACTGCGTCAAGACTATCTTGCAGCCAAAACCCAACCAGTAGATCAAATCCCTGCTGCTATGGCTGATAGGGCTTCTGGTGAAGCTGCGACTTATCCCTGTGGGAGGTTGATTCCGAATACTCCTTAGTTGTTGGTTGTTGGTTGTTAGTTGTAAAAAAATACTCACAACCACCATCCACTCCTCACTTCCTGCCAATCAACAAATAAGTTGTCATTTTCCCTTTACCTTTAACTTCGATTTCACCGCGCTTTTCAAACAAAAATTCATCACGCAAGTAGTCATAAGTAGTTTCAGATACTTGAATTTTGTTTGTAAAACCTTGGGATTCCATGCGACTAGCGATGTTTACGGTGTCTCCCCAGAGGTCATAGGTAAGTTTTTTGATACCGATTACTCCGGCAACTACAGAACCGCTATGGATACCGATACGAATGGAAAAGTTTTGCTGATTTTCAAGATTAAATTTAGCGATCGCTATTTGCATATCGAGTGCCATTTGAGCGATGGCTTGTGCATGATCTGCGCGACATCTGGGTAAACCACCAACTACCAGATAAGCATCACCTATGGTTTTGATTTTCTCTAAATTATATTGCTCGCTGAGGCGATCGAAATCTGAAAAAATTTGGTTGAGTAACTTGACTAATTGAATCGCACTCACAGAAGAAGCGATTTCCGTAAAGCCAACGATATCTGCAAATAAAACTGTAACAGCAGCAAAGTCTTCGGCAATGGCGCCTGGTTGTTGTTTGAGACGGTTAGCTATTGTTTCTGGCAAAACATTCAACAACAAGCCTTCAGTTTGTTTTTGTTGATAATGCAGTGCTTCTTCAACTTCTAATCGCTGAGTGATATTACGAAAAATGCCGCGAGTTGCAACTGGTTTTCCGCTCAGTATTTTACAATTGATGTTTCCTTCTACAAAGATTTTTTGACCGGATTTAGTGACGAATGCAGCTTGAAATTGCTCGATTTTTTCTCCTGACAGGACACGATAAAACATTTGCCGACAAAAAGACTGAAAATCCGGATGTATAATGTCAAATACATTCATTTGAGTAATTTCAGCTTCGCTATATCCGAGAGTTTCTCGCCACGCACGATTGACATACTCAAAACGACCATAAGCATTAATAGACTGAATCAAGTCGTTAGCATTTTCAAATAAATCTCGATATCTTTCTTCACTTTCTAAAAGAAGCTCACTTGCTTGTTTATGTTTCAAAAAATGAACAATTTGGCTACTAATAGAAGTCATCATTTGTAGTAAGTCTACATCTTTGGGTTGCACTTCTCGACTGAAGAAAACCATCACGCCTAAAACTTTGTTGTTATCCACAATCGGGAAACCAAATGCGGCGTGCAATGCTGTGGCGGCAGCTTTTTCGGTTCGCGAAAAGTCAGAACTATGCATAATATCCCTAGTCCAAAGGGGAGAATGTCTTGCCCAAATTCGACCCGGAAAACCAACACCAAGGGTATATGTAGTTTGCCATGCGATCGCTTTAAATTCTCGAACGCTGATTGTTCGACTTGACCACATTTCCACACATCTGAGTAGAGGATTTATTTTATCTTTCTTTTCTCTAGATGCTGATGTGGTTAAATATTCATTTGCTGTCCAAAGTTGCCCTAAATCCCATCCCAAATTTTCACAAATTGCCGGCAAAATTTTCGATATTGCCTGCTTGACGCTTTGAGATTCTGATAAAATGCGGGTTATGGCATACTGCACTGCATGACGCTGTTGTCTGCGCTCTCTAGCCGTAATATCCCGACCAATATAAACAATATCTTCTAAGCCATCTATTTTTTTCTTAATAAATGAACAAGAAAATGCAATTAACAGCTTTTCTCGTTTTTTAGTTCTACAAACTAATTCTATATTTTGGAAATATTTATGATATAAAGAATGCTGTCTAATGGCTCTTTGTAGTAACAAACTTTCATCAATTATTAAAGAAATGGGCTGATTTATTAGTTCTTGTTCGCTAAATCCAAATAATTCTTGTGCGGCTCGATTTACTTTTTTGATTTTTCCACAGTTAGTTGTCACTAAAAAGGCATCTGCCATTGAAGTGATAACTTGATCCATGTAATTTTTATAGGTAACTAACGTATGTAATAATAGATTAGATTCATTAACTTTTTGATTGAGATTTTGTTCAAAAAATATTCTTTCGGTAACATCTTCAAGCAAAATAACTAATCTATTATCAGATTCATTTTGACCTGTTTCGCTAAGAATATATATATTGATATATATCTCTGATTTGTCTTCGTAAAAGCGTCCAATACTTTCTAATTCAAATAGTTCCTGTTTTCCTTGTAAGATAGAGATAAGAATATCTTCAATCCCAATAAATTCGGGAAAACTTAGCCGGACATCTTTTCCTAGTATCACCTCTTCAGGGCGATGGGCAAATCGTTGAACTTGCTCGGATGTATCTGTAATGCAGAAATTTTCATCAAGTTCCAAGCGTTCAAATTTGCGTAAAGACAAAGCGTTGTTAAAAATCCGGTCTAGTACCTGGTATTTCATTGTGGTGGGGGAATAGTTATTCAGGCATCATGAGAGGGCACAGTAAATCAACAGACTAGGAGATAATTAACTCCGTGTCTTCACACTCCACAATGCCACTTGCTTTAACTGAGATTCCTTCGGAAGTTCTGATGTCTTATACATACATCGTCCTTCCCGTAAGGAAACTTGCACCCGTGCTGGCTCCTCAGCACCCAAAATTCAGCACCACTGATGATTATATAAGCTAGTTTTTCAAAAATTTGGTCAATATACAAGCCCTTGGAGGTAAAAAGTGGAGAATTTGCTGATTGCCTTTTAATTAGTGATGTGCATCAAAGGGCAATTTTTCAGATAATCAGCATATTCTAAGTATGCCATCGCATCCCTAAAATATAGGACTTACGCACTCGTTACGAGAAAACAAAACTTTGAGATTGCTTCCTTACGTCGCAATGACGGAAACGCGTAGTCCGTACGTAAGTCCTGAATATTGGCGTTGCAGAACTAGAGGAAGACTACATAGAATTAAATGTAAAATACTCTTCTGGTTCATATTGAGGGGTTTACCGCTTGTCGCTATTTATCCTCATTCCTTGTCACAATCTAAATAAAGGCGATCGCATATCACCGACAATGCAAATCATACAAAGTCTGCATACAGCCATTCTCGTTACTAACTTAGAACAATCCGAACACTTTTATGGCACAGTATTAGGATTGCCCAAAGTTGCTCGCTCCCTAAAATACCCTGGTGCGTGGTATCAAATCGGCGAATCTCAACTTCACCTAATAGTCGCATCCACCGTCCCCACAGACAACCAAAACGAAAAATGGGGACGCAATCCTCATATCGCTTTCTCTGTCACCAACTTGGACGCAGCAAAACAGCAGCTATTAGATCATAATTGCCTTTTTCAACCCAGCGCATCCGGTCGCCCTGCTCTTTTCACCCAAGATCCAGATGGGAATATTGTCGAACTAACTTTGTACAGACGCGATTAATCGCGTCTCTACCTATGAAAATTATCGCTTACACTTACACTGACCCTTTACTAGAATCCACATCCGATCCTCATAGTTGGGGATGGGAGGTGGATCGAGTTTATGAGGATTTGGGTAAGCGATCGCAATTACAAGAATTACTCACTGATTGTCAAACCGAACCAGCAAATTATCTCCTGATTCGTCGGTTGGCGGAATTGGGAGATAATTTAGAACAAGTGAGCGATCGCTTAACCCAACTCGAAGCGATGGGGGTAGCAATAATTGCCACTGAACAAGCTTACTCTTCAGAAACTCCCAATTTTCGCGCTGACTTATTCAAATTGCTACACGAAATTCAGCGCCAGCACAAGAGCGATCGCATCCGCCAAGGACACGCCCGCAACCGTTTGGAGGCTGCGCCACCACCAGGTAAAGCACCCTATGGCTATCGCAGAGGTAACGCAAAGTACATTGTTGATCGTAGTACTTCGCCAGTAGTCAAAGATTTTTTTGATAACTTCCTGCTTTACGGTTCTCTGCGGGGAGCAGTGCGTTATCTGACGAAAAAATATGCGAAGAAAATCTCTGTCACCACTGGACGACGCTGGTTGACAAATCCAGTATATCGCGGCAATACCGCTTATCATAACGGAGAAATTATTTCGGATACGCATGTGTCAATTATAACTAAAGAAGAAGCAGCGCAAATTGACCGACTTTTACGCCGCAATAGTCGTTTGCCATCTCGAAGTGCAAGCGCACCGCGTTCTCTAGCGGGTTTGGTTATCTGTGGCGAGTGTCAATCACATATGACAGTTACCCGTGTGACCCAGCGTAACCAAGACAAGGAGTATCTTTATTTACGTCCCATTAACTGTGGCAAAAGCCCAAAATGTCGCGCTATTCCCTACGCACAAATTTTGTCAAAGACAATTGAAGCGGTTTGTCGTGACTTACCGAGTGCAGTCGCGAAGATGAATTTTCCTCAATTAGATGCCGTTAAAAATAGTTTAGGTGAAAAGAGCGATCGGCAGCAACAAATACTCGAACAATTACCCACCTTAGTAGAAACTGGAATTTTAGATGTAGAAACCGCAAAATTAAGAGCATACAAACTCCGTATAGAAATTTCTGCACTAATCGCAAAACTAGCAACACTTCCCCCCGTCAACTTACTTTCTGTTGCTCAAGCTGTTTCCATTCCCCAATTTTGGTTAGACTTATCAGAAACCGAGCGACGATTTTATCTGCGAGAATTTATTCGCCAAATTGAAATTATTCGTCAAAATCAAAATTGGCAACTGCAAATCATCTTTATTTTTTAATTCGTAGTAATCGCTAAAGCGATTTTCCAAAGGTTACTAGTTTGAGTAGGGTTTGAGTCATGAGTTGATACCTCGTTCAAATTCATCAACGGCTTGAATTTGGTCTGAGATTAGACAGCATTGTTCTAGTAAAGAGATATTTAGTTCTGGCAGAAACTCACTTAAAGTAATTTGCTCATAGCCATTGGTTTCCAAAAACTCTGCTATATTTTCTTCGCGTAAGTGATAGACTGTCAGCCGATTATTTTCCCAAAACCAAACTTCTGCTACTCCCAAGCGTCGGTAAGTTTTGAGTTTATCAATACTGCCACTGGTGATAATCACTTCTACAACTAAGTCAGGAATATCTTTTTCCTCTCCAATCGAATAACATTCGTCTGGTTCTGCCCCAGCTTTCTTAAATCTATTTTTTAAAGTGGGGCTACCCATTGGCGTATGTTGTATCCGCTTTTTGAGAAGATAAAACTCTATCAAAGTAGCCAGACGTTTTTTTAGTTTTTCATGCCGGAACGACGGTGACACAATTTCTAATATCCCATCCAAATAATTGACGTGGTAATGAGAGTTTTGCTCTAGCTTGGTTAGTAGCGCTTCATAAATATCCCAACTAACACCACTGGTACTAAACCTCTCTTCTGGATCGTCAATTTGAGTAAGTTCTGGGTAGTCTATAAGTTCTTTGAGACTGTTAACCATTCTTTTAAGTGACTAAAGTAAGTTCTAGAGGATTGATAGTTTTGCTTAATACCGTTCAATTAAGCCCCAAATCCTCGTAGAGACGTAGCAATGCTACGTCTCTAAATACATACCATTTTTTACCACCAATTCCTTAACACCAACTGTATTGACTTATCGCTATCTTCGATTTTACATCTCATCTTCCCTCTCAACTTGACTTCTAAAAGAAGATGCAGGTCGTCTACCCGCATTACGCACATTCACAAATTTACCAAGTAAATCGAACCAAAAAGGCGCACCCATCGAAATAGCAATACCACTGAAAATCCAACCAGGAATCATAGTTAAAACCTTCAATAAAGGGAAGCTTTTCTTTTTATTAGGTGTCCAGGCAATTTGCTGCTCTAAATTAACATCAGACCAACCAATCGGTAAAGCAACGTTGTCTAAAGCGCTATCAGCTTGGTCTCTTATTCTATCTAGGGTTGCACTCTTATCTGATTCTCCCTGAGAATTTGGATTACCAATCGCCTGATTATTTTGATTTATGAATAATATCTCTCCCGCACTATTAGTAATTGTTTCTCGGAGAGCCGAATCTTTTGATAATCTACTAATCATGTGAAATGCATCCGCATTAGAGATGACAGCAAGACTCAAGCCCAGCATAATCGCTACACCTTTAGAATTACGCTTATAAACACCAGAAGCTCGTTCCATTGAACTATCAAAAGTACGTTCAATTTCTTTTTGTAATGTATGAATACCTTCTTCTGTAGTTTGAATCCTTGATTGGGCACGTTTTCCTAAAATAGTAATATTTTCTACAACAGATTTTGGGAGTTTCTCAATTAAATCTATAGTTTTAACTACATTTATAATTCCTTGATTTGTATCGCTATCTTTATCTTTTACAGCTTCTTTAATTTCGTTATAAACACCACTATCTTTTCTAAGAGTTTCGACAACTTCATTAATATTAGGTCTTAAACCTCCTAACAAAATTGCCTGTTCAATATCTGCAAAAATATCTTTTTTAATAAACTGTACTTTTCGCAATACTTTTTCAAATAAATCCTGTTTCGGCATATCTGCCTGAAAAACTTCTATATATCTATCCAAACTTTCTCCCAAACGAGTAATACTAGTATTCAAATCAGCTTTTTGATTTTGAAAATTCCAACTTATTTGTTCAAAGTCGGCTTGAGTTTCTGCATATTGCTGAAACATAGTATTGATGAATGAAGCAGAGGTTTCATCATCTTTTGTCTGGTCTTGCAATTCCAGTAAAACTTGTTCTAATTTAGCTAATTGAGCATTCTTAAATTTTTCCAGCCTAGATTGAGTTAATGTCTGAACCATTGTCGGTAATTGCAAGGTTTCCATTAACGTAGTCGCAAATATATCTGAGGGAATGTAAGAAGGACCAGTACGTTTTTTTTCTCCAAAAATAGTTTCTTCTTTGTCACCTCCTGGTCGCGCTGTTTTTATTGAACGATATAATGAGCCAATTCCCCACGTAAGTCTGCGCGGTAAAGTTACAAGAAATCCTTTAGCTTCTTGGTTAATATTTTTTACTAAAGCATGAGAATAAATACTATTAGCTAGTTCAATTACGTGAGCGTCTTCTGAGTCTTGAACATCACCCGCTAAAAATATTTCAACTGATTTTTTTAGGTGTTCAGCCCGCCATTGCAACACAGTGGCAATAAGTTCCTGAATTTCTGAGGCTAATAAACTTAAAATTAAGTAAGTAAAGACTAAACCTAACGCCAAATCGAAAATAACAGGTAGATTCATTGATCGACTCTCCATTCTTCGGTAGAATACAGTGTATTGTATTATGTGTATCAGTTGTTTCCGGGAAATATTTGTTAAATAATTTAAAAAAAAAATCTGAGAATAAATTCTTAAAAAATATTATTCGCGATCGCACAAATATGAGCTAATTTTAAATTTAGGAATTCTTCATCTCCTGTGCTTGTTAAGTACTCTGGCAACATTGAAGACTCCAAAACGTCTGGAGTGTAATCAAAGTCTGCTTTGCAAATGATTATCCTAGATTATGCAAGAAGGAAGCTTTACTTGGAGTCGTCTAGAAAAACAATATCGCGTGGTTGAGAAAAGGATTGATTGGGGATGGGTAATAGTGCTGTTGTTGGCAGCGGTGTTACTCTTTAGCATAAATCTTGGGGAATTGCCACTGCGAGATTGGGATGAAGGTACTGTGGCACAAGTTGCCCGTGAAATTTGGCGTGCGCCGGCTGGCTCAATGCGTTGGCTTTATCCGATGCTAGGAGGTGTACCATATCACAATAAGCCCCCGCTGATGCATTTGCTGATTGCCTGGACTTATTCGCTATTGGGCGTGAATGAGTGGACTACGCGCTTACCAGGAGCAATGTTAACAGCTATTTCTGTACCTTTGTTGTATTGTATTGGTAGAGAGATATTTCGCCAACGTTGGGCAGCGATTTACAGTGCTTTGATTTATCTAACTATGTTGCCAGTAGTGCGTCATGGACGTTTGGCAATGTTAGATGGTGCGGTAATCTGCTTTTTTATGCTGATGATGTTGTGTGTATTGCGATCGCGTCGCGATTTGCGATACTGTCTGGGTATCGGCATCGGTTTTGGCTTAATTTGTCTAACTAAAGGTATGTTAGGCATATTATTAGGAGCTATCGCCTTTATATTTCTTCTGTGGGATACCCCACGACTTCTCACCAGTTGGTATATGTGGATAGCCATCATCATTGGCAGTATACCGATAGTTTTCTGGTATGGTTTCCAGTGGATACATTATGGTGAAAGTTTCGCCCGCATTGGTATCATGGGTCAATCCCTCAACCGCATTAACACAAATGTTGAGAATCATTCTGGACCACCCTGGTATTATCTGTTAGAAATTTTCAAGTACGCATGGCCCTGGTTGATGTTTTTGCCGCAAGCGTTACGCTTAATTTGGGAAAATCGCAATCTTAGCTGGGCAAAACTCGTGCTTGTCTGGAGTGGTGTTTACCTCCTAGCTATTTCCCTCATGGGAACTAAATTACCTTGGTACGTTTTTCCGATTTACCCTAGTTTAGCTTTAGCTTTTGGTGCGTTGCTGGCAGAGACAGAAAATCCAACTTTACAGTCATCTTATCCCCGCGCTTGGGTAGCTAGTTTTTCGCTACTAGCTGTAGTCGCTTCTGCTGGCAGCATTTATTATAGTTGGGGTACAGCAGGTAAATCTGACTTACAGATGATTTTTGCTGCTGTAGCTGTAACTATGGCTACTTCAGCTATTTTAGCAGAGCGAGGTGACGGACAATTTCTGAAAATTTTGTTTTGGGGAAGTTATATTTCGTTGCTGCTGTTGATGAAATCAAACTATTGGGTTTGGGAATTAGAAGAGAGTTATCCTGTTAAACCAGTTGCTGTGATGATTCAGCGGGCAAAACCTACAGTCAGAAAGATTTATACATCTTTTCCGTATAATCGTCCGTCATTGAATTTTTATAGCGATCGTAACATTATTTCCGCTTCTAGTGCTGAACTAAAATATTATTGGCAATACAACGAGCAACCCTACTTTTTACTCGATGCATCTGCTCTGAAAAATCTCCATTTAGAATCAGTGAAGCGAATTGACGAAACCCAAGGTTTCACACTGATTACAAAAGACACATATTGAAAAGGGGAAGGGGAAGGGTTAAAGGGGAAAGGGGAAAGGGGAAAGGTATGGAAATAAAGATTTATTTAAATCACTCATCATGTTTTTCTTCTCCCTTTCCCCTTCCCCCTTCCCCTTTCCCCTTTTCCCCTCCTCTAGTCCCTATTTTCCACCTTTTCCGTTCCTGGAAGACTTTGGTGATGGTCAGTCTTTTGCTGAGTGATACCAATCATGCCTAAAAGAATAGCACTTACTACAGCTAAAGCTAGCAAAGGACGCTTGAGGACGATAAAATCTCGTATAATTCTAGCTAAAGGACTACTTTGACGACGTAGCGATGATGAGATTATCATCTGTCTCAAGATAAACGGATCGCGGACATAGTGACCGCTTTGAGAAACTACTAGGCGTTCCTGACAATACGGACAGGTAAATAAGCCAATGCACGTCTTAACTGGCTTTGGGGTTGCATTTTTCCGGCAAATTGGGCAAGTAACATAATGATTATCAAAGGTGTGTGTATTCATCTACCTTGTCCGCTTAGTCCACTCACTCGCTCTATAACAATAACTATATTCAATTCCCGAACACCCTCCTAAATTACTGAGTGTGGTTTGACATAAGTCATGAATCACACATCAAGTATTTTTCCGAAAAGCGGGATGCTTATCTTACTAAGCATGGCTGAAGTTACGAAGTTTTGAGCAGTTGTCGCTCAAAACTTCTGGCTGCAACACGAGTATAACTACATTTGGTGTAGTTGTGACTCCTAGTTGCTGGTATGCGTGGGTCTGCGTCTGTGAGCTTAGAGGTACTATATTTTCGCTCTTCTGAGAATAGAATCTGCGCTAAAAAAGCATTCCCTTAGCTCACCATTAACCATTAATTCTTTCGCATTCAACCATTATCCCTATAAAAGTATGAAGAAGTGGCAAGTTTTACGAAAGCTTTGTAAAACAAGCAAAAAAGCTAAATAATTAACACACAAACTCTTTACTTGTCTAGATGCTAAATTATGCTTCACAATGAGAATTAAGACATAAAAATTAAATTTTTTTCTTACATTTACCCCGCCCATCAATGACTCTCCTACCTCCTGTTGAACTTAGGAAGGTAACTGAACAACCTGCCTTTCCTACTTTTTCCGTGCTATTAACTCGCTTAGTTAATCGTTTTCAACCATCTCCAGAAATTGTTGTGCTTTTTTTAGCGGTGCTAATTGGTGGCGGCACGGGTATGGGTGTCGTCACGTTTCACTATTTGATTGAGCTAATTCACCGCTTGATGCTAGAAAATTTCATGGGCGCGATCGCTCCTTGGGGTTCTTGGACTTTAGCCTGTGTGCCGATTCTTGGCGGCTTAATTGTCGGCTTGATGCGCTGGCGCACTCAAGATTTTGGACCTGGGCTTTCAACTCTCATCGCCTCCCAAGGAACAGAAATCACGCGACAATTACGACCAGTAACCAAGATGTTAGCAGCTTCTGTTTCTTTAGGAAGTGGTGCTTCCCTCGGACCGGAAGGACCGAGTGTGGAAGTTGGCGCAAATTTGGGTATGTTAATGTCTCAAGTAATGCAAGTATCTCAAGAGCGACAGCGCTTACTTTTGGGTGCTGGGGCTGCGGCTGGCTTTGCTGCCGGCTTCAATGCGCCGATCGCTGGTGTATTTTTTGCTTTAGAGGTGGTATTAGGTGCGACATCTTTCGCTAGTTCTGCCGTCAGTGTGGTGCTGTTAGCAGCGGTGGTATCGGGGTTGGTTGCTCAAATCGGTTTGGGAACACAACCCGCTTTTGATTTACCTGTTTATCAAGTCATCAGTCCGCTGGAATTACCACTTTATCTTGGCTTGGGTTTGGGAGCAAGTTTAATTTCTTTGACTTATACCCAGTCAATTCGTTTGGCAAAAGCCTGTTTTGCGGGGAAAGTCACCGGTTTTGAATTTTTGGGACGAATTCCTCAGCCAATTCATCCAATTATCGGCGGTGCAATAGTAGGTGCTGTAGCTTTAAAATTGCCGCAAATTTTGGGTATCGGTTATGGAACTGTGGAAGCGATGCTTCAAGATGTGAAGTTTTCGCTTCCACTTTTGGTTGTACTGCTAATAGTCAAGCTGCTAATGACAGCAATTAGTGCTGGTAGTGGTTTTGTTGGTGGTGTGTTTGCACCAGCAATGTTTTTAGGTGCTTCTTTTGGAAGCGCTTACGCCAAAATTTTGGCTTTGCTAATTCCGGGAATCGCCGCACAAATGGCTGCTCCCCCAGCTTACGCGATGGTGGGAATGGCGGCGGTTTTGGCGGCATCGGTCAGGGCGCCGTTAACATCAATTTTATTATTGTTTGAACTAACGCGGGACTATCGGATTGTTTTACCGTTGATGGCAGCGGTGGGTTTAAGTTTTTGGCTGGTGGAGCGGATGAAGCCGACTTTTAACTCTAACTCAAAATTACAGCAAATCGGTCTGGCGGAATTAAAAGATGAAAAAGTAGAAATTCTCTCTTCCATTTTGGTAGAAGATGCTATGCTTTCATGTCCAAAAAAGCTGCCGGCAACCATGAAGGTGTTAGAGGCAGCTTTGGAAATGACGCGCGATCGCCAATCTTGTGCTTTAGTAATTGATGAGGCAGAGCGATTAGTGGGTATCCTTTCCTTAGAAGATATTAATCGCACGCTTTCTGTTTGGGAATATCCAAATTTCCAAACAGAAATGCAGGGGCAAATATCCAATCAAAGCCTCATGGAAATTTGTAGTACAGAAATTGTTTATGCTTACTGGGATGAACCCTTATCTGAGGCTTTAGATCGCATGTCTATTCGAGGTTTGCAACAGCTACCCGTGGTAGCACGAGACAACCACGAGCGCATTTTAGGTTTACTACAAAAAGAGCAAATTGCTTTTACCTGCAATTTAGCAGTAACACGCAAAGCAATTCACCACTATTTACCAGTAATCCAAAAAACTGGTATAGCTATTCGTCAGTAGTCAACAGTCAGTAGTCAAGAGTCAAAAGTCAACAGTCAAAAAATATTAACTATAGACTATAGACTATGGACTCTTGATGACTATTGACTCTTGACTAGTTATTAAGCTGTAGCTTCTTCGAGTACCTCAGCACCTTCTTTGTCCTCTGCGTCTACTTGTCGCAGACGAATGTGCTTTTTGCCTAAAGTAATTAGAAACTCATCTCCGGCTTTCAGACCCATCTGTTTTGTGTACGCCGATCCTATCAGCAAGTTACCATTAGACTGCACGCTAATTCTATAACTAGCACTACGTCCACCACGCCCATTGGCACTGGGAGCGCTGTCCAACTGAATGCCTTCAGCATCAATTAGGGCATTTAAGAACTTCATCATGTTGACGCGCTCTATACCGTTTTTTGTAATGGTATAGTAGCCACACTTCTTAGCTTTGTCTTCCTTGCTAACGTTTTCTAGCTCTTTGACTTTATGGAGCAGTTCTTCACCGAGTAGGGGTTCAATTTTTTTCTGTTTAGCCATCAACTTAGATCGAAAATGAATGGTTGAATTTTTTGAATCGATTTTATTTTAGCTGACAAATAGCTCGTACGCTCAAAATCATGAGTGAGAATTATTTAATTTTTATCTCAGCCTAGCCAAGTATATTACACGAACTGACAGAATTTTTACGATTTATCCAATATTTTCAAGGCAATATATCTTAAAGAAAATTGTTATGGATGTATCTATAGTTTGTGAAACACTGCTACACTATATTTGTTGAAGTTTCGTTGCCTCATCGCCATTGGCAAGTTGTTCAGCTCCCAAAACGCGATAATTGAGACGCAGAATGATAAGGAAAACCGATCGGCGTGTCAATAGCTAGCTTTTGGTGGTTAGTGGTTTGTGGTTAGTGGCTGTAATCTAACTTAAATAACCAACAACTTATAAGCTGATAAAGGCGTTGCTGAATGAAACTAACGACCAAAGGACACTATAGTGTAAAAGCATTGCTAGATTTGAGCTTACAGACAGGATATAGTCCTGTATCTGTCAGAGCGATCGCTAAACGGCAAGATATCCCCGCTCCTTATTTAGAAAAATTACTCATAGAAATGCGTCGTGCAGGCTTGGTAAAATCAATTCGCGGCAGCGTTGGTGGATATCAATTAGCGCGATCGCCAGAACTAATCTCTGTAGGACAAATTTTAGAAGCTGTCGGTGAAAACATTACCCAATTACCTCATTCTGACATCACAACAACACAAGCGGAAGATTGGGTAACATATACTTTATGGCACAGATTACAACAAAAACTTAAACAAGCTTTATATAGTATTACCCTAGCAGACCTCTATTATGATGCTCGTAGTTGGCAAGCAGCTCAAGGTGAAGAAGCTAGTTTTATTGTTTAGTCCATAGTCTATAGTCTATAGTCAATAGTCAAAAATTCTTAACTGTTGACTTTTGACTGTTGACCTTTGACTGTTGACTTTTAACCAATGACACCATTTATTATTTTAATCATTGCCGCCACTTTAGATTACTTAATCGGCGATCCTTGGGGTTTTCCTCATCCAGTGCAAGTTATGGGATGGGTAATTTCTCGTTTGAGCAAATTGGCATTTCAATTTTGTCACAATTCCATAACACAGCGAATAGCGGGAATTTTACTAGGCACAATTCTCATAATAGGTAGCGGCATTGTTTGCGCTTTCATAATTCAAACTGCGAGATGGCTGCATCCGCTATTGGGAATAATATTAGAAAGTATTCTTCTTGCCAGCTGTTTTGCTTTGAGAAGTTTAAAAACAGCCGCACAAGCAGTTTTACTACCTTTAGGTGCAGGAAAAATCGAAGATGCTCGGTCTATTTTGAGTAATTATGTAGGACGAGATACAGAAAACCTTACCGAAGCAGAAATTTTGCGAGCTGTTTTGGAAACAGTTACGGAAAATGCTACCGATGGGGTTATGGCTCCTCTTTTTTATGCAATTGTGGGAGCATTTTTGCCATTTGTGGGGGCAGCACCCCTAGCTCTAGCATACAAAGCTAGCAGTACACTTGATTCAATGGTGGGCTACCGCTCTTGTCCCTATACTTATTTAGGTTGGTTCAGTGCGCGGTTGGAAGATTGTTTAACTTGGCTTCCTTGTCGATTAACAGTGATAACGTTAGCGCTTTTATCAGGTAAACCATTGCATGTTTGGCGAATTTGTCAGCGAGATGCCATTAAAGACGCCAGTCCTAACTCGGGTTGGAGTGAATGCTGTTATGCTGCTATTTTGGGTGTGCAGATGGGAGGTACAAACTGGTATCGCGGTATAGCTTCACATAAACCACTGCTCGGAGATGCAATTTATGCGATCGCACCAACTCATATCCAAAAAGCTTTGCAATTAACTCGATATTGCTTTTTACTCTGGTTATTTTCAACTACACCCCTATTCTTTTTGCTCCTAAAAAGGTAATGATCTAGATAGTCGAACTGCCTACACAGCACAAGATAAAAATAACTCTCCCCCCTCTCTATAAAACACAGTATAATCAACAACCCAGGGTATTGTTTATGATTATGTCTGCCAAAGTAGTTGAAATTCTCTCAGCAGAAGAAATACGTCGTACTGTAACCCGTCTTGCATCTCAAATCGTCGAAAGGACGCGTGATTTATCCGACTTAGTATTATTGGGTATTTATTCTAGAGGTGCATTGTTAGCCGAATTGCTAGCACGTCAGATTGAGATACTGGAAAACGTAACCGTGTCAGTAGGAGCATTAGATATTACATTATATCGGGATGACCTTGACCAAATTGGCTTGCGAACTCCGGCAAAAAGTGATATTTCTATTGATCTTACAGGAAAAACCGTTGTCCTTGTCGATGATGTAATCTTTAAAGGAAGGACAATTCGTGCTGCTTTGAATGCAATACAAGAGTATGGCAGACCAGAAGTAATTCGTTTAGCTGTGCTGGTAGACAGAGGTCATCGTGAGTTACCGATTCATCCTGATTTTATCGGTAAGCAACTACCCACTGCTAAGGAAGAGGTTGTCAAAGTTTACTTGCAAGATTGGGATGGACGAGATGCGGTGGAGTTAATTGGGGATTAGTAATGGGGAGTGGTAAAAATTAATTATGCGTTGCCCGAAACCCTTGATTAGACGTAGCACTGCTACGTCTCTACATCTTTTTTGGAGATGTCCATTAGGCATTGGGAAAAAAGAATAATTTGCCTTTAACTATTTTTAAAATTATTAATTGTTTCCAGTAATTGCTTTGCGGTGTAAGGTTTGGATAAAAAAGCTTTGATTCCTAGCTCGTATGCTGCATTCATTTTATCGCTAGTAGCAAGTCCGCTGATGACAATAATTTTGACCTTAGGGTTAATTTTGTGCAAGGTGCGAATAGTTGTGATGCCATCCATTGAGGGCATTAGCATATCTGTTAAGACTATAGATATTTTATCGCGATACTCTGCATAAAGAGCGATCGCTTCTATGCCATCACAAGCGGTTATCGCTTTGTAGTTATAAGCTTCTAGAGATGTTTTGGTAATTTCTCGAATCGAAGGTTCATCATCGATGATCAAAACCAGTTCTCCGCTACCATGTGGCAATTCTAGCTCTTTTTCTTCGCGGGTTTCTGTTGTTTCCTGGGCAGGTAAATATACTTCAAATTTGCTGCCTTTCCCTACCTCGCTGTATACATTGATGAAACCACCGTGACTTTTGACAATACCAAGTACAGTGGAAAGTCCTAAACCTGTGCCTTTACCGAGTTCTTTAGTGGTAAAAAATGGTTCAAAAATCCGGTCTAATACTTCATTTGTAATGCCAATTCCTGTATCAGCGACTACAACGACGATATAGGAACCAATTTTCGCATCAATATGCATTTTAGCATAGTGTTCATCTACGATAAAATTTTGGGCAGAGATTGTCAAAATTCCGCCATTTGGCATAGCATCACGAGCATTGACACACAAATTCATTAGTACCTGATGCAACTGGGTAGCATCTCCAGAAACAGTCCAAAGATTTCGTGAGGTTTCGCAGTCAACTTCTATTGATTTAGGAAATGTTTCTTTAATAACTTGGCGGATTTCTAATATTAAGTGCTTTAATTGTAAGATTGTGCGATCGCCTTCAACCCCGCGAGTAAAAGATAATACTTGCTTGACTAAATTCGCTCCACGTTTAGCGTTGGTTACTAATATCGGCAACAGTCGCTTACTCCGAGGATCATCCAGCTGTGTCTCTAGAAGCTGTGCGGTCATTAAAATCGGCGCGAGGATGTTGTTTAGGTCGTGGGCAATACCGCTAGCTAAAGTGCCAATGCTTTCTAATCTTTGGGCGCGTAAAAATTGCGCTTCCAGTTGTTTTTTCTGCGTTATATCAGTGTTAACAACTAGAATAGATTGTGGCTTGTGATCAAATGCTACTAATGTCCAGCGACTTTCGACGATGATTTCTTTGTCGTATTTGGTTGTTTGATATAGCTCTCCTTCCCAAGAGCCATTTTTCATCAAAATATTCAGGGCTTCTTGCAGTTGCAGCGCATGTTTGGTTTGCCAAATATCTTGTATTTTTTTGCCGATCGCTTCTTCTTTCCTACAACCATATAAGCGTTCGGCTGCTTTGTTCCAAAATAAAATTTTATTCTCCAAATCGCGCACGAAAATCGCATCGGTAGCGACATCAAGTAAAGCAGCTTGTTCGCGAATTTTCTGTTCTGTTTGTTTGCGCTCAATCGCGTAGCGAATCGAACGCTCTAACAAAGGTGCTGACAGCTGACTTTTTTCTAAATAATCTGCGGCACCGGCTTTCATTCCCTCAATATCTATTGCTCGATCTCCTTTCCCGGTGAGTAAAATAATTGGAGCGGTGCAACTATTGCCGATCGCTTCCTTCAACAACTCTAATCCATTTCCCTCACCCAAACGATAATCAACCAGATAGATATCGTGACGATTTTGAGCGATCGCCTCTTTACCTTTTGTATAACTACTTACCCATTCCAGTTCGCTACCAGGTATCTGAAATTCATTAAACCAATCACGAGTCAAAATATAATCATCCTCGTCATCGTCAACTAGAAGAACTTTGATTGGACTGTTGTTCATTTTTTCCTCCAACTACTTCTAGTGGTAATTCGACAATTTCAAACCAGTATTTGCCTATCGTCTTCATTACCTCAACTAATGAGGAGAAAGTTACAGGCTTAATGATAAAAGAGTTTGCACCCAAATCGTAAGTACGGTAAATATCTTCTTCTGCTCTGGAGGTAGTCAGCACAACAATCGGGATTTTTCTCAGATTAGCATCAGCCTTAATTTCTCTGAGTGCTTCCCTACCGTCTTTTTTCGGCATGTTTAAATCTAGCAAAATCAGACCCGGACGCGGTGAAACCTTATCATTAGTATACTGACCACGGTGGTACAGATAATCCATCAGCTCTTCACCATCACGTACAATGTGTAGCTCATTTGACAATCGGCTTTCTGCCAATGCTTCACGAGCTAACAAACAGTCGTCTTCATCATCATCTGCCATTAAAATTGTCACGGTTATTTGCCGACCTTTCACTATGAATTTTCTCCTTAGGGCTGGTGATTGTGTCTAATTAGTATTAAATCGCAACAAATTATGAACTAATGTTGTAAGACTAAATATCATCTCTATGGGGCTATGATAAACCCTGGCGAGCAACAAAAAATGGGCAAAGGCAATTACATCGGTAGAGTGACGATAAATTTTGCTCCTGCTCCTGGTTGACTAATAGCAGTGATACTTCCATTATGACGTTCGGCAATTTTGCGGCAGATAGCTAAACCGATGCCGGTGCCATCATATTCGCTACGTCCGTGGAGACGTTGAAAAACGTTAAAGATGCGACTGAGATATTTTTCCTCAAATCCAATACCTCGATCTTCGATCATGAGATGACAAAGTTCTGAACCGTTAATCGCTCTAGTAACTTCACTGTAGATTTTGACATAAGGCGGTTCTTGTGGGTGGTGAAATTTGATGGCGTTGCCGAGTAAGTTTTGTAACAATTGGCGCATCTGGAATGGATCACCGATAATGGTGGCTAACTCACCTACTTCCACACATGCACCGGATTGTTGGATAGTCACTTCTAAATCAGACAAGACCTCTTGTGTTATTTGTGCTAAATCTACAGATATAAAAGGTTGTGTTCTGGTGGTAACTCGTGAAAGTGTCAGCAAGTCTTCGATCAAAGTTTGCATTCGTTGAGCCGCGTTTTGCATCCGTTTGAGATAATCGCTTCCTTGTTCAGTGAATGCATCCCCGCAAGTAGCTTTTAAGCGATCGCCAAATGTTTTGATTTTCCGCAGTGGTTCTTGTAAATCGTGGGAAGCGATAAAAGCAAATTGTTGCAGTTCATCATTAGAACGGGCTAATTCTTCGCGTTGACGAGTTTCTTGTTCTAAAAGTTGTGCTTGGGAGACAGCAATACCGATTTGGTCTGCTAGTTGTCGCAAAAGTTCTGTTTCCCAGTTAGTCCAATTACGGGGATGAGCGCACTGATGAGCAACTAGCAGTCCCCAAAGTTGATTTTTAAAGAGAATCGGCACAACTAAATTAGCTTTAACACCAAACGATTGCAGCATTTTATAGTAGCAAGGATCGATGTTAGTGTTGTCTACGTCGTGAATAGAACCAATTCTGCCGTGGCGGTATTTTTCGATGTAATGTTCATTAAAGCAAGGGTCAATAATATTTTGTGCTTGAAGCACGGGGAAACCGGGAACTACAGCTTCTTTCACTATCGTTCCCGAACCATCCGACCACAACCGAAAGATAAGTACACGGTCAGCCTGTAGCAGTTTTAGCACTTCGGTGACGCTGGTGTGGAGAATTTCCTCAATATCTAAAGACTCGCGAATTTTGACGGTGACATCGCTGAACAATTGCGATCGCATGTTTTGTTTGAGTAATTCTTCTTCAACTCGCTTGCGATCGCTCATATCCATCATCACACCAATCATCCGCACAGCAATGCCAGTATTGTCATAAACGACATAACCGCGATCTAAAATGTCAGCATAAGATTTATCACCACGCAGAAAGCGGTATTCATTTGACCAGAATTGCTGACCACTAGCGATCGCCCCATTCATATTAGAAACAACCCTAATTTTATCTTCTGGGTGTAAGCGATCGTGCCACCACTTGGTATCTAAACTAATGTTTTCTGTCGAATAACCAAGTGTCTGCACATTTTGATTCCACCACGCCTGATTTGTCAATAAATCCCAGTCCCGGACAACATCATTAGTCGCACGGACAACTATCTGGAAACGCTCTTCACTCTGGTGCAACTGTTCTTCTGATAGTTTTCGCTCAGTAATATCCGTATAAGAACCAACCATTCTGATTACATTACCATCTTCATCCCAGTGTGCCTGACCGCGAGCTAAAATCCATTTATAAGTATTATCTTTACACCGCACTCGATGCTCACTGATGTAAAAGGGGGTTCTTTTGGCAAAGTGGTTTTGAATAACTTGTCTCACCCGAACTATATCATCAGGATGTATTCGTGTTAAGCATTCATCTAAATGGTTGGAAATCTCTTGCTCTTCATAACCGAGCATTTCTTTCCAGCGAGTTGAGAAAAAAACTTCCGACGTTTTAACGTTCCAATCCCAGATACCATCATTAGTACCCTGCACAGCTAACTGCCAGCGCTGCTCACTTTCCCTCAGAGCATCTTCCATCTTTTGACGGTCATTGGCTGTAGCCAGAATATTGGCTACAGCTTGAAGAAAATAAATTTCGTCTTGGCTGAAGTTGCGTGCTTGTGTTGTGTGTGCGCTTAAAATGCCAAAAGGACGCTCTAAGCCGTGAATAATAACCGACATTCCGCTAACCACCTGATGGTCATGCAGTAGTTGCGGTCCTGTGAACCTAGTTTCTGTACGCAAATCATTGACAATAACTGGCTTGTTGGTAAACAAAGTGTAGCCAGCTTGACTATTTATGTCGGCGCCGACGGTTGCCTTTCCTACTAGCCCTGGTTGCCAGCCTACACCCGCGCGTAACAATAATACCTCACCGTTTGGCAGTAGTTCCAAAACTTTGCAATACTCAACTTTCAGCGATTGGGCAATCAGTGTCACCGCTGAATTCATTAATGTAGTTAAATCTGTACCAGCTAAAGCGCTTTGGCTAAGTTCTGCCACCAACGCTTGCCGTGAAGCGTAAAGTTCCAGCCTTTCTTCCGTTTGCTTGCGCTTGGTTATGTCAATTGTCACCCCAGACATTCGCTGTGCCATCCCGGAGGAGTCGCGAAAAACAACTCCTTTACTTGCTGCCCAACCCAGGCTACCATCGTGGGCAACAAAGCGATATTCTATATCGTATTCTGCCTCTTTTTGAATCGCCTCGATTACCGAGCGGCTGATATAATTACGATCTTCGGGATGTACACACTCAATAAAAGCTGCATAAGTAGTCTCAAAACTACCTGGTTCCAAGCCAAAAAGCACTTCTAAGTTATCCGACCAAGTTATTTGATTGGTGACGACATCCCAATCCCAAGTAGCCATGCGAGCTGCATCTAATGCCATCCGCAATTGCCCTTCTCGCAGTTGCGCTTGCTCTGTTTGCTGTCGTAATGCCTTCACATCAAGGTTAGCTTTGATTAAACGACTGACTCGTTGACGCAGTACTTCCCATTGAATCGGTTTGGTAATGTAATCAGTGGCACCCACTGCAAAAGCTTGCTCTACAGATGTTTGATCGTCAAGAGCGGTAATCATTAAAATGGGTGTGTTCGCACCACCAGGAAGTTTTTGTAATTCGGTGCAGCAGGTAAATCCATCCATCACGGGCATGATAGTATCAATCAGCACTATTTCTGGCTGTAGACGAGTATAAGCAGCTAGCGCTTCGGAACCATTACTCGCTTCTGCTACCTGATATCCTGCTTGTTGCATGAAGTCACACAACTGCATTCTTATTAAATCGTCGTCGTCTACAACCAGAATTAGGTTTGGCATGAGTCATTAGTCAAGGGTCAATGGTCAAGGGTCAATGGTCAATGGTCAAGGGTCAAGAGGGAATATAACTTACGGAACTGTCGCACGAAAAACATAAATATAATAAGTTCGTGTAAGCGCTAAAGCGCTTATTTTAGGCACTGAAGTGCCTACTACTAAGAGTCAAAGGATAAAAACACGAAGTCTCAGGTTCTGAACACGAAGTTTCGAGTTCTGAACACGAAGTCTCAGGTTCTGAACACGAAGTCTCAGGTTCTGAACACGAAGTCTCAGGTTCTGAACACGAAGTCTCAGGTTCTGAACACGAAGTCTCAGGTTCTGAACACGAAGTCTCAGGTTCTGAACACGAAGTTTCGAGTTCTGAACACGAAGTTTCGAGTTCTGAACACGAAGTTTCGAGTTCTGAGGCTCAAAACCCTAACATTAGTATGACTTACTTACAAATAATCGAATAACGAACCGCACCAGATCACATAAGCGTGAAAATGAATGTAGAGACGTAGCACTGCTACGTCTAATCAAGGGTTCTAGGTAACGTATAATTAAATTCGGTCGATGTCTAAGAGGGTGTTTATTGATTCAGGACTCTGTGTAAACTTTGTGATAATTCTTGTGTCGTATAGGGTTTTGGCAAAAAGGCTGCGTGTTGAGATATTTTATTTAATAAGACTTGCTCGGTTGTTGGCAATCCACTGACTGCGATAATAGGCAGTAAGGGATTCATTTTTTTCAAAGTGTTAATGGTGGTGGCTCCATCCATGTTGGGCATCATCATATCAATAATTGCGGCTTTAATTTCGTTTTTATACTGAGCATACAGTGCGATCGCCTCAATGCCATCACTTGCTGTAATTGTTTTGTAGTTATATTTTTCTAAAGAGGTTGTGGTAATGTCGCGAATAGACGCTTCGTCATCGACAATCAAAATCAATTCTTCATGTCCGCTGAGTGTTTCTTGATTTTCTTCTTGCCGCATTGCATCTGGATTCATCGCTGGCAAATAAACTTGAAATTTTGTACCAATAGCGATCGCACTTGACACGGTGATAAAGCCTCCGTGACCTTTAACAATACCCATTACTGTTGAAAGTCCTAAACCTGTACCTTTCCCAAACTCTTTTGTGGTGAAAAATGGCTCAAAAATTCTCTCTAATGTTTCTTGAGAAATGCCAATTCCTGTATCTGCAACGCTCAAGAGTATGTAAGAACCAACTTTGGCATCAAGATGCATTCTGGCAAAGTTTTCATCAATGAAGATATTCTTAGCAGAAATGTTTAATCTGCCACCATTAGGCATAGCATCACGAGCATTGACACACAAATTCATCAATACCTGATGTATTTGGGTGCTATCGCCACGAATTTGCCATAATTCTGGTTCAATTTCTTTCTCAAGTCTAATTGATTTAGGAAATGTTTGCTCCATAATTTGCTTCATTTCTAAAATCTGATGTTTTAGCTGAAGCGTAGTGCGATCGCCTTCAATTCCCCGCGCAAAAGAAAGCACTTGTTTAACTAAAGTTGCACCGCGTTTGGCGTTGTTTTCTACTATTGATAGTACCTTGAGACTGCGCTCATCCGAAAGTTTTGCCTTTAACAGTGGCACTGACATTAAAATCGGTGACAGCATATTATTTAAATCATGAGCAATCCCACTAGCAAGTGTGCCGATACTCTCCATCCGCTGGGCGCGTAAAAATTGCGTCTCTAGTTGTTTTTTCTGTGTTATGTCAGTATCTACAACCAAAATGGATTTAGCTTTTTGATGCTCATCGCGAACTAAAGTCCAACGACTTTCAACGATGATTTTTTTCCCCGATTTAGTCTGCTTTTCTAACTCTCCCTGCCAATTTCCATCTTTCAAAACAGTCTGATAAATTTCTTGCTGCGGCAACCTTTCATGATCTAATTCATTAATATTCTTGCACATAGCTTCTTCAGCTTTCCAACCATAAAGCTTTTCGGCGCTTTTATTCCATAATAAAATTTTGTTGGATAAATCTCGCAGAACAATTGCATCTGTAGAAATATCAAGTAATGCTGCTTGTTCGCGGATTTGCTGTTCTGCTTGTTTGCGTTTGGTAATGTCTTGGAAATAAACATATAATCCTTCTTTTGATGGATATACATGTACTGCGAACCATGTATCAAGTGGCGGGTAGAATTCTTCAAATTGGATGCTAATTTGCTGAGTTACTGCATTGTGATATTCTCGGTAAAATGTAGAATCCACAGCTTGGGGAAACTCATCCCAAAGATTTTTACCAAGTAGTTCTTCTTTGTTTCTTTGTAATAGTGGCTCGGCTTGTTTATTAATATAGATGAAGCGCCATTCATTATCTAAAGCAAAAAAGCCATCGGCGATACTTTCAAAAATATTTGTAATTCTATTTTGCGTTGCTTGTTCCTGTGCCAATATTTGTAAACGTTCTTTTTCAGCTTCCTTGCGTTCTGTGATATCCTCAACTACATAAGCAAATCTCTGAGGGTTATGGCAACATGCAGCAATTGAGGAGACAGTAGCTCTGAGCCATTTTTTAGTGTCTCCAGTTTCGTGAAGATATTCAAAGCTGACGGGCGATCGCGTTTTTTCTGCTTGATGGTAGTGATTAATCCACTCACGTACATACTTGTGAGGTACACCTATATTGCTCGCAAAGCGGTTTTTCATCGCTTCGGGAGTAGCTCCAAAAAATTTGGCGCTAGCAGCATTGTCAGAAATATGCCGGATGTCATCATACCTTAGCTCCACAGTTCCCATCATCATCGGTGCGCTGTCAAAAAAGCTACGGAGTGTACATTCACTTTGATGTAGTGCTTCTTTTGCTTGGTTGTAGTCAGTTTTAATGCTTGCTAATTCAGTTAAATTCCGCCGGATTTCTAATTGTCTAATTATCAGACGGCTAATAGCTTTGAGTGCTTCTAACTGTTCGTCATTAATTTGGCGTGGTTTTTGATCAACTACACACACAGTCCCGATCGTATCTCCGCTTGGTGTGATCAAGGGTACACCAGCGTAAAATCTTACATAAGGTTCAGAGGTAACTACAGAAGCTGAAGCATATCGTTCATCAGCCAAGGTGTCCGGAATAATTAAAGCATCGTCTTTTTCGATGCAAAACGGACAAAACCCAATATCTCTAGGCATTTGCTGTACATCCAGCCCGATTTTGGCTTTGAACCAGTGACGTTGACTATCTATAAGATTAATTACGGCGATCGGTGTGCCACAAATTTGCGCGGCTAAAAATGCCAGATCATCAAATACCTGTTCTGGTGGAGTGTCGAGAATTTGATACTGACGCAAAGCCTCAAGTCTTTTTGCTTCGTTTTTAACTGTTAAAGTATTCATCAAATTTTCCTAACAATTGCTCAATTACAACTTGCCCTTGTCTTATTTCTGGTTGCTGCTCGCTTCAACAACCAGGGAAGCTGTAAGGATGATGGCTTGAGAATGCTGCATACCTAAATCTTTACAACAGCCATACACAGTAAGCCAAAAACTTGCCTTGCCCTTGATTTGCCCAGATGCACTAGTAGAGCGATCGCTTTATTTGAAAGCTTTAAACAAGTCACTATCCGGATATCTAAAAAAATCAGCAGGTAAGATCATCACTGTCCCTATAGTAATATCTCTTTAGGAGGATGACAGTTTTATTTATAAATTCAGCAAATACACTTAATAAATACATTAACTACGTATTTATTGGCATTTTTTTTGAGGAAAAGGCTGCTAAAACTAGACTTTTACGTTTAACTACTTAGTATTTATAGCGTAAATGAAGTAATAAGGGAAGGCAAGGAGACGAGGGAGAAATTCCTGTTTATCCCCCTGCTCCCTTGCCCTCTTGTTTGTTTAAATTAAGCAGCGTGCCAGCAAAGCTTAAACTGAAGAGTAGATACTGATGCCGAATAATATGAACTCAGTTAAGACGACAACTCCTGCCTCCGTGATTAAACCAAGTGTTAAAGATAGCTTTGGGATTACTTTTGCACCCTTGTCTGTTGAGGAAGCCTATGCTAAGGCAGACGATGAAGCCAATGGTGCGATCGTGCTGATGAGTGGAATGGTTCGCAATCAAACAGATGGTAAAGCTGTGATGTCACTGGAGTACCAAGCTTATGAACCGATGGCGCTACGGGTATTTTATCAAATTGCGGCTGATATTCGCTCCTCTTGGTCTGATGTGAGTCGAGTTGTGATTTATCATCGCGTTGGGCATTTAAAAATTGGCGAAATCAGCGTTTTAGTAGCGGTGGGTTGTCCTCATCGTCGTGAAGCGTTTGAAGCTTGCCGTTATGCTATTGATACCCTCAAACATACTGCACCGATATGGAAAAAAGAACATTGGCAAGACGGTTCCAGTAGCTGGGTAAGCATTGGTGCTTGTGAAGCTCAAAATTGTGAATAAAGGGACTGGGGAGTAGAGACGCTTGGAATCGAAAAGAATCTTCATATTTCTTAATCCTAATCCCCAGTCCCTAGTCCCAGCTTCATAATTTGTTTTAATTGTTTACATTTTTCTCAGTTGATATTGCAGTTTGTAAAAGTTTTTTGTATCCCAAAGGACTATTCCTTTAGACTGATCAACAATGGGAAAAAGTTGGGATATCCAAACATGCATTCAGTCAACTTGATTTGTCACGAATTTGTAGTTGCTGTTTCTTTTGTGGCTTGTATTGCTGGTTTATTGCTTCTGTGGGGGAGCAAGCAACAAAAAAATGAATGGGAAGAAACAGAACGAATTCTGTTAAGAATGAGCTTTACTTACTGGTTAGTTTACTGCGTAGCTTTTGGTATTGAGAAGGTAATTTTACCAGAATGGTCAGCAGTAGTGATGTCGTTGAGAATGACAACAGCATTGTCATATTTATTAACATTTTCTTGTATTCTTAGCCTGCCGCTACACAAATTTGCAGTGCATGAGGTTGAAGAATAGTTATTAGACATCTCCAGAAATTAATTATGCGTTGCACCAAACCCTTGTAGAGACGTAGCAGTGCTACGTCTCTACATATGACTCTGGAGATGTCTGTTATTTGTGAGTGGACAAATTCCTATTACTTTCTCATGGCTATAGCGATCGCATCTTCCAGTTTATCCTGATCCAAAATGGTTAGGATAAACACCTCTTGCACCGTTTTACCTTGACGTGCGATTACCTTAAAACCTCCGCGAATCGGTACAGACACGCGCAATTGCATGTGTGGGCAATGACCTCTCACACGTCCAATCACTCCCGGCGTGACAGTTTGCAGTCCCTCGTGGTGGCAGAGACGTTCTAAAATGGGGATAAGACCGGGAATGTGGGTTGAGTGATTCCAGACTAATCTGGCATCCTTAGGTTTGCCCATTGTGATTATGCTGCTTCTAAAGGAGCCATTGTTAAGCCAGCTCGACGCAACTGCTGATGATACAGTTCCGCTGTTTCTTGTGGACCAACCCAAACGATCGCTTGACCTTCATAATGTACCTGGTTAGTCAAATCCCAAGCGCGATCGGGTGTCATCCCTGGTATATACTTTACCAAACACTCAGCCACATGCTGAAATGTATTAAAATCATCATTCAAAACAATGACTTTAAAGTTGGGATAAAGCTTTTGAGTAATTTGACTAGACCGTTCAGGAGCTACAGTTGGTGCTGTCGCCATCCCGTAAACAGCTGCTGAAAGTCTGGTAATCATAGAAAATGATTTTACAATAGTACACTACAAATTACTAGTTTAGTTCATAGTCGGGCATTGGGCATTGGGCAATGGGCAATAGAAAGTCAAATCTTTTTTTCATGCCCAATGCCCAATGCCCTAATTATTTACTTCCAATCTTCCCAATTTTGATTGAAAATCGAGGTATCGGGGAAGGCAGTGGGATTGCCATTTGTCTGTAACAGACGTTTGACGGCTTCGAGTTGCGGTTCTGGTTGGGGTAAATTGTCTACTAGTTGGTAAGGTGCGATCGCATTTTTCAAAGCAAAGGCAGTAATAGTTCCCGCAGCTGCACCAGCTGACCACTCAAATGAGTGTACCCGATATGCGGCAGCAGCAATGTGGCTGGTAGCAATACTTTTGCCCCCAACTAGCAAATTGTCGATTTTCTGGGGAATCATCGCTCTCAAGGCAATTTGGAAGGGATAAGCTTGTCCGGCACCGCGTCTTTCACCTGGACGTTCTTTATTACCAGGTGTTTCGGGTGGACTGTTCACCATACAAGGATGGAAATCTATCGCGTAGTGACCGATACCCACAGCATCGGGGAAAATTGTTGAACGAGTCCGCCGCATAGCGCTTTGTGCCTGGGTTTGCCCGGAAAGTACGGAAGCAGCTTCTAAACCTGAAAGTGCTGCTCGTAACCGCCGATACTCTTTATCGCTTAGTGTTTTTGCGTAATACGGATCGCTGTAATCGCGGCGAGAAATATCGATTTCCCAAATTGTAAAGCCTGCGGGTTGTCCCCAACTAGGGCGCCCGATAATCCTTCTTCCTTCCCGCATGTACGGATATTTCGATAAACCATGCACTGTCCCCATCGGCGAATTTAGCCCAGAAAGAAAGCGATTATTGGGTTGTGGCTGTTTTATACCATCTCCCAATTGAGAATCTGTCGTCCCGGCTACCAACCAGTAATAATATCCAAAGGCATTTTCTTCAGCTTTGCGTAAAGCGTCTGTCCGCAATCCACCCATCCAACCTCCTGGCTGCAATTGCCCGCTAGCTTGCAATTGTTGACGGGAATAGATTAAATTATCTTGGGCAGTTCCTGGGCGATAATCGTTACCCCAAGTCCAGTTTTGCATGGAGATGTCCCCAGGTGCGGGATTTGTAAACTTGACACCGCCAAATTGTGCAGCTTCTCCCGGTTGGGGACTCCAGATGCGACGATAGGTGAAAACTAAGGGAAAGCTTGCTAAACGCTTTAATTCGTAACTGTAATATGGTGAATATTGCTGATAGAATGAAGGCATTGTTTGCGGTTGCGGGTCTTTGGTTGCCTCCATTGCAAAGGTGTAGGTAAAGCCTTGGGTACAATATTGGTCATTTGTGGCACTAGAGGAAGACGGTTCTAAGTAAGAGCGATCGTCAATGCCCAAACGGTAAGGAACGTCAGCAAGAGCGATAATTTCTCCGGTTTCGCTGGTGTCTACAACGTACCAGTTAGGTGCATTGCTACCAGGTTTACTTGTTTTCTTGGGGACGAAACGAATGATGTTTTTAGTAAATTTAGATGTATTTTCGTAACGATAAGCGTCTTCGATGCTTTGAGATAGAGTATAAGTGTTGAGCGGTGTAGAAGCAGTTGGTTTGTGTTCGATGGCGATGGCACTATTAATTATTTTGCGATCGCTACTAAGTTCCAAGTCCTTAATTACGGTGTTGGGAAAGAATTGTAACTTGCCTCTACCGCGTTTTTCCGCATCTTTGAGCAGAGCAGTGAGCAGATTGTGTCCATCCTGGGGAAGAAAGCAAGATTCGCTGACCCAGCAGTTACCAGGGTTCAGTTTACCATATTTCTTCTGAATGCGGCTTCGCAATTCTAGATAACCGCGAGAATAAAATTGTTTTGCACGTTGGGTTGCACGTTCATCTAACGCAGATGTCCCCTGAGAAGATATTTGTCCTCCCAACCAATCGGTAATTTCTGTCTGACAAACTGTGCGACCGGCAAGTAAAGCTTCATAAGCTGTCGCAACCCCAGAAAGTCCACCACCGACAACTAAGATGTCACAATTGATAGTTTTGTCTGGGTTTTTGGGTGGTGTAGCGATCGCATTATAAGGCGTGAGAAAGGTAGATATTAAGGCAAGGCTGATAAAACGTTTCATACTTTGGTAAATCTGTTCAACTCCTATGTCACCTTTTAGACCGTAGCACTTGTCAAATGTTCATCTCAACCTTTTTTAAGAAAAAAATTAGTTTGGTGAAGCAAAAAGCAGAAGTCCCAGACTGATGGCTGCATAAAGCACAAAATTGAAAATCAAAAAAAGGTAAAAGGGTTAGGGATTAGGGAGTAGGGCAAAGGAGAAAAGCATGACGAGTTCTTATCGTTCAGAAGATGTACAACAAATTCTCCAGCTTGCCATGACGCAAAAAGCGGAAGGTAGAGATTTTTCCCGTCAGGAATTGTTGGAAATGGCGGCAGATTTGGGGATATCTCAAGAAGCTCTCGCAGAGGCAGAAAAACAGTTAATACAGCAATCGGAAAAACAACGTGCAAAGCAGGTATTAAGTAATATGAGTAATAGTCGTCGCCGCAAATTTAAGACACATCTTTTTTTCTATCTCATCATTAACACTTTTTTAGTTGTCATTGATGTTATGACAGATGGTAAGTTAAATTGGGCTTATTGGTCTATCTTGGGCTGGGGTTTGGGACTAGCTTTTGATGCTTTTGATACTTTTCAAGGTTCAAACGACGAACGATAAAATAAGTAATACCGTTTGTCCGTTTAATTAACAGCAATAAAAACCTACCTATCGTCGTAGAGACGTTCCGCCGGAACGTCTTTACAATTGTAAGTAATAAACCTGTCATGATATAAGTGGGCGAAATTAAATGTAAAATGCTTTCCTGATTCGTAGTGAGCGGTTTACCGCTCGTCTAGTCGTGATTTTAACGCTTAGGCAAAATAATGGCGATTAATGTTTACCCGGATATATAACTAAATACTCCACTGGCATTAAGCAAGTGGAGTATTTTTATATATTTGAAATAGTCATGAGTTAGTTGCTAATAAATTGGCTCTAAGCACAATTTTTATTTGCTCAACTAGGCACTGGTACGTCCAGAAATTAATCCCCAAAGGAAAATAGCAATCATGGCACCAATAACAGCAACAATTAGACCAGGAATACTGAGACTAGCTGCAACAAGTTGTAGTTTTCCTGTCTCTACGATGGTAACTATGGTTCCCCCAACAAAAGCGCCGATTATACCTAAAATCATTGTTGTGAGGATGCCACCGCCTTGACGACCGGGGTAAATAGCTTTAGCGATCGCTCCAGCTACAAGACCGAGAATAATCCAAGCAATAATGTTCATTTTCTAGTCCATCAACAATCTTGCTATTACTTTATCAATTAGTTATGAAGTTATTCTTGTATCGTAATAGATAAATAATAAATGTTAATAAAACTAAAGTATTTTTATCTGTTGTAGATACTCAGATGGTATATTATCCACTAACCAAACATTATTGTTAAAACAGCAAAACTCGTAGTTTATAATCCCTTAAACAAATTTTTGCTCAAACTTATACATCAAATCTATCCTCCCTTTACGTAACATTGCGGGATCTAACCTTTCAGTTGTGTTGCAAGTCATCAAAATGACCAAACGCTGTTGCATTTGAATACCAGACTCATCAATTACACTTTGGTATAATGTGCCATCCAGCAAGCTGAGAATGTGTTCCGTTTTATTATTGTATTGCGCTACTTCGCTAGCACGGTCTTGTGCTAAATTATCAGCTTCGTTGATAATAATACAAATTCTTTCTAAGTATGTGGGTGGGACAAAGTTAGCGATCGCATCGTGATCTAAAATGAAAATCACATATCCTAAAGGCACAAGAATTTCTTTGGCTACAGCTTGCGTCCATACGGTTTTACCTGTACCCGGTTCACCATGTACTAAAACTGCTAGCTGCTTTTGATTGAGAACCGCTTGCTGTACTGAATCTGTAAAACTTTGGATATCGGAAGGAAAAGTCCGAATGGGAAATTGACTGTGAACCTTACCCACACGACTTTGATATCCACTCAACATCATTGCTAAGTCGAAAGTTGATTTGTTAATTAATGGCGTTAAATTTCTTGCCATTAAAGTATATTGTCGTCTTCCGCGATCGTAAGGGTCAATTTGCAACCAAACATCGTGCTTAGACCAGTAAGCATAAACTGTATTTATCACATCTAAGCGTTCCCAATTAACAAATCGTTCCACCGGAAAATAAAAATCTCTTTCTAAATAATATTGGGTAATAATATCTGGACGACCTAATAATTCTAAAACTCTTAATACAGTAATTTCTTGAAGTCTATTCAGAACGTAATCAATGGGGATACTGTTGCGGCTAACAAATTGAACGATGGGCGTTTCTGTACTTAAAACATCTTTATAGCGATGGTCTGGTGAGTTAGGTTCAGGTGTGATGTAATTCCAAAGTTTTTCTATTTCGTAGCGCGTATTATCAGAAACAACATTTAATATATTAGCCCACCAAGCATAATTAGTCCGTCCCAAATTATCAGCAATATTACTTGCTAAATTCAAACTTTTTTGAGTTAATTCCCCTGCATCAGTATACAATAAATGCCACATAAATCCCCAGTCAAACTCTCGGTTAAACGGTCGCCAACCGCTAGCCAATAAGCTTTGACGATTGTTATTTGTTGGAGCGCCTTCATTTTGTCTAAAATAATCAAAATCCATATTTTAATTTGTGTGGCGGTGGTTAAGTTGTTCTGTTGTAATCTAGGAGATGGGAAAAAACTTTTCTTGTAATATAACTTACATCTTGCACTATGAACGCCGACAGGTTAAAACCTCCGCACACTCCCATGACTTACTGTCGCAAAACCTGCCCACAGCATTCATGGAGGAGCCTGGGAAATTTACTTGTATCTGCGGATCACCTTAGCGAAGCATCTCGGAGTATCGCGCTTTCTGGCTTTTATCTAACGATTTATAAATGTATTATAGTTCCTAATTCAATAGTCAAATATAAGCAGACCCACTTATATCTTTCAAATTAGGCGTTTTAAACGGCAATACTTTACTTACCTCGCGGACACGAGTGATATTCAAGTTGATCCGTCTGGGATGTGCTACCACACAACCACTATTCCGTTCTACAATCGTCTTGAGTTGCCCGAAAGAGTTAGGAAGTACTTTTCTGCCGATGTTGAATCCGCCATTCACATCTGCATGAATCACCGCTCCATTAAGAGAACGGTATTTTTTCGTTTGATAACGCTTGCCAGAGAAACTAACTTTACTGGATTTCCCTGGTGTCCAAGTTGGGATCTCATCCCAATCTAGAAAGGAAGCCTTACTCGTGTAAGACTCTTCCCCCACCGTTACGGTTATCCCTATCTTCTCTAATTTATACGTCAACATTGAGATGAATTTAGCATGGGGAATTTGTACAAAGGATTGGTTATTCTTTTTCCCCAAACTAGACTCAGTTTTCCACTGAGGGTTTTTACCAATTGCAACTGACGTTACGCCAAGTTTAATGAACTCTTGGGCAATTGCCGCAGTCGCTTGATGCAAAAATGTATGAACAAAGTTATTTCGATTCCTGATGATATTTTGAATCTTGTGGGAAGTTCCAAAGCCAATCTGTGAACGAAGCCTCGCCACCTCTTTGTTCATCCATTGATTCTCGGACTTTAACGGTTTCCCATTAATTGCAATCGGTTGAATCGTTGGATTTGAAAAAACAATCGTAGCTAAGTTGTCAATCCCAATATCTATGGCTGCTGCTAACCCAATATCGTTAATGTGTGCAGTTAGGCTACACAAACCGCAAGCAGGCTTGCTGCCCTGATCGTAAACCACCTCAATTACATAGCATCCAGTCTTAGGCACTATCCGAACTTCAACCAGTGACTCAAGCTTTAGTCCGGGTTTGACAGGTAACTCAATGGGTGATTTGGATGGTAGGATAACACCATTTCTAAAGGCTTTTGCCCCAATAGCTTGAATATTGAACTTAATCAAATTACGTCCGTCTTGATCTAAGTACCCTGGAGTTTTCGGCTTACCTGTGAATTTGGAAGGATCAAGTTTCCATGCTGCCAATGCCTTAAAATATGATTGCCACGAGTCACTAATTTGTTTTAGAACGAGTTGACTGACTTTCGCGGGAAGCTGCTTGTAATGAATATCTGAATTAAACATCTTATCTAATTCAGCCTGACTCAATACACCGTATCCGTAAATAAAGCTCTGGCGATTCGTGTACTGTGCAGTGTTAAAAAGGTTTTTAGATGCAAAACACACCTCCTCGCAGTAATCCCACCACTGATGTCCTGGTTTAATTTGATGTTGCTCAACTTGATATGTCATTCCTTCAGCATACCACGATTGTATATACTTGACTATTCTTTTAATTATTCTTCATCAGTAGCTTGCAAGGTAGCGATGATTTTTTCCGTCTTACGTTTTCCGCGTCGTTGTCCGTAAAGACGGGCTGCAAAACTTGTAATTATCCCTACTAAGTCAGTCATCAAGTCGTCGCGTTTATCGTCAACTGCATTAACAATATCTAAAGTCACGCCACATCGAGACAGCAAAACATCAAGGTAATTACTTCCAAAGGGAGCAAAGTCGATCACGATGCTCAACAATCAGTATTTCGTAGTCATCCTTTTTTAAAAGCGCTTCTAATTTTTTTCGATTGTCGTTTAGTCCGCTCCCAGTCTCCTTCACGACGTGTTGGACTTTATAACCCCTGGCTATGGCGTAGGCAGTTAAACGCTGTGCTTGACGCTCTAGGTTCTCTTTGTTTTCAGCACTACTAACACGAGCAGAAATCGCAGCATTGCCTCTGATTGCCATATTAGAGTCTTGGACGTAATCGACTATCACGGTTCCAGACGGCAGCTTTTTAGTGGGATAAGGTATTTTCCCTGACTTAAAATGTCGCCACGCTGTTTGATAGGAAATTCCAAGATGTTGAGCATAGTCTGAGAGTTTCATACAGATTTCGACAAAATGACCATATCTGTATATATTAGACTATACTTTATTTAATTATTTCTAATACTTTTGTTTATCGGCATATTTATGCTACAACTGTACTACAAAAGTGTCAAGGGGTGAATGGTAATTTTTACAAGGTGGTATCTGATATCTTGCATCGTAGTATTTTTCACCACCTTTTTATGAAAAAAGCGAAGGTTTAAAACCTCGCCCGCAAGTGGGGCGAAAAAATCCTTCTATGACTCTTGTTGGTTGAAACCCCACCCCTTGTGGGTGGCTTTATTTAATTGCGAATTGCGAATTGGTTTCATCCCTCTTCTGGTTTATTCGATTAGTAATTTTAGATATAGCTAATTGTTTAATTGAGTTGGCTTTGGTAAGCGCACAGTAAATACACTTCCCTTATTTAGTTCAGAGAAAACCTCAATTGTTCCCCCATGTGTTTCGACAATCAGACGGGATAAATGCAGTCCCAAACCGCTACCGGCGCGTTTATTTCTACCTTGACGAAAGCGCTCGAAAATTCTTGGTTGATCTTCGGCAGCTATGCCATATCCGGTATCTTCTATCTCAATTGTTACCAAACTTTTCTTTTTATTCTGTGCGGATTCAAAAATGCGAGTTTCTATACCTCCTGTATCTGTAAACTTGATGGCATTACCGATTAAGTTGCTGAAAACGCGCCGTAATTCCAAGCGATCGCCTTTAATTACAGCAGCATTTTCACTTACTTTTTCTAAAGCGCTAGTATCTACTTTTAAAGTTAAACCTTTATCGTTAGCAATTGGATTTAATTCTTCAACTACTTCAATTAGCATTTCTAGTAAATTGCAAATTTCAGAATTCAAGGTCTTTTTACCAGCTTCAAACCGATAAACTTCTAGCAGATTGTTCACCATCTGCGTCAAATTTTGGTTGCTGCGAATCATCACAGCGATCGCTTGTTTCATTTCTGGCGAAATCTTGCAGAAAATCTCTTGCTGAAACAAACTCAACATCCGATCTGATGCTACTAACGGAGTTCGCAAATCATGAGTCATCCGCGATACAAAGTCTTCTCGCTGACGTGCCATTTTTTGTTGTTCGTCAAGACTGTGTTTCAGACGTAGAAGCGATCGCACTCTTGCTAGTAACTCATCTGTATCAAATGGTTTTCTAATAAAATCATCCGCTCCCGCATCCAAACCTTCAACAACGCTAGATTCAGTAAAAGCTGTAATTAGCAGAATCGGTATATAAGGCAATCGCGTGTTATTACGTATGCGTCGTGTGACTTCATATCCATCTATCCCCGGCATCATCACATCAAGCAAAATCAAATCTGGTGGCGATTCTATAATTTGCTGCAAAGCAGTTATTCCATCTGCGACTAAATCTATCTCAAATCCTTCACTTTCTAAAATTGTCTCAACGAGGATGAGATTATCTGGAGTGTCATCAACAGCGAGAATACGATCAATTTTTAAACTTTCAACAGACATGACTTACCGACTTTTTTGAGAGGAATTTTAGAGTTTTTAGTTTTGGTATCTCAGCGATGTTTTGCTTTGCTGAGGATACTCAGAATTTTGATTATCTTGATTATTTAATCTAGGTTCTGTGGGATTTTCGTCTTTATTTAATAATGATATTTGACGTGGTATTTCAATGCGAAACATTGAACCATGACCCAACTTACTTTCAATAATAATTTTGCCGTCCATCATTTGCACCAGTGAATCTATAATTGCCAAACCCAAACCTGTACCGGGATATTTGCGGGTGGTGCTTTGATCGACTTGCTGAAATGCTTCAAAAATATGACTTAAATCTTCGGCAGCAATACCAATACCTGTATCACGAATAGCGATCGCTATTTGATTTTGTCCTATTTCTTTAATATCGATCCAAATACACCCATACTCTGTAAATTTAATCGCGTTTGAAAGCAAATTCGTCACAATTTGTCGCACACGCACTGAGTCATTAAACACCATCGGGTTTTGCAACTGATTTTGAACCAGCACCATCAGTTTTTTGGCTTCTGCTAGAGAACGCATTTCTGCGACTGTGGCATTAACTATCTTTGATAAATCAAAGATTCCTGGCTTTAATTCTAGATGTCCGGCTTCTAAATTAGAAAAATCGAGAACTTCGTTGAGCAGCACGAGTAAATTTTTGCCATTATTTAAAATTCGCTGCACCATATCTTTTTGCCCAAGCGTAAGTTCCCCAGACTTGGGACGCAGCAATAATTGCGAAAACCCAATGATAGCATTTAATGGTGTCCGCAACTCATGAGATATTCTGGCTAAAAACTGAGTTTTCAGCCGCGATGCTTCTAATAACTTCAGGTTTTGTAACTGAATTTGTTGGCGTTGTTTTTCCAGTTCATAATTTTTCCGAATCAGTTTCTCGTTAGTTTCTCGGATTTGTCTGTCTGCCAAGGCTATCTGTATTTCTGCGCGATAAACTCGGATGGCATTCCGCAGAACTTGCGCCAGAATTTCTGAGGATACTCTAGATTTAGACAGGTAATCAGTAGCACCAGCTTTCATCAATTCCACAGCGATTTGCTCATCTCCTTGACTGGTGAGAACTACTAAGGGAACTTTGATTTTTGCTTTTCGTATTCTTTGGATCAGCGTTAAACCGTCTTCGTCTGGTAGACGATAGTCGAGAAAAATGCAGTCATAGCTATTATTATTTAGGGCAGCCATCGCACTTTCACAGTCTTCGACTTCCGACAGTTCCATCCGCACACCGGCTTTTGTCAGAGCGCGACGCACAGCCATGCGATCCTCTGCGTCATCGTCTACTAGCAAAATTGAGAGGGTTTCTTCCATCGGCTTGAGTTATCGCTTTCAAATAAAGGTTTAGATGTAACATTTCTCTTTTCAAATCCACCAGGGTAATTTTATCTTTATATGTTATTTTCAATTTTTACGTTGGCAGAAACTGATAACTGTTAACTTTTAACCAGTTTCAACTCAAAAGTCTACCTAATGATTTGTTTTTTGATAGCGTTTCACCTCGTCATCCTCCATTAGTCGTATATTAATCGCGTTTTCTGGCATTTTCTTGGATATAAATTAGCAACACCAGAAATTATACTTTAGTATGTTTACTCTAAATCGCCTTGGAGGATAATACTTAATTATTCGCTGTTTAGTGCAGATAATACAACTATTAGCAATTATCCCATTCACAATGATTATCTCTAAGAAACTCTCCTGGAAACAGTGTATTATAAAATACAGCATCATCAAGCTAAACCCAATTCTAGATAAATAGGCGATCGCTTGTCTTCACCCATTAGTGAGACTTATATATAAACTTTTGTTGATCGAAACTTTCAGAGGAATGAGCGCAAAACTGTCATTCTGTTCCCGTAGTCTTCTGTGCAGGGTACGTAGGAAGCAATTTGTAAATATATCCACGGCTATGCTTATTATGGGTTGCCCGAAACCCTTGATGAGACTACCAAGTGCTACGTCTCTACGTCTTTTCTACTAGATTTTTGCTTTCATACCAGAATAAAAAGAAAAAGCAATTACTTCTATCGGTGGATGCATGTTGGTAAAAAAATCATCTATCTTAAGTTTTGAAATTAAGATAAATTGATCGCGAAAGGTCGTAACTTAATATATATAATCAGGAGAAAGTGGATATAACTATGAGCGAAATTAAAATAGTTCTCATTGAAGACCATGATTTAACAAGAATGGGACTACGGGCAGCATTACAGTCTCATAGCGAACTTGAAGTGATTGGTGAAGCGGCAAATGCTACCCAAGGACTAAAACTTTTGCAAACCACTAAGCCGGATGTGGCAGTTGTGGATATTGGTTTGCCGGACATGGATGGAATTGAACTCACCAAAAAGTTTAGAAGTTTCCAAGAAGAGACAGGAGACCACGGAACGAAGATCCTCATCCTGACAATGGAACATTCAGAGGACGCGGTGCTTGCTGCTTTTGCGGCGGGTGCAGACTCATATTATATGAAGGATACCAGCATTGATAGATTAATGGAAGCGATCCAAGCGACTTACGAAGGTAACTCGTGGATCGATCCAGCGATCGCTAACGTTGTATTGCGGCAAATGCGTCAAGGTTTGCCAGAAGATAACCCACAGTCAAGTCAGCCAAAGACCGTCAAAATTGAAGCGCTAGAGACTGAATACGAGCAAGTTTTACAAACCTACCCCCTGACTCAACGAGAATTAGAAATCCTAGAGTTGATTGTTGGTGGTTGTAGCAATGGGCAGATTGCTGAAAAACTCTATATTACAGTTGGGACAGTTAAAACCCACGTTCGCAATATCTTAAACAAACTCTGCGCTGATGACCGTACTCAAGCAGCAGTTCGCGCTTTGCGTTCCGGTTTAGTCGCATAGGGAGCATGTGATATCAATCAGGCATAATCACACATCTTGTAGAGACGTTCCGATGGAACGTCTTTGCTCTTTACCCCAACCGATTTTGCTCTTTACCCCAACCGATTCTGCAAGCATTCGGCAATACGTCTTGCGGCACCAGGTTTACCCATGCGTCGAAAGCCATTATCAGCCATCGCTTGAAGTTTATCTGGATCGTTAAAAAGCGATCGCACGACTTGACCGACTTGTGCAGCTTGCTCTACTAAAATTAAAGATGAACCCAACAGACGGCTTTGTGCTTCCGCAAATCCAGGGTTATATTGTGGACCATTTCCCGGAATAGCGATGGCAGGTTTTCCCAAACCGATAAATTGTTCTGTGGCTGTCCCTGCCATTGCGATCGCTAAATCTCCTAAATGCAAGCAGTCATTATAAGCTTGTTGAGTCAAAATAGTATATGCATTTTTTGACTTAAAAGTCAAGGCATTTTTATCAGAAATTTGTACCGGAGATTCAGAGCAAAGATACCAGCCAAGAGAATGCAGAGATTGACGTAAAATGTTCAAGTCTAAACTCGATGCGATCGCACCTAAAAAGACTATACTTCCAGTGTGTGAAAGCAAACCGGGTTTTGAGTAACTTTCCATCACTGAAGAAACAGCAACCATAATTTGTTCCCAATTCCCATAAGCTTCTGGTGGACGAGAACCAGGTAAAAGAGTTACAATCAACGGACGAATTATTTCTTGTTGTTCAGCATCACCACGATAAAATCGTCCTTGAGGAAAGCTCGGTTCAAGTCCATCCATCATCGGATTCCCCAAATCAAAAGCCGGAATAGACCACTTTTTTAAGATTTCCGTGGTTAGCGAATCTCTGGGAAATATCGCTTTGCAGTGGGGACGACTCATCAACCAACGTTCCCAAGGATGGTAAACTGAACCGGAAAAACTTTCCCAACGTGAAGCTTTTGATTTACGTTGCAGTAACCCAACTTCATCCCGCACGTAATATTCTGATTTTGCCGTACCGATAAAAGCATAATTAGCACCGCTCGCCCAAGCAAACAATAGAGGTACAATATCCCCCACAGCTAAAATAGCACTCTTATGACCTGATTTCTTTTGCAAATTTACCCAAGTACGTACAGCTTTAATTTGACTGCGGGTAAGTTGCAGTAAACCACCACGTACATCTCGCACTAATTGTCGTCCATCCATATAGATAAATCCACCAGAAGGCATGGTACGCACTGAACCAATCAGGGGAATATTTAACTGTTGATAAGCATGTCCTTCACCCACTATAGGCAAAGCGAAGATATCTGGAGCGTTAGGTAGTTGCTGAAGTTCTTGCAAAATGCGGACAGCAATTACATCCTCTCCATGACCATTACTTAAAACAAGTAAACGCAAGGCAGAAGTTATAGCCGGCGAATTTAAAGCTAGGGATAACCTAAGTATATCACTCATAGAGAAACAAAAACTCATAATTAACTGTCTGTTTGAGCAAGAGGGGTGAATGGGAGTATCAATCATCGGCGTGGAAGCTGGAAGTTAGTATTATTCCCATTGCCTAACCTCAGTACAAAAGTACAAACTAACTCCCAGGTAATCAGGCTAAAAACATGCAAGTTTCTCCTGCCGCAATTTTGACTTTAGCTACCTTAGCGACTAGCAACGCTACTGAAGCCATAGCTGCACCTTCGACAACTCCCACTCAGCCAGAAAAAGCAGGTTTAGTAGTGCCGGTGACTCCAGAAAATACACCTGCACCGATAAAAGCGTACACGCAAAACGGGTTATCGCCAGACATCGCATCCCCAGAAACGATAGTTGTCCAACAATTTTCCCAAACTCCGGCTAATAATAATTCAATAGTACCAACACAAGAGGTTGAGATAGGGGGACAAGGGGATAAGGAGACAGGGGGACAAGGAAAGACTTCACTTTCATCCCCTGTGGTACTAATTTCCCCCTCCTCCACTCCCCCACTCCCCCCCTCCTCCACTCCCCCACTCCCCCCCTCTTCTACTCCCCCACTCCCCCCCTCTTCTACTCCCCCGACTAACGAAAAGGATTTAGTCATTACTGCTACAGATGTGCAGGTAGTTGGTGCGACTCCAGAATTGCAGCAAATAATTAACAGCATCATTAAAACCCAGACTGGGGGAGAAACCAGTCAAAGTCAGATAGAAAAAGATGTAGCGGCAATTTTGGATACAGGTTTATTCGCTGATGCTCGTGTAAATACTACTATTAATCCAGGGGGATTGAGTGTGGTGTATCGAGTGCAACCATTGATAGTGCGATCGCTCCAACTTTCCGGCGCGAAAACCCTTACCTACCAAGTAGTTTTGCCACTCTTTCAACCGCAAATCGGCAAAGCCATCAGTCCGGAAGCTTTGAAGCTAGGAGTGGAACAAATTAATAAATGGTACGCTGATAAAGGTTATAATCTGGGAAGGGTTATCTCTATTAAACCGAGCAGCGAAGGAATTTTGAGCTTAAATGTAGCTGAAGGTTTAGTGAGTAATGTCAAGTTTCGTTTTGTCAACGACGAAGGCAATACCGTTGATAGCAAAGGTAAGCCAGTTAAAGGACGCACCAAAGAAGATTTTTTGCGGCAAGAGCTAAAGTTAAAACCGGGTCAAATTTTCCAAAACAATGTAGTTAAACAAGACTTACAGCAGTTATATAAACTGGGATTATTTGAAAGTGTCAATGTCGCCTTAGAAGGTGATGCGACAGGGGTTGATGTAGTTTACCAACTAAAGGAACTTGGCGCACGTGGTATCAACCTGGGTGGTAATTATAATGCAGACCAAGGAATTGTCGGTACATTAAACTATCAAGACCGAAATATCGGTGGTATTAACGATACTTTGAGTGCAAATGTTGAAGTAGGTGCGCGTGACCTTCAGTTTGATGGTAAGTATAGCAGTCCTTATCGCATAACTAACCCCGAACGCTTTGGTTACAGCATCAACGCTTTTCGCAAGCGCGGACTTTCCGAAGTTTTTGATGGCGATGTCAAACTACCTAACGGTGACAGAGCGCGGCAAGGTAAAGTTGGTGGTAGTATAAGCTTACAGCGACCGATTGACGATTGGGATACTTCATTAGGATTTAATTACTCTCGTGTTAGTATACGCGATCGCAATGGCACAATTGCCGCAAAAGATGAAAAGGGTAATCCACTAACTTTTAGCGGTACTGGCATCGACGATTTAGCCACCGTATCCTTCACGGCTGTTAAAGACCAACGAGATAATCCCTTTAATCCCACCAAAGGTTCGATTCTCAGTCTCAGCACAGAACAATCAGTTCCCATTGGTCTAGGCAACATTTCTATGAATCGCTTGCGAGCAAATTATAGTCAGTTTCTCCCAGTTAAATTATATAACAGTAAGAACCCACAAGTATTTGCTTTGAATCTCCAAGGCGGCACCGTACTTGGTGATTTACCGCCTTATGATGCTTTTAACTTGGGAGGTCCCAATTCCGTGCGCGGTTACGAGGCTGGAGACGTTGGCAGCGGTCGTACTTACGTATTAGCTTCGGCAGAATATCGCTTCCCGGTTTTGCCAATCTTGGGAGGTGTACTGTTTGCTGACTTTGGCTCAGACTTAGGCAGTGGTGATACAGTATTAGGAAATCCTGCGGGAGCGCGTAATAAACCAGGTAGTGGTTTTGGTTATGGTGCTGGTGTCCGTCTTGACTCCCCTTTGGGCTTAATTAGGGCAGATTATGGCATTAATGACCAAGGAGAAAGTCGATTGCATTTCGGTATAGGTCAGCGTTTTTAATAAAATTGGGCAATTTGAGAAGGGGGAAAGGGTAATGAAAGGGAGAAATTATATCATCTCAGGTTTATTACTTACAATTGTAAAGACGTTCCGCTGGAACGTCTCTACGACGGTAGTAGGTAAAGACGTTCCGCTGGAACGTCTCTACGACGGTAGTAGGTAAAGACGTTCCAGCGGAACGTCTCTACGACGGTAGTAGGTAAAGACGTTCCAGCGGAACGTCTCTACGACGGTAGTAGGTTTTTATTACTGTTAATTAAACGGACATGATATTATTCCCCCTTGTCCCCAGTCCCCAGTTAAGAGTCACCTACTGTATTATTAACAAATATAAAACTGTGGCGATGTGGTTTTTGCTTTTCCCACTCAAGGACTCACTGCCAAGCTGCTCATTCAGTACTTAGGATTTTCTATGTTAGCAGGTACAACTTTGCAGGGGGGAAAATATACCCTCAATCAAGAAATCGGGCGTGGGGGCTTTGGTATTACGTACAAAGCTACGCATCATTACTTACGTCACGAGGTAGTGATTAAAACGCTAAATGATAAACTGCGACAACATGCTGATTTTACTAAGTTCGAGCGGCAATTCCAAGATGAGGCAAGGCGATTAGCTACTTGTATTCACCCGAACATTGTCCGGGTAAGCGACTTTTTTATTGAAGCCGGTCTGCCTTACATGGTAATGGAATACATTCGGGGTGAAACCTTAGGCGAGGCATTTGTTTTGCCAGGGATACCTTTACCAGAAGCTACGGCAATTCATTATATCCGGCAGATTGGTGCAGCGTTGGAGGTGGTACACAATAACAGTTTGCTGCACCGCGATGTGAAACCTGATAATATTATCCTCCGCCAAGGAACGGCTGAAGTAGTGCTAATTGATTTTGGCATTGCGCGAGAATTTAACGGTGGTGTGAGGCAAACTCATACAGGTATGGTTTCTGAGGGTTATTCACCCATTGAACAATATCTAACGCAAGCACCACGCAGTCCAGCCACCGATGTTTATGGTTTGGCTGCAACTTTGTATGCATTATTGACAGCGCAAGTTCCTATACCTGCATTATTACGCGATCGCGAAAAAATGCATTCCCCCCGCGAACTACAACCGCACCTAAGCGCTGCTGTCAATCAAGCAATTATGCGTGGTATGGCGGTAGAATCTCGCTTTCGTCCCGCAACAGTGGCAGAATGGTTAAAGTTGTTACCTACAAATGGGCTAAGTGTTGCACCTCAATTGGCACCAACTCACACAATTGCAACTATCGATTTATCTACTCAGCAGTACCAATCACCTCCAGATATTGCCACAAATAATACTACTGCGGCATCAACTACCGGGAATTTGACAAAAATTGCCAAAAAACTTCGTTCAGCCAAAGTTTTAATTGGTAGTGGTATAGCACTCACAGCTGCCACAATCGCTTTTGCTATTACTAGCCTAGCTTACAAATCTCAGCCGCCGCAACCATCCGCAAAGCCAGTTTTTGAACAGCCTACTACTAATGATACTTCTGCGGAAGTGCTTCCGGTGCAGATTTCGCCGTCACCGCAGGTAAAAGAAACTAGCACCCCAAAACAGAGTAATACTACCTCATCGCGAGATGAATCCGCAACCACCTACACATCAAGACGACGCAAGCGGATTCGTCCTGTTGTTAATGATGATGAAACACCAAAACGGACTTACAGACAAACAGAAGAATCGACATCAGGCGATTCACCACAACCGCAACGTCGGCGCAGATTCGACAACAATGAAACTTCACCTACACCTGACGCGGCGCCCTCACCATCTGTGGTTGAAAAATTACGAGCGGTACGTTCAACTCGTAATGCTTCCCCCAGCAAATCATCTTCTGATAGCGCAACTCCATCACGTCAATCTCCTATAGATCCCAATTCTGTGGTCATACCCCAAGTACAACCACCGACAGAACCAAACGGTATCGTCGTACCAACACAGGAATTGAAGCAGAATTCTTCTGATAGTCAATCTCAGAAGGATGATAAGCCAGCGGATGAGGAGAATTAAAAATTAAAAATATGGCGCTATGGATTGGTAGGGTGCGTTATATTATGTCATGTTTAATAGTTCCAATGTAGAGACGTTCCGCCGGAACGTCTCTAGGACGGTAGGTAGGTTTTTATTGTTGTTAATTATCAGAACATAGAGCAGATTTCAGGTAAATGAACTATATATATAACCCAAAACCTTGTAGAGACGTAGCACTGCTACGTCTCTACGTGTATTCGATTAGAGCAATAAGCTGCTGTAATATCAAATACATCGCCACGAAGAATGTAAAGACGTTCCATCGGAACGTCTCTACATTTGTGTATGGCTATCTCAAGGTTTCGTTTATTTCAGCCTTCATCCTTGAGTTAGGCAATTTTCTTTCTTCTTGAAAGAAGAGAATTCCAAAATTGACCATGCAAGAGTGATGAAGACTTCTTCGCGTTGCTTTCTTGGAGAACTTGCTGATAAACTGCTTCGTAGCCGTTCACCATCTGAGTAACGCTGAAGTGTTGTTCTACATATTCTCGGCAGGTTTGACGATCTAATTCTAAGGTTGCGGGAATCATTGCTGCCATTTCTTCATAGCTTTGGCAGACATAACCTGTCTTTCCGTGAGCAATCACTTCTGGGACAGAACCCATGTTCATGCCAATTACTGGTGTACCAGTTGCCATTGATTCAATCATTACCAAGCCAAAGGGTTCACTCCAGGTTATGGGGAAGAGAGTGATGCTTGCGTTGCCTAGTAGTTCAGATTTCTGGTCGTGGTTAACTTCCCCTAAAAATTGTATCTGCTCACCGTCAATGTGAGGGGCGATTTCTTTTTCAAAAAATTCGGTGTCTACTACGTCTACTTTTCCTGCCATCTTTAAGCACCAACCACTCTGCTTGGCGATCGCGATCGCATGTTGAGGTCCTTTCTCTGGCGAAAAGCGCCCCAAAAACACCAGATATGGCGGATCTTGCGGTTGGGCTACAAAGGTGAATTCTTCGGGGTTAATGCCGTTATAAACTGTGCTGGCGTAATTTAGTTCCAATTGACGCTGGGAGTTACTTATGCTGATGAATGGTTGCGATTGATGATAAGAAAATACTTTGCTGTTATCAGGCGTAAATCTGCCATGCAAGGTATGTACTGTCGGTGTTGAAACTAAGCTTGCAAAAGGTAATGCCCAAATCCCTACATGGGAATGGATAATATCGAATTCCGCTGCTTGTTGGTAAACTTGGCTCACTTCCAGCACTTCATACATTATATGCTCTTTAATGTCTGGATCTAGGCGCAATGCACGCGGATGAACAGCTTCTAATTTAGCCAAAGTTTGAGAATCGCCAGAGGCGAACAATGTGACATCATGACCTCGACGCACCAGTTCATCAGTCAAGCGACTCGCTACCAGTTCAATTCCTCCGTAAGTTGGGGGCGGAACTCGTTCCCACAAAGGGGCTACTTGAGCTATTTTCATAAAATTGTTTAGGTTCAGAAGGTAAATTGGTCGTTGTCAAAGGGTTGAAATGCTTTAGTTCAGAGTTTTTGCCTCCTTTTCTGAAAGTCCAAATTAACCGCTCGTTGGTGCTAACACCGCTATCCCGGCTAACTTTACCCTTTAAGCCTCACCTCCAAATTTACTTTGAGCCACAATCATATCATGGCTGTGGTTATTAAGCTAACTTTTGCTTTTAAATTATTGCATCTATCTTTAGGAATATATTATGGTTATTTGGATATAAATGCTTGTTATTGCTCAGTCTCAATGAAAAACAATATTAAGCATATCAGGGATCAATTCAGTTATGGAAAATAAATAGCGATCGCTTGCCAAAATACTTCAATAAGCTGTAATGCGATCGCTTAATTCCAGACTTTCAGTTGATTCAATATACTGCACTGCTGACTTTAAGAAAACTTATAGGTTCCATCGGTTGATTAATTTCCCAAGAAATAATTTTCAGGATCAATTGATAGAAATAATTATTAAGCATGTCGGTAAAAACGGCTCTTGAGTTGCCTACTTAAGAAAAAGTGTTTGCTCTGTGTATCTTGAAGTGGGTTTATTGGTACATTGAGATAGAGTTAACTTAGTCTGCAACATCTACCTAATTGGCGCGATCGCCACAACGCCTTGATGATTCGACTTTTAGAAAAATTTCGCACCGCATTGGCAAAAAATAGGCGTCCCTCGAAGTTGCAAGTTACCAATTCTCCGGGAAACCTGGAACAAACGGACATTTTTAAAGAAGCTTCCCTTGGTGATACTGTGTTTAATAAGGGTTGGCTGCAAACTATAATGATTGTTAGTGTGGGAGTCACTGTCTTGATTGCCGGAATTCGTGAATTAAGATGGTTGCAGTCTTGGGAATTAAGAGTTTACGATCAGATGTTGCGATCCGTCGCAGAGCTTCCGCAAAAAGCAAGACATCGCCGTATTTTATTAGTTACAATTACTGAAGCAGACATTAAACGCGAAAAATGGCCCTTGTCAGATACGACAATTAATCGCCTTTTAAACAAAATAGAGTCTTATCAACCACGCATTATCGGCTTAAATATTTACCGTGATTTGCCTATCGAACCTGGTTCTAAACAGTTGGCAAATCATCTTTCACGTCAAAATAATATTATCGCTGTCTGTGGATTTAGCAGTCTGGAAAATCCGGAAATTCCACCACCGCCGAGTGTTTCTGAAGATAAAATAGGCTTTAGCGATTTGATAGCTGACGAAAATGATAACATTGTTCGTCGCAGTTTGTTATTTGCCCATTCAAACGACAAAAAATGTAATACCAATGTATCGTTTGCTGCCTTACTAGCTATTAATTATTTACAAAAACAAGGGATTGAAACAAGTTTCACTAATCAAGATATCCAAATAGGTAAAACTTTATTCCCAATTTTAAAATCTAATTCTGGTAGCTACGAACATCTGGATGCGGCAGGCTACCAAATAATGCTAAATTATCGCCATCCGAATCGCCTTGCTGATAAAGTAACTCTTACAGAAGTTCTCAACAATCAAGTAAATCCTAGCTTAATTAAAGACCGTTTAGTAATCATTGGTATAACGGCAACAAGCATCGATAAAGGTTTCTATACACCCTACAGCGCTTTACCAAACCAACCATCAAGAATGCCGCCTGTATATATTCATGCACACATTGCCAGTGATATTTTGAGTGCGGTGCTGGATAAAGAACCCTTAATTTGGTATTTACCTCAATGGGGTGAATATGTTTCGATTTGGTGCGCTTCTTTGGTAGGTGCTGCTGTCGCATGGCATTTGCGACATCCTTTAGGATTAGTAGTTGTGGGAGCTATAATTCTCACCAGCTTGGGTGGATTTTGTTATCTGCTTTTTTTACAAGCTGGATGGATGCCAGTGATTCCCCAGGCTTTAGCTTTGGTAATTAGTAGCGTGAGTGTGATGGCTTACACCACTTATCAGATGCAACAGAAAAGCAAGTGGATTATTTTAGAAGTTGAAAAACAAGAAGAAGCGATCGCTCAATTAAATGTCTTGTTAAAAGAGACAGCAATTCAAGACCAACATCATCATGTTTCTGCCACAATTATACCAGAAAAACGAACTGGCGACCTTCTTTTAAGTGGACGCTACAAAATTGCCAAAGTTCTCACTTCTGGCGGATTCGGTTGTATTTATATAGCCGAAGATACTCAACGACCAAGTAATCCTAATTGTATCGTCAAGCAATTAATGCCGGCACGTCGAGATCCAATATTTTTAGAAGTTGCCAGAAGATTATTTAATACCGAAGCGGAAATTTTAGAAATTTTGGGTGAACATCATCAAATTCCTAAGTTACTCGCCTATTTTGAAGATAATCAAGAATTCTATTTAGTAGAAGAATATATTCCTGGACATACATTGAGTGAAGAATTACCACCTATTAAAAGAGGCGTGCAACAAGAACTTTTTGTTAGAGAAATGTTGAAAGAAATTTTAGAAATTCTCGCATTTGTGCATCAACATCGCGTGATTCATCGTGATATTAAACCGAGTAATATTATTAGATCAAAAATAGATAATCGCTTAGTGTTGATTGATTTTGGTGCAGTCAAATTGATGCAACCACCAACCAGCGAAGAAACAGAATTAGCGACAGTTGCCATAGGAACACGAGGTTATGCACCACCAGAACAATTTGCCGGTCATCCCCGCTTGAACAGTGATATTTATGCCTTAGGGATGATTGCCATTCAAGCCCTAACAGGAGTGCTACCCCAAGAACTACCACCAGATTTAGAAACAGGTAATGTGAGATGGCGTCAATGGGCGAAAGTCAGCGATGAATTGGCAACGATTTTAGATAAAATGGTACGATATCATTTTAGCGATCGCTATCAATCATCTGTCGCAGTTTTACAAGATTTGAAGCGGATTGCAGAATGAATGATTGGACATTGGGCATTGGCAAAATTTAAATTTTTGAACATCACTCCAAATCCCAAATCTAAAATGGTATGACTCAGGAAAAATCTACTTCCATTGAAGGTATTTATGAGGTTTGCATTGGTATCCCAGATCCAATTTTGGCAATTCAATATTGGCAGCAATTTGGCTATCGGATCGGGGAAGTGGGGGAATTATCCGCAACAGCAGCAAAGCAATTATATGGGGTAAATTCGTCTTTGCGATCGCTTCGCCTTTATCATCTAAATGCTGATCATGGTTTGATTCGGCTGATGATTTGGCAAAATCCGACGAATGAAGGGTTGGGAACTGCAACAATGAAAGCGAAAGGTAATCGCTGGGCAACAACTTTAACTGCGGATGTATTAAGTATTTTAAATCATGTGGAGGAGGCAAAAACGGCAAATTGGTCTATCCGCTACACTAATCCGCATTGGGAAGTTATTTACAACAAAGACAGAAAAAGTCGTCCTTTTGTTGAACCAGTTGTAGGGGTACGAGAGATGCTATTATTGCAACCTTTGGCTCGACAAGTTTTATTTCAACGCTTTGGCTATTCCCTACCACATTACGGTGAAATTAATCTTAGCGCTACTTTTAAAACTAGTCAGTTTACTCACATGGGAATGATAATTCAAGATGATAGCAAAGAAACCCTGAAGTTTTATGAAGAAGTTTTGGGGTTGCTGAAAGTGCGTGATGATGTTGAAACTAGTTATGAATCTTCTCTTGCGGGTAGAGGGATTTTTGATTTAAATAAAGGTGAAAAGTTTATTGTTACAGCTTTTGACGATCCGCGTTCTTCTGCGTCTGATTTTATGGCTGCACGTTCTGGCAGACTTTATATTATTCGCTTTCCAGATTCTATACAATTAGAATCGCGGTTTGAGCAAGCGCAACCAGGTTGTTTGGGAATGTCGTTATACACTTATCGTGTGCGCGGAATACATGGGTATTTTGACCGCGTTAAAGCAAGTAAAGTACAACAAATCACAAATCTTGTTAGCAATGAATTTGGGGAGATGAGTTTCTCTTTTGTTGCTCCCGATGGCTACTTCTGGACGTTGTTAGAAAGTTAATTAGACACAAGAAGTAGAATTTAATTATGCGTTGTTCGATTCAAAGAGACGTAGCAGTGCTACGTCTCTACATGTTTTCTGATATAAAGGTAAAACAGATTTGGCGTTACTAATGGGTATTTTAAGGATTAATCAGTTTTACCCAAAATGTGTGAAACTATTTTAGTAGCGATGATAATCGCGTCGATCACGTTGACGTTCAAAGCGATCGCGTCGATCACGTTGTCGTTCAAAGCGATCGCGTCGATCACGTTGTCGTTCAAAGCGATCGCGTTGGTTACGTTGTCGTTGTTCATATATTCTACGTTGCCGTTCACGCCACTCGCGTTGATCTTGACGCAAATCACGTCGATCTTCTGCTCCAAAAATTACTTGTACTTGAGCAGAAGCTGGTTTTGCTAAAACAGTAGAAGTCAGCAAAACACCTATCAAGCAAGTTGTTAGAATTCTTTTCATAATGACAGTTACTTAATTAAAAGTCTCGTGAAAGATTGAAGAATAACTCGTTTTTTTAGCAGATTAAAAAACTAGAAAAAGGCTTTAATATTTCCTCTTCTGTACCTGTCAGTTTATAAGGAATTTAAACTTACTACTTGTTCCCAGTTTTCAACAATAATTGCTGCTAACAATAATAGATAACCCTGTTTACTATTTTCGCTCATGTATATAAAAAATTGTTCTTCCTAAAGTCATGATCTATTTATGACTTTAGTCATGACTTTTCTAGAAAATCTTTTCCCTTTCTGCCTCTTTCCAGTTAGGTTATGGTAGAAAGCTGGCAAACAAGAGCCAATACGTAAGTAAAAGGAGTATCCTGAATAATAGAACTTGTATTAATTACGTTTGCTTTAAATTAAAAATTTTGCTTTTGAATGAGCGAGGTTATGTGATGAAACGTCTTATTATCAGTTGTTTATCTACTTTGCTTTTAGTTGCAGCAACTCAAAAAATAGCAAGCGCTCAAACTATAGCGCAGAACCCAGCTAGCTCCAATGTTTATCAAGGTACTGGCAACTTGCTCAATTACCCTAGTGGAACGCGAATTTATAATAATGGTTCCCTTAATATCCCTAATGGAGCCACAATTTATCCTTCGGTGACGATAAATAATGGTGACGGATCTAGGACTTACTATTACTCAAACGGAACCCGCATTACCACTGATAAAAATACAGTTAGTCCTGGCGGTAATTTTATCATACCAAGCGTAAATGGAGGGCTGAACAATGGAAATAGAATTAACCCAATTCAAAACCAGAACCTTTTAAACAGAAATAGGTGCGTACCACGTCCGTTGGGGCAGTCTCCTGTCTTTGTGCCAAATACTGGCTGCTAACAAGTTGTAATGGGCACTTTTCGTGCCCATTTTGAGCGATAAATCGCTCACTACTTAATTAACCTTTAACAAACTTTAGAGATACACCGTTCATGCAATAACGCTTACCGGTGGGTTTAGGACCATCGTCAAATACATGACCCAAATGTCCACCACAACGATGACAATGAACTTCAGTTCTAGTCATGAAAAATGACTTGTCTACAGTGAAAGCGATCGCACCTTCGATTGGTTGGAAAAAACTGGGCCAGCCTGTGCCACTATTAAATTTTGTATCAGATTTAAAAAGTGGTAAATCACATGCTGCACATACATAAGTACCCTTATCATACTCTTTATCTAGGGGGCTAGTGTGAGCGGGTTCAGTTCCATGTTTACGCAGCACTTTATATTGTTCTGGTGTTAAAATAGTGCGCCACTCTTCTTCAGTTTTGTGAACTTCAAACTGGTTATTTGAGATTGCCATAACTTCTGATCTGCCAAGTAAATAATGTGATAACCATGCTGTGCCAAGTATTGTTGCACCAGCTTGTAAAAAACGCCGCTTATTCATAATTTAACGCAAGTTGGTTCTTATTTGATTTGACCTCTGTTTTTGTCCGATACTGCTAGCGAATTGGTAAAGGTATAAAGCCTTACCAAGAAGGGGAAAGGGGAAAGGTATGGAAAGAAAATACGGATTTATTCACTATAACTCTATATTTCTTACCCTTACCCCCTCTTAAAAAAGCCCTTTCCCCTTTCCTCACTACTTTTTCACGGATGCCAAATCTTGATAATATTGTCAGCACTACCGCCACTAGCAATAGTTCGTCCATCCGGACTGATGGCGATCGCATAAACATAGCCAGAATCTTTCTTCAATGTGCGAATTTCTCCCCCGGTTGTTATATCCCACAATTTAATTGTGTTGTCATTACTACCACTTGCCAGAATTACACTATCTGGCTTTTTACTGTATCCTCCTTTAGGGATATAAGCAACAGAAGTAACTTTGTCATCGTGTCCAGTTAGAGTGCGGATTTCCTTTCCTATATTTACATTCCACAATTTGATTATCTTGTCTTTACTACCGCTTGCAAGTTGCTGTCCATCGGGACTAAAGGCAATAGACGAAACTAAATCCAAATGTCCTGTTAAAGTATGGATTTCTTTACCCGTGTTTAGATTCCACAGTTTGATTGTTTTGTCCCAACTACCACTAGCAAGAGTTAAATTATCTGGACTAAACGCAACGGAAGCAAGTGTTTTAGAATGTCCCTTTAAAGTGCGGATTTCTTTGTTTGTTTTTAGATTCCACAGTTTGATTGTTTTATCCAAACTGCTACTAGCTAGTAGCTTTCCGTCTGGACTGAAAGCGAGAGAAGTAACGCTGTCAGAATGTCCTTTCAGAGTACGGATTTCTTGCCCTGTATTTAAATTCCACAGCTTGATAGTTTTGTCAGCACTACCACTGGCTATAGTTTGTCCATCTGGGCTAATAGCGATCGCATAAATCCATGACGTGTGTCCTTTAAAGGTGCGGATTTCCTGTTTAGTTGTTAGATTCCATAATTTGATCGTGCGATCGTCGCTTCCAGTCACCAGCATCTGTCCATCGGGACTGAAGGTGACAGAATTAACATCGCTGGAATGTCCTTTTAGGGTGCTGGGTTGATGGGAATTTTCCGAACTTTTGTTGATTGGCTGACTGGGAGAAGACTTAGTGATTGCAACAGGACGAGATAATGAATACCAAACTCCTGCTATTGCCAACACTACAATAGCAGCACTTATAATCAGTTGATTTCTCAGCCTCGCACCTAATTGTGGCAATCGCGCTTCGGTATAAATTAAAGTTGAAGGTATTGTTGACAGTGGTGATACAAATATTAAGTCACTGAGGACTTCATCGGCTGATTGATAACGCTTTTGGATATCTGTTTTCAACAGCTTGTCCAAAACTTTACTCAATTTTGAGCGTGAGATTATTAAGTTGTTACCGGAATTATGTAAATATTTTCGCCAAGATGTAACCCAACTAAAACCCTGTTCCATCCAAAGTTGAGATGGACGAATTCCTGTTAGTAAGTGAAAGCAAGTCGCACCCAAACCGAATAAATCACTAGCGGGATAAGCTTTTCCATCTTGCATTTGTTCAATTGGGGTATAGCCATGCGAACCGATAGCTGTCCCCGTTTTCATCATGACTGTTGCCGAGAGTTGCTTTGAGGCTCCAAAATCAATTAGGACTAATTGTCCATCATTTTGGCGGCGAATGATATTCTGTGGCTTGATATCTCGATGAATTACGCCGCGATCGTGAATAAACTTAAAAACCGGCAATAAATCTAACAAAAGTTGTCTAATTTTGCTTTCACTAAATGTTCCCTGTTGTTGCAATTCTTTAAGTAAATTTTCCCCATCAATAAACTGCTGCACTAAATATAAATAATTGTCTTGTTCAAAGTAAGCCAAAAGCGTGGGAATTTGGTTATGTTCTCCCAATTGTTGCAGTCGCTTCGCTTCTTCTTTAAATAGCTCAACTGCTTTACGCAATAGCGAAGCATCCTGAATTTTCGGTGCTAATTGTTTGACAACGCACTCTTCATTCAGCTTGTCTACATCTTCCGCTAGATAGGTTCTGCCAAATCCACCTTCATCAGATAGTAATTTGATGACTCGATAATGACCTCTTAAAAGGGAAATTAGCGGAGTATCGCAATACTGACAATATTTGCTACCATCAGCATTTAGGGGATCTTGGCAATCGGGATTCAGGCAGCAAAGCATACTGGGAATCCATCTGCACTATGGGTATATGTTAATATATGACGTATAATTTTGCTATCTGCTATCAGGCGGACATGAAATTGGCACATGTACGACATGCTGATGAAGCTATCCACCAAACAGTGGACAGAACCAGACAACTAGTACTGCTACTGGACAGATAGCCAGCCATAGTGAAAACTACGTTTTGAGAATCATGACACCTCCGGGTGCTTTCGTGCTTGTAGCTCTGTCGTCAACCATCAAACACCTGTATTTGGTTAAGGGAGCGTGGTTGACTTAACAAGTTCTCAAAACATTGGCGTTAGCGAGGCACGAGCGTCGGAAAACTTTACCTGAGTTAGATCAGAGGACAAAATGTCTAATTTTGAAATATAGGTCGATAAATTTAACATATTGTAAAGACGTTCCGCCGAAACGTCTCTACTCGTGGTTATGCAACGCCATAATATTGCAGATGAATCTAAATATTCTCATTGATTTAAAATTTCAATTTTAAATGGGAACGAAATAAACTTGTCTGGTTCTAATTAAGAAGCATAAAGTAGATAAAATATTGTCGAGTAGAACCTATCTTCAAACTCAATGTTTTCATCAACAATGAGGAGCGCAATTATGGCAATAAAAAGTAAACATAACTATCGAGACAAATTAGACTTGATTTTGATTTGTTTGATGAGCAGTAGTTTTTTGATAGGTAATTATATCCTGCCTATAAGTGCTTTAGCAAGCCTTCAACCAGGTGGAAATTTCATCATAGCTAAATCACCAGATGAAAGACAACCAGAAGCAGTACAACAAGGAATCGAGCAAATTCCTACTGCTCAACCGTCCGTATCTCCAAAACCTAACCCACCTATTGATTCACCCATACCCCCTGCGACACCTGGTACAACCAGCCCAACACCAGCAGGTACATCTACACCAACCAATCGTGTAAATACCCAACCAACACCACCACCACGTACATCTACACCAACCAATCGTGTAAATACCCAACCAACACCACCAGCAGGTACATCTACACCAACCAATCGTGTAAATACCCAACCAACACCACCAGCACGTACATCTACACCAACCAATCGTGTAAATACCCAACCAACACCACCGGCACGTACATCTACACCAACCAATCGTGTAAATACCCAACCAACACCACCGGCACGTACATCTACACCAACCAATCGTGTAAATACCGAACCAACACCACCACCACGTACATCTACACCAACCAATCGTGTAAATACCCAACCGACACCACCACCACGTACATCTACACCAACCAATCGTGTAAATACCCAACCGACACCACCACCACCACGTACATCTACACCTAGACCATCGACATCGACATATTCCAACCCCACACAGGAGCCTTCACAACCTCGTGTTCCTTCAAGACGGGGTGGTCGCAAGCCAACTACTAATCAAGGTATAGAAAGTTCGCCTGTTTCTCCATCTAGACCGCTTAATTACAAGCAACTTAACTTTGTAGATATCGCCTTCGGTGTTTTGGCTCCGGGTGACTTTAAGTCTCAAGATAGATATTTCCATTTCTACCAGTTTCAGGGCAGAGCAAACCAACTGATCCAAATTAGACTAGGTGGCAGTGTCGATCAACGTCGTTCAAATAACCTAAGTTTAGATCCGTTCATGTTTGTGCTTGACCCCAACAACAACGTTCTGTTAAAAAGAGGCAGTGGGGGAGCAAGCAGTGAAGTTAAAGATGCTTTCGTATTTGTCCGACTGCCTGCAAACGGTACTTACACCATCGCAGTCACTAGCCAAAACAAGAGTGCTAAAGGTCGGTACAGTCTCGCACTCAGGAATGATCGAGCCAGCTACAATCTAGACTCGGAAAGGGAACTTACACCTCAAAGCCTAAGAAGACAAGATGGCAGCCTTTATGATATTTCCAAGTTTCAAGGCAAAAAAGACCAACTTGTTAGTATTCGTGTAGATAGTGTTTATGAAGAATTTTCTCCTTATATAGTGTTGCTAGATTCTCAAGGCAAAATAGTCGCGGCTGATAATGCCAAAGATGGCAATTACAGTGCTTTAATTGACCGAGCCAGGTTGCCTAAAGATGAAACTTACTACGTAGTGGTGATTTCTGGTAATTCACTCCAACGTGGTAAATACCGATTGACTGTTTTCTAATTTTACTGAGACATCCGCCAAATCTTGATAGTTTTGTCCTTACTACCACTGGCGATTTGCTGTCCATCGGGACTGAAAACCACAGACCAAACTTTGTTAAGATGCCCTTTGAGGGTGGTGATTTCCTCTCCTGTAGACATATTCCATAGTTTGATCGTGTCGTCCCAACTAGCACTAGCTAAAGTTTTACTGTCGGGGCTAAAGGCAACAGACCAAACTTTATCGGCATGACCTGTCAGGGTGTGGATTTCTTCTCCGGTAGGTAATTTCCACACTTTAATTGTGTTGTCCCAACTGCCACTAGCAAGAGTCTGTCCATCTGGACTAAAAGCGACAGAATTAACAGCGGCATCATGCCCTTTTAATGAGCGGATTTCTTTCCCTGTTGTCAAATTCCACAGTTTGATGGTGCTGTCAAAATTATTACCACTGGCAAGAGTTTTGCTGTCAGGACTGATAGCCACAGATGTAACCACATCACAATTCGCTTTCAGGGTGCGGATAACCACGCCGGTAGAGACATTCCACAATTTGATAGTCTGATCCCAGCTGCCACTAACTAAACTTTGACCATCTGGGCTGAAAGCGATCGCCTGAACTGAAACTGAATGTCCAACAAAAGTACGGATTTCAATTCCTGTAGCCAAATCCCACAGTTTGACAGTCTTGTCACTACTGCCAGTGGCAAGAGTTTTGCCATCGGGACTGAAAGCGACGGAATTAATCCAGTCAGAATGCCCTTTTAGGGTACGGAGTTCCTGTCCTGTCGCCAGATTCCACAGTTTGATAGTTTTGTCAGTACTAACACTAGCAAGCATTTTACCATCAGGGCTAATGGCGACAGCCCAAACTGAATCGGAATGTCCTTTTAAAGTCAAGTTGGGCGAAAATGTTTCCCCAAATGTCTTTATCGGCTGATTAGAACCAGATGCAGCTAAGGGAAATTCCCAATACAAAATTCCGCCAAATCCCAAAAGCGCCATCGCTGCACCAGTGAAAACTTTAATTTTGAAGGAAGTCATGTTTACAGACCTTACAGATTCCGCAGTAAAACAACCCCAATGCTGCGCTCCCATCTGAGAACTCAGCATTTGAGGTGTTATGGAAATACCTTTATCTACCCATTGAAGCGATCGCATTCCTAATTTTCTGTCACATTTTGTTATCTTTTTTCTCCCAATTGCTAAAAATTAGGCATTGACATTGTTGAGGAGGGGGAAAGGGGAGATGGGAGGAAAGAATTATTCTCCTTGTCCCCTTAACGGGACACTCGCCAAATCTTGATAGTATTGTCCTCACTACCACTGACGAGAGTCTTGCCATCGGGACCGAGGGCAAGGGATGTCACAGTTTGGGAATGTCCCTTCATGGTGCGGATTTGCTTTCCGGTATCGAGGTTCCACAATTTGATCGTTTGATCGCGACTGCCACTAGCAAGGGTTTTGCCATCGGTACTAAAGGCAAGGGATGTGACTGTTTTGGAATGCCCCAAGAGTGTACGGATTTGCTTTCCGGTATCGAGATTCCACAATTTGATCGTTTGATCGCGACTCCCACTGGCAAGCATCTTACCATCAGGGCTGATGGCGACGGATGTCACGGTTTGGGAATGCCCAATGAGGGTGCGAATTTCCTCGCCGGTTGCCAGATGCCAGAGTTTGATGGTATTGTCAAAACTACCACTTGCAAGAATTTTCCCATTTGGGCTGATGGCGACAGACCGAACCCAGAATGAATGTCCAATGAGAGTGCGAATTTTTCTGCCGGTATCGAGATTCCACACTTTGATCGTATTATCATCACTACCATCAACAAGAGTCTTGCCGTCGGCGGTGATGGCTAGGGCATGAATTGAGTCAGAATGCCCTATAAGAGTGCGGATTTGTCGTCCTGTATAGAGATTCCATATTTTGACTGTTTTGTCATCACTACCACTAACCAGTTTTTGTCCGTCTGGGCTGATAGCGAGAACATTAACCCTGCTGGAATGTCCAATCAGTGTATAAATTTCCTCTCCAGTTGCCAAGTTCCATACTTTGATAGCGCGATCGCTATTACTGGCAATAGTGTTACCATCTGGACTGATGGCGACAGACAAAACCGAGTTATGAAAACCATTGAATGTTTCGGAATTATAAAATTTTCCGAAGCTAATTGTTGAAGGATCTCTTAAAATCGCTTCTCTACTATCACGATTAACGCTTGGTTGGTTCAAACTAGACGATAAGCTGGTTTCTAAGCGCCGAGATTGCTTATACCAAACATCTCCTAATCCTAACAACAGAATCACACCACCTGTAAAAAATAAATTTCTTAATACTACATATTTTTTTGGTAAAGATGGTGCTTGAGTTGGTGGTGGTTTGACAGCCGAGTATCCATTCGCTGCGGGTACTTGCAGTAACTGTTTTTGAGTTAAATCTCTGAGAACTTCATCGGTAGATTGGTAGCGCTGCTGGATCTCTTTTTTTAACAGCTTGTCGAGAATCGAATCCAATTCATTACTAATCGGATTTTTTAAATATTGCTGCCAATTTGTAACCCAGCCATACCCATATTCCATCCACAAATGAAAAGGAGAAACTCCCGTTAGCAGATGAAAGCAAGTAGCACCTAACCCAAACAAATCACTAGATGGATAAGCTTTTCCATCCCTAATTTGTTCAATGGGAGAATAGCCATGTGAACCAATTGAAGTACCAATTTTATTTTGTACCCTTGCCGTTAACTGTTTTGAAGAACCAAAATCTATCAAATTTAATCGCTGGTCATTTTGAGATCGAATAATATTTTCCGGTTTGATATCTCGGTGAATGACTCCGCGATCATGAATAAATTTCAAGGTTGGTAATAAGTCTATCAATATTTGTTTAATTTCCTGCTCGTTATAACCTTTCCGTAACTGCAACTCTTTTAATAAATTGTGTCCATCGATAAACTGCTGCACCAAATATAGACAGCCGTCTTGCTCAAAATAAGCTAATAGAGTCGGAATTTGCGGATGTTTTCCCAGTTCTTGCAGTCGTTTCGCTTCTGCTTGAAACAACTCCATTGCTTTTTTTTGCGCCCAACTGCCTTGGAATTTTGGTGCTAATTGCTTGATGACGCAGTGTTCGTTAAGTTTATCGATATCTTCTGATAGATAGGTTCTGCCGAATCCACCCTCATCTGAAAGTACTCGAATTACACGGAAACGATTTCGCAACAGTGGCACGAGAGGGGTGCTGCATGTTTGACAAAACTTCTTTCCTTCAAGATTTAGGGGATTTGGGCAATCGGGATTTATGCAGCAGATCATGATCTGATGGGTGCGACTGCGTGATAAATGATGCTAAGTTTGCCCCCAATTTTCCCTTAAGAAAATTGGCTCTCGTGTACTTTTGGTAGACAACCCAGGTTTTGGGGAGTGGGGAATTACTTATTAGTATACGTTGACAATTAATAGTCAGTTTCCTAAACTCCGGAAAACCAAGAGAGCCGTATGATTTATTATTCTCCCGATTATACAATAATCGGAACAAAAAAATTTTTTATGATTATGAATTTTCTGCTCATTAGTTTATATGTTGACAATTCACAACTTTGTTAGTGTTAATTGGAACTTGCTTATAAGTTTCAATCACTGACACTGAATTGAGCAAAAATGTTTGTTTATTAGTAGATGAATAGCGGAATGGTGTAAGTTTTGCCACTTCTGCAACTAGCTGATCAGCGTCAAAGGGCTTAAGAATAAGTTCCTGAAACCCAGCTTCAAAAGCTTTAGTACGCGCTTGCGGATATGCATAACCCGTCAGAGCAAGCGCGGGAAGAAACCCTCCTTCAAAGGCTTCTTTGAGTCTGATAGAGCGAATCAGTGAATAACCATCTTTGCCTTGCATACAGATGTCGCTAATTAAAACATCTGGCTTTGATTCTTCTATCGCTTCAATGGCTTCATCTACAGATGTTACCGTCTTCACCTGTGCCTGATAATCTTCAAAAATAAATTTAACCAGACACAGACAATCGATATTGTCATCCACCATAAGTATTCGCAAGTTACCAAGAGATGAAAAGTCAACTTGTGGTGTTTTTAGCAATGTACTTTCTTCAGTATGTGAATCGCATAAGTTATTTGACACATTAATTACCACCTGGAGTTGGTGAAAGCGATTAGGAAGTGGAAATAGGCAGATAGTTAACGCTATCTGCCTATAGACATATTTATGAGAGAAAAGTTAAGTTTTTTTTACTAGACTTATTTTCGTGTAAAAGTAGTCTATAAACTTTTAATTTAATATTTATCTAATCTTTATGTAATAAAGTTTTACTTTTACTTTATTGAGTTGCCCGAATACGGTAGCGATCGCATCGACAAATACAGCAGCCTATCGCTAATATCACACGTAGAGACGTAGCACTGCTACGTCTCTACAAGATTTAGGGTTTTATATATGTACTTCATTTACCTGGAATCTGCTGTATATTACAAATATGTTTTAATTTTTCTTATTAACTTGATATTTGAGGTAAGCAACGCTTAAATTTCGGATCATTTTTAGCATTAAGCTTTGCTTTCCATTCGCGAATAGCACTAGCGGTACGTGCTACAGGTGGCAGATAATCAGAGGATTCTGGGTTTCCACTACTTTTATCTTCCTTGGGTTGGGTAGTTAAACAATTCGTCAAAGTCGGCAAATAGCTTTCCAACCCTAAAGAACATATAACATCATTAGTTGTCTGAAAACGCTCTGATAAAGACACCTTGACCATTTTGCCTAAAACTTGAGCAAAATGGTCACTGACATCTACATGTTTTTGCCAACAGATATCACCAGTATTGGAGTCATGCTCAAATTCAAAAGGTGCTTTGCCAGTTAACAGATAAAGACAAGTCACTCCGACAGCGTAAATATCGCTAGCATAAACTGGACGTAGGGAAAACTGTTCTGGTGGGGCAAATCCCATAGTCCCGACAAAATTTGTTGAGGCACTTTTATGTTCTTCGCTGTCACTATTTTCGACTAATTTCTCTTTAACTGCACCGAAATCAATTAAAACCACCCGTCCATCATCTTTACAGCGTAGCAAGTTCTGGGGCTTAATATCGCGATGAATTACATGATGTTTATGAACGTATTGCAATACTGGTAGTAATTCGTGCAAAAACTGTTTAACTGCGGCTTCGTTTTTGAGACCGGTTCGTCTGATTTCCCCTAACAAAGTAGAACCGTGTACGTATTCTTGAACTAAATAAAATTCTCCATTTGCTTGAAAGTAATCTAAAAGCATGGGAATCTGAGAATGGCTACCAAGCTGACCTAAGATTTTTGCTTCTTTTTCAAAGCGATCGCACGCTCGTTGCCACCTTTTGGGACTACTCACCTTAGGACAAAGCTGTTTAATCACACATAGAGGATTCCCAGGTAACATCATATTTTTGGCGACAAACGTGATGCCAAAACCACCTCTGCCCAATATTTTCAATATTGCATAGCGATCGCGAAATAACTGCCCTTGACCGCACAGTTGACCAAGCTGAGTCTGCTTTAAAATATCCGCTTGTAAATTTGATGTTTTCGGAGGAAAGCTATTCATCAGGCTATAAAAGGGGTTTTGTTCAAAAGCTGCTAAATGTCTTTAATTTAACGACAAAGATTCTTTGACGCCAACAGTATTACCGGAAGAGGGGAAAAGGGGAAAGGAGAAAGGAATAAAGAACTTTCTTTTTCTTCGCTTTTCCTTTTTTAATTTATCCTTTTCCCCTCTTTTTCTTCCCTTTTCCCTTCCCCTTTAAGGTACTTCAATGGGAATCAAAGCATTTTCTGGCAAATAGCCCTTAAAACACCCTTCATCAGAAAGCACTAAAATCAAGCGCACAGGATAATCTGGTGGAATTTGCAAATCTGCCCACGGTACAGCCACCTCAAAACAAGTATCTAAAGCGATTTTAGCGCCACTGAAACGAGGAAGCCATTGATAATGTTCCCCAGCTTCGCGAAACTGAATCGATTGCGTCAGCAAATTAATTGCTAAATGATGGTGGAAATGATAATTAACTGGTGCTGCATCCGGCACATCCGCCAAGGGAATCGGGCTGTTGTGCATTGTTTGATCAGGATAATACCAAAGCAAATTCAACTCTGGTGGCAAATCCTGCCCTGGTACGACACCACTTTTTAAATCCACCCGTAAATAGAAATTCAGGTGATCCACACCATACCAAAGTCGCTGGATGAGGCTGCTGTTATGCATTGTCCCCCGCGCTCCGCCGATTTCTATGCGTCCGGCTTTGTCCCAGTCTTGTTCATCACCTTTGCCGTCAATTACTGGATGAATAAAGCTTTGTGGGGGATGATCTGTCTTTATGGTATGATTTTCTACTTCTTTTTTTAAATACGAGGGTATGGGTTCATTTAACGCTTTGTAAATGCCATACAAATGGTCGCGGAACAACTGGTCAAATATGGCATCTTGGTTTGAGGAATGTCCCTCACCAAACCACCAAAACCAATCGGAACCTTCGGCAGCGTATAAAGCTTCCCAGGCTTCGGGATTGTTGTCTTCAGTCGCTTCTGGATGATTGGCGAGGGTAAGTCTAGCATGTGTGAGGTAATCCCAAGCGCGATTTTTGGCTTTATCGCCGATCCAGGTGGTGAAACTGCCATCTACCCAAGAACCGCTATGTAGTTGATCTCCGGGGATGGTTGCTGTGGGGGGAAACTGTTCGATAAATTCGGAGACGGTAACGAGTTTAAGATTTGCTTCGTTACTTAAAGTTTCATATAGGGCTTCTAAAAAAGGTTTGCCATCTTGGGGATAAAATTCCCAGCAATTTTCGCCGTCTAGGGCAATGGTAACTAACCAAGGTTGTTCGCTTTCGCTGTCTTTTTGCATTTTAGCGATCGCCTGTAAATGTCCCACTAGATCGGCAGCTGCTTGTTTTGGCGTCATTGCCCCGTAGGTAAAGCCGATCAAGTCTGATAATCTATGATCGCGAAAAACGATCGCCAAATCACCGGCGGCAGTTTCTAAGCGATACGGTCGGTAAAGTAACTCTGGTTCTAACACGTTCCCCGCTCCATCACGGTGAAAGAAGTGTCTTTTTGTCCACCCTAAAACTGCTTCATCTGAGCAAATCCACTTAAAGCCTTGTTTAATAATATCTGGAAGTATCGCCGGACTAACTGACTGTTCTGAGGGCCACAATCCACGCGGTTCTCGTCCAAAGCGGTCTTGATATAAATCCCACGATTTACGTAAGTGGCGAGGAATGTCTTCTGCCCATTGAAAACGGCTTTGGGGCAATGTCATATTTGGCACTGCAATCCTGGCAGAGTTGGTATCGGCAAGTAGAGGCAAAATCGGGTGAGTGTAAGGGGTGGTGGTTACTTCCAATTGCCCCGCGTCTTGCATTTTGCGGTGTTGTGGGATGATTTGGCTGAGGATTTGGCGCTGTTTAGAGTAAATGCGTTGGCGATCGCTTAAACTAAAATTCTTACCCTGCTTTAACCAAGTGGCAATTTCTGGATCGTCCCAAAACAGCGGATCAATCCACGCTAAGTTATGCCAAGCCAGCAAATCACCGTAATCTTGCAGTTGCCAATTTGCTAAACACCAATCTGCCGAAAGTTCCTGCTTTTGGTGGTACAACTGAGCATAGCGAGGATGCGGATCGATCAAAGTGTGGTGATTGGCATCAAAAAAATGTTCGATGATAAATTCCCGCTGTTGAGTCGTCAGTTGTTCAACGGGTGTCAGACTCGCTTCTAAATAAGGATCAAAAGCAGTGCCAGCAACGTAATCTTCTAATTGCAATATCAGCGAAGGAACTAAATTCACCGTTTGGTGTAACTTAGGATACCGTTCTAAAAGTAGCACCAGATCGAGATAATCCTTAGTGCCATGCAAACGCACCCAAGGTAGACGGTAATGCTGACTACTTTTCACAGAAACGCCGCTGTCAGGGGATTTGTACAGCGGCTGATGTTGATGCCAGATAAAGGCTACGTAAAGGGGTTGAGACATAACAATGGTCAATTGTCAATGGTCAGTGGTCAATGGTCAGTGGTCAATGGTCAGTGGTCAATGGTCAATAGACATCTCCATAAATTAATTATGCCTTGCCCTAAACCCTTGTAGAGACGTAGCAATGCTACGTCTCTACGTTTTTTATGGAAATGTCTAATAGCCAATAGTCAATCAACTTTTGACTATTGACATTGGACTATTGACTATTGACTCCTAACTTTTAGATTACTTGCTCCACTTCGGCAATTTCTGGAATCATTTCGCGCAGACGACGCTCAATACCCATTCTCAATGTCATTGCGGAGCTTGGGCAAGAACCACAAGCACCTTGGAGTCGGAGCTTGACAACAGGACCATCGAGTTCTACCAGTTCCACATTGCCGCCATCAGACATCAAATATGGGCGCAATTCATCCAAGACTGTTTCCACGTTCTGAGTTGTCAATTCCATTGTCGGTTCCATAAGTTTAGACCTCTTGACACTCCTCGACCTTTAGGTACGAGGATTCTTACTTTATTAAATTGATCGTAGATCCAATTACACCTTAATTGCTTTTCGTTGTTTGTCGGTTATCCTATGTTACAGACTATTGACAAATAGCTCAATCTGTGGTTAACACGACAGAATAATATTAAAATAGCTGAACTCACTTATAGTACGCTTTATGTCTTTAAATATAAGATTAAGAGCGATAAACCGCTCACTACGAGCTAAGAGTACATTTATTTATCTGGGGTATTAATTTCGCTTGATAAAACCATAACTGGCTCTTGATATAAAGGTACTGTGAATGTGACTGTTGAACCAAGCCCTTCGCCCAAGCTGTAAAAATTAACTTCACCACCCATTGCTTCTACTAGCTTCTGAGATATTGCCAATCCTAAACCTGTACCACCATATTGGCGAGTTCGAGAGCCATCTACTTGGGAGAATAATTGAAATAATTTGTCTTGTTTATCTAAAGAAACGCCAATACCGGTGTCTGCTACGCGCACTTTCACCATACCAGGAAATTGCTGGTCTTGAAATACTACTTTTTTGCGAACTACGTCAACGCGGAGAGTTATACCACCTTCCTCAGTGAATTTTATCGCGTTGCCAACCAAATTGATGATTACTTGCTTGAGGCGTAGATAGTCACCGTAGACAATAATTTCATCGGAGGTATCGGGGGGTTTCATCTCGAAGCTGAGGTTTTTCTGTTCAGCTTGCATGTGCATGGAATTTTCCACATCACTCAATAACTCGTCCAGATTTACTGAACGGAGTTCGTAATTCGTTTTGCCGGCTTCGATTTTGGCAAAGTCTAAGAGGTCTTGGATGATCTCAAGTAGGTGTATAGATAATTTATGCGCTTCTAGCAAAAATTGGTTTTCTTCTTCAGCATCATCTGCCATCCCGTCCAAAATCAGCCGTTGAAAGCCAATCAACCCATTTAGGGGGGTGCGAATTTCGTGAGATACATTGGTGAGAAATTCGGTTTTGAGACGGGAGGCTTCTTCGGCTTTTTGACGCGCTGCTTCTAATTCTTTATATAATGTAGCGTGAGCGATCGCTGTTCCTAATTGATCTGCTACTTCTTTTGCCAAGTCTAATTCAACTTGTGTCAACTTGTAGCACTCCGAGCGTAAACTGATGGCTATTAAAGCATTTGGTTCGTCTTGATAGCAAGTCGCAACTACTAAAATTTTCTCTTGCCCAAACAGTATATGCTTAGGCTTATTTTCCACAATTGGTTCTAGGGTTGCTAAAGCTTGAGCAAATGCAGGTTCAGTTGCTAAATCTATTTCTAAGCCTAGCATTGAGTCAATATTTGGCTTGTGATACTCTGCTATTATCGATACCTTTGCGCTTTCTTCTTGGTAGGGACAGATAATACAGCGTTCTAACCGTAGTGCTTTTCCTAAATTGTCAACTGTTTGTTGCCAAATAATATCTAAATCTAATGTCTTTCTGATATTTCTGGTAATTTGACTTACCAGCTTCTGGTATTGATGTGAACTTAAAGCTAATTCTAACTCTGTTGGTTGTGGTGCTGGCAGATGTACTGCCTTTTGACTGCTTTTTGTTTGTAGCAATCGTCCCATTACTAAAACTGTAGTCGCGGCTGTGCCTAAGCTTGGCATAATTGGGCTGATTACCAACTCCAACTCAAATAATTCCTGACGATAGCTAAACCAGCACTGGCACCTTTCCGGTACCAAATTTTCCACAATTCGTCCTAAACGTTGCAAATAGGCAACCTTTTCCACCGGAGCGAAAATTTCATCCCGATTTAGATCACCTATTATTTGCTCAGAATTTATCCCCAAGCGATCGCCCGCACTCCAATAAAATGTCAGGTAATCTCCTGCGGTGTTTTGGGTGTACACCAACTCTAATCCCAGAGTTGGTACTGAATTATCTGCTTTACTGGTAATAGATTTCAGGTTCTTCGATAATAGATTTGGAAGTTGGGAGTTGGCAGTAATACTCATGACTTGAGCTAAATAAACAAACGTCAGCCGCAAGAGTTTAGCAAAAGCTGTTTAAAGTTTGGCATAAATTGTTACAGCTATGGCATCCTCGCAATATTTTTTCGCCAATCTGTTATTCTCGACAAAAATTTTACATTTTTTCATCCTCTCTTTCTAATTTATCAAACGATAAGTCAATCATTCCATTCCCCGCGTGGTGGAACAGGTGTACGGTAAGGAGCACGCGTCAGTTCATCATCTCTGGGAGCTTCACCGCGCAACCACTGACGAATTGCCACCTCAATCACTTTGCTAGGATCGTTGGTCAAATGCTGAATTTGCTCTACTAACTCAGAATCAAGGTGGATAGCGATTTCTACCTTATCGGCTTGTATATTTTCCGCATCGGTAGGTTTCTGTTTGATATTCATAGCTTTATACACTCTACATACACTCTACATTCATCAGAAATATGGGTAGAAACCCCGTCCTTCTAGGACGGCTTTACAATTGTCACTACTGCCTTGGGGTTGCTTGAATCGGCGTACCTTTGTACTGTACTTTCAATGGGACAGTTACCATTTCAAATCTTGCAACCCTGTACAGATAGTGTTTTGCTCAAAAGAGCCTCCCTTGCGGGGTGATGTTAGCTTCGTCAATGTTTTAAGAGCTTGTTAGGCTAGCAGCACTGTCTCAGTGACCTTAAGACTGTTTAACCACCAGCGACAGAGCGGAAAACTAGCTACGCATTCTCCGGTGTCGTGACTCAAAAAACGTAGTCAGTTAAGACTTAGACTGGTCAGAACGGCTTGAGAGAAAATCTAACAAGCCTCATGCCTTTAGGCTGAGGTTCCTGACCTTGTCAAAGGCTTTATGAAGAAGATTGACGCACAAGTAGTTGATTTGACAAATCTTCGTTCTTGGAGTTCCATTTTCAACCCATACTGCCAAAGTAGCAGGTTAGCGGAATGAGCTCACAGTTTTCAGAGAATCCTGACAAAACAATAGCTCTATAATTTTTCTCAGTCAATCAGCAGTTTCTGGGCAATCACGCTTTCGCAGATGCTCCTATTGTGTGTATTTTTTGCAGTTATTTATATTTATTGTACGCCTCTAGCTGTTCAATACCAGATGCTATAGATATAGACCTTCATATTTCTCTTAAGGGGAAGGGGTAAAGGGGGCAGGGGGAAGGGGTAAAAGGGAAAGGGGAAGAAAGAAGAAATATTTTACCTTGTCCCCCTTGTCTCCCCCACACCACGTTTCCTCCACTTCCAAGAGCGTAAGCGCGGTAGATTGCATTACAATACATGAAGGAAATAGCTTTCTCAACTCGCTTGCCGCTTAATTAAAGAACTATATGACTGACGTTCCCGCAGCTCGCATTCGCAATTTTTGTATTATTGCTCATATCGACCACGGGAAATCTACCCTTGCTGACCGTTTACTGCAAACCACTGGAACAGTGGAACAGCGGCAAATGAAGGAACAGTTTCTCGACAACATGGATCTAGAAAGGGAGCGCGGCATTACAATTAAGCTGCAAGCTGCCCGGATGAATTATAAAGCAAAAGACGGTCAAGAGTATGTCCTGAATTTAATTGATACTCCTGGACATGTGGATTTTTCGTATGAAGTTTCCCGCAGTTTGGTTGCTTGTGAAGGCGCACTTTTGGTAGTTGACGCTTCCCAAGGTGTAGAAGCGCAAACTTTGGCGAATGTATATTTAGCACTAGAGCATAATCTAGAAATTATCCCGGTTTTGAATAAAATAGACTTGCCTGGAGCAGAACCAGAAAGGGTTATTAGCGAAATTGAGGAAATTATCGGTTTAGATTGCAGTAATGCGATTCAGGCTTCTGCAAAAGAAGGAATTGGTATTGATGAAATTTTAGAGTCAATTGTAGAGCGTGTACCACCGCCCCAGGATACGATAGATCAACCTTTAAGGGCGTTGATTTTTGATAGTTACTACGATAGCTACCGGGGAGTGATTGTCTATTTTCGGGTGATGGATGGCAAACTGAAAAAAGGCGATCGCATTTATTTGATGGTGTCGGGTAAAGAATACGACATTGATGAGCTAGGTGTACTTTCTCCCACTCAAAAGCAAGTTGATGAACTCCACGCTGGGGAAGTCGGTTATTTAGCTGCATCGATTAGAGCCGTAGCTGATGCACGGGTAGGTGATACAATTACCCTCAATGCCAAAAAAGCTGCGTCACCTTTGCCTGGTTACGCCGAAGCTAAACCGATGGTCTTTTGTGGGATGTTCCCCATTGATGCTGACCAATTTGAAGACTTGCGGGAAGCTTTAGAAAAGCTGAGTTTAAATGATGCGGCACTGCACTACGAACCAGAAACCTCTAGCGCGATGGGATTTGGTTTCCGTTGCGGGTTCTTAGGGTTGCTGCATATGGAAATTGTCCAGGAACGTCTGGAACGAGAATATAATCTTGATTTAATTATTACAGCGCCGTCAGTAGTTTACCAGGTGACAACCAACAAAGGTGAAGTACTGTACATCGATAATCCGAGCCGTTTACCTGCGCCAAATGACCGAGAAAAGATAGAAGAACCTTACGTTCAAGTAGAAATGATTACACCGGAAACCTACGTAGGTAGTTTAATGGAGCTGTCGCAAAATCGGCGCGGTGTCTTCAAAGATATGAAGTATCTTACCAAAGGACGCACCACACTAACTTACGAACTTCCTTTGGCGGAAGTTGTCACCGACTTCTTCGACCAAATGAAATCGCGATCGCGTGGTTACGCAAGTATGGAATATCACATCATCGGCTACCGCGAAAATCCCTTGGTGAAGTTGGATATCATGATTAACGGCGATCCGGTGGATTCTTTAGCGATGATTGTCCACCGAGATAAAGCTTACAATGTCGGGCGAGGGATGGCTGAGAAACTTAAAGAATTGATTCCGCGACACCAATTCAAAGTGCCAATTCAGGCATCTATCGGTAGTAAGGTTATCGCTAGCGAAAATATTCCCGCTTTGCGGAAAGATGTGTTAGCTAAATGTTACGGTGGTGACATCAGCCGAAAGAAGAAACTTTTGCAGAAGCAAGCAAAGGGTAAAAAGCGGATGAAATCTTTGGGTACGGTGGATGTTCCCCAGGAAGCTTTTATGGCAGTGCTGCGCTTGGATAAAGATTAATGGCGTTGCTCAATTCAGGTATGAATCCGGATGTAGAGACGTAGCACTGCTACGTCTAATCAAGGGTTTTGACCAGAGCGCAGAATCATTTTCATACATCTAATCAGCAACGCCGAAAATTCTATCCTCATTTTTCAGCTTCTGTGCGGACGATATCGATTGAGAGTCCCAACACCTCTGCTACTTGCTCAACAGCCAACCCCATTTGCAGTAAACGAGGAATCGCATCAAGTCTTGCCTGTTGAGCTTGTTGAGCCTGTTCTTCTAGGGTTGGGTAGCGATTAAATTGCTCATCATACCAAGATAAAACTTCCCGTTGAATTATACCAGAAGGATCAGGCGATCGCCCAATTCCTAAACCTATCTCTGGCATCCAAAATGGCTCTCTTTTTTGCAATTCGTAAGAACCATCAATCAGTTTATAAACTTCAAATGGTTGATGGCGATCTCTTTGCCAATATTCAGGATTATAAATAATGTAGTATAGTAACCCCAAATTTGCATAAATCGCGGCTTTGGTGTCATACTCGTCTCCTGGTGTCCAGGAAACCACCTCTAAAACAAGCGTCGGTGGTATATCATTTTCTTCCCACACAACATAGCTTCTGCGAGATTTTCCTTGTTTGCGTCTTTCCACACCCAAACTCAAAAAACCATCCGGAACAACCGGTACTCTAGGATTGACTCCCGTGGTGTGGTAAACTCCCATATCAACAGCGAAAAACCAATCTTGGCGAGTTTTCCAAATCGCTTCTAGTAAAAACAGCAGAAAGTTGGGGATAAAATTCTGGTCTTCGTTATCCACTGCTGTATCGTCGGAACAGGGAAGTTCTTCGCCGCTGGGTAAATATTCTCGTAGATTGGATGATATCATATCCGTTTAATTAACAGTAATAAAAACAACGCAGCTGTCGTAGAGACGTTCCGGCGGAACGTCTTTACATTGTAAGCAATTGACCGGACATGATATCATAAACAAATAGCGCCTGACGACAGGCATTTAGCATTTTCTTATTGTATATCAGTCCTAAATAAGAGCGTGAAAACAAGATTCCCGACTTTTTGAAAAAGTCGGGAATCTGAGTAATATAAAAAATTCGTAGTCAGCGCTTCAGCGCTAAAAGCTTAACCAGCCAAATTATAATTTACCAATTGTGATAAAGCTGACGAACCCAATGTAAAGGTTCTTCATGAGAAAGTCTAATTTTCGGTTCAAATCTGGGATAAAGATTTTCGAGCATCGTCACATCTTGCCGAATTATTTCCTCAGTAGCTTTAATAGTTGGTGGTTCAAGAATTGAGTTGAAAATACCAAAGGATTTTTCCGTAAATAGTGGGATAAATATGCGCGTTGTATTTTCGTTTTGTGGATATATAGTAAATACTTGCACAAGTTTACCCAAGGGTGAATCACTATAAACAACCACAAAAGACGGAAAGTAATTTTCTAAGATTAATTCCGCTGGATTGGGAGTAAATAGTAAAGCTATATTTCGTCGGTACTCACTCAGGGTATTTTTCTCTCTGATGTGCTTGATGGTAGAAATAGAAAAATAACCCTTATCCTGAAAGTCATTAACTACTGTTTCTTTGATTCTAAAAAGTTCCCGATGAGTACCTTTAGCGTGATTGACATCATGATTAATCTCTAATGCATCAAGAAAAGGTGCTTTTATAGTTACATCTCCCGCAACACCAATAAACCGAAATTGAGTTGATAGCTTTTCCAAAATCTCTGGAATGGGAAGCTTGGGTTCTTGATTTGCGTAAGTCCAAATAAAATCACCTTGAAAAAATAACTTAAGTTGTTTTGCGAGAGGTTTTGAATTTTTTTCATTTGGTAAAATTGCTTTACCTACCGAGTCAAATTCTAATGCATGAAAAGGACAAGCTATTGTATTAGTATCTGGACAAATCCAACCATCAGAAAGCTTTGCACCCATGTGAGGGCAGATATTTTCTAAAGCGGAAATTTCATCTTTTTCATTTTTCCAAAGTACATAATCTTGACCACAAATAGTAAATAATTTAGGTTTATTTACTTTTAACATAGATTTGTGGGCAATTAACCAAGGGGCACCGGGTAAATTCCAAGTCATATGCAACGCAACTAATACTTCTATTTATTAGTATGGCGATCGCACTTTCTCACGTCTTGTATATTCATCCGATTTTTTGTACGTTATTGCTATCTTTATAGGATTTTTTAAACTTGAACGTCGAAGTCTACTTTATCGTAAATATCTGCCAGGGAAATTTCAAAAGAAATAGAAGCTAAGGATATCGTGACATCAGCATTTTCATATTCAGTAAATATCCAGCGGTTGTTATCTGTTTTGCTGTATTGTTCAACGTGCATTTTATATTGGTCAATAAGCAGATATTCATGAAAGCTAGGAATTGTTCGATAAGCCGCAAATTTTTCATCCCTGTCATAGCTTTTGGTTGATTTTGAAAGTACCTCACCAATCATTATCGGATTTGTCAGAGTGTCTTTTCTTCCTTCTTGAAATTCAAGTTCACCTGCAATAACCATCACATCAGGATAAGTATTAATTCGCTTTTGAGGAATCCATAATCTTTGGTCTGTAACAAAAACGCGGTAAGGTTGACGTTTCAGAGCAAAATTGAGCGTACTGCTTAGGTTGAGAGCAATTTGGTTATGATTGGGTGTTCCACATGTCATCGGGATAATTTGACCATTAATATATTCGTGCCGTTCTTCGGATTTTACCTCTATTTCTAGGTATTCTTCAGGTGAGTAGTAGCGTTCTGCAATAATCATGGAATTTCAACCCCCAAGGCTACAAATTATTAACTTAATCTTACTAAACTATTATTAACTTAATATTTGTTTGGGTGTCACACCAACGAAATTTAATCTTGACGCAGCAAAGCTACGAAACCAGCTTGTTCAAAATGTTTGTCGTAAGCAAGTGCTTCTTGAATACCAAGCTTGTGCATGATTTGGAATGAGGCACAATCTGTATGGCTCCAAGCTTGATCTAAACGTTGATTGTACAATTCAAGTGCGCTGGTAAACAAATCACTGGTTTGAGGAACAATTTCAATATTAGGATTACCGAAGGATTGATTAATCAAATTAACTGCTGTTCGTCTGAATAATGCACCTTGCTTAGAAAAGGCATTTAGTAGCTCAGTAAATATCATCTCACTAGTTACTATCTCTAAAGAAGGCATGAAAAATGCAGTAATTATTCTAGCTTTTTGATGCAGATCATCACTGGGATTAAGTAAAGCAATCCAGTACCCTGTGTCAGCAAATACTTTTTTCATTCTTCACTTTTCGGTGAACCGTATAGATAGTAATCCAAGTTTTTTGACATATCGCTTGGCAGTTTTGTCCATTCTTCTTCAGGAATTTGTAGACTAATCTCATCAATCAAATCTAAAAAAGATTGGGAGGATACATTTTGGGTTGATTCGACAATTTGACTGTCGTCAACTCTTTGCTTCAATCTAATTTTGATGAAAAGTAAAAAATTTAATACTTCTTCAACCAAAAATTCTGGTGCTTGATCAATTTCTCTAATTAATTTTTCTTTTGCGGTCATAGCATTACCTCATTACAGTTTTTACTATATATTTAAGGAACTCATCTCCAAGTCTACAATTGCTTTGTCTACTTCTGTTTTAGCAATATTGCTATTTTTACAAAATCATCTTAGGTGTTACTCCCAGTAACCTTTTAAAATGTCTATTAAGATGACTTTGGTTAGCGAAACCGACTTTGTAAGCAACTTCTGCAAGGCTCAAATTACCTTGCAAAAGTAACCTTTTTGCTCGCTCCACCCGACAACGAATCACATATTGATGCGCGGAGATTCCCATTGACTGTTTGAATAAGTGAGAAAAATAATGTGGACTTATTTGTACTATAGCAGCCAATTCTGTTAGACTTAAATCCTGTTCTAAGTGGGCGTTTATATAGTCAATTATTTTCTTAAATTTATACTTTGACAAACCGTCTTTATATTCTAGCAAAATCGGTTTGGATGTTGAATAATGTTGCATTAAGTGAACTGACAAAGCATTTATCATCGTCTCTGCATAAAGACGACTATTTGTAGGATTATTTTCTAACACACTTTTAAGCGCTAATCCCATTTGGTAAATTAAAGGATCGGGTGTGGCAAAATGTGGTAATAATTCCACATCTTTTGCATCTGCTGATTCGTTAATAGCACGAGCAAAAACATCAGTTTCTATACCAAGAATGATAAAATCACCTTCTGCATCCCAAGCTGCACTTTGACCGACGTTGACCGGATTAATAACTATATCACCTCCGACTACTGCATCACGGTGAAAGCGTCCATCTAGTTTGCGTTCGGCATGAATTACACGGTTTCCATGTGTGAAAATCGCAATAGAATGCCAACGAGGGGTAGAAACTTCCGGCATTTCATAAGCAGGTTGACACATGTAGCCGAAAGATACTCCATGCCAACCTACATCTAAGCTAGTGAGGATTGGTGGACGTGGATAAAGCTGCAATGCTTCAGTTTCTTCGGTTAAGACTAAGGGCTTTTCTTGGGGCATAGATTATACAAATGCCATCTACCCAATAGTATATCAGTATATATTTCCAGAAAAGTAGAGACGTAGCAGTGCTACGTCTAATCAAGGGTTTCGGGCAACGCATAATTAATTTATGGAGATGTCTAGTACCGCTTCTCCTTCTCCTGTCGGAGACGCTACGCGAACGCGGAAGTCACGCATTCAAAAGTAATATGGAGCAAGCTTTTTAGCGATTGAGAATGGTTAGTTTATTTACGCCGTGCTGCACTAGTATATATTCGTTTATTCAAAAACATATTTTTCAGCTACTTTCCAATAACGAGAAAAGCGCTTCAAGTTGATATAGCCGTCGTATTCAAAAAATGGTTCTACTTCAAAAATTTCCAAGTCCAAAGTTTTCTCAATTTCATTACATATCATATCAAAACGCGGACTAACACTTTCTGCTGTGACAACGAAGCTAGTATTATGCTCTTTGGCAAAAGCTAAAATTTCTCGCGTTACATCACCACGACGAATGACAACGGGTAATTCTAATAAGCATTCATAGATAAAAGTGAGGCGTTTCAGACTTAATTGCGATTCTTCAATTAAAGCATCATCCCAAACCCAAATTGCAGGTGCGTCGGGGTATTCTTTTAGTGCGGGGTTTTGGGGACTTAGACAATCTCCATGCACCCAAATAATTGGTTTAGTCATTGGTTTTTAGATTTTAAATAACGAACTACGTCAAAATTTTAACGGCGTTTTTTGCCTTTTTGCCAACTTTGACTGTTAGCTTGTTTGTTAAATTCACCTTTGGGAAAAAGCTTTTGTTCTATTTCTTCATAACTACCTTCAAAGTCACAATGTCCGTAAAGGGGACACTGTTTACAATAAACGCTTTCGGTGTAACGTTCTAAATTTTCGCGGTTGAAAAAATAAGCTTTGTGACTAAAGGTGCTGGCTACCCATTGCCATGACATATTATTGCTTGCAGGATCGCCATCTAACAAATGCTCTAAAAACCACTTTGCGCCGGCTTGCCAACGAATACGCTGCCAGTGGACAATGTAAGCTGCCATCCACATGCGTGCATGGTTGTGCAAGTAGCCTGTTTCGCGTAAGTCACGACTGAAGCTGTCTATGCAAACTCTGCCTGTGGTGCCTTGTTTGATGTCTTCTGGTAACTCAGGTGCGTAATCTGAGGGGGTATAGCCTGTTTTATATTCTTCTTGGTCTCGCCATATATTATCACCTAGTTTGGCATATAAACGCTGCCAGTAGTCACGCCAGCCTAGCTCGTTAATTAGTTTAGTTGTTTCGTCTGGGTTTGCTGTCTGCTCAATGATATAATCCCGAATTTCTCGCAGACTCAGAACACCATAGCGAATATAAGGTGAAAGTCGCGTTACTGCACCTGTGAAAAAGTTACGTGTTTTTGCATAGCGTGCAGCGTCTACTTTTTGCAGCATTTTTTCGGCGGCTTGGCGTCCGCCGACAATTTCGCTGATATGATTATCTCGTTGTGTCGCTTCTGGAAATTGTTCTTTTAGGTAAGTTACTAACTCTTCGCGGTTAGTAAAGTCGCGCTGCATGTTATTGGTCATTTGTAAAGGATTTGACGACTTTATAATTATGGCGGATGAATGTAAGCGATCGCTCTCAACTATATGAGATAATTTTTAAGCGATACATACATCGACGGAATTTAAATATGCGTTATCTCGAAAAGACGTAGCAGTGCTACGTCTCTACATTATAATGATGAATAAAGCTCGTATATCAACTATGGTTACAGTCATCCAAGCCCAAAACCTTAACATCATTGACTTAGAAAAAAAATTTGGTCTACAGCTAGATGACAGCGACCAATTTTTTACAGAGTGGTTTGATAATCTGCCAGAAATTACTGAGTCAGAAAAGCAGGCTCTAGACCGAGTTAAAGCGAACTTTCTTAGCTTGGTTAAGCGTCGGCGTATTTTAGAAGAATTGGTAAAACTAGTTGTGCTAGCTCCCTTGTTAGATTTAGCAGGATTTTATCAACTTCCTTTTGATATTGAAACTGAAGAATCTATACAAATTGCTTTGGAAGATGAAGGAGAAATTATGCGAGGTCGCATTGATGTGTTGGTTCTAAAACAACAATTGTGGTTATTAACAATTGAATCTAAAAGGGCTGGATTTTCTCTAATAATGGGTATACCCCAAGCACTAGCTTATATGTTGAGTAATCCTCACCCTGAAAAACCTACTTTTGGGTTAGTAATGAATGGTAGTGATTTTATTTTCCTGAAACTAACTAAGCAAGATACACCAAAGTATGCTTTGTCTGAACCGTTTACGCTGTTGAAACGCGAAAATGAACTGTATAAAGTTCTGAGTATATTAAAAAATATTGGTCAAATTCTGATTTAATAATTATGTCTGTTCGTCCTATATATCTCGATTGTCATGCGACCACTCCTGTGGATGAAAGGGTATTAGCAGCAATGCTACCTTACTTCACTGAACACTTTGGAAATGCCTCTAGTATTAGTCATGTTTATGGTTGGGAAGCAGAAGCGGCAGTGAAACAAACGCGATCAATTTTGGCAGAAGCAATTAATGCTACTCCTGAAGAAATTGTCTTTACTAGCGGTGCGACAGAAGCAAATAATTTAGCTATTAAAGGTGTTGCTGAAGCTTACTTTCAAAAAGGGCAACATATTATTACTGTTGCAACCGAACATAGTGCAGTTCTTGACCCTTGCAACTATCTAAAAACCCTTGGATTTGAAATTAAAATTTTACCAGTTGAAAAAGACGGGATAATTAATTTAGATGAGTTAGAAAAAGCTTTCCGTCCTGATACAATTTTAGTTTCGGTGATGGCTGCTAATAATGAAATTGGCGTTTTGCAACCATTAGCAGAAATTGGTGAATTATGTCGTCGTCAAGAAATTATTTTTCACACCGATGCTGCACAAGCGATCGCTAAAATTCCCCTTGATGTACAATCGATGAAGATTGACTTGATGTCCCTAACAGCACACAAAGTATACGGTCCTAAGGGCATCGGTGCGCTATATGTGCGTCGTCGCAATCCCAGAGTACAACTTGCAGCGCAACAACATGGTGGGGGACATGAACGAGGAATGCGTTCTGGTACACTATATACACCGCAAATTGTTGGATTTGGCAAAGCTGTAGAAATCGGTTTAGAGGAACAGGAAAGAGAAAGCGATCGCTTGACACAATTAAGACTATTATTGTGGGAACAACTTTCGCAATTGCCAGGAATCCACCTCAACGGACATCCTACCCAACGATTGGCAGGAAATTTAAATATCAGTGTTGAAAAAGTTGATGGATCTGCATTACTGTTAGGATTGCAACCTGTAATGGCTGTTTCTTCTGGATCTGCTTGTTCTTCAGCGACAACTGCACCTTCTCATGTTCTCACAGCGTTGGGACATTCGGAAAAATTAGCTTATGCATCCGTGCGGTTTGGAATTGGCAGGTTTAATACCCAAGAGGAGATTGACAGGGTAGCGGAACACTTTATTTCTACGGTGCAAAGTTTGCGGAAGCAGGCAACGCTTGTGTGAAACGAATCGCACATATAAATTATATTATGCACTGCGTTGGTACACATATTGTAGAGACGTAGCACTGCTACGTCTTTTCTGGAGATGTCTAATAGACATCTCCAGAAACTAATTATGCGTTGGTACACAACCCTTGATTAGACGTAGCACTGCTACGTCTCTACGAGGGTTATTTAATAGACATCTCCAGAAACTAATTATGCGTTGGTACACAACCCTTGATTAGACGTAGCACTGCTACGTCTCTACGAGGGTTATTTAATAGACATCTCCAGAAACTAATTATGCGTTGGTACACAACCCTTGATTAGACGTAGCAGTGCTACGTCTCTACACTAATATGGATCTGAATCTATGCGTCCTCTTTTCACGCTCCTGAGATAATATCCTGTTGTTGGTCTGTTTCTCAAGTTGAATGTGTTGCCGCTGTTAACTTTCCAGATTTTGTAGTTGGAGTAGGTTAGAGGAGTTCGCTTGGAGCAGACTTCAGGAGTGCGATCGCCTAGTATAAAGTACGCTGGACCCTTACCCATCACTTTTGCTCTGCCATTTTTCTCGATAACCACCGATGTATCTTCGCTAACTGCTATCCCCAAAGCACTTTTAGCTACACCATCTTTGATTTGACGAGCGATGAAAGCCATTATTCTACCCATTCGTTCACGTTTGTAAAAGTGGGTGTCTACAATGGTTCCCTTCAGATTTCCCCAGGAAAAAAAGTTGTAGGTGAAGCTTATATCTCGATAAGGATCTGCGAGTGCGTCTTCAGTTTCAATGCTGTTTGCACAAGCGTTGTAAACAAAGTCACTTTGAATCATTGCTCCTGCACTAGTTCCCCCAATACCGCCTCCCCTCGCGTAAACTGATTTTACAGCAGTTTCCAGCTTGGTGTTTTTCAAGTTGCGAATGTATTTACACTGGTCGCCACCTGCAAAGAAAATCACTTCGGCATTTTGAACTTTGTTGACAATATCAGCGTTGTTTGCATCTTTGCGGTTGGTAATGACGAAAGTCTGCACCGAGTCCACACCTTTCATCTGATAAATTGGCTGATTGTAGCTGTCATCTCCAGAAGCACGGAGGACAACTACATCAACCTTGGTGGTACAATTAGTACATCCCCTGACTCGGTTAATCATCCACTGAATAGCTTCATCGACATCGGAACCACCTCCACCCAAATCAAAAACAGGACCCTCCAAAGGAGGATTGACATTGGCAGGGTTGCCCTTTAAATTGGACGTTACCTTCGCTTTAACAGGCAATATTGAGGCGATCGCTATTATCCATAACAGCTTGAGTGCAATCTTAAACAATGTATAGTAATTGTTGGTTGATAGTTAATGGTTGTTTACGACTAACTCCGCTCCTGTAGAGACGCGAAATTTCGCGTCTCTACAACTCCTACTCCGTTTTCCCAATTCCCAACTCCCAATTCCCAACTCCTAACTACTAACTACCATATAACGGAACTTCGCTCTTTAACTGTCTGCTGATATACATCCTCTGTTTGCTTGCTTATTTTAGACCAGCTAAAGCGTCTTTCTAAATCTTCATAAGCATTATCAACTAACCATTGTCGATAACCTGGATTTTTCAACACTTCTAATATTCCCCAAGCTAGAGAATCTGGATTGTTAACCCAGGTTACAATACCTGTTTTCGTGTGTTGCACTACTTCGGGAAATCCACCCGTATCAGAAACGACTACCGGAACGCGAGAAGCAAAGCTTTCTAAGGCAACAATACCAAAGGGTTCGTAAAGACTAGGAAAAACGGCACAGTCAGCGATGGTTTGAAATTTATCCAAGTATTCATCGGACATAAAGCCGGTAAAATAACACTTGTGGGCAATTCCCAAATCCCAAGCTTGACGTTTAAGATGGTCGGTATTGCCACCACCAATAATTACAAACTTGACGTAACCACCCATTTCTGAAAGTATCTTTGGTGCTGCATTTAGCAATCCGGAAACGTTTTTTTCATAGGTCATGCGACCGACGTAATAAACGATTTTTTCATTATCGTCGGCAAATTGACGGCGAAAATCTTGGGCATGAAAACCTTGATGATGTTGTTTCTTTTCTGGTCTAATACCATTATAGATGACATCCATTTTATTCCAAGGGCTGTGAAGCGCTCGTTCAACTTCTCTTCGCATGTAGTCGGTACAAACGATAATCCGCCAAGCATTAAAAGCAAGTAGGTTTTCTTTGCAACTGATATAATGTTGGGTATTAGTGTGAATACCGTTGTGGCGTCCGAATTCAGTGGCGTGGATTGTAGCAATTAGCGGCACTTTAAAGGTATTCTTGAGAGCGATCGCACCATCGCCAACTAACCAATCATGAGCATGGATAATATCAAAGGGACCATCTTCGAGCATCAACTTACCACCGTCATGCCCCATGCTGTCATTTAAGTTTACCACCCAGTGGAAAAAGTCGTTACTACCAGCCACCGGTACGCGATGTATATGCACTCCATCCACTATCTCATACATCGGTGCCTGACCAAACTCCACCGTAATCAAGTGGACTTCATGCCCTAATTTGACTATTTCCGGGTATAACTCTGCCACATGACGGGCAATTCCTCCCACAATACGGGGTGGAAACTCCCAACTTAATACTAATATTTTCATCAACTAAACTCCACGATTCTTTACATTTACAAATATCCAAATATATAACTGGGTAATCAGGAATGGGTAATAGACATCTTCAGAAAAGACGTAGCAGTGCTACGTCTCTACATTATTTTTCACACCTATGTCTAATAGGTAATAGGAACTGGAGAAGATATTTTCCCAAAATTCTCCTTGTCCCCCTGTCCCCCTGTCCCCTTGTCCCTCCTCAACTTCCCACTTCTTTACGAAAGTCTAACCAAGCAGATGAAGCTTCCTCTTTTGAGGTAGCAGATTTTTTAAGTAGGATAACACCATCTTCAAAGCCAATGATGCCATATTCTTGATTAGTGGTCAGTTGGTCAATGAGTTGGATAAACTCTTGCAAAGCAACGCCATCGCTTTTGAAAGCTGGTGCATATTGTTGTAATTGCCACAAATCAGCGATCGCATAATCTACTTTTATCACCTCCCGCGCATCATTTCTTAACTCTAATTTTGGTAAACGGAGAATTTCCCGACGACTGGAAAGATGCGGTACAAGATAAGTAGTAGCAGACACGCTAGCATCAGAAGGAATTTGCGCTAATAAAGAACGAAGTTGTCCTACATGATGCCATTGTTGGGGCAGTGATACATATACCCAAGGTTTGACTGCATCAGGAATCAGAAAATAAAAAGTCCGATTTGGGTTCGATGTAAAGCTAAAAAACAAAGAAAGACAAATGCAACCTACCCAAAAGCGCCGAAATGAAGGTTTAAAGGCTTTTGGATGCTGCGACCACCAGATAATTGTACCGTAAAATAGTCCAGGAACTACCGTCATCGCATAACGAATTGTAATGGCTAAAACCGAATCGCCTTTACCTAAAAACAATTTTAGCAGAGGAAAACCAGCGATCGCCCAAGATGCCGGCGCAACAGCAGGTATAAATGCCAAAGGCAACCATTGACCAAGTAAATACTTAATTGTCCTATCTACTGGTGTAACAAGTTCTACTAACAATCGAGTTGGGTTGCTAACCATTCCCCAAATAATTTCCACTGTAGAAGCTTTATCTCCATCTGCATATTGTCCAAACCGCTCCATCATAAACCGCTGGGAAATATCTTGAGAAAACAGCGGCATAATCAGATTGGTCAGAACCAGCATATACCCAAAACTCAGTGTACACACTGCAAGTCCAGCGCGGGGAAAGCGTTTACTTAAAATCATGTAAATCCCAATCCCAAACAATCCTACACCGCTATCTTCCCGCACTGCCAAAATTAACACTGCTAGCACCCAAAATAGACGCCACCAACGTTTTTCCATTGCTAGCAGCAACCCAAAGATAAATAGAGGAGTCTGACAAATATCATGGAAATTAGATAAAGTTGGTCCGATGACGGCATTTGCAGCGTAATAGCTAGTAGTTATCATTACTGCTAATGGTGGTTCTAAATATTGTCGTGCCAATACATACAACACCAAACCAGCAGCAGTAATCAGCGTCACTTGGATAACGGTTAAAGTTGCTGGGGAGGGAAACAACGCATATATAGGTAGCCAAAGTAACAACGCTGGTGTAAAGTGTTGACCAAGGCGATGGTAATAAACAGTCGGAATTTCTCCAGCGTGAACGACATTCGTTGAAAGACTTGAAGACAGAGAGCTTTGAAAAAAGCGTCCGTGTAGGTTATTCCAAAAAACTTGGTTAAAAATCCCTTGATCGAATGAAGCGTAAAAACTGTAATATCGATGCAGGGTAAACATTAGACAAAGAACAAAGAATATGATGACGACTGGCAAGATTGGGCGTAAACTATTGCCTACGCTCGTCTTCAGCTTTTCGTTTTTATGCAACTTCGACAACATCACTCACTCACCCTGATTTTGGCAAACGGGGGAAATACTTATTGTAGAACGTGAATACCCTACTTGAACTGCAATAATCGTAAAGCTACGGAGTATGTTTGTTAAAGATTGTCTAAATTAAATTTTGTGAGGAATGAGGGCAAAGACTCTCCTAAGCTCTTTTATGATTGTAGAGAGAGAATAATAATTATGAAGCCCTGACGATTAAAATCGCGGCTACACAAACAAAGTCCGGATGGTGCGCGGACTAAGCTGAAAATAGAAGTGAAAATTAATAATCAGACCCCTCTCCAAACCTCTCCCCGTTGGCGTCAGCCTGCCGTTAGGCAAGCAGAGAGATGCTTTAATCTGTTATATCTGTGTGTAAACTTATAGCTTTTAAATCTTTTCCAACAGATGCTAATGCAACCCGATGCAATGCCAATGCAGAGCGATGCAATTAAAAACGCTACGCTTTTATCGGCTCTAAGTTAAAATTTGTGTCAAGTCTAATACAAATCCCGGCAGAACATCTTCACCTGATAAACTAGTAGGCGATCGCAAAATTTCCACATCTTGTCCTGGACGATAAATTTCTACCCGTTGGTTTTGAGGATCAATTAGCCAACCTAAACGCACACCACAGTTAATATACTCCTGCATTTTTTGTCGTAACGTCTGTAACGTATCACTTGCAGAGCGTAATTCTACAGCAAAATCAGGGGCAAGTGGCATAAATCGTGCCGGATTTGGGTTGAGAGTTTCGATTCGCTCTCGTTTAACCCAGGATGCATCGGGAGAACGGTTTGCACCATTGGGAAGTTTGAAACCTGTTGACGAGTCAAAAGCTAATCCTGTACCATCAGCATCTGCCCATATCTCTAGACGAGCTGATATTTTAATATTTCGATTCCCACTTTCCCAACCTGTTGGCGGCATAATAATTAATTCTCCCTCAGCGGTACGCTCAAACTGCAAATCTCGATTATTCTGGCATAGTTGGAAGAATTGCTCATCTGTTAGCTCAATGACAGGATATAAGTTAACGGTAAGGGCAGTCATGGTTGCTTTTTGAGGAATGCTAACTGTAGCCTAGCACTAGGGGAATAATTATGGCGTTGGTGAATTGAAATATGAGGAGCGCTCTCATCGCTCACTACGGTAGAGATGTTCTGATGGAGCGTCTCTACTATATAATGTGTCAGTTGCGATCGCATCGAGATGACACTACCCTGTTCCCCTCTAACCTCACATAGCAAGGAGCCAAAAAATGGTTGCCGAAACTCAAGAATTTGACGCTCAAGCATGGGTAAAGACTCGTTCTTCCCTCGATTCGACGAAATCAACCTTTTTAGTCTGGCAAGGTGCAATCTATGCTTTTATACCAGGTGAGAAGAAAAAACTTCTGTTTCAGATACTGGGTATGAGTGTAAGTAGATGTATTCCCACAAAAGAGGGTGGCTGGAATTTTACCTCTAGAGAACTGACTTACTACCTTGACCCAAAAACAAAGGAAATTGTGCAAAAATGGGAAAATCCTTGGACGGGTGAGAAAGTCTCAGTAATGCATGTTGCCAATAGTCCTGTACAAGGTCAGTTTAAAGGTAAGTTACCAGCGCAAGTAGATGGTGATATTACAACCTTCGTATTTGATATATTTCCTAATTACCCCAATCCTCTCGCAGACGATGCAAAGTTTGCTGAATACTGCCCAAATCCAACTTATCAGGCAGCAGAGTTATTTAAACTTACCGTCCCCACCGCAGATATATTAAACTCAGAATTATCCTCAGTTTCTCAACTTAGGTTGAGTTGGGATAGAATCGGTCAATGGCTTCCCTGGATGAAAATGGGAGCGCGTCCCGGTCATTTGATTTACAGTGCTTACGGTAGCAAAGTCGATGGTTTAAGCGAGTTACCGCAACTGCTTCAAGATGAAATTAATACCCGCGTTCCACTATATAGGAATGCACCAAAATCCTTTCTTGAAGGAGAAGATATGACCTCGTGGCTGTATTTTCAACAAAATTTTCAGGCTTATTTAACCGGTGAAACCTTCCCGCTACCAGCAGGAGAAGAATTATAAGTTAGGTAGTGATACCAATTTTATGTGAGGCTGCACAGAATAATAATCATCCGTATTTATCTGCGTTTATCTGCGTTTATCTGCGGTCAATTATTCTAGAAATCAGATTCTATGCAGCTTCATCTTAATTTGGTATGAGGACTTTAGTCCTCATATATAAGATAAGGACTGAAGTCCTGACTACGAATAAAGATCGAGTAATTCCTTAGCTTTGGTATCCTGAGTAATGATTTGACCTTGACGGTCAAATAAAATCACCCCCACCTTCAAAGAATTATCTGCATACTTTTTCACGTAATTCTCCGCTTTCTGACTAATCTTTTCAGCCAAAGCAGCAAACACCGCATCTGCCAACTTCAGTTCTACCAACTTTTTATAGGCTTCATCAGCCGTCTTAAGTTGCAAAATTGCCTGAACTGCGGAAATATCACCTTTAAGAGCAACAGCAGCTGCAATAATTTCTAACTTAGCATCTGCTAGGTGACTTGAAGTATTAAAAATTCCCCCTGCAAGCTTAATTAACTTTCCTTGGTATCCCAACAACAGCACCGATTCAGCTTGATAAAGTCCCGCTTCTACCAACATTGCACCGAGCCAATTTCCCGTTGAAACAATAATTTCTTCTGGAATCCCTAAACGCTGCGCTACAGAATAACCATTGCTCCCAATACAAAATACCAAATTGGGAAAACGCTGCACCTTATCTTGCAAAATGGCACGAAATTCTTCCAAGTGATCAGCAGCACTCATCGGTTGAGAAATCCCACTAGTTCCCAACAACGCCAAACCCTCTAAAATACCAAAAGCTGCATTAGATGTGCGTTGAGCTAATTGACGACCTTCAGGAAGGATAATCCGTACACTCGCAGTTTTATCTTCAGGAATTAGCGGTAACAAATTCGCTTCAAAAAGCCGTCGAGCATAACTATAAATAGCAGCTTCCCCCGCTGCCGTTTTCCCCAATCCCTCACCGGCTTCTAAAACCAAAGCCTCATCTTGTCGTGGTAATAACTTGACCCATGCCCAAATCGGAGTATTCCTCGTCAAATCTAAATTATCACCTGGGTCAGACAGAGCGATCGCCAACGCACTCATTGATTCTAAACTTGCGACTTGCTCAACTAAAATTTCTGCACTTTCATCAAGTAAATCCAACGTTACTGACAATATCACATCCGTGCCATTTTGTAAATGCACCAAAGCCGCCTTTGCCGCAGCAACAGCGAAAACCGGGAGAGTGTAACCTTTACGCGCCATTTTATCTTTGAAACTAGGACTTACGCATTGACAAGAGAGCTAGCTTATGAATTCAATCAGCATTCAAGTTATCCAAAACATATAGTAACTAGATTATAGCCAATCGTGTACTTGGTAATTTATCTATCGCAGTATTCAGATTCTACAATTTTGCAAAATTAACCAATATATAATCTTTTCTTCACCTTTTATCGGTACGTTAATACTTAAGGTAATAAATGACAGCGGCAAACGCGAGAAAAACTGATATGACTGCAATGAATTTGCAAGTTAGCGATGTTTGGCAACAAGCCGCTACACATTTAAGTAAAATTACATCTGGGGAAATTATTTCTCTACTTAAGCAGTATGGGATAATGCCGCAGTTTATGCGAGAGGTTTTGATCGATTGTGCGATCGCTGATATTGCTTTGACAACCGAAGAAACCTTTAAGGCATGTCAACAATTTTACCAGCAACATCAACTCACATCTGATGCTGAATTAGAAACATGGCTCATATCGCGTGGTTTATCTCGCGAACAACTTGATCATATTATTACCCGCAACACCAAACTAGAATACTTCAAACAAGGTAATTGGGAAAATAAATTAGAGTCTTATTTTCTGCAACGCAAAGCCAAGTTAGATCGGGTAATCTATTCATTAATTAGAGTTAAAGATATTGGTATTGCTCAAGAGCTTTATTTCCGCATTCAAGAAGGGGAACAGTCATTTAGTGAGCTTGCAAGTCAATATTCTTTAGGTTCGGAAGTGGAAACAGGAGGTTTACTTGGTCCGATAGAGTTATCAGTTCCCCATCCAGATTTAGCAAAAATGTTAGCAGCAAGTCAACCCGGTAAGCTATTACCACCAACTCGCTTAGGAGAATGGATTGTCATTGTGAGGTTAGAAAAGTTTCTTTCATCTCAATTAAATGAGTCAATGCGGCAGCGATTATTAAATGAATTATTTGAAAATTGGATACAAACTCAATATAAACAACTGACTGCATAATTATCAAATTTTAAATTACATTGATGAGCTATACAACAGTTAACACTGAAACATTTCTCAAAGCGATCGCACCTTTTGATCAACTTTCACAAATCGCACTATCTAAAGTATCACAACAAGCGCAGTTATTGCGCTACCGCATGGGACAAACAATTGTCATGCGGGAAAAAATACCCGCTGTAATTTCAATTATTTTTGAAGGACAAGCCCGGTTATTAGGATACGATCCCAAAAGTCAGATGCCGGTAACTTTAAAGTTACTGCAACCTGGTGATATTTTAGGTTGGGTTGGATTGATTCGGGGAGTTGGTTGTGAAACAGCGATCGCATCAAGTGAAACTATCTGTATAACTATAAAGAGTACCGATTTTCTCACACTTGTACAACAAGAAAAAGCTTTTGCATCTTACTTTAACAATAGTGCGGAGTTAATCGAAGTCTTTGATTTGTTAGCAGCAGAACTGCAAAGTCGTGCAGATAATGAATTATTAATCGAAGCAACTAATTCAAACTCTTTGAAAGAATTAGCTTTGAAGCTTCATTCCCAAACTCAAGTTGTCAATCTTCCCCAAGATTCTAGCCAATTGCCAAGCGATCGTTTATGGTTAATTAGTGGGGGAAATATTCCACAAGATATAATTGCCACTCGCTATAATCCTGAAACGCACCCCACAAAAGGAAAGCATCTGCGTTTACTCAGCTTTCCCGACAATATTTTCCCCCCCTTTGTAGAGACGCGATTAATCGCGTCTCTACCCCCCTCCCGTGACGATATCCCCTACGCAGCAGATGAACCAGAAGGAAGACAGGTAGAAACTTCTAGTTTGAAAAAATATCCATATGTGCGCGGTAGTGGTAAAGTGGATGCTGTTCTAGCTTGCTTTCAAATGTTGAGTAAGCAATTGAATTTGCCTTTTCGTCGGGAAGTTCTGCGTAAGATTTTGCTTTCCCAGGAACGACGAACAGGTTCGCTATCGTTGCAGCAATGTGGAGCGATCGCAGAATCACTCGGTTTAAATGCTCAACTTATTAGTTTACCAGTTAACGCCGTCGGACGACTTCAAGCACCGGCGATTGTGCAATGGCAAGATAGTTTTGCCCTACTTTACGAAATCAATCCTCAAGCGATCGTTTTAGGAATTCCCGAAGTTGGAGTTTTACGACAAAAAACCGCAGACGTTGCTAGCATTCTCCTACAATCGGCAACCAAATTAGATGAATCTCCAAAAGAAACCGTTCCCATTTTGTTGCTGCAACAAACTAGATATACACCACAGCAAAAGTTTGGCTTAAGTTGGTTTCTACCTTCTTTATATAAATATCGTCAAGTCCTAATAGAAGTATTTATTGCCTCATTCTTTGTCCAATTGTTTGGGTTAGCAAACCCGTTAATGACCCAAGTTATTATCGACAAAGTTTTAGTGCAGAACAGCGCTGATACGTTGCAAGTATTGGGGATTTTTCTCATAGTCATTGCAGTATTTGAAGCAATCCTAACTAGCATTCGGACATTTTTATTCGTCGATACCACCAATCGAATAGACTTAGCGCTGGGTTCGCAAATTATTGACCATTTGCTACGTTTACCTTTACGATACTTTGAAAGACGACCTGTAGGTGAATTATCAACACGAGTAAATGAGTTAGAAAATATTCGCCAATTCTTAACCGGTACAGCCTTAACAGTGGTTTTAGATGCGGTGTTTTCAGTTATTTATATTGTGGTAATGTTTATCTACAGTTGGCTACTGAGTTTAGTAGCACTCTCCACATTACCATTCTTCGTACTACTAACAACATCAGTTTCGCCAATTGTCCGACGACAACTGCGAACAAAAGCCGAACGCAATGCCGAAGCGCAATCTCATTTAGTTGAAGTACTATCAGGTATCCAGACAGTAAAAGCGCAAAATATCGAATTGCGATCGCGTTGGCAATGGCAAGAACGTTATGCTCGTTATGTAAGTGCCGGTTTTAAGACAGTTCAAACATCCACAGCAGCAGGTTCCACCAGCAACTTCTTAAGTCAACTTTCCGGTTTATTAGTATTGTGGGTAGGAGCTTATTTAGTACTCAAAGGCGAACTTACTCTAGGGCAATTAATCGCCTTTAGAATTATAGCAGGTTACGTCACCAGTCCATTACTGCGATTAACGCAACTGTGGCAGAACTTCCAAGAAACAGCGCTTTCTTTGGAACGATTAAGTGATATTATCGACTCACCTACAGAATCATCCGAAAGCGATCGCGGTAACATTCCCATGCCAATGATTCAGGGTTCAGTTAAGTATGATAACGTATCTTTCCGCTTCAATCCTAGCGGTCCGCTACAACTTAATAATATCAACTTAGAGTTTCCCGCTGGTATATTTATCGGGATAGTCGGTCAAAGTGGTTCCGGCAAAAGTACTTTGATGAAACTTATACCGCGTTTGTATCCTTTAGAATCAGGTAGAATTTTAATCGATGGTTACGACATCAACAAAGTCGAACTTTATTCCTTAAGAAAACAAATCGGTATCGTACCACAAGACACGCTCTTATTTGATGGAACAATCCAAGAAAATATCGCTTTAAATCATCCAGACGCAAGCTCAGAAGAAATTATCGAAGCTGGGAAAATTGCCTTTGCTCACGAGTTCATTATGAACCTAGCCAACGGTTACAATACTAGAGTTGGGGAGCGTGGTGCATCACTTTCTGGGGGACAACGACAACGAATAGCGATCGCTCGAACCATCCTCCAAAACCCGCAAATGCTCATTCTCGACGAAGCTACCAGTGCGTTAGATTACGAATCAGAACGGCAAGTTTGTTTAAATTTAGCCCAAGCATTTAAAGGACGCACAGTTTTCTTTATTACCCATCGTCTCACCACAATTCGCAACGCCGATTTGATTTTAATGCTCGATCAAGGTTTTGTAGTTGAACAAGGAACCCATCAACAATTAATGAGTGAAAAAGGTCGTTATTACTGTTTATATCAACAACAAGAAGCACAACTTTAATTGGATAGTCGATAACTGTTAACCAACAAAAAACAACCAATGAATTTTGAATTTGACCAACCTGTAATTTTACAGCGATCGCCTATATTATCACGAGCAGTACTTTGGGGTATTGTTGGTGTAACGAGCTTCACGCTAATTTGGTCTGCTGTTGCAAAAATTGAAGAAGCGATTCCAGCAACTGGTAAACTAGAGCCACAAGGAACAGTCAGAGAAGTTAAAGTACCCCTGAATGGCTTAGTAAAAGAAGTTTATATTAAAGACGGTCAACAAGTTAAGAAAGGAGACTTGCTATTGCGTCTTGATCACACTGCACAAAAAGCGCAAAAAGTCTACTTGCAGAAAGTTCGTAATAATTTACTACAAGAAAATCAATTTTATCAATCCCAAATGAGTGATAAAGTTCGCGTACCGTTAAAAAATCAGATAAAATTGCCTGAAGAGATCGCAATCTTAACGAAAAATCGTGCAGGTTTGGTTGCAGAAAATCAACTTTATCGAGTGCAACTTTCCGGAAAATCCTCAGGAGTCAATTTGACACCCGATCAGCAATTACGCTTGCAAACCAATCAGCAAGAACTGAAAACCAAAGCTACGACTGTGAAATTAGAAGCCTCGCAATTAGAAAAGCAGGTGATACAAAATCAGGTAAAATTGGCGAATGCGAAAAACGTTTTAAAAATAAATCAAGGCATTCTCAAAGACTTAGAACCGTTGTTTAAACAAGGTGCGATCGCTCGTCTACAATACTTACAGCAAGAGCAGCAAGTTAGCACTCAGCAGTCAGATGTCGATGAATTAACCCAAGAAGGAGAACGTTTGAAATTAGCGATCGCACAATCTGGGGAACGTCTGCAAAACACCATGTCTGCGTCCAACCAAGATTTATGGACGAAAATAGCCGATAATGATAAACGCATCGCAGAAATAGACAGCCAATTAAAAAAGGCGATCGTTGAAAACGAAAAGAACATTGCCGAAATGGATAACCAAATCAGCCAAAATCAAGTTTCTTTAGATTATCAAGAAATTCGTTCCCCAGTCAATGGTATAATATTTGATTTGAAAGCTAGCAACCCTGGATTTGTTGCCAATTCCACCGAACCAGTTCTCAAAGTTGTCCCAGAAAACTCTCTCAAAGCCGAAGTATTCCTAACCAACAAAGACATTGGTTTCGTTAGAGCAGGAATGCCAGTAGATATAAGAATAGACTCCTTTCCCTTCAGCGAATTTGGTGACATTAAAGGTACACTAGAATCCATTGGTTCCGATGCTTTACCACCTACCGAAATTCGTCCCTACTACAGCTTTCCCGTCACAGTACGTTTAAATCAGCAAGCACTTATACTCAAAGATAAACAACTACCTCTTCAATCAGGCATGTCAGTAAGTGTTAACATCAAACTCCGAAAACGCACAATCTTAAGCATCTTCATCGACGGATTTACCCAACAAATAGAAAGCCTCAAATTCATGAGATAAACGTAGTAACCGCTTCAGCGGTTTCTAATATCATGTCCGTTTGATTAACAATAATAAAAACATCGCAACCGTCGTAGAGACGTTCCGGTGGAACGTCTTTACATTGTAAGTAATTTACCGGACATAATATAAGTCCATAATTAATAGCCATTACAAATTATTGGAATTTTGAGGGTGTCCACAATGTTTACAATGTGGCAAATTTTGGTAAGTAAGATTGTGGCAGTTTTGGCATTCAACGTATTGATAATAACCGCAGTGCGGGCAGTAAACATCATTGTGCTGAATTTTCTTAGCACAATTGAGACAGCGTGATTTTTGAACTCTGCTAGCTGCTTGGAGTTTAGGATTAAAGACAATATTTTGGAGAAACTTGATAATTCCAAAACCAATAAGTGGAATCAGCAACACATAAGCATAACTAACTAAGAAAAGTAAACCACCAAAAAGGGTGCTAACAATATCAAAGATAAACTGAAATATTGCACCGATTTGCAGAAATTCAAATACTTTAAGTAATAGCGGGATAAAAAAGATAACCAGCAAATGCCAGCTAATTAGCGAGATGAGTCCATGTCCTCTCCTCTGAGCAAATTTATAACTTGATAAAGCAACAACAATCAGCGGCAAAAGAAACAGAGACTGAAAAGCAAGCTGAATACTTGGATACCAAAATGACGCTTGTTTATAGCCCTTTTCAACTGCCATAAATTGATCGTTATCCTTAAGGAAAGTTATAAAATTAACACTTTCTGGTTTTGCAAGCAGTACATTTTTCAGATTAGAAATTTCATTCTTCAAGTTAGAAATTTTTCTGCTGTTTTGGTCTAACTCCTGCTTGGCTTTTTCAGCACTCACTGAATTAATTGATTTCCCTGGAGCTTGACCTGCTATTTTTTCTAAGAGCGTTGAGTCATATTGAGCGCGAATATTACGATTGGTTTGTTCAAGTGAATTAATATCTGCTTCTTTCCGAACAATGCTCTTGATGATTTGCTGCTTCTCATCAGAATTTTTAATCTTATCTTTAGAAGTTGCATAATTCAAGCATATTTCAGAAACCTTACCTAGATGTCCTGCTTGTGGTTGTTGATAAGTTTGCTGTAATGTTGGTGAAAGTTTTAAAATTTGATAATCTTTATCTTTCGCAGTTTCTGCCCGGTAATTTTTCCACTCGGAGTAACATGGATAAACCTGAGTCGGGTTCAGATGCCATTTGCTAATATCATCCAAACCCGTAAAAACATTAATTAAAATAAAAATGTCAATCAAAATAATGACAATCAAGCTCACTTTATTTAGTGGTTCGTTGTTGATTGTCCTTGAATTACTAAAAAATTGACTGAAAAGACGACGTATTCTGGCAAACATATTATTTTTTAACAGGACTTACGAAAAGGGCATTGCTGAATTGATGTATGAATCCTTGTAAAGACGTTCCGCCGGAACGTCTCTACGACGGTTGCGTTGTTTTTATTACTGTTAATTAAACGGACATGATATAGCTCCTAACTTCATCATTATAATTACGAAAGAAAATGACCAAATTTTTGCTCAAGCTACTGCACAATCTCAAGTTTAAATCTACCCAGAATCGAAAACTGAATATTTCTACACGCTAATTTCTGCCCAAATAACTTTTGTCAAAAATGAAGAAGGAGAAGTGAGTGAGTTAATTCTGCACTACAATAGACAAGAAATACCTGGTAAAAAGATTAAATAAGTATTAACATTTACCTTAAGCAGATTCACGGATCTCAGATTGTTTCTTGCCCAGATATAACATGATGATAGTCTGAGCGTGGATGTCCTACTGTACTGTGGCTATAAACTATGGAACTTTTGCTGAAAACTTATGATTCTGCTCTCTTCAACAAAATAGGCTTCTATGTTGGTCAAGCAATTATTGCCATTCAAGACAAGCAACCAGAATTATTGCTGGAAAAATATAGAAACATATCTTGGAGTAGCCGACATCAATCTAGTTTAACAGCAAAACTAACCGAAATACTTTGCCAAAGTGACGACTGGGACACATTAATTAATAAATTGCAAGTATTTCTAAAAGCTTTATTAATTCCTGAATCCTTCAACTCACCAATATTAATAAAATTAATTGAAGATATTCGTTTACTAAATCCGGCAAAAGTTGAGTTAAATGGTTCAAACAGCCTCAACACAATTAACCGGGTATCATCAGAAATAGTAACTAATGGCTCTTTATCGCAAAGAAAAATAGCAATTTTACTTTTAGATGCAGAAAACCTACAAATAAACGCCGAAACTGAACAATTCTTAACAACAGTTTGTACTTGTCCAATTCAAGTTAAAATTGCCTTTGCTAATTGGCGCAGCATGGGTAAACTAGATGTTGAATTTCACCAGCGTGGTTACGACTTAATTCATGTCCCCGCAGGTAAAGATCATGCTGATGGAAAAATGATAGCCTTTGGTTCGTCAATTCATGAGCATTATCCAAAAGCCAAGGAAGTTTTAGTTTGTTCCTCAGACACAGTAATGACTAACCTGTGCAACCATCTTCAGCAAAATGGATTAACAGTGTATCGGGTTAACAAGCAAGGAAACAATATAACGATATTAAATAGTAAAAGTGGTAATAAACATACTCATTCACTTTTGAAACCACCTTCAATTGAAGAATTAAATGCCCAGATTAAAAATATAATAATATCTGAGGAAAAGCGCACTTCAAATCAATGGTTTAAACTATCTGAGATAGCGCAAATATATTATAAAAAGTACAACTTCAACATAAGTAAAATTGTATCTTATAGCCTTCCGGGTAAGACAACCAAAGATATTTTTCTTGACAAATCAGAGTTTGTTGTACACCAACTACCAAACGATAACGAATTATATTTAGCCCTATTTGAAATGTCTCAGCTAAATAAGGCAGTTAGTAATAATGATGTAGAAAACAAAGAGATAAATACGAAAGCAGATTTGGAACAAGCTTTAGTGAATACCATAATTGCTTTAGTAACTAAAACTTCAAACCTTTATATTCCTATTGAAATTTTAAGGGCTAATTTTAATCAGCAGTACGGTCAAGGAATGGCTAACATTTTAAAAAAATTAGACTTGAATGTTAAATATATTACTTTTTTGAAATCATGCGATTCTTTGGAGCTACAAAAAATAGGCGATCGCTGGCATGTAGCACTACGTCAAGCTAAGAGTGTTACAATCTAGTAGCATTTCATCAGCATTCACTCAGCGTTACTCTGCGCTTACCTCAGCGTCCCTCTGCGTTTAACCTCATGCTCTTTATTATGTATAATGTAAATAAATGTCAAGAACACAATACATGATAAAGTAATTGTGAATACGTTGGTTTAGCCACTCAATCATGAGTATCGCGCCATATTAACTCTATTATGTTTTTTTTCGGGTCAAAAACAAAGCTGTTCTTACTTAATCTAGCTTAGGAAAGACCTGAAAATCCGGCAAAAAAGCCAAAATCTAGAGACAGATAAGCTATTGCGCTGGATTTTCGTAATTTATGAAAATTGCTCACGTTCATTTCTACGTAGAAGATGCACTCGTTTGGCAAGATTGGTTTGTCAGCCATCTCGGCTTTCAAGCAGTAACAGATTATATGATCCCCCTAACCTTGACAAACGAGTGCAACGAGTACGGATCGTTTCACACTTGCACAAAAGTAGTCAAAAGTGCTGCTGTCTGCTTTTTGCTGTCTTCACCACTGTTACCCACAAGTCCAGTCGCTGAGTTTCTGCGTCAGCATCCCCCTGGTGTGGCAGATGTCGCTTTTGATGTCGAAGATGTCGAAAAAGCGATCGCTCTGGCTGCACAACACAACGCCAAAATCATAGAACCGATTCAAAGTCAAGAATACATCAAGTGGGGCAAAATCTCCGCTTGGGGTTCCTTGACTCATACTTTGATAGAAAGGGGACGACAAGGGGGACAAGGAGGAATTTCTTCCACATCCCCCCCTCCCCCCCTCTCCCCCTCTCCCATCACCGCTATAGATCACATCGTCCTAAACGTAGCTCAGGGTGATTTAGAACGTGCTGTGACTTGGTATGAAGAGGTTCTCGATTTTCAACCCCAACAAGCGTTTAAAATTAAAACCGATCGCTCTGCTTTGCACAGCCGAGTTATGCTTTCACGTAACGGCGGTGTACAATTGCCAATTAATGAACCGGCTTCGGCTCATTCTCAAATTCAAGAGTTTTTGGATGTGAACCGGGGAGCGGGAATTCAACATATCGCTTTGCAAACACCCAATATTGTGGATGCGATCGCTCTTTTTCGCGCTTGTGGTTTATCCTTACTTCCAGTTCCTCAAACCTATTACTCGCAGCTAAAACAGCGAGAAAAACTGCCGCTTTCAGCCCTAGAACTGGAGGCGATCGCCCAACAAGAAATTTTGGTAGACTGGAAAGAAGATACTCAAAAAGCAGTACTGCTACAAATTTTCACCCAGCCAATTTTCGGACAGCCTACCTTCTTCTTTGAGTTTATCGAGCGTCGTTTTCAAGCTCAAGGTTTTGGTGAAGGTAATTTTCGCGCTTTGTTTGAAGCGATTGAAAAGGAACAAATCAAACGCGGTAGCCTGCATTGAAAAGATAATACGATTTAAGCTAGTCTGTAAATAAAATTTACATTTCCCTAAATGTTAAGACTAATTACAGACTTCGACGGTCCGATTATTGATGTTTCCGAACGGTACTATCGCGTTTATCAATTCTGTCTGGAGAAGACACTCCGCCCAAACCAAGCACTACAAGAACTTTCAAAAGCGGAATTTTGGCAATTGAAGCGATCGCGTGTTCCGGAAAAACAAATTGCCTTAAGTTCCGGTTTGGACGAAGTGCAAGCACAAGAATTTTCTCAATTGCGACGACAAACCGTGCATACAGAGCCTTACTTTGATCATGATACCCTTGCCCCAGGCGCTGTGGAAGCACTGTTAAAAATTCAAGAAGCTGGGATCGATTTGGCTGTGATGACAATGCGTCGAGTACGTGAACTTGACTATGCCTTTAAAAAACATGATTTAAGCAGGTTTTTCCCGGAAAATCGTTGTTATTGCTTAACCAACGACTACGTGAAAACCCGCGATATTGATGATAAACCTTTGCTGATGGAACGGGCAATAGCAGAACTACCACCAGCTGCTGATACTTGGATGGTGGGGGATACAGAAGCGGACATCACCGCTGCTAAAAATCACGGTGTCAAAGTGATGGCTGTAGAGTGTGGCATCCGCGATCGCTCTCAATTGGCAGTATACAACCCTGATTTAATTGTCAAGGATTTGAGCGCGGCTGTGGATTTTGTTTTAGAGCGATCGGCATCAAAACCAGGTACGCTTAACGCAGAAAGCTGCTAATCAACCACAACAATATAAACGTCAGCACAGCAGAAAACTGATTTGCCGTCATACTGATAAATGTCATTTGCGGCACAAGCAGCCCAGCAACTAGTCCCCCAGTAATTAAACCTACTATTAAGCCGAGCAGAGTCAACAAAACTGCTCGACCAAACTTGCCTTCTTTACGATTGAGAAAGTAAATACCTATACCAACACCTAGCACCAATACCAACTGTAAAACCTGATCGCCCCCAGCTTGGTAAAACAAACTAATAGCACTCAAACCCAGATACCAAGCTCCAGGTAACAACACATCTGGAGGGGTTGGTTTATCAATGATTCGTTGTAACCAAGCGGGAGAAAGTTGTTCGCTCTTGGTGGGACTTTCTTTAGCAGGTGCTTGCACGAGGCGTTCAGGGAAACGAATGCGTTCCGGTACTTTGATTTTACCTTCTTGGCGCATCCGTAAGCGATCCATTAAAATCGCATCGTAAGCCGTGTTAATCATTTCTAAACGCTTTGTATCGCCACTGTATTGCTCCAACAGGCGGTTGCGAGCGTCTTGAATTTCATCGAAGCTAGCATCTTCAGATACCCCAAGTTTTTCGTAGGGATTTTGATCGCTCATCAGAAAATTGGTTAGAAACCCCGTCCTTATAGGACGGCTTTATATTGGGTTTAGATACCATTACCGTCCTGGGATTGTTTAACTCGGTGTACCTTTGTGTTGCACTTTCAACGGGACAATTACCATTTCAAGTCTCCCAATCCTGTACGCATAATGTTTGGACTTTCGTCCCTCCCTTTCGGGGTAAAGTTAGCCTTGACCAGTTATAAGAGCTTGTTGGGCTTGCAACACTGTTCCAGTGACCTTAGAACTGTTTAATTACAAGCGACAGAGCTGGGGACTGGCTGCGTATCCCAAGGTGTCGTGACTCAAATAACGGCTACCTATTACTAGGTGGTCGGGTCAGAATGGCGGGCGTGATTTCTCATGCAAGCCCTATGCATGACGGCTAGGGTTCCTGACGGGAGTTTATTACGTATAGCCTTAGTTGGCAGCAGCCTTTTTTTTGAAGAAAAAACGGTTCTTTAGGTTTTATCTCGGTCGAAACGTAAGTTTCGCTCGATTGCTATGTCCTAACAGGATAGTAGCACGGGGAGCGATATTATCGACCTGGGAAATTTAACTATAGTAACTTTAACATATTATTATAACTCAGTGTATCCCCTCATGTCGTTGCCTAGTTCTAGCTCTAATCTGGAATTTAAGCGAAAAATACCTAAAAGGCATCCTTGATGAAAAAATTAACTTTTCTGTTGCGGATGGGAGCATCTCACTGCCCGGTACCTTGACATTCTAAATAATTAGTTTTCAAATAGCTTGTGGCATTCAGCTACATATCGATTTCAAATTGAAGCGTTTTAAATAACCACGCAACTAAAATTACAAAAGTGTCCCTTATGCACCCAAATCGTGCGAAATGCAGGTCACATCTGCTGACTGGGCACTCGGATCTTGACTTGTTAAACATCTACACTTACGTGCAACACTGGCATAACTAGAATATTCGCGCTCTAATTATCCAGAATCCTGATTAAACTATTACTTGGGTGATCGGGAAATTAATACCTTAAGCTTGTAGATTGTTATTAACCCCGTGAACCCGCGCTTTTACGCGGCGACGTTTATTAATCCTATGATTTTTTGTGTAAAGTGATGGTCATGGCTCCTGCCAAAGTTCTTGTAGTTGATGACGACCCTGCGGTTCGTAATTTAATTCAACGTTTTCTGATTAAGCAGAGCTATCAAGTAGAGGCTGCCGAAGACGGTAAGACTGCCATAGCTTTATTTGAGCAATTTAACCCAGATTTGGTGATTCTAGATGTGAATTTACCAGATGTAATTGGGTTTAACCTCTGCCAAGAGATGCAAAGCCGTAACGGTGTCTTTGTTCTCATGCTGACTAGCCGTACAGACGAAGCCGACAAGATTCGCGGCTTTGCTAAAGGTGCTGATGACTATCTCACCAAGCCATTTGGTTTGGGAGAACTAGAAGTCAGAGTAGCAGCCATTTTGCGGCGTCAGCGGGTTGTGACTACGGCAGAACAGAAACGCCGATTGAGCTAATCTCGAAATAACGGAGTATAATGGGGTCAAATGTATTCAATCTATTTAAATGAAATACTTAACCCCAGATCAAGTTTATAAGCAATTCGGCTATCATCCCAAAACAACCGCA
>JAESGE010000063.1_pt1 | contig 158477 bp, 137 predicted proteins | sample 9269601 | NCBI WGS metagenome assembly JAESGE01 (sample SAMN14515569, study PRJNA621662) | algae metagenome | isolation source: Tolypothrix brevis GSE-NOS-MK-07-07A and co-occurring heterotrophs from wet... | place: USA: Grand Staircase Escalante National Monument, Utah | collected 2006-04-16
CTCTTGGGAAAGAACGGTCGCAGCCGCTCCATCTGCTCATCCGTCAGCCAAAACAGGTCGCTCATTCCGGTCTCCTTGCGGAGCCTGAATCAGATCGCGATGCTCACATCAATAGGTCCTGACCCTAGTTTATTAAACACGTGATCCGCGGTCAAACCTAACCATCGGCGTATTGGTGACTGATTGAATGGTCTTGACTGAATGTCGTTAACTGCCCCAGCCTGAGAATATGCCTAAAAGCCGCCGGTCGCCCACTCGAGTTTCTCAGCCAATCTCCTTGGATGGCTTTTATCGACACAAAGGCGTGACCGAGTGCGTCGCCTTTATAGAGCGAGCACTTGAGCGAGCAGGTGTCAAAGACGAGCCACCGATCCCTTATCAGCGCGACGTTCTGCGCGATCTGTCAGATCCGCTTGATGAGGAAGCTCTCGCCGAAATGCTGGCCTACTGGACCTATGATTTGCCAAAGCTGCTGAAACGTGGCCGCGGCTATCATGCAGAAGTTCCAGCTAAGCCGCAGATCGATATTGTCCTCGAGATTACAAGCAAAGGCAATTTTAAGGCGGAGTGGTTCCCACGCGACGTGGATCATTGGGGACAGTCTGGTGATGTCGAGGGTTGCGATTTCGTTGTTTGGCGGCGAGCGGAATCACGGGGTATGGGCTATCATACGCGCCCTTCAAACGAGCTTTTCTTCATCCATGGGGTTGAGCATTGCGTCTACAGTCTCAAGGATCGCGATCCCGGTCCCAGAGCAGCGCTCGACCATGTGCTTCTCACTGCCTGCGCCAAAGTGGTCGATATGCTGAAGGCACGATTATCCTACCATTTTGACGTTAAGATGATCACCGACTTATTCGTCGAATGGGCCGAAGACGAGGAAGGTCGCTTCTCAAATCCAGATGGCTTCATGTCGCCATCGATCGTCACCAGCTGGCAAATCGAAGATCCGGAGGTGCGCCGGAAGCGCATCGAAATTAGCGAACTCGACGAGATGGCGGAACGGCTTGGCTTCTCCGAGGCCGAGTTTATAGAGGCTCGCGATTATGAAACACACCGCGTCCGACCGACCGGTCCTGCTCCAGCTCCCCATACATTTGTTGATCGGCTTGTCAGGGAGATGAAGAAGCGCGGGCTGAAAGCCACTCGGTCCAGCGTCGAACGTGCGATCTATCTTGTAGAGCGGTATCGGAATGTGGTGCCGATCCGATAATCTCTTGCCGAAGCATTGCTTTGCTGATCAACGAACCGTCGGTTTTAGGATCGTTGGAGTGGACCCTTAATGGCAATAATTAGGGCGCGTTGCAGTTATCTAAAAACCCATTTGAACGAAATTTCCCAATGATCTGAGTGCCCATCGCTTTCACCTCGGGCGCGCCATCTATTCTCATCCACTATATTGATAATTTAGCCGTTTAAGGCTGATGAGATGGCTGCGTGCCACCTTTCGGTCCCTCACCGTCTGCTTGTCGTAGGCGTTCGAGCGCGAACTGCGGCGGTCATTGGTTCTTTGCTCATGCCCGCCAAATATGGGGGATGGGCGAAGATGCGATTCAGCAGGGCCATGGCCATAAAGCATCGGCGATCTCAACCGATGTTCGCGATCATGCCCACGATGGCCAGAAATCCCATCATCCAAGCCAAATTGACCGGCGACCTGAAAGCGAGTGCGTCCGTCAATATCTCGCACGCGGTAGTCACGATCGGGACAAAGCATATCTGTAGCCAGTGACGCTGTCGTACCAGCGTTTGCGGATGCGTTATTGAGCGAACTTATGCCGGAACGCGAATATGCGCTAGTCGGACACCGGCACCAGCGGTGTCATCAGGCTGCGCGGCTCGGCTGTGAGTGGCGGAAATCGTCCGGGCTGTATCGCGCCTGCGATCGCGTTGTGGACGCCGTATCGACGTTGAACCGCATCACCGATGCCATCAGCGTCCCGCATTCCTGCGCCAACAGGCTGGCCGCCGCCGTCGACTCCTCGACCATCGCGGCGTTTTGCTGGGTCACGGAGTCGATCTCGCCGATCGCGATATTCACCTGGCCCAGGCTATGCGCCTGCTGTTCGGAGGAGCGGGCGATCACGTCCACGACGGTGCTGACGTCCGAAACCTTGCTGATGATCCGTTGCAGCGCGTTGCCGGTTTCGTCGACCAGCACCACGCCCGAGCGGACATGCTCGATGGCTGAAAGGATGCGTGCCTTGACGTCCGAGGCCGCGTCGGCCGAGCGTTGCGCCAGCGCACGGACTTCGGAGGCGACAACGGCGAAGCCCTTGCCGGCATCGCCCGCCCGCGCCGCTTCGACGCCCGCATTGAGTGCAAGGAGATTGGTCTGGAAGGCGATACCGTCGATGACGGTGATGATGTCCACGATCTCGCGGCTGGCCTGGTCGATACCGTTCATGGCGGTGATCGACTTGGCGACGATCTCGCCCCCCTTTTCGGCTTCGTTGCGCGCTTCCGTCACGGCGCGATTGGCCTCGCCCGCGCTGGCGGCCCCTTCGCGAACGCCTTGGGTGATTTCGCCGACCGCAGCCGCGGTCTCGCGCAAGCTGGCGGCCTGCTGCTCGCTGCGCGCCGACAGATGGTCGGTGGCCTGACGGATTTCCTCGATGTTCGAGCGGATGGTGCCCGCGCTGCCGCGCACATCGCTGGTCAGGCCGGACAGATTCTGAACGGCGCGATTAAAGTCGGCGGCCAGCTGATGGAAAGAGGGGGGCAGGTCGGTCAGCCGAGCCGTCAGGTCCGCCTCGGACAGGCTGTGCAGGCCCGAGCCGATCGCTTGCAAGGCCAGTTCGCGCTCGCGGTCGTCGCTGACCTTGGCCTTGGCGGCATCGCGGAAGACGACGACGGCGCGGGCCATGTCGCCCAGTTCATCGCCGCGCTCGCTGCCCGGTACCTCGATGTCGTTGCGACCGCGCGCAAGCTCGGCCATCAATCGGGTGAGGGCGGTGATCGGTCGCGCGATGCTGCGGCTGAGGACCATCTGAAGCGTGATGACGACGCCGATCAGCATCACGCCGCCCAGGATCAGGGCGATGATGGCGGTGCCGATCGCATTGTCCTGCGAGGCGGCATTGCTGGCGATCGCTGCCGTTTCCTGCTCGCGAATCGCGCGGAGCGGCAGCACGATGTCGCTGGTCAGCACGGCTTTCCCCGCGTCGCGGACCGCCTGCTGCGCTTCGTCGCGTCGCCCTTCCTTGACCCAATCGGTCAGCCGGTCGCTCCACGTCCGCCGCCACTTTGTCTTCTCGGCATTGGACTTGGCGAGCAGCTCCTGCTCGGTCCGGTCGGTCAGCATCGCGGCCAGCTCTTGGCTGGTCGTGTCATATTCCTTGCGCGCTTCTTCGTAGGATTTGAGATAGCTCTTGTCCGCCGTGACCAGGAAACCGCGCAACTGGCTGTTTTCGCGCAGGATCGATGTCTCCAAGGTCAGCGCTTTGGCATAGACCTCCTGGGCGTGGTTGTTGCGCGTGGTCGCGCTTCGGATTTCCCAGATATTGACGAAGAACACGATTGTCATGATCGCGGCCGACAGGCTGACGATCAGGAACGATACACCCAGCTTCTTGGGGATGTTCATGCTCGCAAGCATTATGCGTCTCTCTCAACAGGTCGGGCCGGGGACGATCCGCGCGGATCGATCGGGTTGTCGTTACCAAACCCGCTGTTCAACGGGGCGCTCAGGGTGTCAGGCATAGGCATAAAATCCGCCATGGCGGATGCCGTAAGACACAGTGGTGCTGTCACCACCTGATACTTGATCGCCATATCCTGAGTTAATCCTGATTCCGTCCGACAATTGTTAGGATTGTGAAGTTAATTATGGGTGAAGTGACGGAGCGTTACCAACAGATACGCTGACCTATCCGTCGATCCACTCGATCCATGCGCCATAGGGATGGCAATGGGCCACGACCCGGTCCTGATGGCCCGGCCAGGAGCGCAGGCGCAGCTCGACCCGTTCGCGCGCCTTGTCCCATTCGAAGCCGATGGCGGCGAAGGGGCGGGCCGGGGTCGCGGTCGCTCCGGCCTTCTGCAAGGTCGCCTCGATGGTCATGCGGTCCTCCGCGTTCAGATATTGCAGCACCATGGAATGCAGGACGACGCGGTGGCGATGATCCGTCCCCGGACCGGCCAGCTGTTCCGCGAGCCAGGATGCGGCATCCCCGGTGTCGAGCCGGGGCGGATGCTGGCGCGCGATCTCCAGGGCACGATCCAGCCGCTGCGCGCGTTCGGGCTGATCGGCGAAGATGAAGGAGGCCAGCCGCTCGCACGCGGCCGGATCGTTCACGTCGAGCGGATGGAGGTCGACGCCGCGAGCGGCATGGACGGTCACGGCGGCGTCGGGGGGCGGGGGACCACGCCATTCGGGAGCGATCCGCACCCTCGAATTCGGTTCGCCAGTCCGGACGCCGCCTAGGTCATAGGCATAGCGCGCCAGATTGAGATTCAGCCCCGCGCTCGCGCCGATCTCGAACAACTCGAAATCATGGCCGTGAGACTGGGCCAGGACCATCAGGGCGGCGTGAAGGGCCGCGGCACGGCCGATTTCGTTGGTCTGCGGCACGCGCAGCAACCAGTCGACCAGAAATTCGTCATGGCTGGCCAAGGCCAGTGCGACCGCTTCGTCGAAACGGTCATGCTTCCCGGCATATAGCGCGGTCAGCTGGGGTTCCACTCCACGCCGGGCCAGGGCGTGCAGGGCGGCGTTGATCCGCATCGCGATCGCCGAGGATGCGGCGGTATTGCCCCATGACCGGATCAGCGCCGCGCTGAGGGGTGCCTTGTCGAGCTGTCGGTCCACCGCCGCCAGCAGATCGGCGACGAAGGGCGTGCCGATCGCCCGCATGACGAGCGACTGTCGGTACAGTTCGCTCGGCTGCGCGGTCGGATCATCCGAACCCGGATACATGGTGTTGGAACGTTCCGGGTGCATCGGTCGCCTATGACGTCGCAAGGGTAGGATGGGCAAGACGCACCGGGACGATGGGATATCGACCCGATGCGGTTTGCCCCGTCAGACGAGATCAGAAGTTGAAGTTCGCGCCGGCGCTGAAGTTACGGCCGACCAGACCTGCGTAATGCCAACTGCTCAGATAGTTGGGATTGCTGGCATAGGCACCCGATGCCAGCGGAGCGCGGGCATTGGTCACGTTCTGGATGCTGAAGAAGAAGCGGAAATCGTCATTGACCCTCACACCCATGTTCAGGTCCGTGTAGATGAACGGCCGCACATAGCACTGGTTGTTGACGTCACCACCCGTCGGGATGGGCGCCAGCGTGTGCGAGCAGGACAGGTCGATCACGCCATTGACCGGCTGGATTTCGTCGGCGGCCACCTGCTTGATCCGACCGACATAATAGGTCGTGCTGGTCAGCGAGAAATTGCCGACTTCGATCGTGTTCTGCCAATTGCCGCGGATGCGGGGCGTACCGCCGCCCGAGGACAGCTCGTATGGCCCCAGCGTACCCGCATATTTCTGCACCACGCCCGCCGGGGTGACGAGGTCGAGGCGGAGAACGCGGGTCACGTCGACGCGGCTGATGAACTTCACGCCGTTTGCAAGCTGGACATTCGCATTGGCCTGCATGTCGATGCCGGAGCTGACCATATAGTTGGCGTTGACATATGGCACGTCGAACACCAGCAGACGGGGCAGGGCGTTCGGATTGACGGGATCGACCCCGTCAATGACGTTGCACTTATAGCCTGTGCCCACTTTGGCCAGCGCCGCACACCCATCGGTCGCATTCGTCTGGCCATAATAGGCCGCAATTGCTTGGGCGCGCAGCGGTCCGCTGACGATCAGGTTCGATTTGCGGATGTTGTAATAGTCGACGGTGAAGTTCAGCCAGGGGGTCGGATTGACGATCGTACCGGCAGTGAAGCTGCGCGACACTTCGGGCAGGATGTCCGGGTTGCCCTGCGCGCCGCTGCCGATGTTGTACGAGGTCGTATAGGCCGGACTGCCCGGATGCGCCGCGATGAAGCTGGCGGGCGGGGTGAAGGACGAGAAGCCGGCATAGCTGCTCGCCGGGTTGTACTCGGCAAAGGTCGGCGCGCGGAAGCCCTGCGAATAGGTTGCACGGAGTGAGAATTCGCGGACCGGCGTGAACTTGGCGCCAATCTTTGGCGAGAAGTGGCTATAGCCCTGCGAATAGTGATCGTAACGGCCCGAGACGTTCAGGTCGAACGAGCGCAGAAACGGCGCGTCGATTTCGAAGAACCCGGCGGTCACGGTCTGGCGACCCTGAGCTGACGAGGTGTTCAGGCCATAATAGGCCAGATCGAAATTCTGGTTGCGGTTCATCAGCGTCTCGCGACGGACCTGGAAGCCCCCGCCGACATTCAGGTCGCCGCCCGGCAATTCCATCAGCGACTTCAGCAGCGAACCGCCGATCGTCGCGACCGTCGAATAGGATGGGGTGGTCCGCTCCGGCGAAATCTGGTTGCGCACCGCCGCCGTGTTCAGCTCCGGATTGACGAAGTTATAGGCGCCGGTGTTGATCGCATTCAGCAGACCCTGGATGTTGATGAAGCCGCGCTGCGTGACAGCGAAATTGTCACGGGCATAGACGCCGTTCAGGCGGAACTTGAAGCCATCGCCCAGATCGCCCGAAATGCCATAGGTCGCGCGGAACACGTCGACATAGCGGTGGCTGCCTGCGGGAATGTCGCCGAACAGGTAATAGATACGCGCGGCATTCTGGGTCGGGTCGGCACCCGCAACGGCATAGGGGTTGTTCGGGTTCAGGCGGCGGTCGGCCGCATTCGCGCAGTTCACGCCCGCCGAGCAAATATACATGGGCAGCACGATACCCGGGCTGGTCGACGCCAAAGCCGCCGAACCGCCGAACGGCTGGGATTGGCGGATGCCCGCCGGGGTGCCGCGAATATCGACTTCGGAATGCGAGTAACTGCCGCTGGCAAAGGCTTCCCAGCCCTCGGCAATGCGGACGTTCAGGCGTGCCGTTGCCGAATAACGCTGCTGGCGCGGTTGGATGATCGAATATTCGGCCGGCAGGTTGTGCTTGCAGCCGGTGCCCTGCGCCGCGCCCGAGGTCACGGTGAAGGTGCCGAAGGGGCAGGCATTGGGGTTGAGCAGCTGATACTGGTTGGTCGGCGGCGAGCCGACCTGACCCGCCAGCGGGTTGTTGAGATCGGTCTGTGAAACGCGCGTGACCACCGCCTGCGGGTTGGCGGTCAGCAGCGAGTCGTCATTGCGGTTGCGGTCGAGCAGGCCGCTCGGACGCAGGTCCAGCGTGTTGAACGGATAGCCGCGCGAGTTGTTGGTGATGAACCCGTCATAGGTGTATTCGCCATTGACGTAGAAGTTGAAGCCCTGCTCGCGATAATCGCCGATACCGGCGGTCAGCGTGGCGCGGTAATGGGCGCCATCGGCCTTTTCGGTGGTGCCGCCCTGGACCGAACCCGAAATGCCCTGGACATTCTTCTTGCTGATCAGGTTGACCACACCGCCGATCGCGTCCGCGCCATAGGTCGAGGACGCGCCGTCCTTCAGCACTTCGATACGCTCGATGGTGCTGAACGGGATCGAATTCAGGTCGACATAGGCGTTATGGCCGTCATCGTTCAGCGGGAAGTTGGCGTTGCGCAGACCGTCGATCAGCACCACGGTCGACGACACGCCCAGGCCGCGCAGCGACACCGCCGCGCCGCCGGCGGAAAAGCCGTTGCGGAAACCGGTCGAGATCGAACCGGCACTGTCTGCCGAAACCGAACGGATGGCGTCCTGCGCGGTCGTGATGTTCGCGCGTTGCATCACGTTGGAACTCACCACGGTCACGGGCGAGATCGAACTGGCGTTCGAATCGCGGAACAGCGTGCCGGTCACGATGACCGTGGCGCCTTGCGCCGTGGCGGGAGCGGGGGCAGCCCGCTTGATCTGAACGTCCTGCTCGGCCGGTGCGGGTGCCGCGGCGTTCTGGTCGGCGGTGTCCGCCGTCTGTGCGGGTGCCGCCTGCTGCCCATAGGCCGGAGCGGCGATCGCGGTCAGCAATGCCGCGGTCGAAATCCCCAGGCGCAGTTTACCGAACGCAGAATTCATCGAAGTCACTTGATTTCCCCCTCTGACGCAGCAGCGACTTGCGTCGCCTTCATTCCCCTCGCCACGAACCGGCGCTGCGATAGATGGGCGCCTATCACCCATGGAGTTACTGGGGTGTTAAAAGGCCGAGTTTTGGCATTGAGATGGTATGATATTGAATTTGTTATGGAGAAGGCAAAAAGCAGCGTAATCGCTCACCTCACAGCGCAACAAATTTAACGCTGGACTTGCCCCGGTTTACCGGAAAGGCATTTGCTCAGCGTGACGCGGTTCGTTCGATTTACGCGGTACTGCGGCAATCGCGTGCGGAATGGCGTCGGACGGAATTGCAAAAACCGTTGATATAGCGAGCAATAGGCTGTTCGGACTCGGCAATGGTATAGAAAACGGTACGCCAGACGAGTTTGGATCTTATCGTCTTGCAGAACGACGCGACCATAGAGTTGGCGTTACAATCTCCTTTGCCTGGCAAAGAGATAAGGATGCCCTGACATGGCTCCGCGCGACATGCAGATATAGGAGGGGGCGCAGCTATTGAGCCGCGCCCCTATCTCTATCAGAAGCCGACCCGCACCGACAGCGAGGTCGTCCGCGCGTTGATCGCCCGCGCGCGCACGATGCCGTTGGTCGGGATCACGCCATCTTCCGCCTCGGTAAAGCCCAGTGCGTTGAACAGGTTGTTGCTGTTCAGCGAGACCAGGATACGGTCAGTGGCGCGGAACTGCATAAAGGCGTTGACCACCGTATAGCCGGGCAGCTTCAACTGATTGCTGTCCTGCGCATAGCTGCTGGTCGTGCCGATCACGTTCGCGCCGATCGTGATGCGGTCCAGATCGACCTGCGGCGTCGCCTGGAAGATCAGCCGGGCTTGGCGGCGCGGCGTATTACCGACCACGCCGGGGTTCAGCGCGTCGCTGACGATCTTGGCATCGGTCCAGGTCGCCCCGCCGGTCATGTTGAACGGGCCGACGCTATAGGCGCCGTCCAGCTCCAGGCCATAGGCGCGATATTCGCGGTCGATGAAGACCTGACGCGTCGCCTCGTAATTCTGCTCCTCGGTGCGCGCCCAGAAGCCGGTCAGGTTCACATACATGCCGTTCTTGCGATATTTCAGGCCCAGCTCGGCCTGGCGCACATAGTCGACCGCCGCGTCCTTGTTGATCAGATGGCCGTCGGTGGTGCTGACCGCCGGACCGAACAACAGCCGGTCGGCATTCGCGCGCGCGCCCCGGCTATAGCGGACGAACATCGCGAACGGCTCCGACACGCGGAAGTTGATCCCCGACGAATAGGACAGATAGTGCCAGCTGTAATCGACCGGCGCCGGGCTGGTCAGCGGGATCACCGCCACGCGCCGCTCGGCCGCCGAGATCATGCCGTCGCCATTCATGTCACGCGCCGTGGTGCCGACGCGACCGCCGCCCAGATCCGACCCGAAGATCGCCCCTTGCGCATTGCCGAAGTCATAGCGGACGCTGGCGCCCAGCGCGAAGCGCCCGATCTTGTAGTTCAGCGATCCGAAGGGCGCATTGACGTTGTAATCGACGCGGTAGCTACGGCGACAGCAGCCGCCAAAATAGTCCGCCCCGAACGCATAATAGCCGTTCTGCGTCTGCGGTACGCCCGCGGCATTGACCACATCGACCAGCGCCGCGCGGCCGTCGCCCCGCACGTCCATCAGCGTCGAGGTCCACAGCCAGTCGGTGTCGATCGTCTGGCGCGACTTGTAGAAGCCGGCGGTGGTCGTCAGCTCGCCCTTGCCGATGGTATAGACGCGGCTGGCGCGCAGGTCGTTGGTGACATTGTCCAGGCTGTTCAGCTTGGTGTCGAACACCACTACGCGCGCGAGCAGGCCGTTGCCGTTCAGCCCGGACAGGTTGGTGATCGCCTGCCCGCTATTCGGCCCGCTGGCATAGCGCAGCGTCGCCCCCGCGCCGCCCAGCGCCGTCGCGGTCGCCGCCGCGCTGTCGACCGCCGAGGGGAAGTTCGAGATGAACCGGCCCGAGACATCGGCATAGCGGAACCGGTCGGTCACGGTCCAACCCGACACGTCGAAGCGCGTCTCGATCCCGAAGGCGTTGACCACCGGATGCTGGCCGTCGCGCAGGTCGTTGACCACCGGATTATTCTGGCCGTCCAGCGTCACGTTGCTGGTGTCGTAGCGCGACAGCAGCGCGTCGCGGGCGATGTCGAAACCCGGCAGGCTCTCGTACCGCGGATTGGCGTTGGTGCCGGTCACGCGCACGGGATTGGGCAGATAGGCCGCCGACCGGTCGTTCAGGAACTTGCCGTAGAAGCGGATATAGCCGCCGCTGAATTCCTTGGTGACGTTCAGCTTGATCTGGCCGCCCTTGGTGCCGTCATAGCCGACCCGGCGCGGCCCCTCGCCCTGGTGATAGAAACCGCCGACATGGAAGCGCAGCGTGTCGGAGAGCTTGGCCCCGTAATCGAAGTCGAGCCGGTATTCGCCATAGTCGAGACCCGCCGTCGCCATGATCGCGCCGCCCGGCACGTCGCCGGTCTTGGAAATCATGTTGATGACCCCGCCGGGCGAGTTGGACGAGAAGGTCGAGGCCGAACCGCCGCGAATGGCGTCGACCGACGACACGTTCATATCGGCACGCAGGAAGATGTCGGCATTGCCGAAGGTGATGTCGCCGAACTCCAGAACCGGTAGGCCGTCTTCCTGCAACTGAAGGAACTTGGCGCCGCCCGACGCGATCGGCAGGCCGCGGATCGAGATATTGGCATTGCCGTCGCCGCCCGAGCTTTCCGATCGGATGCCGGGGATGTTGCGGAAGATCTCGGCGGTCGAACGCGGCGCCGCCTTTAGAATCTCGGCCGCGCCGAGCGAGCTGGTCGAGATGGCGCTGTCCAGACGATCGCGCCCCCGCGCCACGGCCGTGACGACCACATCCTTATTGGGTGCGCTCTTCTCGGCCGGTTTGTCAGCCTGTGCAGTCTGCGCTTGAGCATGCCCCGGAACCAATAGCGCGAACGGAATGGCCGAAATGAATAGCTTGTGACGAAGCACCTAATCCCCTCCTCTTTGTCAGGGACGCTCACTACCACCGGAGGCTTTGCAAACGATTAAAATGCCTTGATGCGCTGGTGAGATATTTTTGGACTGATTGCCCACCTTCCGGCGCAATGTTCTGGCGGGGGAGGGCATAGCCCAATGATGCACGGCATCGTCCTGATCCAGCGGCCGGTCACTATCCCGCTGAAATGTAGCTGGGCCGCGGCGGCGCCCTGGCCGAAGCAGGCACGGCGCCTTCTCTGTGTTCGATGTCTGCGGATTCCCTCGTCCGGCACCTGCCAGACCTGACCGGGATTTTCTCACAGCGAATGAATCGATCCAAAGGGCTCAGGTCGATCATGTCGAGCCGGCCGGAAGTCGATCCCCCTTTCCATGGGGCGCGTTTGGGTTCTATCCTGCTGAAAAGCGTGGCGAACTATCGTGCCAATGTCGGCGCTTCGAAAAAGCGCATCATGAGGGGGAGGATGTGATGACGATGTTCCTGAAGGCCGCCATGGCGGCGACGATCGTCCTGGCCGCGCCATTGGCCGCGCAGGTATCGGCTTCCGCCCCCGTCATTTCCACCGATCGCGGTGCCGTGCGGGGTGGCGTGGCGGACGGGGTGGCGAGTTGGAAGGGGATTCCCTTCGCCGCCGCGCCGGTCGGGCCGCTTCGCTGGCGTGCGCCGCAGCCCGCCGCCGCATGGCAGGGCATTCGGGATGCCACCGCCTATGCGCCGGACTGTATGCAGGTGCCGTTCCCCAGCGATGCCGCGCCGCTCGGTACGGCCCCGGCGGAAGACTGTCTTTACGCCAATGTCTGGAAGCCGGTGGCGGCGCGGGGGAAGCTGCCGATCCTGGTGTGGATCTATGGCGGCGGCTTCGTGAACGGCGGGGCGTCGCCACCGACCTATTCGGGGGCGGAACTGGCCAGGCAGGGCGTCATGGTCGTCAGCTTCAACTACCGGGTCGGCCGGTTCGGCACCTTCGCCCTGCCGCAACTGACCAAGGCGAACGCCGATGAGGGCCGGCTGGGCAATTACGGCATCATGGATCAGATCGCAGCGCTGCAATGGGTGCAGCGCAATGCGGCGGCATTCGGCGGCGACCCGTCGAACGTCACCATCGTCGGAGAGAGCGCGGGCGGCATGTCGGTGCACATGCTCAACACCTCGCCGCTGGCGCGGGGGCTGTTCAGCAAGGTCTTCGTGATGTCGGGCGGCAATGGCCGGTCGGACGGCAAGACACTGGCCGATGCCGAACGGATCGGAGAGAATTTCGCCCGGTCCAAGAATATCGATCCCGACAGCCCCGATGCGTTGGACAGGCTACGCGCACTGAGCGCCGAGGCGGTGACCGATGGCCTGAACATGATGGCGCTGTTCCGGCCCCAACCCGGCCCGCCGACCAATATGGGGCCCTTTGCCGATGGCAGGGTGGTGGTCGATCTGGGCAAGGCCTATGCCGAGGACCGCTTCGCCCGCGTGCCGATGATCGTCGGCGCGACGGGGGCGGATATAGGGGGCAAGACCGGATTCATGATCGCCGGAGCCCGTGAGGTGGCGGGCGTCGTCGCCGACAAGGGCGTGCCCGTATGGGAATATCGTTTTTCCTATGTCGCGAATTCGGTCAGCCAGCCGGGCGCGCAGCATGCGACCGATATTCCGTTCTTCTTCGATACCACCGCGATCAAATATGGCGCGGCGACGACAATGCGGGACCGCGACATGGGGCGGGTGATGAGCCGCTATCTCACCCAGTTCGCCAAGACCGGCAATCCCAATGCGGCGGGCCTGCCGCAATGGCCACGCTATGCCCGCGCCAGCGACCGGATCATGGACTTCGGAGCCGATGGCAAGGCGGTCGCCCGCGCCGATCCCTGGGGGGCGGAGATCAACGCGGCGGGCAGGGCTGCACCCTCGTCGCGATAGGGCGGATGCGGCCCGCTTTACGCAATGGTTAAAACGGTAACCGATTTTACACTTGCCTTAATCTAATTAAGTCCTGCTTAGAGCGGGTTGTGGGCGGGTGAGTAAATGGGGGCCGCGAAAGTGGCATGGGACATCAGAGCGGTAGCGCTTGCGCTGCTGATGCTCCTGACGGGGTTGATGCCGGGAACGGCGTCGGCCACGACCGTCGACCTGCGTCGATCGGCCTGCAGTGCCGCGCTGCCCGATGGCACCCGAACCGCCAGCATCACCGAGGCGCGCTATGTCTGCGGTGCCGACGCCCCGACGCGGGGGACGCCGTGGCTGTGGCTGCGTCTCGATCCGTCGGGATTGGCCACGCTGCCACCACGCTGGGATATGTTGATCGATCAGACCCGGTTCGATCGTATCGCCCTGCTGGTCGTGGGGCGCGACGGCGCGGTCCGGATCGAGCGCGGGCCCTCCGGCCTGGACGGCCATGGCGCGCCAGGCGGGTTGTTGCGTTTCGTGGTCCCGACGCCGGGACGCGATGTCCGCGGTCTGTATCTGGGCTTTCGCAACATCGACGAGCTGTCGTTGATGCGCAAGCTGGAGGCGCGGCCGGGCGTCAGGATGACCGGGGGCGATATTCACTGGCTGCTGCTGATGGGGCTGTTCACCGGCACGCTCTTGTCCGCGCTGCTCTACAATCTGGTGATCCATACGGGGCAGCGCCCCGCGTTCCAGCGCTGGTATCTGCTGTGGGTCAGTGTCGCCCTGGCCTATGGTTTGATCTGGACGAACACGGCGGCGTTCATCGTTCCGTGGCTGATCGGCCCGCTCGCGGTGCGGCTGAATCTGGTCCTGGTCGGCCTGATGGTCGCGGCGGGGAACATGTTCTTCTTCGCCGTGATCGAAGAGGGGGTGCTGAGCCGCCGCTTCGCCACGGCGGGGCGGACCCTGGCCGTGACGGGGGCGGTGTTGGGCTTCGTGGCGGCGGCGGACTGGTGGGTGCCGCCAGGGCTGACCGACCGACTGCTCAATTATGCCATCGCGGCCACTGCAGCGCTGCTGGCCCTGTCGTGCTGGATCGCGGCGCGGCGCGGCAGCCGGGTCGTCTGGTTCTACCTGATCGGCTGGGGCCCGGTGATCGGCGTCTTTCTGGCCCGTCTGGCTCGCAATCTGGGCTTTGCGCCACAGAATGACCTGGTCGACATGGGGACCTTCGCCGCCCTCGCTTTCGAGGCTCTGGTCCTGTCGCTGGCGATCGCCGACCGGTTTCGCCTGATCCGCCAGGAACTGGAATTGAGCCGCCAGCGTCGCGAGGTCGATATGGCGGAAACCAAGACATTGCGGCTGGCGGCGCAGACCGATTTCCTGACCGGGCTGGGAAACCGCTCGGCCTTTCAGCATCAGTCCTATGAATGGATGTCCAGCGGCACCGCGTTCAGCCTGTTCCTGGTCGATGTCGATTACATGAAGGACGTCAACGACCGGCTGGGCCATGCGGTGGGGGACCGCTTGTTGCAGCATGTCGGGGCGGCGTTGGTCGAGACGACGCGGGCGTGGCCGGGAACCCGGATCGCACGGATCGGTGGCGACGAATTCGCCATATTATGCCCCGGCAGCCATGGCGACGAGGCCGCTCTGGCCGACGCGGCGATGGCGCTTCAGGGCGATGTCTGGCATGCCGAGGATCGCGACCGCACACTGTCGCTCAGCATCGGCGCGGCGCGTTTCCCGGAAGATGCGCGAGCGCTCGACCTGCTCTATCAAAATGCCGACCTGGCGCTCTACACCGCCAAGCGGCTCGGTCGCGGGCGCTATACCCGGTACGATCCGTTGCAGCGTTCGCTGCGGGACCTGCAGACCGCCTTTATCGAGGATTCCGAGGCGGCGATCGAACGCGGCGAGTTCGCGCTTTACATGCAGCCGATCGTCTCGCTGGAAACGGAGGCGGTGTGCGGGCACGAGGCGTTGTTGCGGTGGCGCCATCCTCGGCACGGGCTGTTGGCCCCGGATCGCTTCGCCGATGTGCTGGTCGCCGAGCGGATCGGCCTGATGATCCAGGAGCATGTGCTGGAACTCGCGCTGACCGCGCTTCGCGAACAGGGCGAGCGGTTGGGCGTGCTCAGCGTCAATTTCACCTCGGCCCAGTTGGCGGGGCCACGCGGCGCGCGCGCGGTGCTCGACCGGCTGGCGCATTACGGCATCGCGCCGGATCGGCTGTGCGTCGAAGTGACCGAAGGCGTGATGCTCGACCGGGCGGCGGACAGCATCCTGGCGAATCTGCGTACCTTGCATGACGCGGGCGTCTGTATCGCGCTCGACGATTTCGGCACCGGCTATGCCTCGCTGGTCCATCTTCGGCAATTGCCGGTCGATCGCATCAAGATCGACAGGTCCTTCGTCGCGGGGATCGACGAGACGGATGGCGGGACGCTGGCCATCGTGCATGCGATCGTCGGTCTGGGCGGTGGCCTGGGCAAGGTCGTCGTCGCGGAAGGGATCGAGAACGAGGTCCAGGCGCTGCGCCTGAAGCAACTGGGCTGTCAGTTGGGGCAGGGCTATCTCTATGGTCACCCGTCAGCCGAACCGATGGCGGGGGAGTCCATGGCCGCCGATCCATGGGGGCTGCCGCGCGTGGTGACGACTTAACCCTATTCGCAACCGGCAGCCCGGCCAATGGCGGGTGCCGACCCTCTTGAGAAAGCCCTGCCCCCCGGCCGGAAGAGGGTGACGTAAGGCGCCCCTAAGTCCTTTCGGATACGTCGCTTTCCAGACGGCGTCCCAGGCCGCCCGGCCTATCTTCGACGTGCAGCATGGTGCTGCATGTCGAAAGTAAAATTCATGACCGCTTATGACTTCAAGATGGCGACGGAGCATCGAGATCTGCGTGTCGCCCAACGCCATGGCCCGAACGGTGATGACGATGGGATCGCGGCATCGTTTCGCCTCGAACAGCTCGACACCCGCTACGACCCCGATACCCAGACCTTGTGGACCGACATGCGGGCGCGAACCCGGCCCAGCTTCAATGCGGACCTGTTGCGCGACTTCGTCCGCTGGCAGGAGGCGATCGCCATGGCCGCCGATGGCGGTACGACGCCGATCCGCTATCTGGTGCTGGGATCGAGCTTTCCGGGCATATTCTCGCTGGGCGGCGACCTGAACCTGTTCGCCCAGGCGATCCGGGATCGCAACCACGACGCGCTGGTCGGATATGGCCGCACCTGCGTCCGTATCCTCCATCGCAACATGCGCGGGCTGGAGCGACCGATCATCACCATCGGCCTGGTCGAGGGCGATGCGCTGGGCGGCGGGTTCGAGGCGCTGTTGTCCTTCCATGTCGTCATCGCCGAACGGGGGACCAGCTTCGGCCTGCCCGAGACGCTGTTCGGCCTGTTCCCCGGCATGGGCGCGCACTGCTTCCTGTCGCGGCGGCTCGGCGCGGCGCGGGCCGAGCGGATGATCATGAGCGGCCGGACCTATAGCGCGGAGGAGCTGTACGATATGGGGCTCGTCCACAACCTGGCCGAACCGGGCGAGGGGCGGCGGATGGTCGCCGACTATATCCGCCAGAACCATCGGCGGCACAGCGCGCATTGCGCCATCTATGAGGCGTCGCGTGCGGTCAATCCGCTGCCGTTGGAGGAACTGGAGGCCGTGGTCGAGCTATGGGCCGATGCGGCCCTGCGGCTGACCGAGGGTGACCTGAAGCGGATGGAGCGGCTGGTCGCCGCGCAGACCCGCCTGCGCGAAAAGGCCGAGGCCTGATCAACCGGCCCCGGGAATCGCGGATGCTTTCCCGGGGCCACCATCCTCCAGCCCCATGCTGGCGAACAGCGCCGACAGCCTGTCCGCCGGCATCGGTCTGGCCAGCAGGAAGCCTTGGACCGAATCGCACCGCGTCCGGCGCAGTTGCTCCAGCTGTGCGGGCGTCTCCACCCCCTCCGCCACCGTCCGCATGCCCAGCTTGGCGGCGAGTTCGACGATCGTCTGGACGATCGCGACCGAGGCGGGATTATGCTCCAGATCGATGACGAAGGACCGGTCGATCTTGAGCGTCTGGAACGGAAACTGGGTAAGATAGCTGAGCGAGGAATAGCCGGTTCCGAAATCGTCCAGCGTGGTGCAGACATGTATCCGGTTGAGCGCGGTCAGGGCCTCGATCGACCGTTCGACATCGTCGAGCAGCACCGTCTCCGTAACTTCCAGGGTCAGGCGCTGCGGGGGAAGGCCGCTTGCGTCCAGGGCGCTCTTCACGGCTTTGTGCAGATCGGGGGTACGCAGTTGGACGGGTGACAGATTGACCGCGACAGTGACCTCGGGCGGCCAGCCATTGGCCGCCAGACAGGCCCGACGCAGCACCCAGTCGCCGATCGGGACGATCAGGCCATTCTCCTCGGCAATAGGAATGAACTCGGCGGGCGAGACCGGGCCGAACTGCGGACTGTTCCAGCGCAACAGCGTTTCGCAGGAGGTGATGTCACCCCCCTCCAGACGAAAGATCGGCTGGAACAGCAGGCGGAATTCCCCCCCGCTCCAGCGCGCCGTCCATGGCGGCGGCCAATTGCCGGCGGCGTTCGATCTTCTCGTCCATCAGGGGTTCGTAGAGGAAGAATCGCCCGCGCCCATTCTCCTTGGCGCGATACAGCGCCAGATCGGCATTCTTCAGCAGCGTGTCGGCATCGTCGCCGTCATCGGGCGCGATCGCCATGCCGATCGAGGCGGAGGTGCGCAGCATATTGCCGCTGAACGCCACGGGGTGGCGCACCAGATCGAGCACGGTCTTGCCGATCCCTTCCGCCGCATCGGCATGGCTGATGTGGCACAAGACGGCGAATTCGTCCCCGCCCAGCCGCGCGACGAGCCCCGCCTGCCCGAATTGCGCAGTCAACCGCCGCGCGACCGCGACGAGCAGGGCATTGCCCGCCAGATGGCCGAAGGAATCATTCACCTCCTTGAAGCGGTCGAGATCGAGCCAGAGCAGCGCCAGCTTGTCGCCCGAGCCGGACAGGCTGCGCAGCCTCTCCTCGAAATGCTCGCGAAAGGCGGTGCGGTTGGACACCCCGGTCAGGTCGTCCCGCCGCGCCATTTGCGCGTGATGTTCGGCGAGTGCGGCCTTTTCCTCGGACGCGACGGTGGCGCGCAGGATTTCGGCATAGGTCTGTTGCGTAATGTCCATCATCGCGACGACGAACAACAGGATCACCAATGCCAGCAACGCCTTGAGCGGCTCCAGCGGTATGAGCAGCCCGATGGAAAGCGGCAGCGAGGCACAGCAGAGCTGCGACAGCGCGATCAACGGCCGTCCGGCATTCCGCCCGGCAATCCCCGCCGCATAGCCGATGGCGGTGGTGACCGACAGCAGGTGCAGCACCCCGTCATCGGTCCGGGTCAGGGTCAGAAGCCCGAATACCCCCAGCAAGGCGGCATAGCTCAGCGCGCCCAGGCGATAGCCCCGCTCCTGCTGGCGTGTCGTGGCGGTGCGGCGGGTCCAAAAGGTGTCGACGATCCGGACCAGCGCGACTAGTGCGATGCCCCAGGCACAGGCGATCAGCCAGTCATCCTGGCTGGCGATGGCGACGACCACGGCGATCGCGCTGCTGGTCAGAGCCCCGATGACCAGAGAGCGCGGGGACGCATAGAGTGATTCGACCAGCACCGCGCGAACCCGGGAGGAAATCTGATCGTCGGCCTGACGGATTCGTCGCACCCGGTTGATCAATCGTCGCATATCAATCTCCTGGGCGATGCCTATCGCATCCGGGCCAGGGCCCAAATCGCTTTCCGTCAGTCATTCGCAAGCGCGATTGGGTACGGAAAGGGAGGCAAGAGTGCCAGAGGATTGTAACGGCACCGGATCGGCGCGGTGCTGATGGCGGCGGGAGCCATGGCTTGGCGATAGTCATCGCATGGAGAACGACCCAGCCCCCGGAACCGCCTCACCATGCCGCGACATGGGCGTAAAAACACCTGAAAAGGCGTCTGAATTTACCTTGGCAAGCCGATCAGCGGCCGGACAGGCCTCGACCTTCGGCGTGCCGGCGGAGTCGCGCGGCATGGACCAGATCGGCGGTATGCGCATGGCCGCGTCGCTCGGCACGGACCATCTGGCCGACCCGCTTGCCGTGAATCATCAGCGGCAGTCCCAGCAATGCCAGTGGAAAGAGCAGCATCTGCCATGGCGATGTGTCGAGCACCAGGCACAGGGTACAGGCCAGGCCGGTCAGTGCGAGGCCCCCGGCTTTCCAGCGGAGATCGCGACAGGTCATCGGAAATGCTTCCCGCCATTGGCATTTGCCTGGTCGCCGATCACCAGATCGCCCGCCGCCGCCAGCGCGGCCGGGAAGCTGGTGGCGTGGCATAACAGAATGTCGGCGGGAAAGTCGGCCTCCTTCGCCAGAGCCTGCACCCCCTCGGCACGTTGGAAGTCGAGCCCGATCGCCGGGTCGCCCAGCCGTCGCGCCGCCGCCCGCGCGCGACCGATCGCCTGGGGCGACGGGTCGATGCCAAGCCCCTCGATCGCGGTGAAGCCCAGCAATCGCGCCTGGCGGGTTGCCGCGATCAGCAAGGCACCGCCCGCACAATCCGCGTCGATAATTCGCACCGCATGACGACGATGCGCGCGCAGATGTGACAGCGCGTCGACGATGCGGGACCATCGCGGATCGCCGATCGGCGACACTTGGTCAGTCATGCCGTGTCTCCTCCACCGCGCGGGGCGAGGTCCCTGTCCGCCAGCGTGCACTGACCTCCACCTCATCGAACAGGTGGCGGCCCAGCATGACCAGTGCGGTTCCGGCGCTGGCCCCCAGAAAGCCGATCGTCGCCAGCGCCAGTGCCATTGCACCGGGTGACACCGGGGAGGGGTGCCCCGTGCGAAGATGGGTCATCGCCGCATAGGCGATCACCCATAAAATCAGTCCGCCGCCCCGCAACGCGCCATCCGCGCGTCGCGATCGATGCCATGCCGCCATGCCACAATCCTTGTCGTGGCGATCCAGCTATCGCCCGCGACATAGCATTTCGAGACGGATTTTCGCCTTTCGCATAGCATTGGCATAATCCCGCCGGGTTAAGGCGGTGGGCGAGACAGGGCGGGGCGCGTGCCGCGTGGCCACCGGTCCAGACCGAGACGTTTCCCGCTATGTGATTGATGTAGGCACAGGACGACCCGCGACGATATGGCTATCGTTACGGTTGCGGTCGTGGATTTGCCCCTTTTCGACCGCCTTTGGCACTCGAAAGGAAATAGGCATAGCGTACCCGATCCACCGCTACAGCGCTTTTGCCAATCTGACCCCCAGGGAGGAGCAGGCGCTGCTCGCCCTGGGTGACGACGAGGTCGTCCGGCGGCGTGGCGAGACATTCCAACGCGAGGGCGATGCCATCCGGGGCATCTACCTGCTTATCAAGGGATGGGTGAGTTCCTCCATCCTGCTGCGCAGCGGCAATCGACTGGTGCAGAAGGTACATCTGCCCGGCGATATGCTAGCCACGCCGAGTATGGTCCTGCCCCGCGCGGCGGACACGCTGACCGCGATTACCGAGGCGGTGACGGCGTTCGTCCCCTATGAACGGCTGGGGCGGCTTTATACCGAACTGCCCCGCCTGGCCGCGATGTTCACGGTCGCGACGCAAATGGAGCGTCTGGCGCTGATGGATGCGCTGGCCGTGACGGGCAAGGCGTCGGCGCGCGAACAGCTGTCCCGGTTTCTGGTCGATCTCCATGCGCGACTGACCCCGATCGGTCTGGTGGAGGATGACGGTTTCGTCCTGCCCCTGACGCAGGAGATCATCGGCGACCTGCTGGGGCTGACCGCCGTCCATGTGAACCGCACGATCCGCTCGCTGGAGATGGAAGGGCTGATCTCGCGGTCGGGGCAACGGGTCAGGCTGCTCAACGTGGGCGCCTTGCGCCGCATTGCACCGCTCTCTCCCCGGCAGCCGCAGTTCGAACCGGCATGGCTTCCCCCGGCGATATGAGGAAAATTGGGGTCTTCCCGGACAATTGATCGTTAGTGGCGCGCGCGGCAACGGGCTAGGCAAGGGCATCCCCATGACGGGGCCCACCCCCTTGCGACAGGTCTGCCAAGATGCCGTTCGTGTGTGCAACGGATCATCGTGCCCGGACGATTGCCCGACGACCGGGGCATCGGAAATGGCGATGGCGCTGCATCGTCCTGACGACCTCGCCCCTGTTGCTGCTCGTACCGCCGACCCTGGCGGCGCAGGACACGACCGACCCGAACGGCGACAAGCCCGATCGGAAGGACATCGTGGTCAGTGGACGCCGCCTGCCCGCGAAGCGCACGCTGGAGGGCGTCGTCTATTCGACCGGCGACCATGCGCAGGGCGTGGCGGGCACGGCGGCCGATCTTCTCAACACCGTGCCCTCGGTCCATGTCGCGCCGGATGGCCGGGTGACGATCCGCGGCGATGCGAATGTCCGAATCTTCGTCGATGGCCGCCCCTCCGCCGCGCTGAACGGACCCGATCGCGGCGCGGCGCTGGAGGCCCTGTCGGGGGGATCGATCGCATCGGTCGAACTGCTGACCAACCCTTCGGTCCGCTATGATGCGCAAGGCGGGATGATCCTGAACCTCGTGATGAAAAAGGCACGGGGGGAGGGGGTTCGAGGACGGGTGACCGGCAATGTCGGCGGTCGCGGCCGCCGCACCCTGTCAGGCAACGCCACCGTGCAAGCCGGACGGGTCAAGGCGTCGATCGATATGGCGCTGCGCGACGATGTGCGCTTGATGACGGTCGATGACGACCGCCTGCTGCTGGATCGCGACGGCGGGGTAGCGCGGCGTTTCGTGACCCGGTCCCGCTATAGCCCGACGCACAGCCGCTCGGCCTATCTGACGGCCAGCCTGTCCTACGCCCTGACCGATAAGGGCGAGATCGGGGTCGAGACGACCCTGTCGGAAGGAAGCCCGATCAACCGCATCTTCGAGGAGCATCGCGACTCCGTCGGGCAAGGCGAGCCGGACAGCCTCTATCGCCGGATGAGGGCGGGGACCTATCGCAACGACGATCGCGACCTGAGCTTCTATTACCGGGAAAAGCCGTCCAACGCTCATGGCTCGCTGTCGATCGAGGCACAGCATGAGGAGTCGGGACTGCGCGCGGACCGCCCCTTCACCACCGTTTACGACATGCCGGTTCGCCCCGCCATGGGGGAGCGGGTCGTGTTCCGGACGCTGTCGGTGATCGACCGGGTCGCCATGGACTATGATCTGCCGCTGTCCCGGTCCTGGAAGTTGCGGGCAGGTGCGGAGGGCAAGCGCGAGGCGGATTGGGTGGCGAACGGGCAGGTGGGCTTCGATCCCCTGCAAAGCGCGATCCTCCCCTATCCCACGCTGTCCCGGTTCGACGGAGTGCAGCATATCGCCGCCGTCCACGCCGCCATCACCTATCGCGAAGGCGATTGGGCCGTGGAGGCGGGCAGCCGACTGGAGGACGTCCGCGTCGCGGTTTCGACGGAGCCGCCATCGCAACCGGTGCGCCGCCGGGTCGCGGGATTCGCGCATCGCCTGTCCGTCACGCGCGACATGGGCCGCGATCACCTGGCCCTGCGCCTCTCGCGTTCGCGGGACAGGCTGGACCCCAGCGACCTGAACCCGGTCCTGTTCACCGTCGATCCCCAGAATCAGTCGCGCGGTAATCCGCTGCTCCGCCCACAGGACATCGACACGGCGGAGGCCGAATATGGCTTCGACCATTCGGGCTTTCAGGCGACGGCCACCCTCTATCTCCGCCGGACCGATCGGTTGATCGGCGACGATTACCGGTTCGGGGCGGACAATGTCCTGTTGCGCACCGTCCGCAACAACGGCGTCCGGCGCTCGATCGGGGGCGAGGTCGTGCTGTCGGGGCCGATCGGCAAGACCATCCGCTATAGCCTGACCGGCAATGTCCGATCCGACCGGATCGCCCGGAACGATGATTTCGGCCCCTATCGAGCGGCCCTGCTCGGCTGGTCGGTTCAGGCGTCGGTGGATTGGGACGCGACCAGGCGGGACAAGCTGCACCTCGATGCCAATCGACAGGGGCCGGAACTGCTTCCGCTGGGGGTGCGAAGCGGCGCGGGCGCGGTGAATCTGGTATGGCGTCACACCGTTTCGCCACGCTGGACTGCCTCGTTGACTGCGCGCGGGCTGGTGCAGGACAGCCATATCCGCACCACGATCCGCAGCCCGCTGGCGATCGGCGTCAATCAGCGGGTGACCGACACGCGCGCGCTATTGCTGGGTCTCGGTTACGATTTCGGGCGCAAGGCGGCGAATTGACCCGTTCACTACCCTGGATTTGCCCGACATTTTCCCCGCGTGGTTCAGCTTGGCGTAGGATTGCGTGCGGTAAGCGCCCGCTCCGGCGACGACATTCCGACGAATAGGGGCTATCATACCGACATGACCGCATCGCATTCCTTCGTTTTTGGCCCATCGCTCGCCCGGCTGCTCGGCTCGCTGGCGGCAGGGTCGCTGGTTGCCACGCCCCTGATGGCGCAAGTCGCGCCGCCCCCGGTGATGCTGCCCGGCACGCCCGCCCAGACTCAGACATCGCCCTCCGCCACCGTCCAGCCGGTGCCGCAAACCCTCGCTCCCCCTGTCGCCGTTCCGAAGCTGAGCGACTCGCAGGTCCGCCAGCTCGCCACGCTGGTCGCCAAGGCCGAAGTGGCCCAGGGGTTGCGCCAGGGGCCGCCGCGCGACCTGTCCAGCCTGTCGCCCGCCGCGCTGACCCGCGTCGCGCTTGACTATGCGCATGCCGTGCATGTCGGTCGGCTCGATACCGCCGACTTCACCAAGGATTGGGGCATCCGGCCGCAGGCGTTCGATCCGCTGCCGGGCTTTGCCGACGCGGTGCGCAGCGACCGGCTGGCGGCCTGGATCGCGTCCCTGCCGCCTCCCTATGCGGGCTATGACGCGCTGGTGAAGGGGCTGGCGCGTTATCGCGAGATGGCGGCGGCGGGGGGCTGGTCGCCGCTGCCCGCCACCACCATCAATTTCGGGACGAGCGGGCCGCAGGTCGTGGCGTTGCGCAAGCGCCTGGCGATGGAGGACCCGGCGGTCAGCCCGACCGGCGAGAAATTCGACGAGGATCTGCTGGCCGCCGTCCGCCGGGCGCAGCGTCGCTACGGCCTGAACCCGGTCGGCACCGTGGGTGCGCAGACGGTCGCCGCGCTCAACGTGCCGGTGTCGCAGCGGATTCGCCAGATCATGGCGAATATGGAACGCTGGCGCTGGTTGCCGCAGCAATTGGAGGCCAAGCGTGTTCAGGTGAACATCGCCGCCGCCGTGCTGACCGTGTTCGACGGCGACAATCCCGTCATGTCGATGAAGGCAGTGACGGGCCGTCCGGGCAACGAGACGCCGATGCTGGTCTCCACCATCCGCAGCATCGTGCTGAACCCGCCATGGAACGTGCCCAGTTCGATCGCGAACAAGGAATTATGGCCCAAGGAGCGGGCCAATCCCGGCTATCTGAAGCGCGCCGGGTTTCGCGTGATCGACAATGGCGACGGCACCAAGCGGTTGCAGCAATCGTCCGAGAAGAGCGCGCTGGGGCGGTTCAAGTTCGATTTCCCCAATGACTTCGCCGTCTATCTGCACGACACGCCCGCGCAATCCGGCTTTTCGAAGTTCGACCGGCTGGCCAGCCATGGCTGTGTCCGGCTGGAAAAGCCCGCCGACCTCGCCGGGTTGATGCTGAAGACCACGCCCGAATGGCAACCGGCGCAGGTCGATGCGGTGCTCGCCTCGGGCAAGACGGTGCGGGCGACCATGGCGGAGCCGGTGGCGGTCTATCTGCTCTACTGGACCGCCTTCGCCAATGCGGACGGGCAGGTGGGTTTCCGCGAGGATCCCTATAGCTGGGACGCGCAACTCGCCAGCAAGATCGAGGCACGCTCCGCCGAGCGTGCGCAATCGACCAAGGATTGAAAGGGACCGATATGATCAGGATGACCAACAAGCGGGCCATGGCGCTGCTCGCGGCCGGACTGCTGCTGCCGACGTTGGCCGGGTGCTCGCGCTCGTCGGAAGACCCGCCCGTGCCGGTGGAGAATGACGCGGGCGTGGTCGAGAATGTGCCGGTGGAAGACGAGGCGCCGGTCATGACCAACGACGCCGAACCGGTCGAGACCACCAACACCGCTGCCGAAGATACGCCACCGCCCCCGCCGCCCGAGCGGACCGTCGATCAGCAGATGATGGACGACGCCTCCGCCACCGGCATGACCTCCCGCGTCCAGCGTACGCCCAAGGACACCCCCAGCGAAGCCCCCGCCGAGGAAGCGCCCAAGGACGGCCAGTAACCCCGATCCTCCCCATCGCAGGTGGGGAGGGACTGCTGCGAAGCGGTGGAGGAGGGGGCATGGACGCCGGCGAAGCGTGACATCGCCGGCGTTGCCACCCCTCCGCCAGCTCCGGGGGAGGAATTTACCCCTCAATGTCCCGCAAAAGTGCCGCCCGCTGCGTCTCGGTCGGCTGCCACATCCCCGCCATCGAACCGCCGGGCCCGAACAGCGCCTCCACCACCTGCGCTGCATCGCCCTGATCCCAGAGCGCGGCCAGTTCCGCCCGGCGCGGATCCGGTGAGGCGTCGTTGCCGGTCCGGATGAAGCGCAGCCACGCCGCCAGCGCGGTCAGTGTCGCAGGCGCGACCTCACCCTTTTCGCCATGCGCCGCCAGCGAGGCGAGCCAGCGTGGTCCCACCTTTTGCGATCCGTCGCTGGCGATCTGCGACAGGCGATGCTTCAGCGTGGTGTTGCCGAAGCGCGCCAGCAGCGCGTCGGCATAGGGTTCCAGCGCCTGGCCCTGGGCGGGGGTGAAGCTGCCCGCCGCCTCGACCCGCATCAGCGTCTCGACGATCGGTCGGATCGCCGGGTCGGCGACCGCCTGATGCACGAAGCTATGCCCGCGCTCCAACCCGAGATAGGCGAGCGCGGAATGCGCACCGTTGAGCATCCGCAGCTTCGCGGTCTCATAGGGGGCGACATCGGCGACGAATTGCGCCCCGCCCACGTCCCAGCGGGGGCGGTCGCCCGCGAAATCATCCTCGATCACCCATTGGCGATAGGGTTCGGTGAAGACGGCGGCTTCGTCGCGCATGCCCAGCACGGCCTCGACCCGTGCGCGATCGATGTCGGTGACGGCGGGGACGATCCGGTCGACCATGGTGTTGGGACAGCGCCACTCGCGCTCGAACCAGCGGCGGTCCGCGCCATGGTCCTGATAGTCGAGGAACGCCGCCAGCCCGTCCCGCAGGACGCGGCCATTGTCGGGCAGGTTGTCGCAGCTTACCAGCGTCAACGGGCCCAGTCCCGCCGCCCGCCGCGCGACCACGGCGCGGGCGAGATGGTGGTAGATGCTGTTTCCGTCCGCAACGATGCCCGCCAGATCGGTCGCGCCATCGGGCCGCCGCCAATAGCCCTTTTCGGTGACGGTCAGGGTGACGACCCGTGCGTCGGGGGAGGCAAGCCATGCCGCCAGCCGCTCCGGCGCTTTCGCGGCTACCGTGACGTCGCGGATCGCACCGATCAGCCGGACCGCCTCGCCCTCGCTCGACCGTTCGGTGACCGTATAGAGCCCGTCCTGCGGCGCCATCTGGTCATGCACGCCCGACGAGCGCAGCGACGCGGCCGCAATGCCCCAGTCGCGGTCCCCCGCCGCCATCGCATCGTCGGTATAGACCGCCTGATGCGCCCGGTGGAACGCGCCGAGGCCGATATGGACGATCCCGATCCGCTGGCCTGCCCGGTCATAACCGGGCCGTGCGACGCCTCCGGCTAGGGCGGCGACGGCCGCGTCGCTTAACCGGCTCACAGCTTATACGCCGCGCGAACCAGCCCGTTGGTGAGCGCATGGGCGAGTTCGACCGCTTCATCCTCCTCCAGCCGGTGCTCGGCGACGAGGCGTGCGAGGAATCCACAATCGACTCGACGTGCCACGTCATGCCGTGCCGGGATCGACAGGAAGGCGCGGGTGTCGTCGTTGAACCCGACCGTGTTGTAGAAGCCCGCCGTCTCGGTCGTCATCTCGCGGAAGCGGCGCATCCCCTCCGGGCTGTCATGGAACCACCAGGCAGGGCCCAGCTTCAGGCAGGGATAATGGCCGGCCAGCGGCGCGAGCTCGCGCGCATAGACGCTCTCGTCCAGCGTAAAGAGGATGATGGTCAGGTCGCGCTCGTTGCCGACCACGTCGAGCATGGGCTTCAACGCATGGACGTAATCGGTGCGCATCGGCATGTCCGCACCCTTGTCTCGGCCATGGCTGGCGAAGAGACCCGCATTGTGGTTGCGATAGGATCCGGGGTGGATCTGCATCGTCATGCCGTCCGCGACGCTCATCTTCGCCATCTCGGTCAGCATCTGCGCGCGGAAGAGCTCGGCATCGGCGGGCGTCCAGCCGCCGCCGACGATGCGCGTAAACAGCGCCTCGCATTCGGCCGTGGACAGGTTCGCGGTCGCCGCCGTGGGGTGGCCATGATCCGTCGCGGTCGCGCCCAGCGCGCGGAACGCGGCCCGGCGCTTGGCATGGGCGGCGAGATAGCCCGACCAGCTATACACATCCTCACCGGTCAGCTCGGCGAAACGCTGCATCGCGCCGGTAAACTGCTCATGCTCGACATCGATGACGCTGTCGGGGCGATAGGTGGTGATGACTCGGCCTTGCCAGCCGGAGGCGCGGATCGCCTGATGATGGACCAGCGGATCGTCGGCGCCTTCGGTCGTCGCCAGGCATTCGATCCGGAACCGCTCGAACAGCGCGCGAGGACGGAAGGCGGGGGTGGCCAGCGCCTCGCCGATCGCATCGAAATAGCGGTCGGCGGTCGCTTCCTCCAGCGCGACGTCGATGCCGAAAACCTCGGCAAAGACATGGTCGAGCCACATGCGCGACGGCGTGCCGCGGAACAGATGATAATGGGACGCGAACAGCTTCCACGCCGCGCGCGGATCGGTGGCGGGGCGGCCGCCGCGATGCGGGATGCCCAGATCGTCCAGCGCGATGCCCTGGCTGTAGAGCATGCGGAAGATGTAATGATCGGGCGCGAGCAGCAGGTCGCTGGCGTCGCGCCAGGGTTCGTCGGTCGCGAACCAGCGCGGATCGGTATGACCGTGCGGGCTGATGATCGGCAGGCCCGCAACCTCGGCATAGAGCGTCCGGGCGATGCCGCGCATCGTCGGGTCGGCGGGAAACAGCCGGTCGGGGTGCAGGTCCAGCGGACGGGTCATGCGATCATCTCCAGTTCGGCCGATGCCGCCGCCGCGTTCAGGCCCAGCATGTGGACGATCCCGCGCTCCAGCCCGCGCAGCTCGGCCAGCCCGCGCATTCGGCCGAGCAGCGAATAGCCGGGATTGGAGGTGCGATGAAGGTCGTCCATCATCCGGTGGCCATGGTCGGGACGCATGACGATCGCACGGCCCTGCGCGTGCGAGATTTCGACGATCGCCTGCATCACCCGGGTCATGCGGGCATGGCCGCCCAGATGCTCGGCCTCGTGGAAGTTGCGCTCGCCCGCTTCCCAGGCGACCGAGCGGAGGTGGAAGAAGTCGATGCGGTCGGCGAAACGGCGGACCATTGCGGGCAGGTCATTGTCGGGCCGCGCGCCGAACGATCCGGTGCAGAAGCACAGCCCGTTCGCCGCCGACGGGACGGCGGCATAAAGCTGATCCAGATCGGCGGCGGTGCTGACCACACGCGGCAGGCCGAAAATGGGGAAGGGGGGATCGTCGGGATGGACGACAAGCGTAATGCCGACCTCTTCGGCGATCGGACAGACCGCCCGCAGAAAGGCGATATGGTTGGCGCGCAGCTGCTCGGCATCGATTCCGGCATAGCTGTCGATCGCGCGCAGAAAGGCGGGCGAGTCGAAGCTCTCCTCGCTGCCCGGCAACCCTGCGATGATCGTACGCTCCAGTCGGTGCCGCTGCTCGGGCGTCATCGCGGCAAAGCGATCGGCGGCGGCGGCGCGGACGGTCTCCGAATAATCCGCCTCGGCCCCCGGACGGCGCAGGATATGAATGTCATAGGCCGCCACCGCCGCCCATTCGAAGCGCAGCGCCGTCGCACCGTCGGGCAATGCCCAGTCCAGATCGGTCCGGGTCCAGTCGAGCAGCGGCATGAAATTATAGGTGACGGTGCGGATACCCTCCGCCGCGAGATTGCGCAGGCTGTCGCCATAGGCCTGCACCAAGTCGTCGGTCATCTGGCCGCGCTTGATCGCGTCATGGACAGGCAGGCTCTCGACCGTCGACCAGCCCAGACCGGCGGCCTCGATCGTCGCACGGCGTTCCGCGATCGCCTCGCGCGGCCAGACCATCCCGTTGGGAATCTCGTGCAGCGCGGTCACGACTTCCGTGGCACCGGCTTGGCGGATATGGGACAAGGCTATGGGGTCGGCGGGCCCGAACCACCGCATAGACTGGATCATCAACACGTCGCCATCCCCGTCCTGTACGCCACATTTTTCGCCGTTAGCGGTAGCATCGGCTATTCTGATTGACCAGTTACAAATTTTGGCCTTGCCACTATCCGGTATTGGCATCGGCGTCAGCCTTGGGAGAGAATGAGCATGCGGATCGTGATCGTGGGCGAGGGGATGGTCGAGCTGTCGCGCGCCGAGGGCGATTTATGGCGGCTCGGCTATGGTGGTGATACGCTCAACACCGCCATTCATCTCGCGCGGCTCGGGCAGGATGTCCGCTATGTCACCGCCCTGGGTGAGGATCCGTTCAGCGACGGGCTGCTACGCGATTGGGCCGGGGAGGGGATCGACACCTCGCTGATCCGGCGAGACCCGACGCGGATGCCCGGGCTCTACGCCATTTCGACCGATGCCAGCGGCGAGCGCAGCTTCGCCTATTGGCGTGGGGAAAGTGCGGCGCGCCGGACCCTGTCGCTGCCCGGTGCGGAGGCGGTGATGGCAGCGGTGGAGCAGGCCGACCTGTTGCTTTTCTCGCTGATCACGCTGGCGATACTGGACGATGAAGGACGCGACCGGCTGATCGCCTTGGCCGATCGGGTTCGCGCGCGCGGTGGGCGGGTGGCGTTCGACGGCAATTACCGTCCTCGCTTGTTCCGGGACCGGCAGGAGGCGCAGAATCTGTGTCGGCGCGCCGTGTCCATCTGCGACATTGGCCTGCCGACGCTGGAGGATGAGGCGATGCTCAACGGTGCGACCTCGGCGGCGGACGTGCAGGCGCATTGGCAGGGGCTCGGCGCCGGGGAGGTCGTGGTGAAGCTGGGCGTGGACGGCTGTTTGTTAAGCGATGTCGGCATCGTGCCGCCGCCCGAGCGCCTGTCGCCGCGCGATACCAGCGGCGCGGGGGATGCGTTCAATGCCGGGTATCTGGCGGCGCGTCTGGATGGGCTCTCCCCGGCCGAGGCGGCGCTGCGTGGGCACAGGCTGGCCGGGTGGACGGTCATGCGTTCGGGCGCGATCCCGGCGCGGGATGATGACCTGCCACGTTGAGAGTGACGTTTTGGACTGACCAAAACCAATGGGGCGGTCATGGCATGGCCCCATGAGCCCCTCCCCTGGGGGTAGGGGATTGATGTGCGCCTTGTCCGCCACCATGCCCGTCCTCTGTTCGCAATGAGCGAAGTCGAACTGCACGGGATATGAGTGCAGTGAGACTGAAGCGTGGGCCTCGACTTCGCTCATGCTGACCCGGTTTAGGGGTGCCTGGGCGATCCCGCCATCACCGCCACCGCAAAATGAAAAAGGGGGCCGGAACCGAAGTTCCGACCCCCTGATCCTGTCAGCCAGACGGCTGCGGCGAGGCTTACGCGCCCGGAACTTCCGAGACGTTCACCTTGATGCCGCGGCCCATCGTCGACGAGACGGCGATCTTGCGGACATACTTGCCCTTCGCGCCCGACGGCTTGGCCTTGATGAGAGCGTCGACCAGCGCGTCGAAGTTGGCGCGCAGATCTTCGGCCGGGAACGACGCCTTGCCGATGCCCGAGTGGATGATGCCGGCCTTTTCGACGCGGTACTCGACCTGACCGCCCTTGGCCGCCTTGACGGCTTCGGCGACGTTCATGGTCACGGTGCCCAGCTTCGGGTTCGGCATCAGGCCCTTGGGGCCCAGCACCTTACCGAGGCGACCGACGACGCCCATCATGTCCGGGGTCGCGATGCAGCGGTCGAAGTCGATGGTGCCGCCCTGGATGGTTTCCATCAGGTCCTCGGCGCCCACGACGTCGGCGCCAGCGGCGCGTGCTTCGTCGGCCTTCGCGCCCTTGGCGAACACGCCGACGCGAACGGTCTTGCCGGTGCCCTTGGGCAGGGTGACGACGCCACGGACCATCTGGTCGGCGTGACGCGGGTCAACGCCCAGGTTGACGGCGACTTCGATCGTCTCGTCGAACTTCGAGGTCGCGTTGGTACGAGCCAGCGTGATCGCTTCGTCGATGCCGTGCAGCTTCTCGGAATCGATCTGGACGGCCTTCTGCTTCTTGGTCAGCTTCGCCATGATCTTAGCCCTCCACCACTTCGAGGCCCATCGCGCGGGCGGAGCCTTCGATGATCTTGGTCGCAGCCTCGATATCGTTGGCGTTCAGGTCCTTCATCTTGACCTGGGCGATTTCCGCGAGCTTCGAGCGCGCGATCTTGCCCGCCGACACCTTGCCCGGCTCCTTCGAGCCCGACTTCAGGTTGGCCGCCTTCTTGATGAGGTAGGTCGCAGGCGCGGTCTTCGTCTCGAACGAGAACGAACGGTCGGCATAGACGGTGATGACGGTCGGCAGGGGCGTGCCCTTCTCGACTTCACCGGTCTGCGCGTTGAACGCCTTGCAGAATTCCATGATGTTCACACCGCGCTGACCCAGCGCCGGGCCGATCGGCGGCGAGGGGTTGGCGGCGCCTGCAGGGACCTGCAGCTTGATATAGCCGGTAATCTTCTTTGCCATGTCACTCTCTTTTCGAGTCTAGCGGTCGTGACGGGCACGAAGGCGAACGCCAGCGCACCCTCCCGCAAGGGTTCCGTCGCATAATGCTAGGGAAGCGGGGGCCGATAGCCGAAAATGGGGGGAATGGCAAGGCGGGGAATGCGCTTGTCGCGGCCGATCCGGCCATGTCATGTTCCCCGCATGATGGACGATTCGGTCGAGGGAGCGGCCGGTTCCGCCATCTCGAACGGGGGTTCGATACATGCGACGGGGAATGGGCGCGCTGGCCTTTGCGGTGGCGCTGACGATGGTCGCCGCGCCCTTGGCGGCGCAGGAAAAGACCGGCAACAAGCCCGGTTTTACGCTGGCACCCGGCACCGCGACCATCGTCCTGATGCGGCCCGAGATCGCGGTCGGCGCGCAATCGACCGGCGGTTCCTACGAACCCAATGCCGACTGGACCGACCAGGCTCGCGAGAATCTGGGCAAGGCGCTGTCCGATGCACAGGGCCGGCTGGGCAACCGGGTCGTCAACCATGTCGAGCCGGTCGGGCAGGGCGCGGCGACGGCGCATGAATATCGCGCGCTGTTCACCGCACTGGCCGACTCGGTCAAAACCTATCAGTTCTTTCCCGGCAATCGCCTGCCCACCAAGAAGCGGGACGACAGCTTCCTGTGGTCGATTGGGCCCGAGGTCGCCAGCCTGCCGGGCGTGCAGGGGGCGGATTATGCGCTCTTCGTGACGACCGAGGATCATTATGGCTCGACCGGGCGCAAGCTGCTTCAGCTGTTCGCCGCTGGGGTGGCTGGTGTCGGTGTCAGTTCCGGGGTGCATAAGGGCTATGCCGGGCTGATCGACCTGAAGACCGGCGATCTGGTCTGGCTGAACGCCGACCTCGCCATGGGCGGCGATGTCCGCACGCCGGAGGGGGCGGCGAAGCGGGTGTCGCAGTTGCTCGAGGGCTTCCCGGGCAAACCGGCCGAATCGCCCGCCGCACCCCCTGTTCCGACCAAGACTGCCGCGCGCTGAAGGAGAGGTCGGCATGGCTGGATGGATGATCGCCGCCGCGCTCGCGGGCGCGGCGCTAGGTTCGGGCGGCGCGGACAGGCTCGCCCCGCTGCCGCCTTATGGCGCAGCCTATACGCCGACCACGGTCGACGAGCGCGGGCTGTGGCAGCAGGCGGACGAGGCCGAGCGCGACCTGCGCGACTCGCCGGCCGTGATCCGGGCCGAGGGCCTGAACGCCTATGTGAGCAAGGTTCTTTGCCGCTCGGTGGGCGAGGATCGCTGTCGCGGCGTGCGGATCTATGTCGTGCGTGCGCCCTATTTCAATGCGTTCATGGCCCCCAACGGCATGATGGTCGTGTGGACCGGCGCGCTGCTCCGCTTGCGCGACGAGGCCGAACTGGCGGCGGTGCTCGGCCACGAATTCGGCCATTTCGAGATGCGCCATGGGCTGAAGACGTTTCGCCGGGGGCGGACGATCGGCGACATCATCGCCTGGACGGGCGTGATTTCGCCTTACAGCACCTTGCCCATCAGCCTGATCCGGCTCCACTTCGCCTATAGCCGCGCGCAGGAGACCGAGGCCGATCTGATGGGCCTGCGCTATCTGACGGCGGCGGGGTATCGACCACTGGCCGCTTCGCACATCTGGGAGCGGCTGATGGCGGAGGAGGACGCGACGGCGCTGGGCCGCAAGCGCCGTGTCACCCATCATTACTCCGCGGGTTTCTTCGCCGACCATCCGACCGAACTCTCCCGCGCGATCTATCTGCGTGAGGCGGCGGGCATGGAAGCCGATCGTGGCGACGAAGCGCGCGATGCGTTCCTGACCGCGATGAAGCCATGGCGCGCGATCTTCCTGGCCGACCAGATCAAGCTGAACGATTTCGGCGGGTCGGAGTACCTGCTCGGCGAACTGGCGGCGGGCGCATGGACGCCCGACCTGTTGCTGACTCGCGGCGAACTCTATCGCGAGCGGGGCAATCCGCGCGACTTGGTCAGCGCGGCGCAATTCTATCAGCAGGCGATCGATGCGGGCTGCACCGATCCAATCGCCTGGCGTGGCCTGGGTCTGTCGCTGCTGCGGGGGCAGCAGGAGGCGGCAGGGCGCGCCGCGCTGAAAACCTATCTGGAACGCGCACCGCAGGCGAGCGACCGTGCGGCCATGGCGATGTTGATCGGGGAAGGGGGCGTGCAATGAGAGGTTTGAAGATCGCGGCGATCGGACTGGCGCTGGTCGCGGCGCCGGTGCTTGCCGGCAATCGGCTGATCCCGGCGGGGCAGCCGGTGGCGGTTGCCAAGTCGGTGCTGACGGTGACGCCCTCGGTCGAGTGGAACAGGCTGGGCGCGCGGCCCGGCCGCAATTCGGAAAGCTGGACCTTCGATGGCGACCTGCTGAACGACCTGACCTTCTATGGCGGCATCGAGCCCGAACAGACGCTGTTCCGCGAGGTCAGCAAGCGCACCAAGCCGCTGCCGCGCGTCAAGGCGACGATGCTGGTCACGGACATTCCGACGCTGGTCGAGAACAGCTATCGCATCGCGCTCGACACGCCTCTTTTCACCGTCGAGGGGATGGAGCCGATGGCCTTTGCCGGCAAGCCTGGCATCCGCTTCACCTATAGCTTCACGCGGCCCAACGAGGACCTGCCGCGCAAAGGCGAGGGACGCGGGGCGATGATCGGTGGCAAGCTGTATCTGATCACCTTCGAAGCGCCACGGTTGCATTATTTCGACAGCGGCGTGGCGGCGTTCCGGCAAGTGGCGGACAGCGCGACATTGTAGGGTGTAACCCATTGATGGCGCCCTCCCTCCATTCGCACTGAGCGAAGTCGAAGGGCACGGGACTCGCGCGCGGCGTGGGCTTCGACTTCGCTCAGCCTGAACGGAGGTTTGAAGCGGGTCTGGATACGAAAAGGGCCGGTGGCGTTGCCGCCCCGGCCCTTTTTCATCGGATGGTCCGACCTTATTTCGAGCGTTCGACCTGCTCGAAATCCAGTTCCACCGGGGTCGCGCGACCGAAGATCGACACCGACACCTTGACCTTGGACTTGTCGAAATCCAGTTCCTCGACCACGCCGTTGAAGCTGGCGAAGGGGCCTTCCAGCACCTTGACCGCATCGCCGATCTCGTAATCAACCTTGACCTTGTGCTTCGGGGCGGCGGCGGCCTCTTCCTTGGAATTCAGCATCCGCGTGGCTTCGCCCTCGCTGATCGCCTGCGGCTTGCCCATCGCGCCCAGGAAGCCGGTCACCTTCGGCGTGTTCTTGACGAGATGATAGACTTGGTCGGTCATGTCCAGCTTGGCCAGCACGTAGCCAGGCATGAACTTGCGCTCGACCGCGATCTTCTTGCCGCGACGGGCCTCGGTCACGGTCTCGGTCGGCACCTCAATCTGGTCGACCAGATGGTCTAGGCCCAGACGGGTCGCCTCGGCCATGATCGAGTCGCGGACCTTGCCCTCGAAACCGGAATAAGCGTGGATGATGTACCAGCGCGCCATGGGAACCCTTTTACTTCGCGAGCGACAGCAGGGTGCGGACCAGCGTCTCGAAGAACGAGTCGACCGCCAGGAAGAAGATGGCCAGGATCGTGGTCATCACGACCACCATCACGCCGGTCATCACCGTCTCGCGCCGCGTCGGCCAAACGACCTTCTTGGTCTCGGTCTTGACCTGGTTGAAGAATTCGATGGGGGTCGTCTTCGCCACTCGTGCCGTTCCCGCACCTGCGTTGAAATATTGTCAGCGAGGCATGGGTCCGCCGTCGCTGACCCAAGGGGCCTGCGACGAAAGGTCCGTCCGCGCTGTTCGGATGGGGGTGCGATGTAGCTGTGGCTCGGGGAAAAGGCCTGGGGTGGGGGGGGGTGGGGGTTTATGGTTCGCACGAAGCCGCGAGGACGCGAAGGGTTTTGGTTCGCACGGAGACGCGGAGGCGCGGAGGACGCAGAGGGGGAGCAGGACCTCCATCCCCCCGTCCGTTCAGCCTGAGCGAAGTCGAAGGCCAAGGGAAGACATCACCCCAAAGGTCTCCAAGCCGCAGGCTTGAGCCGACACGTCCTATCCGTGGCGGGCGTTATCCCGTGGCCTTCGACTGCGCTCAGGCTGAACGGAGGGGAGCCTTATTCCCTCCGCGTTTCCACGTCGCCGCGCGAACCAACCTTCTTCGCGTCCTCGCGGCTTCGCATGAACCATCAACAGCAACGCCCGCCATTCTTCCCGCCATAGCGCGCCTGTTGCCGCTCGCGGAAGAACGTCACCTCGTCCATCGGCTCCCGGTCGGGATGCTTAGCCGCCATGTGCGCGACATAGGCGTCATAGCTCGGCATCCCGACCATGGCATTGCCAATCTCGCGCAGGCGGGCGAGCCAGCTCATTCGGCCGCCGCCATCTCGGGCGGGATTTCGCTGATGCTCGGCCGGTCTATCCGCCGCGCGATCAGGCAGGTGCGGACCGCATAGACCAGGATCGCCAGCACCACGCCCAGGAAGATCGCGCACAGCCCCGCGTCGATCCGGTCGTTGAAGACGATCCGCCCCATCTCCGCCATGGTCTTGGCGGGCGGCAGTATCTTCCCCTCCGCTGCTGCACTGGAGAATTTATCGGCATGCGCCAGGAAACCGACGCGCGGGTCGGCGGAGAAGATCTTCAACCACCCGGCGGTCAGCGTGCAGGCGAGCAGCCAGATGGTCGGCACCACGGTGATCCAGGCGAAGCGGTCCTTCTTCATGCGGAACAGCACGACCGTCGCCAGCATCAGCGCGACGGCGGCCAGCATCTGGTTGGAGATGCCGAACAGCGGCCACAGCGTGTTCACCCCGCCCAGCGGATCGGTGACGCCCTGGTAGAGGAAGAAGCCCCAGGCCGCGACGCATAGGGCCGTCGCGATCAGGCCCGGCGCGACCTTGCTCGATCCCCGGAAGCTGGGCACGGCCAGCCCGATCAGGTCCTGGAGCATGAACCGCCCGGCGCGGGTCCCTGCATCGACGGCGGTCAGGATGAACAGCGCCTCGAACAATATGGCGAAGTGATACCAGAATGCCTTCATCGCCTGTCCGCCGAACAGGTGGCTGAAGATTTCCGCCATCGCGACGGCTAGCGTCGGCGCACCGCCCGCGCGGCTGATGATCGTATGTTCGCCCACGTCACGCGCGACCTGCGCCAGCGTATCGGCCGAGATCGGAAAGCCCATCGCCGTCACGGCGGCGGCGGCGCTGGCCGGGTCGGTGCCCAGCACGGCGGCAGGCGCGTTCATCGCGAAATAGACGCCCGGATCGAGAATCGAGGCGGCGACCAAGGCCATGATCGCCACCGCGCTTTCCATCAGCATCGCGCCGTACCCGATGAACGGCGCGTCCTTCTCGCTGGCGATCAGCTTGGGGGTGGTGCCGCTGGCGATCAGCGCGTGGAAGCCCGACACCGCGCCGCAGGCGATGGTGATGAACAGGAAGGGGAAGAGCGGCCCCGCCCAGACCGGCCCGCTGCCGTCGATGAACTGGGTCAGCGCGGGCATCTTCAGCGGCGGCGCCATGATGACAATGCCGATCGCCAGCGCCACGATCGCGCCGATCTTGAGGAAGGTCGAGAGGTAATCGCGCGGCGCCAGCAGCAGCCACACCGGCAGGACCGAGGCGACCGCGCCATAGCCGATCAGCAGGAAGCAGAGCTGGACCGGGGTGAAGGTGAACAGCGGCGCGAGGACGGCCGACTCGGCGATCGACTGGCCATAGACGATGGCGAGGATCAGGCCGATGAAGCCGATGATCGACACCTCGCCGATCTTCCCCGGCCGCACCCAGCGGGTATAGCCGCCCATCAGCATCGCCAGCGGCACGGTCGCCGCCACGGTGAACAGCCCCCAGGGGCTTTCCGCCAGCGCCCGCACGACGATCAGCGCCAGCACGGCCAAGATGATGACCATGATCATGAAGGCGCCGAACAGCGCGATGGTGCCCGCGACCGGCCCCATCTCCATGCGGATCAGTTCGCCCAGAGAGCGCCCGTCGCGCCGCATCGACAGGAACAGCACCAGAAAATCCTGCACCGCCCCGGCCAGCACGACGCCCGCGAGAATCCACAGCGTGCCCGGCAGATAGCCCATCTGCGCCGCCAGCACCGGCCCGACCAGCGGCCCCGCGCCCGCGATCGCGGCGAAGTGGTGGCCGAACAGCACCGTCCGGTCGGTCGCGACATAGTCCAGGCCGTCGGCGCGGCGGATCGCCGGAGTGGGGCGGCTGGGGTCGATGCCGATCACCCGCGCGATGAACAGCGCATAATAACGATAGGCGATCAGATAGACCGAGACGGCGGCGGCCACGATCCACAAGGCGTTGATCGGTTCTCCGCGCACCGTCGCCACGACGCCCAAGGCGCCCGCTCCGACGATCGCCAGCGCAATCCAGGGGAGGTGTTTCGTCATGCCCCGTCCGGTCCTCTTGTTATGCTTTTATATCGCCTTCTAACCCTTGGGTGCGGCCATGCCAGCCCCGAATATGCCGATCCGGGTTTTGCCGGAATCGATTGCCGCGAACCGCATCGACATGCCAAGCTCCGGCCTATGAAAGCGACACGGCGATGGATGATCGGGGGCTTGGCGACGAGCACCCTGCTGGGCGCGACGCGGTCGACGGGGAGCGAACAGGTGGTGCGTGACCTGTCGCACCTCACCCCGGACCAAAGGGCTCGCTACGAGGCGATGCACAAGCGGATGATGGCGGCGCTGACCTATGAACGGGTGACCGTTCCCGGCGCGGATGCGCTGGCCGCATGGGAGCGGCTGAAGGGTGCGGGACGCGGCTGGCCCGTGGTGATCGACGGGGACGAGGATCTGGAGCGGATCGCGGACCAGTTCACGATCGACGACCCCGTGGTGGCGGGGGCAGCCGTTCCGCGTGTGGCCCCACTTCCGCCCGAACGGATCATCGCGGCGGCCGAAGCGCTTCGCTTTCCGGCGGATTTGCATCGATGGTCCGCAGCGAATGGGGGGGAGGATCTGCGAGCCCCGGTCGACGAATGGCCGACGGATGCCGACCACGGCCCCGAGGCGCCAGGGCTGTCGGTCGCGCAGGACATGACCTCCGGCAAGATGCTCGACCGGGTGCACCTATTGATGCTTCCCGCCAACCATGGGTGGGAAGCGCCCGCCTATCTGCGCTGGGGCAATTGGAATGCCTGTCCGCCGTCCGAATATCATGTCGCGGCGCTGCACGATTGGAATTGGCGCTATGGTGCCGAACTGGTCGGGATCAACGGCGACACGATGAACATCCGGGTCAGGACCCGACCGCGGGATCGGGTGGAGGCCCTGCGGCTGGCGCGCGAAATGTATGAATATTGCCCCGACGTCATCGAACAGGGGGCGGGCACGCTGTCCAATCTCGCCGCCGGTTTGATGACGACGAACTGGTGGTTCTTCTGGTGGGACTGATCGCGTAACGCGCCGCCGACGCTTTTCCCTAGTGCGGGCCCATCATCGCGCCGTCCGGCGGGCTTGTCGCAACTTAACCCTTGCCCAGCCGCCCGGTCCGGGGTGAAAGGCGGACATGGCCAGTCCTTCCTCCTCTCCGCTCGTCGTCGGTATCGGCGGCACGATCGGCAGCGTCTCTTCGACCGAGCGCGCGCTTCGCATCGCGATGACGGCCGCCGCCGACGAGGGGTTCCGCACCCATGTCTTCGGCGGCGAGGATCTGGCGCGCCTGCCGCTCTACAATCCACGCGCGGCCGAGCGGACCGAGGCAGAGCAGGTCTTTGTCGAGACGGTGCGCCAGGCCTCGGCGATCATCATCGCCAGCCCGGGCTATCATGGCAGCATCTCGGGGCTGGTGAAGAACGCGCTCGATCTTCTCGAAGAGACGGCGAAGGATGATAGGCCCTATCTCGCGGATCTGCCGGTCGGACTGATCGCCACCGCCTATGGCTGGCAGGCGACGGGTTCGACCATCGCGGCGCTGCGCTCGATCGTCCATGCGCTGCGCGGCTGGCCGACGCCCTTCGCGGCGGCGGTGAATTCGCAGCAGACGCGGTTCGATGAGGATTGCCGGATCAACGATGCCTCGGTGGAGGGGCAGTTGCGGTTGGTTGGCCAGCAGGTCGCCCGCTTCGCACCGCTGGCAGGGACGATTCGCGCGTCGAATTGAGGGGCGTTAGCCCACACAAATTTTGTTCGCGCAAAGCCGCAAAGATCCCGATTTCGCGCGGAGGCGCGGAGGACGCAGAGATGGATCGCGTGCGACCGAGCGCAATCCTTTCTTCGGTCATATGAGGAAGGAGGGCTGCGTCACCCGAAGCGTACGACATCTCCGCGTTCTCTGCGCCTCCGCGCGAACCCTCCTCTTTCTCCTCGCGCCTTCGCGGCTTCGCGCGAAATAAAAGCTTACCCCAGCCGTCCCGTCACCAGCGCGGTAATCTCGTCGGCAATCTCCGCCGGATCGCGCAAATTCCCATGCGCCACGGTCGACACCGTCGTCCATTCGCCCAGCATCGCGCCGTCCGCCATCGCCACGTAATTGGCCCGCACCCGCGCCTGAAGCCCCAGATCGGCCTCATAGGCGTCATAGGTGTCGTCGGTGTAGCTCCGCTTGCGCTTGCGGGCGATCAGGTCGCGCGCCACGTCCAGCGGTGTGTCGAGATAGACCGACAGATGCGGCGCGGGGAGGCGGAACTCAACCGTTTCCAACCGCTCGATCCATTGCAGCAGCGCCTCGGCCCGCTCGGGGGGCACCTGCGCGGCCTGATAGGCCATGTTGGATGCGATATAGCGATCGAACACGATGACGTCGTGGGCCTCCGCGAGTTCGATCAGATGTGGCCGCGATTCGAATCGGTCGAGCGCATAGAGGGTCGCCGCCGTCTCGGGCGCAGCGGCATGGGGCAGGCGCCCCGCCAGATATTCGCCCAGCGCCCAGCCGCCGATCGTCTCGGCATAGCGGGGGAAGGACAGCGCGGCCGCCGACAGCCCGGCGGCGTTCAGCCGCTCGGTGACGGCGGCGGTCGCCGTGGCTTTCCCTGCGCCGTCGGCACCCTCGATCGCGAGAAGAAAGGCCATCAGCCACGCAGCTTTTCATGGTGGCGGATCACCTCATCGATGATGAAGCGCAGGAATTTCTCGGAAAACTCCGGATCGAGCTGCGCATCGCTCGCCAATTGGCGAAGACGGGCGATCTGGGCGTCCTCTCGGCCGGGGTCGGCGGGGGGGAGTTCGTTCTCGGCCTTGTAGCGACCCACCGCCTGGGTAACCTTGAACCGCTCGGCCAGCATGAAGACCAGCGCGGCGTCGATATTGTCGATCGACTGGCGGTAACCGGTCAGCACGGTGTCGGACATGGTTGGCATATCTCCCTCTGGCATGCGCGCGGCACATGAATTCGCGCTGGCCCTTTCGCGCTTAGGCTTGCGTTCGGCAAGCGTTGTCGCCAGAGGCTCTTACCTGCCCATGACCGTAACCGCCACCCGCCTCGCCAAGCCCGCGCCCTCGCTGGACCCGATGATCCGGCTGGTGGCGGACGACATGAACGCCGTGAACCAGGTCATCATCGACCGGATGCGGTCGGAGATTCCGCTGATCCCGCAACTGGCCGGGCATTTGATCTCGGGCGGGGGCAAGCGGATGCGCCCGATGCTGACGCTCGCGAGCGCGCAGCTGCTGGGCTATCAGGGGACCAGCCACCATGTGCTGGCGGCGGCGGTGGAGTTCATCCACACCGCGACGCTGCTGCACGACGACGTGGTCGACGGTTCCGACCTGCGGCGCGGGCGGCGGACCGCCAACATCATCTGGGGCAATCCGGCGAGTGTGCTGGTCGGCGACTTCCTGTTCAGCCGGTCCTTCCAGTTGATGGTCGATGCGGGCAGCCTGAAGGTGCTGAACATCCTATCGGGCGCCTCGGCGGTGATCGCCGAAGGCGAGGTGAACCAGCTGACCGCGGTGCGGCAGGTGGGCCTGCCCGAAGAGCGTTACCTCTCGATCATCGACGCCAAGACCGCCGCGCTGTTCGCCGCCGCCTGCCGCATCGCGGCGGTCGTCGCCGAGCGGCCCGAGGCGGAGGAGCTGGCGCTGGAGGCCTATGGCCGCAACCTGGGCATCGCGTTCCAGCTGATCGACGATGCGATCGACTATGTCTCCGACGCCGGAACCATGGGCAAGGATGCGGGCGATGATTTCCGCGAGGGCAAGATGACCCTGCCGGTGATCCTGGCCTATGCGCGCGCGAATGACGAGGAACGCCAGTTCTGGAAGGACGCGGTCGAGGGACGGCGCACCTCGGACGAGGACTTCGCCCATGCCATCGCGCTGGTCCGCAAGAGCCGTGCGGTCGACGACACGATGGCGCGCGCGCGCCATTATGGCGGGCTGGCGATCGAGGCGATCAAGGGCTTTGCCGATAGCCCCGCCAAGGCGGCGATGATCGAAGCGGTCGAGTTCGCGGTCGCGCGGGCGTATTGAGGTCGTTCCCCGGCGAAGGCCGGGGCCCAGTTGCGGTGGATTATCGAAGGCGCGGGGCGGTTTGCCTCCCCCGCGTTGCGTGGCGCGCCTCCGGCTTGGTGGAGCCTGGGCCCCGGCCTTCGCCGGGGAACGACTTTGCTGACAACGCACCTCACCCCCGTTCAGCCTGAGCGTAGTCGAAGGCCAAGGGAAAGCCTGTCCGCTGGGCAAATGCCCAGGCATGGGCTTCGACTTCGCTCAGCCTGAACGGGGGGAAAGGGAATTGGGGCGAGGTCCTTCACCCCGCCCGGCAAACCCCCTATCGCAAGCCGATGACCTTACCCGTCACCGCCGTCCTGCCCGACCTGCTGACCGCGCTCGCGGCCGCTCCCAACGCCGTCCTCGTCGCGCCGCCGGGCGCGGGCAAGACCACCGCCGTCGCGCCCGCTCTCCTCGACCAGCCCTGGTGCACCGGGGAGGTCCTGCTCCTTTCCCCCCGCCGCCTTGCCGCCCGCGCCGCCGCCGAACGCATGGCCGCGCTGGCCGGGGAGCCGGTCGGCCGCACCTTCGGCTATGCCACCCGCATGGATACGAGGGTCAGCGCCGCGACCCGCGTGACCGTGGTGACCGAGGGCATCTTCGTCGCGCGCATCCAGGCCGATCCCGAGCTAGCGGACGTCTCGGCGGTGCTGTTCGACGAAGTGCACGAACGCAGCCTCGACGGCGATTTCGGCCTCGCGCTGGCGCTGGACGCACAAGCGGGCCTGCGTCCCGACCTGCGGCTGGTCGCGATGTCGGCGACGCTTGATGGCCGCCGCTTTTCCAGCCTGATGGGCGACGCGCCCGTCATCGAGAGTGAAGGACGAAGCCATCCGCTGACGCTTCGCCATCTCGGCCGTGCGGCAGAGGCGCGAATCGAGGATTCGGTCGCCGCCGCCATCCGCCGTGCGCTTCAGGACGAGGCGGAGGGCGACATCCTGGCCTTCCTGCCCGGCACCGCCGAGATCGCTCGCACCGCCGAGCGGCTGGCGAGCCTGCCCGCCGGAATCGCGGTCCATGAACTCCACGGCTCGCTCGACCCGGCGGCGCAGCGCGCGGCGATCCGGCGCGATCCGGAGGGGCGGCGGCGCATCGTCCTCGCCACGTCGATTGCCGAGACCAGCCTGACGCTGGACGGGGTGCGCATCGTGGTCGATTCGGGGCTGGCCCGCCGCCCGCGCTACGATCGCGCGGCGGGGATGACCCGGCTGGTCACCGAGCGCGCCAGCCAGGCCGCCGTCACCCAGCGCGCAGGCCGCGCCGCGCGCCAGTCGCCCGGCGTCGCCTATCGCCTGTGGGAAGAGGCGGCCACGGCGGGGCTGCCGCGCTTCGATCCGCCCGAAATCCTGGAGGCGGACCTGTCGGCGCTGCTGCTCGGCACCGCGTTATGGGGGGTGGGCGACCCGCGCGCGCTCCCCTGGCTCGACCCGCCGCCCGAGGCCGCGGTTGCCGAGGCGCGCGCGCGACTGACCGTGCTGGAGGCGCTGGACGACACCGGCCGTCCGACCGCGCATGGCAAGGCGATCGCCGCGCTGCCGATGCCGCCGCGCCTGGCGCATATGCTGATCCGCAGCGGCGAGCGCGGGCTGGCCGCCACCGCCGCCGAGGTCGCGGTGCTGCTGGGCGAACGGGGCATTGGCGGGCAGGATGTCGATGTCGAACAACGCCTGCGTCGCTGGCGGACCGAGCGTGGTCCCAAGGCGGAGGCGGCGCGCCAGATGGCGAAACGCTGGACCAGCCTGGCCCCCAAGCCGGTCGAGCGCGAGGCGTGGGACCATCCGGCGGGCGTCTGCCTGGCGCTGGCCTATCCCGACCGGGTCGCGCGTCGCCGCGATTCGACCGGCGAGAATTGGGCGAGCGTCGGCGGGCGGGGCTTCCGGCTCGATCCGGCATCGGCGCTGGCCGGTGCGCAATGGCTGGCGGTCGGTGAGACTCAAGGCGCGGCATCGGGCGCGCGAATCCTGTCCGCCGCGCCGCTCGACCTCGCCACCGTCGAGGCGCTGTTCGCCGATCGGATCGAGACCAGGCGCACCGTCACCTTCAACCCCGCGACGGGCGGCGTCGAGGCGTTGCGCGAACGGCGGCTGGGCGGGCTGCGCCTGTCGAGCGGACCCGATTCGGGCGCTTCCCCCGAGGCGATCGCGGAGGCGCTGGTCGAGGGGGTGCGGACGCACGGCCTGTCGCTGTTGCCGTGGAGCGACGGGGCGGGGGCGTACCGGGCGCGCGCAGCCTATGCCGGGGTGGGGCTGGACGATGCGACGCTGATCGCGCGGCTGGACGACTGGCTGCCCGCGCTGGTGGCGGGCAAGAGGCGGCTGGACGCGATCGCCCCCGGCGCGCTGACCGAGGCGATCCGCAACCTGATCGACTGGAACGACCAGCGGCGAATCGATTCGATGGCGCCCGCCCAGTTCACCAGCCCGGCGGGCAGCAGCCATGCGATTGATTATGCGGCGGAAGGTGGCCCCAGGGTGGAGTTGCGCGTCCAGGCGCTGTTCGGCCTGGCCGAGCATCCGGTGATCGGCACCGAGCGGGTGCCTTTGGTCCTCAGCCTGACCTCGCCCGCCGGTCGCCCGATCCAGACGACGCGCGATTTGCCCGGTTTCTGGGCGGGAAGCTGGAGCGCGGTGGCCAAGGAAATGCGTGGCCGCTACCCCCGCCATCCCTGGCCCGACGACCCCGCCGCGGCCTCTGCGACACTGCGCACGAAAAAGGCGGATGCAAGAGCCGCCGGTTCGCGATAAGGGACTAGGATTATGGCCACTGCTCGCATCTTCCAGCGCCCCAAGAACGCGATGCAATCCGGCAAGTACCGGACCGATCGCTGGCAACTCGAATTCGAATCCACCGAGGCGAAAAAGCCCGATCCCCTGACCGGCTGGGCCGGAAGCGGCGATACGCGGGAGCAGGTTCGCCTGACCTTCGCGACGCTGGAAGAGGCGATCGCCTATTGCCAGCGCGAGGGGCTCGACCATCATGTCGTGCCGACGCCGCAAAAGACGCTCAAGCTGCAAAGCTACGCCGACAATTTCCGCTGAGGTTCGAGCGCTCCGGTCAAGGCCGGGGCGCTTTTCTTTCGCGCGTAGCGCTTGAGAAGGTTGGCTCGCGCGGAGACGCGGAGGTGTCGCGCCCGGCGGCATCGGGATCGCATTACAACCGATCCGTTGGAGCGGCGTGTCGCCTCCGCGAGCAATCCCTCTCTGCGCCCTCCGCGCCTCTGCGCGAACAAAGTTTCCTGGCGCCTTCCCGTCCGTTGCGGCGTGTCGCGATGAATTTTCGCGAAGCCGCGATGACGCGAAGATTGTCGGAATGGGTTCGCGCAGAGGCGCAGAGAGCGCGGAGGTGACGTGTCCGGCGGCATCGGATGCGCACCACAAACAGCTGGTTGAAGAGATATTTCGCTGTCGCGAATACGACAGCTCAGCGTCTCTGCGTCTCCGCGCGAACCAATCTTCTTCGCTTCGCGCCTTCGCGGCTTCGCGTGAAATCAAAAGCCCAGGATGCCGCCCCCCAGCAGCAAGAGCAGCTTGGCATCCATCACCACGCCCGCCGCACGTCGTTCGGCCATGAAGGCCTGAACCTCCGACAGCTTCACCCGATGCACGCTAATCTGCTCGTCCGAATCGCCGCCGCCCTCGCCGACCCTCACCAAGCCGGTCGCGCGGACTAGGGTGAAGCGTTCCGACGTCATGCCGGGCGAGGAGCAGAATTCGCCCAGCGGCTCGATCCGCGAAGGGCGATAGCCGGTTTCCTCTTCCAACTCGCGCGCCGCGCCGTCCAGTACGGCCTCGCCCGCGGTCTCGTCACCGATCAGCCCGGCGGGCATTTCCAGGCAAGGCGCACCCAGGGGGACGCGGAACTGTTCAACCAGCAGGATATGGTCGTCGTCGATCGCGAGGATGACGGCGGCGCGGATGTCGCGGGGGCGGTCGGCATATTCCCAGGTGCCGCGCTTGCGCAGCGCCAGGAACCGTCCCTCGGCCATGGTTTCGAGGGGGGCATCCATACGGGGATCGGTCATAGCGAAATGGGTCTGTCCGGCAATTCGTTGGTATCGGCCGCCGTCTTGGGGAAATGCTCGGCGAGCACAAGCCCGATCCGCTCGACCGCCGCGCCCAGCCCCTCACCGACATGGCCCTTCGCGACATGGGGCAGCATCACCGCCATGGCGCGGCCCCAGGTTTCCGGTCCGACCTTGCCGGTCAGCCCGGAGTCGGCGACGATCTCCGCCATATGCTCGTCTTCGGAAAGATAGAGCAGCACGCCGTAGCGGCTGTCGGTCCGCCGCTCGGCCGAGACGCGGAAGAGCAGGACGGCGCGCGCGCGGACGCGGGCATGGCGGACGCTTTTGGGGACCAGCGCGATCCGGCGCTTCACCGGCCCCAGCGCCGCGACGACGACCGCGAAAATCAGGATCTGCGCGATCATCAGCACGCCCAGGACCAGATCCTCGCCCGCTTCGCTCCATCCGTCATGCACCAGCGCGAGCAGCTTCAGGCCCAGGCCCGGAAACAGCGCGGCGAACAACGGCACCAGCAGCATCGCGGCGGCAGCGAACCACAGCGCCACGTCGCGATAGTCGTCCGATCGGGGGGCGACGATGGTCACGATCTCGGCATCGGTCGCGGCCTCGGCGCGCGCCACGGCGGCGGTGACCAGATCGCTATCGGCTTCGCTCAACATCTCACCAATCCCCCGAAGCGCCGCCGCCGCCGAAATCCCCGCCGCCGCCGCCGGTAAAGCCACCGCCGAACCATGATCCGTCGCTGCCGCCGCCCGACGATCCACCCGAACTCCAGCCGCCGCCCGATCCGCCACCGCTGCCCCAGCCGGGCCCCCAGAGAATGATCGGCCAGCCGCCTCCACCGCGTCGCCCGCCACCGCCGCGATCGTCATCGTCGTCATCGTGGAAACGCTGGCCCTGCTTGCGGCGCAGGATGGACAGCAGGACGAAGCCGCCGATGAAGATGACCAGGACGATCAGGATCGGAAAACCGTTGGAATCGCCGCCGCCGCGCCGGTGTTGCCGGTCGAATTGCTTCGCCGCCTCGGCCACCTTGGCCTGGGCTTCCTCGGGCGAGGCGCGGAGCTGCGCGATCACCGCGTCCGCGCCGGCATTCAGCGCGCCCGATATATCGCTCGACTCACGCAGGCGCGGGATCATCAGGGTGCGGATCATCTGGGACGACCAGGCGTCGGTCAGGATCGGCTCCAGCCCGCGTCCGACCTCCAGCCGGGGGCCGCGCTGGCCCTTGCCCTCATTGGGCGCGACGAACAGGATCGCGCCATTATCCGCATCCTTCAGGCCGACACCCCAGGCCCGACCCAGCCGATAGCCATAATCCTCGATCGGATAACCCTGAAGATCGGGGATGGTCGCGACCACCAGCTGGCGGCCGGTATCCTTTTGCAGCGCTTCCAGCTTCTGTTCGAGCTGCGCCTTGGTGGCGGGGTCGATCTTGTTCGCCGCATCGACGACCAGGCCGTCGAATTTGGGAAAGCTCTGCGCCATCACGGGGACGGCGCAGAGGATCAGCCAGAGCCCGAGGACCGAGCGAAGCAACCGGGTGAACCGGGTCATGAGTGCTCAATCAGCTGCCGAAATTCACCTTGGGCGCATTCTCGGCCCCCGGCGTCGTCGCCTGATAGGGGGTGATCGGCTTGGCGCCGTAGAAGACCTTCGCACCGATCGCGTCGGGGAAGGTGCGGATGCGGGTGTTATATTCCTGCACCGCGCCATTATAGTCGCGGATCGCGATGTTGATGCGGTTCTCGGTGCCCTCGAGCTGGCTCATGAAGGTCTGGAAATTGTCCTGGCTCTTCAGGTTCGGATAGGCCTCGACATTGGCGAGCAGCCGGCCGAGCGAACCGCTGAGCTGGCCCTGGGCCTGTGCGAACTGCTGCATCTTGGCGGGGTCGGACAGGTCGTCGGCGCTGACCTGGACCGAGGTCGCCTTGGCGCGGGCGTTGACCACATCGGTCAGGATCGCCTTTTCGGACGCGGCGGCGCCCTTCACCGTCGCTTCGAGGTTGGGGATCAGGTTGGCGCGGCGCTGATAGGCGGCCTGGACATCGGCCCATTTCGCCTTCGCATTTTCCTCTGCCGTGGGCACGCTGTTCATGCCGCAGCCGGACAGGGCGACGGCCATCACGACCGGGGTCAGGGCAAGAACGGGACGACGCATTCGAATATTCCTCCGTCAACTGTCTCGGTCATATAAGACGCGCGTGTCTCTTGGCGAAGGGCAAAAGCGACGATAGCGTAAACTTCATCGAACAGAGGGAGTTGGCGATGCTCAAGGAATTTCGTGCCTTCATCGCGCGAGGCAATGTGCTGGACCTGGCCGTGGCCGTCATCATCGGCGCGGCATTTAGCAAGATCGTGACCTCGCTGACCGATGACGTGCTGATGCCGATCATCGGCAAGGTCTTTGGCGGGCTGGATTTCTCCAGCTATTTCCTGCGCATGGGCCCGATTCCGGCCAATTATACCGGCTCGCTGAGCGACTATGCCGCGCTGAAGAAGGCGGGGGTGCCGCTGCTGGGTTACGGCGCGTTCGTGACTCAGGCGGTCAATTTCGTCATCGTCGCCTTCATCATCTTCCTGCTGGTCCGCACGGTGAATCGCGCGACGGCGCTCTTCGAGAAGGAAAAGGCACAGGCCGCCGCAGAGCCCAAGGCGGAGCCGACCGACATCGCGCTGCTTCGTGAAATTCGCGACGAACTGCGCGCACGGCGTTCCTGAGTCGACCTGCCGCCCCGGCGGAGGCCGGGGCCCAGGTGCCACCACGTTCGTGGTGCGCTTTGCGGTGCGTGGGAGGCAAAGGCTTCCCGCCTTCGCGAATTCCACCTTAACTGGACCCCGGCCTTCGCCGGGGTGGCGCGGTTAGGGGGGGCTTATGCCGCCGCCAGCTTCTTGGCGGTGGCATCCGCGAGGCTGGTGCCGTCGAGAATCCGCGCCGTCTCGTCCCGCACCCGCATCATCGCGTGGCGAATGGCGCAGTCCGCCTCGCTCTTGCAGTCGTTGCACGGACGATAGGCGGTGCGGCTGACACAGGGGACCAGCGCGAGCGGTCCCTCGATCGTGCGGATGATGTCGCCCAGCGAGATCAGGTGGGCGGGCCGCGCCAGACGGTATCCGCCCATCTTGCCCCGCTGGCTGTCGAGCAACTGCGCGCCCTTCAGATCGGCGAGGATCAATTCCAGGAATTTGCGCGGCACATTCGCCTCGGTCGCGATGCGCGTCATCGAGGTCGGCGGACCGGCGGGCGGCATTTCCGCCAGGAACAGCATCGCGCGGAGCGCATAACGGGACCGCTGGGTCAACATGGGTCCCCCATGGACCTAAAATGCGGCGAGCGAAAGGCATTTGCGTAATCTTGTTCGGCTTCCTATATCGCTCCTTGCCGGGTTTCACCCGGCTATGACGATAAACTGCGGCGAGTAATAGACGCAGCGGACCCGGGGGCAGTACCCGGCGGCTCCACCATAAAAGGTGGTGTATCTGGACACCGTTTCTGACGGGGCCGAACCAGGATCGACGTGTGTTGAAAAGCGCTGTTTTCGTTCGGAATGGGACCACCGCAACGGCCCATACACACAAGTGCCAACGATAACGAAGCACTCGCGATTGCGGCGTAATTGAGGGCCTCACGGCCTGAAGTTACTCCAAAATAGCGCGGTTGGACCGAACCGGGCAACAGAATCGGATTCCAGCGGTACGGGGAGCACCGGGCAACAGAAGCTCCCCACTTTCCCGAGATTTTTGTGATGTTTGGGGGGCCTCGACGTCCGTTCGCACTGAGCGAAGTCGAAGGGCACGGACGGCGCTTGCGGCGAGGCGATGGGGCGTGGCCTTCGACTTCGCTCAGGCTGGACGGGGGTGAGTGAGTGTGCCCCTCAATCTTCTTCGACCCCGGCGGAGGCCGGGGCCCAGGCTTCACCAGGCCGGTGGCGCACTATTCGGTGCGGGGGAGGCAAGCTTCGACCCCGATTGTCCATCGCAACTGGACCCCGGCCTCCGCCGGGGTGGAACACGGGAGCGGGTTACCCCTCCCGCGCCAGTGCTTTCAACTTGTACAGCGCATCCAGCGCCTCGCGCGGCGACAGGCTGTCGACGTCCAGCTTCTCCACCTCGGCCCGGATCGCGTCGCACTGTTCCTCCTCGGCCTGCGCGGCGGCGGCGAAGAGGGGGAGGTCGTCCAGCCCCGCCGCCAGCCCGCCGGTCTTGGCCCGGCCCGCCTCCAGCTTGGCGAGCACTGCCTTCGCACGCGCGACCGTCATCGGCGGCATGCCCGCAAGGCGTGCGACGGCCAGGCCATAGGAGCGATCCGCCGGGCCTTCGGACACCTCGTGCAGCAGGACCAGCTCGCCCTTCCACTCGCGCGCGCGGACATGGTGGAGCGACAGCGCCTCGCAGCGTTCCGCCAGCCGGGTCAGTTCGTGATAATGGGTCGCGAACAGGCAGCGGCAGCGATTATCCTCGTGGATCGCCTCGACCACCGCCCAGGCGATGGCGAGGCCGTCATAGGTGGAGGTGCCGCGCCCCACTTCGTCCAGGATGACGAAGCTGCGCAGGGTCGCCTGTGCCAGGATCGCGGCGGTCTCGACCATCTCGACCATGAAGGTGGAGCGTCCGCGCGCGAGATTGTCCGACGCGCCGACCCGGCTGAACAGCCGGTCGACCAATCCGATCTTCGCCCGGGTGGCCGGGACATAGGATCCGGCTTGCGCCAGCACCGCGATCAATGCGTTCTGGCGGAGGAAGGTCGACTTACCGCCCATGTTCGGGCCGGTGACCAGCCAGAGCCGTGAGCTTTCCGACAATTGGCAGTCATTGGCGACGAACCGCTCGCCCGAGCGCGCCACCGCCGCCTCGACCACCGGATGGCGGCCACCCGCCACCTCGAAACAGCTATGGTCGACCAGCTCGGGCCGCACCCAGCCGCCCTCGACCGCGCGCTCGGCCAGGCCGCTCGCCACGTCGAGCCGGGCGAGCGCGTCCGCCGTCGCCGCGATGGCTTCGCGCGAGGCCAGCGCGGCGGCGGTCAGTTCCTCCAGATGCGCGGCCTCGGCGGCGAGCGCATGGGCACCGGCCTGCGCGACCTTGCTGGCGACCTCGTGCAACTCGGGCGTGTTGAAGCGGACGACGCCCGCCAGCGTCTGGCGATGGGTAAAGCCCGAATCCGGCTTCATCAGCGCATCCGCCGACCGCGCGGGCACCTCGACATGATAGCCGAGCACGCCGTTGTGGCGGATCTTGAGCGCGGTGATGCCGGTCTTCTGGCGGAATTCGGCCTCCAGCGCGGCGATGGCGCGGCGGCCGCCTGCACCCGCATCGCGCAGATCGTCGAGCGCGACGTCATAGCCCGCCGCGATATAGCCCCCTTCGCTGGCCTCGATGGGGGGCGAGGGGACGAGCGCGCGGCGGAGCAGGTCGATCAGTTCGCCATGCCCGCGCAGGCGCGGTGTCGTCTCGCGGAGCAGAGGCGGGCCGTCGATCAGCTGCTCGGACAATGCCCAGGCCCCGTCGAGCCCATCGCGCAACTGCCCCAGATCGCGGGGAGAGCCGCGCCCCGCCGCGATCCGCCCGATTGCACGGCCGATATCGGGCAGCGCCCGCAACGCCGCGCGCAATCGCTCGCGCAAGGCGGCATCGTCATGGAAATGCTGCACGAGGTCGAGCCGGGCCTCGATCGCGTCGCGGTCCATCAACGGCGCGCCGATATCACCGGCCAGCGCGCGCGCGCCTGCGCCCGTCACCGTCCGGTCCACCGCGTCGAGCAACGAGCCCTTGCGCTGGCCGTTCGCGGTCTGGGCCAGCTCCAGGCTCTCGCGCGTCGCCGCATCGATCGCCATCGCCCCGGCCGCCTGCATCAATACCGGCGGGCGCAGGAAGGGCAGGGCGCCCTTGGCCGTATGGTCGAGATAGGCGACCAGACCGCCCGCTGCCGCCAGTCCGGCTCGGCTGAACTGCCCGAACCCGTCCAGAGTCGCGACGCCGTAGAGCCGCTTGAGCCGATCCTCGCCTTGACCGCTGTCGAAGGTCGAGGATGGGCGCAGGCTCGTCGCGGCATCAGCGTGTGCGGCATTTTCGGCTGCGACGACTTCGGCGGCGGACAGGCGCGCGAGTTCGGCCCCCAGCGCATCGGCTTTCACGTCGATCACCACGAAACGCCCGGTCGAGATGTCGGCGGCGGCCAGCGCCACCGCGCCACCCGCCTCGCCAATCGCGACGCACCAATTGTCGCACTTAGCGTCGAGCAGCGCTTCCTCGGTCAGCGTGCCCGCGGTCACAACGCGCACGATGCCGCGCGCGACCAGCGCCTTGGACCCGCCGCGCGCCTTGGCCTCGGCGGGGGTCTCGGTCTGCTCGGCAATGGCGACGCGGTGCCCGGCCTTGATCAGCCGTTGCAGATAGGCGGTCGCGGCATGGACCGGCACGCCGCACATGGGGATTTTCTCGCCCCCATGCTCCCCGCGCGAGGTCAGCGCGATGTCGAGCACGCCCGACGCGATCCGCGCATCGTCGAAGAACAGCTCGAAAAAATCGCCCATGCGATAGAAGAGCAGGCAATCCTCGGCCTCGGCCTTCAGCGTCAGATATTGCGCCATCATCGGGGTCGGGGTGGTCATCGAGGCGTCTGTTCCAGAATCAAAACGGCGGGATCGAGAGGGCCAGGCCGATCGCGGCGACCCGAACTGGTGGAATGGATGTCGGGCTATAGCGGGGCGGCCAAGGACTGGCGAGGGGCCCCCGGGCCCGGCCGGTATTTCCTGTCGCCGATGGTGCAGTGCGGCATTGCAAGCACCTGCAACAGCTTAACTTCTAGCTTTGGCAAACCCGATGGCTTCGGCTGCAAAAGTGGCACGTGACAGGGTTGTCAGCCGTGTCCGAAAGCTTCAAGAGCCGTAACGTCATCACTATTCACAGCATCGAAGGCCGCGCGCATGACCGACGAACCCACCGATCAGTTCTCCGAGCGCGAGGCCCTGCTGTTCCATTCCGAGGGACGGCCCGGCAAGATCGAGATCATCGCGTCCAAGCCGATGGCGACCCAGCGCGACCTGGCGCTCGCCTATTCGCCCGGCGTCGCGGTTCCTGTTCAGGCGATCGCCGACGATCCCGCCACCGCCTATGACTATACCGCCAAGGGCAATCTGGTCGCGGTCATCTCCAACGGCACCGCGATCCTGGGGCTGGGCAATCTGGGCGCGCTCGCCTCCAAGCCGGTGATGGAGGGCAAGGCGGTGCTCTTCAAGCGCTTCGCCGATGTCGACTCGATCGATATCGAGCTGAAGACTGAGGATGTCGACCGGATCATCGACGCGATCGAGCTGATGGAGCCGAGCTTCGGCGGCATCAACCTAGAAGACATCAAGGCCCCCGAATGCTTCATCATCGAGCAGACGCTGCGCGAGCGGATGAACATCCCGGTCTTCCATGACGACCAGCACGGCACCGCGATCATCTGCGCGGCGGGTCTCATCAACGCCTGTCTGCTGACCAAGCGGCGGCTGGACGAGATCAAGGTCGTCGTCAACGGCGCGGGCGCGGCAGCGATCGCCTGTACCGAGTTGATGAAGGCGATGGGCGTCCGCCACGACAATGTCATCATGTGCGACCGCACCGGCGTCATCTATCAGGGCCGCGACGACATCAACCAGTGGCAGTCGGCGCACGCCGCCGTCACCGACCGCCGCACGCTGACCGAGGCGCTGCATGGCGCCGACGTGTTCCTGGGACTGTCGGCGGCGGGCGCGCTCAAGCCCGAGATGGTCAAGGATATGGCGCCCTCGCCGATCATCTTCGCGATGGCGAACCCGGAACCGGAAATCCGCCCCGAACTCGCCAAGGCGGCGCGCCCCGACGCGATCGTCGCGACCGGGCGGTCGGACTATCCGAACCAGGTCAACAACGTCATCGGCTTCCCCTTCATCTTCCGCGGCGCGCTCGACGTGCGGGCGACCGGCATCAATGACGAGATGAAGATCGCCGCCGCCAACGCGATCGCCGAACTGGCGCGCCAGCGCGTGCCGGAGGAAGTGGCGCTGGCCTATGGCACGCAGCACAGCTTCGGCCCCGAATATATCATCCCCGCGCCGTTCGATCCGCGCCTGATGGAGCTGGTCCCCTCGGCAGTGGCCAAGGCGGCGATGGATTCGGGCGTGGCGACGCGGCCGATCCTCGACATGGACGCCTATCGCCAGAAGCTGCGTGCGCGTCTCAACCCGACCACCTCGGTCCTGACGCTCGCCTATGAGGGTGCCAAGGCGCACCCGAAGCGCGTGCTGTTCGCCGAGGGTGAGGAAGAGGTGGTGCTGCGCGCCGCCATCGCCTTCAAGGAGGGCGGCTATGGCATTCCGGTGCTGGTCGGGCGCGACGACGTCTATGACCGTCTGGCCGCGCTGGGCGTCACCAACCCCAAGGAATATGAAGTCCATAACAGCCGCACCTCGGAGATGGTGCCGCAGATGGTCGACTTCCTCTACGAGCGGCTCCAGCGGCGCGGTTACCTGAAGCGCGATGCCGAGCGGCTGATCAACCAGGACCGCAACATCTTCGGTTCGGTCATGCTGCAACTCGGCATGGCGGATGCGATGATCACCGGCATCACCCGCACCTATGCGCAGAGCTTCCGCGAGATCCGCCGGGTCATCGATCCGGTCGACGGCAAGGTGCCGTTCGGCATCCACCTGCTCGTCGGGCAGAGCCACACCGTCTTCATCGCCGACACCACGGTCAATGAACGCCCCTCCGCCGAGGAACTGGCCGACATCGCCGAGCGCACCGCGGCGGTGGCCCGCCGCATGGGGCATGAGCCGCGCGTGGCCTTTCTGTCCTATTCGACCTTCGGCAACCCCGAGGGCCAGTGGATCGACAATATCCGCGACGGCGTGGCGGTGCTCGACAAGCGGCAGGTCGGTTTCGAGTATGAAGGCGACATGGCCCCCGACGTCGCGCTGAACCCCAAGCAGATGGCGAACTTCCCCTTCTCGCGCCTGTCGGGTCCGGCGAACGTCCTCATCATGCCGGGTCTCCAGTCGGCCAATATCTCGGCCAAGCTGCTGCGCGAACTCGGCGGCGACAGCATGATCGGCCCGATGCTGATCGGTATGGAAAAGCCGGTGCAGATCGCACCGATGACTTCGACCGCCGGTGACCTGGTCACGCTGGCGGTGCTGGCGGCGGGCGGCATCGCGCGCTGATCCTCGAAGAGTGGTAGGAAAGGGGGCCGGGCAACGCGGGTTGTCCGGCCCCCTTTTTTTCCTCCCCTGCAAGGGGGGCGGCAGGGCGAAGCCCTGACGGAGGGGTGTCCCACTGTGCGAGGTTCCGCCATCCTCGCAAGTGGTGACACCCCTCCACCAGCTTCGCTGGTTTCCCTCCCTTTGCAGGGGAGGGAAAGTACGTGACCGCAAAGCCACAACGACACGCCGTCACAAACCGGTCATTACGCTGTCGCCATGATGTCACGTGCCGGCCCCATGCGCCCGCCCCATTGGGTTAACGAGCCATTTGGGGGCGAAACATCATGGTGAAGTATCTGGTCGGTGTCGCGACGGTCGCGCTGATCGCACCCGGCGTCGCGGCGCAGGGGTTGCCCGCACAGGCCGCTGTTACCGGCACGGCGAGCGACCCGGTGGTCGCCGACCCCAGCACGACCGATACCGATCAGTCGGGCAATTCGGGTGACGTCGTCGTGCTCGGCTTCGGCCAGAGCCGCCAGGTGCAGACGATCGCCGCCGCCGACCTCGACCGGCTGACGCCGGGCACCTCGCCGCTCAAGGCGATTTCGAAGCTGCCGGGCGTCAATTTCCAATCCGCCGATCCGTTCGGCGCCTATGAATGGTCGACCCGCATCAGCTTGCGCGGGTTCAACCAGAATCAGCTCGGCTTCACCCTCGACGGCGTGCCGCTGGGCGATATGAGCTATGGCCCGACCAACGGCCTGCACATCAGCCGCGCGATCATCTCGGAAAACATCGCCTCGACCAGCGTGGCGCAAGGCGCGGGCGCGCTGGGCACTGCCTCGACCAGCAACCTCGGCGGCACGATCCAGTTCACCAGCCGCGCGCCGTCCGACACCGCCGGGATCGCCGCCTCGGGCACCTATGGCAGCAACGACACCGTCCGCGCCTTTGTCCGTGCGGACAGCGGCGATTTGGGCGGTGGGCTCAAGGGCTATCTGAGCTACGCCTATCTGACCACCGACAAGTGGAAGGGCTATGGCAGCCAGCGTCAGCATCAGGCCAATGCCAAGATCGTCAAGGATTTCGACACGCGCGGCTCGATCACCGGCTTCTTCAACTTCTCGGATCGGCGTGAGAGCGACTATCAGGACCTGAGCCTCGATATCATCAAGCGTCGCGGCTATTATAACGACAACATCTCCAACAATTATCCGCTCGCGATCCTCTATGCCAAGCAGGCGACCAACGGCGCGGCGGCGGCAAGCTATGCCGCGGCCAATAACGGTTCGCTGGCCGGATTCACGGCGCCTTATGCAGGCGTTGCCATCGGCCTGCCGAGCGGGATCGGGCTGGACGACGGCTATTACGACGCGGCGGGCCTGCGGCGCGACTATCTGGGCGGCGTGACCTTCGATGCCAAGCTGACCGAGGCGCTGTCGCTCACCTCGACTAGCTATTATCATCACAACAAGGGCCAGGGATCGTGGATCACGCCCTATAGCCCGACCCAGCTGGGTGCGCCCAATGCCGACGGCACGCCGATCACCAACCCCGCGCCGCTGTCCTTCCGCACGACCGAGTACAGCCTCGACCGTGCCGGCACGATCGCCAAGCTGGCGCTGACCACCGGTGCCAACACGCTGGAGCTGACCGGCTGGTATGAGAGCAACACGCTGCATCAGGCGCGTCGCCTCTATGGCATGACCGACACCGCGACGCCGAACCGCAATGCGCTGGATTACCAGCGTAACCCGATGTCGACCACGTGGAACGGCAAATACGATACCGAGACGCTGCAATATTCGGTCGGCGACACGCTCGACATCGGCCAGCTGACCATCAATGGCGGCTGGAAGGGGATGCGCGTGCGCAACCAGGCCAATGTTCTGGCGGGTACGCTGGCGCGCGGCCGGATCAAGAGCCAGGACTGGTTCCTGCCGCAGATCGGCGCGGTGCTGCACCTGGGCAACCAGGCGGAGGTCTTCGCCAGCTATACCGAGAATATGCGCGCCTTCATCGCCGCCGCGACCGCGCCGCCCTTCTCGATCAGCCAGGCGGCGTTCAATGCGGTCGCCAACACCGTGCGCCCCGAAAAGTCCAAGACCGCCGAGGGCGGCGTGCGCTATCGCACCGGCGGGCTGCAACTGTCGGCGGTCGGCTATTATATCGACTTCTCCGACCGTCTGCTGACCTATTCGATCGGCACCGCGATCCAGGGCATTCCGCCGACGCTGAACAATGTCGGCGGCGTCGAAAGCTATGGCGCCGAGGTCTCGGCCTTCTACCGCCTAACCTCGGCCTTCTCGGCACTGGCCAGCTATTCGTACAACCATGCGACCTATCAGCAGACGGTGCGCGACGGTTCGGGCAATCTGTTGGCCGAAAAGGGCCGCTATGTCGTCGACACGCCGCAGAACATGATCAAGGGCGAGCTGGTCTATGACGACAGCCGCTTCTTCGGCCGGGTCGGCGCGGATTACATGTCGAAGCGCTACTTCACCTATCTGAACGACCAGTCGGTCGACGGGCGCGTGCTGGTCGATGCCAGCATCGGCTATCGTTTCCCGGCGGAATGGGGCGGCTTCTCGATCGAGGGCAGCGTGTCCAATCTGACCGACAAGCGGTACATCGCGACCGTCGGCAGCGGTGGCTACACCGCCAGCGGCGACAACCAGACGCTGCTCACGGGCGCGCCGCGCCAGTGGTTCGTGACGCTGAAGAAGGGGTTCTGAACCCAGCCGTCAGGCAGGCCCCTCCCACCGAGCGGAGGGGCCTGTTGAGGCTTTTACACCGCCCAGGCCGTAATGTCCGGCTGCTCGCCGATCAGCGCGAGGCCATGGGCTATCGAGGTCAGTTCGCCGCCGGTCGCGATCTTTTCGCCCCCAAAGCGCGCCTCGAACATCCGCCGGATCGCGGGCATCAACGAGGTGCCGCCGGTCAGGAACACCTGATCGATCTGCTCCGGCCCGGTCGCCGCTGCCGTCAGCGCGCGGTCGACCGCCTGTTCGATCCGCGCGAGATCGGGGGCGATCCAGCTTTCGAAATCCTTCCGGCTCACACCCGCCTCGATCGACAGGCCGCCGCCTTCGAACCGGAACCGTGCCTCTTCCGTCGCCGACAGGTCGCGCTTCACCTGGCCGACCGCGTCGTAGAGCCGGTACCCCTGTTCCTCCTCGATGATCGCGATCATCCGTCCGATCGCCTCCGGGTCGAGCGCGGAACGGCGCAGCTTCTCCAGTTCGGCCAGGGTCTTGCGGTTGCGCATCAGCGCGAGGCGCGACCAGTCGCCGAAATCGGCGAAGTAACCGCGCGGAATCTCCAGCACCTTGTCGAACGACCGATAGCGGCCGCCCGCACCCAGCAGCGGCAGGACGAGGTGATCGATCAGCCGCTGGTCGAACCGGTCGCCGGCAATGCCGACACCGGCATGGCCCAGCGGCTCGCAACGCCGCGCCGCGCCGGGGGCGGCGATGCGGACAACGGAGAAGTCGCTGGTACCGCCACCGAAATCGGCGACCAGCACGGTCGCGGGCTCGGTGATCCGCGAGGCATAGCTGAACGCCGCGCCCAGCGGTTCGTAGACATAGTGGATCTCCGCCCCCAGCCGCGCGAACATCGCATCGTAACGCTGGCGGGCGAGCGCTTCGTCGGGGCGGTGCCCGGCATATTCGACCGGCCGCCCGACGACGATCCGCGCCGCCTTCCCATCGAGTGTCCCGCCGCTGCGCACCGCCATACGGTCGAGAAAGACGCGGCCCAGCTCCTCGAACCGATAGCGTTTGTCGAAGACGGTGGCATGCTCGAACACGGGTGAGGCGGCGACCGACTTGAACGACTGGATGAAGCGGCTGCCGCCCGGAAAGTCGAGATATTCGGCGATCGCCCAGGGCCCCGCCTCGACCTCGATGCCGTCATCCTCCCAGAAGCACAGCGCCGAGCGGAAGACGGGGTCGGTGGCTTGGGGGCCTTTCAGCGGCACCAGATGCGACTCGCCTCCATCGGCTCGTGCGACGACCGAGTTGGTGGTGCCGAAGTCGATACCGAGGACGGGGCGCGAAGTGTCGGTCATGCCGCGTCCGCTACACGATGTGGGGACGGAGGCGAGATTTTTATGGCTTGGCCGATGGGTCTTTTTGCGCCCCTGCCTCCTCCGGTTTCAAATCGGGCCAGCGGTCGAGCATCGCCGCGGTCACGCCGTTGGTCCAGCCGAACCCGTCCTGCGTCGGATATTCCCCACCGCCGCCGGGCCGTCGCTCCTCGACATCGTATTTCTCCAGCAGCTTGCCCGTTTCGGCATAGGTGCGCGCGACCGTGGCGATCCAGCGGCGGGCGATGTCCTTGGCCAGTCCCTGTTCGCCGTAGCGACCGAGCCCCTCGATCGCGACCCATTGCAGCGGGGCCCAGCCATTGGGCGAGTCCCATTGCTGGCCGGTGCGGATCCCGGTGGTGCGCAGCCCGCCCTCGCTGAGCAACGTCGCGCGGGTCGTGATGGCGACCGCCTTGGCCTGATCCGGGCTGGCATGACCCACGAAAAGCGGAAAGAGCGATGCAGCCGTCCGCGCCGGGGTGGGCCGCCTGGCGATCCGGTCCCAGTCGGCGAAGCGCCGCTCGGCAGGCACCCAGAGATAGCGGTCGATCGCTGCCCTGCGCGCCGCCGCCAGCCGCCGAAAGCGCTGCGTGATCTCGCCGCGCCCCGCCGCCTGGGCGCGCTCCGCGATCCGGGTTTCGCTCAACCATAACAGGCTGTTGAGATCGACCGGCACGATGTCGGTCGTATGGATCGTCTCCAGCCGCATGGGATCGGCCAGCCAGCGCGAGCTGAAGTCCCAACCCGATTCCGCCGCCGCGCGCAGATCACGCTGCACGACGCGGGCGGAGCGAGGGCTGGCCTTTAGTGCGGTTTCGCGGTCTTCGCGCCAGCTTTCGTCGCGCGGGGTGTCGCGCGCATCCCAATAGCGGTTAAGCAGGCTGCCATCGGGCATTCTCACCACATGTTCGCATGCCCCGCTGCCATCCAGACAGCGACTGCCCGCCATCCAATAGTCATGCTCGCGGATCAGCGCGTTCAGCCGCCGCTCGGCCAGCGCCGGATCGCGATTGTCCGACAGGTCCATCATCAATGCCAGGAACGGCGGTTGCGAGCGGCTGAGATAATAGCTGCGCGTGCCGTTGGGGATATGGCCGTAATGCTCGACCAGATCGACGAAGTCGGCAAGCATCGCCTCGATCAGCGGGGTCTGGCCATCGGCCTTCAACCCCAGCATGGTGAAGTAGCTGTCCCAGTAGTAAATTTCCTGGAACCGGTCACCCGGCACGACATAGCCATGATCCAGCCCCAGCGCGGACGACCCCGGTACCGGTGCGAAGGGCGCCCGACCGAGAATGGGCCAAAGCTCGCGGATGCGGTCGCGCAACGGAGGCCGGGCCTGATCGTCGCCGCGCACCGAGAAATGACGGCGGACGAATGCGGTCAGCGCCGCCTTGCCCTGCGGCTTTTCGCGGGCATAGGCGGCGAGGATCGCCTCCGGCCTTTCGCGCGGAACCGCGTCGGCAAAGGTCTTGCCGTCGGGAAACACCTGCGCCTCCTGCACCGCACCGAAGAGCGGGCCGTAAATATCGGCGGGCGAGGGGGGCATGGCCTGCCCCTGAAGCAGCAGGGCGAGGGTGGGCAGCAGGACCAGCGGACGGAAGCGGGTGGCGATCATATCTCTCCTGTCTATTCTTTTGCGGCGGCGCGGGGGAGCAGCACGCAGGCGACCAGCCCCCCGCTTGGCGCTTCCTCCAGAATCAGTTCGCCGCCGTGCAGATCGGCCAGCTCGCGCGCAATCGCCAGGCCGAAGCCATGCCCGTCGCCGCGCTCGTCCAGCCGTGCGCCCGCCTGGGTCGCGCGGATACGGTCGGCCTCCGGAATGCCGGGACCGTCATCGGTGATGCACAGGCGGACCTGTCGTCCCTCGGCGGTTGCCGCGATCGATACCTTCGACCGGGCGTGGCGCGCGGCATTGTCGACCAGATTGCCCGCCACCTCGTCCAGATCATGCGCGTCCATCGCGACGCTGACATCCTCGGCAGCCTCGGCGGAGATCGTGATTCCCCGGTCGGCATGGATGCGCGCAATCGCATGGGCCAGGTCGCCCATCGCGGGGCGGAGCGCGGTGGACGACCTGCTCGCGCCAATCTGCACCCGTGCGCGGGCGAGGTGGTGACGGATGGTGGCGTCGATCCGCGCCACCTGCTCGGCGCGGGGCGGATCGCCCGCCAGATCGAGCGCCAGCGTCGCCACCGGGGTCTTGAGCGCATGGGCCAGATTGGCCGCCGAGGCGCGCGCCGCCGCCAGTGCGCGTTCGCTGTCGGCGGTCAGTGCGTTCAATTCGGTGGCGAGCGGGCGGAGTTCGGCGGGTTGATCTTCATCGACACGGGTGCGTTCGCCGGTGCGGATCGCGGCGACCTCCTCGCGCAAACGGCGCAGCGGGCGCAGGCCCAGGCGAAGCTGGATCAGGCTCGCCGCCGCAAGCAGCCCGCCCAGTCCCGCCAGCATCGCGAGCAGCGGCACCAGCGCCGCCCGGATCGGCCGCGCGACGACGGCGCGGGGGGCCGCGGCGGTGATCGTCACCGGCCCACGCAACGAGGGAATCGTGATCTGACGGGCATGAACGCGCACGCCCTGTTCGGTGTGCCCATCGGCGGGATGGGGTTGATCGACGGGGGAGGGAGCCGGGGCGGGGCCCGGTGGCAGGGCGGGGGGTGGTCCGCCATCCGGCCCCGGTGGATGCGGTGGGAGGAGCGGGGGAAAGTCGCCCGATCCGATCATGCCGTCTGGCCCCGCAATCCGCCAGCGCCAGCCGGGTTCGGGTTCCAGTAGCCCGCGCCGCTGGGCAATACGGCCCCGGTCGACGGCCCCCCGGCCATCGACCGCCGAGGCGAGAACCGCGATTTCCGAATCGAGCCGCTGATCGAGCCCGCGCGTGACGATCCCTTCCAGCGCGCTCGCCAGTCCCCATCCGGCGATCAGGAGCGCGACGAGGATCGCGGCTCCGGAAATCAGGATCATCCGGGCATGGATCGATTTGGGGATCAACCGGGCGACGCTCACACCGCATCCCCGGCGGTCAGGCGATAGCCCATGCCCCGCACCGTTTCGATCAGGTCTGCGCCAATCTTCCTGCGCAGCCGACCGACGATCACTTCCAGACTGTTGGAATCGACATCGACGTCGCCTTCATAGACACGCTCCAGCAGTTCCAGCCGGGGAATCACCGCCTCCTTGCGCAGCATCAGCGCCGACAGCACCCGCCATTCGAAGGCGGTGAGTTTCAGCGGCAGGCCGTCCAGCTCGAATTGCCCGGTCTGACTGTCGAAGGAGAGGGGGCCGCAGGTCAGGCGCGGCTGGGCATGGCCCGCCGCGCGGCGGACCAAGGCACGCAGGCGCATGACCAATTCCTCGACGCGGAAGGGCTTGGTCAGATAATCGTCGGCGCCGGCCTTGAACCCCGCTACCTTGTCCGACCAGCCGTCGCGTGCGGTCAGGATCAGCACGGGCAGCGCCCGCCCCGCCTCGCGCCATGCCTTGAGCACGCTCATGCCATCGCCATCGGGAAGGCCGAGGTCGAGCACGGCGGCGTCATAGAGTTCGGTATCGCCCGCATGGCCCGCATCGACGCCGCTGGTGAACAGATCGACCGCGCATTGTTCGGCGCGCAGCGCCCGCGCGATGGCGGGCCCCAGTGCGGGATCATCTTCGACCAGCAGAATTCGCATGACGTGTTCGTCTTCCCCTCATGGCCCCGCGTGCCGCTATCCTCGCACAGCTTAAACCCAATCTGAACCGCGTGGTTCAGCGGGCATCGGGCCGAATCACCTAGAAGGGGGCATCAACCAAGGAGATCGAACAATGTCTCGTTTCCATATCCCGACCCCCCGTTTGCAGGGCAAGGCTCCGCTGGCCGCGGCGGCCGCTGTGCTGATCGCACTGGGCGCGGGCGGTGGCGCCGCCGCCGTCTCGATGACCCGGCCGACCGTCACCATGGCACCGTCCAACCCGACGCCGATCGCCAAGCTGGCCTCGACCAGCGGCGTTGTCACCGCCAAGGGGCGGGTGGCCGAAGTCTTTGGCGACCGCTTCGTGGTGCAGGACGCCACCGGCCGCGCGATGGTCGCCAGCAACCGTGACGCGATGCCCGCCGTCGGCAGCAACGTGATGGTGCAGGGCCGCTATGACGACGGGCTGATGCACGCCCAGTATCTGGTCAACCCGCAAGGGACGGTGACCCCGGTCGGCCCTCCGCCGCCCCCGCCGGGTGGTCCGCGCGGTCCCGGCGGTCCCGGTGGCCCGCGTGGTGACGGCCCGCCGCCGCCGCCCCCCGGTGGCCCGGGTGGTCCCGGTGGTCCGGGCGCCCCGGGTGGCCCCGGCGCTCCTCCGCCCCCGCCGCCGGGTGGTTGCGCACCGGGTGCGGTGCCCCCGCCGCCGCCCCCGGTGAACGGTCAGGCCCCGCAGGGCGCCCCCGTACCGCCGCCTCCGCCGCCCGCCGGGGCTCCTGCTCCTGCTCCCACAGGGGCGGTCCGCCCGGCGCGGTGATCGGGGTTTGATGATGACGCCCTCCGGCTTTTGTCGGGGGGCGTTTTCGTTTGGGGCGAGGGTGGGGCGTGGCCTTCGACTTCGCTCAGGCAGAACGGAGGTTGGGAGATGGACCCTTCACTTGCTCCGTTCAGCCTGAGCGAAGTCGAAGGCCAAGGGAATCGGGGGCCCAGAAGGAACCTTCGCCCCCTTGACCCTTTAGCACCCGATGCGCTGGCTTCGATCGCTCGACATTCCGGCCGAATGGCTGTGGCTTCAACATGTGACGATCATTGCGGTCGCGATCCTGATCGCGGTGCTGGTCCACAGCGTCGCGATGCGGATTGCGGGGCATGCCGCGCGGCGGACCGCCAGCCAGAGCGACGATCTCGTCCTCGAACATATCCGCCAGCCGCTGCGCTGGGTGGCGATCGCCATAGCGGTCAGCTTCGCGATGCGCCTCGTCCCCATGTCCAGCGACGGGCGCGAGATATGGCGGCAGGTGCTGGGCTTCTGCGTGCCGGCGCTTCTCGGCTGGCTGGCGGTGGCGGGGCTGCGCGCGCTCCAGGGTGTCGTCTACCTGCGCGCCGACATCAGCGTCGAGGACAATCTGCGCGCCCGGCGCAAGCGGACGCGCGCGCAGATATTGGGGCGGATCGGCATCTTCCTGATCGTGTTCCTGACCGTCTGCCTGATGCTGTTGAGCGTACCGGGCATCCGCACCATCGGCGTCACGCTGATGGCCTCGGCGGGTATCGCGGGCCTGGTCGTCGGTGCCGCGGCACAGCCCGCGCTCAAGAACCTGATCGCGGGCGTGCAAATGGCTTTTACCGAGCCGATCCGCCTCGACGACGTGGTCATCATCGATAACGAATGGGGACGGATCGAACAGATTCACCTGACCTTCGTCGTGGTGCGCATCTGGGACGAGCGGCGGCTGGTCGTGCCGGTCGCCAAATTCCTGGAGAACAGCTTCCAGAACTGGACGCGCGAGACCAGCCAGTTGCTGGGATCGGTTTTTTGGTATCTCGACCCGGCGGCGGATATCCCCCGGCTGCGCGAGAAGATGGGGGAACTGGTCGAGGCGAGTACCCGCTGGGATCGCCGCTTTTTCAACATGCAGGTGACCGACGTGAAGCCCGATTCGATCGAGGTGCGCGGGCTGATGACCGCGCGCGATGCGGCGATCGCGTTCGATTTGCGATGTGAGATTCGCGAGGGACTGCTGGAATATATTCGGCGCGAGATGCCGGAGGCCTTGCCCCGGCGGCGGTTGGAGCATCATTCCAATATTCCTCCCCGGCACGAGGAGGGGGACCAGCCGCAGGCTGGTGGAGGGGGCGTGCCTCTAGGTACGGCCTAAGCGGCTATCCCCCTCCACCACCGCTTCGCGGCGGTCCCCCTCCCCGTGCCGGGGAGGATCAAGATGCCGCCGCCTCGATAGCCTTGGCTTCGTCCTTTGCCCCGTCCCCGCGCAGCGCGGCCAGGAACAGTTCGCACCACCAGAACACGTCTTCGCGCCGGACATTGTCGATCAGGCTTTCCCAGCGACGGATGCGTTCGTCGCGCGGCATGGCCAGAGCCTGGACGATCGCGTCAGACATTTCCTCGGCGCTATAGGGGTTGATGAGGACCGCGTCCTTCAACTGCTCGGCCGCGCCCGCAAAGCGCGACAGGATCAGCACGCCGGGATCCTCGGGGTCCTGCGCCGCGACATATTCCTTGGCGACCAGGTTCATCCCGTCGCGCAACGGAGTCACCAACCCGATCCGCGCCGCGCGGTAGATGCCCGCCAGCACCGGCCGCGGAAACCCCTTGTTGACGTAGCGGATCGGCACCCAGTCGATATCGGCATATTCGCCGTTGATCCGCCCCGACAGCGCATCGAGATTGGCGCGGATCTCCTGATAGGTGTTCACCTTCTCGCGGCTGGGCGGTGCGATCTGGAGCATATAGACCAGCGCGCGCCGTTCCGGATTTTGCGCCAGGAAGCGTTCGTAACCCAGGAAGCGCTCGGCCAGCCCCTTGGAATAGTCGAGCCGGTCGACCCCGACGATCAGGCTGCGGCCGGTCGCCGACATATACATGCGTTCGCGCGCGAAACGGGCGTCGTGGCCGCTGGCGGCTTCCTCGAACTCCTTGGTCTCGATGCCGATCGGCGCGCGGATCGCCTGGATGGTGCGGCCGTTCCACGTCACCGCGCCATTCTCGCCCAGCGTACCGCCCAGCTCCTTGGTTACATAGTCGCGGAAGCTGTCCAGCCAGTCCTCGGTATGGAAACCCACCACGTCATAGGCGAAGAGCGATTCCACCAGCTTGCGATGGCTGGGCAGCGACATCAGCAGCCGCACCGGCGGCCAGGGGATGTGGAGGAAGAAGCCGATCCGGTTCTTGAACCCGCGCTGGCGTAAATAGCGGCCTAGCGGGATCAGGTGATAGTCGTGAACCCAGACCAGATCGTCGGGTTCGATCAGCGGCTGTACCGTATCGGCGAAACGCTCGTTGACGCGGGCATAGCCGGAGTCGAAGTCGCGCTCGAACTCGGTCAGGTCGATGCGATAGTGGAAGAGCGGCCACAACGTCCGGTTGGCGTAACCGTTATAATATTCGTCGATATCCTGCTCTTCCAGGTCGATGGTCGCGGTGGTGACGCCGCCGCCCTGCTGGAAGTTGATATGGCCGCTGAATTCCTCGGTGGTCTCGCCCGACCAGCCGAACCAGATACCGCCCTGTTCGCGCAGGGCGGCGAGAAGTGCGACCGCCAGCCCGCCCTGATTTCCGCCCGGCCCGGAGGTGGGCGGCTGGACCCGGTTCGAGATGACGATCAGGCGACTCATCGCACGGCACTCCATGGTTTACTCAGCAGGACGGCGCAGTTGATCAGGCCGACCAGCGAATAGGTTTGCGGATAATTCCCCCACAGCTCGCCCGTATTCGGGTCGATATCCTCGGACAGAAGCCCGGCGGGGGTGCAGCGCGCCACCATCTCCTCGAACAGCGCGCGGGCATCGGCATGACGCCCGGTCACATATAACGCTTCAATCAGCCAGAAGGTGCAAACGTTGAACGCGGTATGGGGCAGGCCGAAGTCATCCTCGGTCGCATAGCGCAGCATATGGCTGCCTCGGCGCAGCCCCTTTTCGACCGCATCCAGCGTCGAGCGGAAACGGGGATCGTCGGGCGACAGGAAGCGCAGGTCGAGCAGCTGGATGATGCTGGCGTCCAGATCGTCGCCGCCGAAGGTCGCCGACATGCGCTGTGTTTCGGGACGCCACGCCGCCTGCTCGATCGTCTCGCGCATCAGGTCGGCGCGCTCCTGCCAGAAGGCGCGGCGCTCCTCCAGGCCCAGCGCCTGCGCAGCATTGGCCAGCCGGTCGCACGCCGCCCAGCACATGGCGGCGGAATAGGTGTGGACGTGGCTCTTGGTGCGCAACTCCCACAGCCCCGCATCGGGCTGGTCATACGTTGCCCAGGCGCGCTCGCCGACCCGCTCTAGCGAATGGAAATCCTCGACCCCCGACATGCGGAACAGCCGCGTGTCGAAGAAGGCCTGCACATCGGACAGCACGATCTGGCCGTAAGCGTCGTGTTGGATCTGCTCATAGGCCTGGTTGCCGACCCGCACCGGGCCCATGGCGCGGTAGCCGGGGAGCTTGGTCTCGATCCGCTCGACCAGGGTCGCTTCGCCGCCGACGCCGTAGAGCGGCTGGATATGCCCGCCCCGCGCCGCATCGACGATGTTGCGGAGATACTCCAGATACCCCTCCAGCACGTCGAGCGCGCCCAGCCGGTTCAGCGCCTGCACCGTGTAATAGGCGTCGCGAATCCAGCAGTAGCGATAGTCCCAGTTGCGCCCCGAATCGGCATGTTCGGGCAAAGAGGTGGTCAGCGCGGCGACGATCGCGCCGGTTTCCTCATGCTGGCACAGCTTCAGCGTGATCGCGGCGCGGATGACGACGGCCTGCCACTCTACGGGCGTGGCAAGACCGCGTACCCAGTGATGCCATTCATGGGTGGTGCGCTCCAGCATCGCGCGGCTCGCCTCGCTCAGCACACCCGCAAAGCTCTCGTCCGGGCCCAGGAACATGTGGATCGGCCGTTCCAGGCGGAACCATTGTTCGGCGGCGATATGGCCGACCGGCGCGTCGGTGGTCAGGCGCAGCGTCTGCTGCGTCATCAGATAGCGGATATGGTTGGACCCCTGGGTCCGCTCGGTCGGATTTCCCCAGTCGGTCGCGACGCGAAGCGCGATGCGGATGCGCGGCGAGCCGATGGGGCGCACGATCCGCACATAGCTGGTGGGGCGATAGACGCGGCCCTCACGCGAGAAACGCGGGCAGAAATCGGTGATCTCGATGCCGTTGCCCCGGTCGTCCATATGAGTGGTCACCAGGATCGGCGTGTTGCGCAAATAGCCCTGCGTGGTCGAGACCCGGTCTTCCAGGTCGATCGACCAATAACCCGTCTCCGGATCGCCATCGCCCAGCAGCGCGCAAAAGGCCGGGTCGCCATCGACCCGCGGCACGCAGCCCCAGACGAAACGCCCGGTCGCGTCGATCAGCGCCGAGACTTGGCAATTGCCGATCGGCCAGAGGTTCATGTCCTGTTGCATTATTCGGCATTCTCCAGCGCTTGGGCGAGCCATGAGTGGACGGCGGCGACATCGGGCAGGCGGTAGCGCGCGGCGGTCTGACGCATGGGGCCGACCAGCACACCCGCGCCGCCGAGCGCGGCGGCGGCGGCGAAGCCGTCCTCGTCGGTCACGTCGTCACCGAAGAAGATGGGGATGGTGCCGCGCATGGTGGGACTTTCCATCAGCGTCTCGATCGCCTGGCCCTTGTCGCCGGGAAGCCGGATCTCGACCATCATCTTGCCGGGTTGCAGGGTCAGGCCATGGCGTTCGGCGATCGCGGTGGCTTCGCGGAGGGCGAGGGGCTCTGCGCCTGGGTTGCGGCGGTAATGCAACCCCGCGCCGAAGCTCTTGGTTTCGAAATACAGGTCGTTCGCTTCGGCCACCGCGCGCATCTCCTCGGTCGCGGTGGCGAGATGGTCAGGCTTTTCGGGTTGGCTATGGCCGTGCTCGGGGCTGCGGCGCTCGGCGCCGTGGCTGCCCGCCAGCGTGAAATGCTGCGCCTGCGGGCCGAACAGCGCATCGAGCTGCGCGATCGAGCGGCCGCTGACGATGGCGAGGCGGCCGGGCATATGCGCGGCCAGCGCGTCCAGCCGATCGGCGAGCGCGGTGCTGACATGCACCCCCTCGGGATTGTCGGCGAGGTCGACGAGCGTGCCGTCGAAGTCGAGGAAAAGGCTGTCCTCGGCGGACAGGCGGGGCGGGGGCGGGGCGAGGTCGGCCAGCATGGGCGAGAGCATAGCGGATGCGGACATGCCAAGTGAACCCATCCCCGCCGCTCACGTTCCGCTGCGCATGCGAAATGATTACAGTTCCGATCCTCCCCTGCAAGGGGAGGTGGCAGGCCGCAGGCCTTGACGGAGGGGTGTCACCGGGTGCGAGGAGGGATGCGCCAATCAGCGACGACACCCCTCCACCAGCTTCGCTGGTCCCCCTCCCCTTGCAGGGGAGGAACAAACAAAGGGCCGGCGATCGCTCGCCAGCCCCTCTTTTTCGAACCGTACAACCGGGCTTTAGTAAACCCGCTTCTTCGGCTTGATATACTCGATATCGTCGGTCAGCGTGTAATCATGGACCGGGCGATAGTCGATCGCGACATCGCCGCCCTTGCCGCCCCAGCCGTCGAACGTCGCAACCGTGTGCTTCATCCAGTTGGCGTCATCGCGATCGGGGAAGTCCTCGTTCACGTGCGCGCCGCGGCTTTCCTTGCGGTTCAGCGCCGACTCCATCGTCACGACCGCCTGGCTGATCAGGTTGTCCAGCTCCAGCGTCTCGACCAGATCGGTGTTCCAGATCAGCGAGCGGTCCTTGATCCCGATGTCCCTCATCCGGTCATAGGTGGCGCGGATCATCTGGCGGCCTTCGGTCAGCAGCTCGTCGGTGCGGAACACGGCGCAGTGGCGCTGCATCGTCTTCTGCATCTCGCTGCGCACCGATGCGGTGGTCGAGCTACCGGCGGCGTTGCGGAAGTGATCCAGGCGACCCAGCGCCAACTCTTCCGAACCCTTGGGCAGCGGCGCATGCGGCGTGCCGGGCTTCAGCGTATCCTTGATGCGCAGGCCGGTCGCACGGCCGAACACGACAAGGTCGATCAGCGAGTTGGAGCCCAGGCGGTTGGCGCCATGGACCGACACGCAGGCGGCTTCGCCGACCGCGAACAGGCCGGGGACGACCGAATCCGGGTTGCCGTCCTTCAGACGGACGACTTCGCCGTGATAGTTCGTCGGAATGCCGCCCATATTATAGTGGACGGTCGGCGTGACGGGCAGCGGCTGGCGGGTCAGGTCGACACCGGCGAAGATCTTGCCGGTTTCGGTGATGCCGGGCAGGCGCTCGGCCAGGACCTTCGGGTCGATATGGTCGAGATGGAGGTAGATATGATCCCCCTCCTTGCCGACGCCGCGCCCTTCGCGAATTTCCATCGCCATCGAACGCGACACGACGTCGCGGCTGGCGAGATCCTTGGCCGACGGCGCGTAACGCTCCATGAAGCGCTCGCCCTCGGAGTTGGTCAGGTAGCCGCCTTCACCGCGCGCACCCTCGGTGATGAGGACGCCCGCGCCGTAGATGCCGGTCGGGTGGAACTGCACGAACTCCATGTCCTGGAGCGGCAGGCCCGCACGCAGCACCATGCCGCCGCCGTCACCCGTGCAGGTGTGTGCCGAGGTGGCCGAGAAATAGCAGCGGCCATAGCCGCCGGTCGCCAGCACGACATTGTGCGCGCGGAAACGGTGGATCGAGCCGTCTTCCATGCACAGCGCGATCACGCCGCGGCAATTGCCCTGCTCGTCCATGATCAGGTCGAGCGCGAAATATTCGATGAAGAAGTCCGCGTCATACTTCAGCGACTGCTGGTACAGCGCGTGCAGCATGGCGTGGCCGGTCCGGTCGGCGGCGGCGCAGGTGCGCTGCGCAGGGGGACCTTCGCCCATATTCTGCATCATGCCGCCGAAGGGGCGCTGATAGATCTTGCCTTCTTCGGTACGGCTGAACGGCACGCCGGCGTGCTCCAGCTCGTACACGGCGGCGGGCGCCTCGCGGCACAGATATTCGATCGCGTCCTGGTCGCCCAACCAGTCCGATCCCTTGACGGTGTCGTACATGTGCCAGGTCCAGTGGTCCGGACCCATGTTACCGAGCGAAGCGGCGATGCCGCCCTGGGCGGCGACGGTGTGGCTGCGAGTCGGGAACACCTTGGTGATGCAGGCGGTCTTCAGACCGGCTTCTGCGATGCCCATGGTGGCGCGCAGGCCCGAGCCGCCCGCACCCACGACGACGGCGTCATAGGTATGGTCGATGATCTTATAGGCGGCAGCGGACATTATGCAGCGGCTCCGAAGGCGATCTTGAGGATCGAGAAGATGGCGACGGCGGCGGTCGTGAAGACGAACAGGTTCATGACGACGAGCATGGCGACCCGGTTCTGGTCCTGCTCGTAATCCTCGATCACGACCTGCAGTCCGAGGCGCATGTGATAGAAGACCGAGGCGACCAGCATCGCCATCGGAATGGCGGCCCAGGGATTGGCCAGCCACAGCCGCATCGCGGCATAGTCATAGGAGGGCTGGCGCAGGATCGAGATCAGCAGCCAGACGACCAGCAGGAAGTTCGAGCCTGCCGTCAGGCGCTGGTTCAACCAGTGATGGGTGCCCGACTTGGCCGAGCCCAGGCCGCGCACGCGGCCGATCGCGGTTCCGGAACGCATCACTTGATCCCCAGATAGAGCCAGAAGGCCACCGTCATCACGACGGCGAAGACGATGGTGGCTTGCGCCTGACGCTTGTTCGACTTCAGTTCGAAGCCCGCGCCGACATCCATGAACAGGTGGCGGATGCCGTTGGCCATGTGCTGGAACAGGCAGGCGGTCAGGCCGATGCCGACGACATAGCCGATGATGTTGAGCCCGCCCGACTCGACGGTGAAGACGTCGCGGAAGGTCGCATAGTTTTCCGGCCCGGCGGCGACGGCAGCCAGGAACCAGACGAGCAACAGGGTGCCCACGGTCGCCATGCCCGTGCCGGTGGCACGGTGCAGGATGGAGACCAGCATGTTGGGACCCCATTTCCAGATCTGGAGATGCGGGGAAAGCGGGCGTGCGGTGTTGCGGGCGGCCAAGGGCAGATCCTCGAACAATCAAAAGTCGGGCTGGTTTGCGGATATGCCTATGGTGAAGACGCCGCCAGGATGCAAGCCGTGAGACTCCGTTTGGAAATTCGCGGGAAGCGAGTTTCGGGCGACAAAGGCGTTCCCAGGGCTTCCAAATCGCTTCCGAACGCATTTTGGTGGCGACGAGGAAGCAATCCGACCGGATAACACCCCCTTAACCCTTTTCGCGCAGGATAGACGGGAAAGATTCGAAGCATTTCGAATGGGGGAACCACGTCTTGGACTTCGACCTGCCACCGCCCACGGTCATCACGGCGAATATCGACCTCGACGCGCGGGTCCGTGCCTTTGACGGCGGCGACCGCTCGCTCGTTCGCCTCGCCGCCGAACTCTGGCCGGTGATCGAGCCGCGCGCCGACGAGGTGACCGACGCCTATTGGAATCACTGGCGCCTGACCAATCCGGGCCGCCCGGAATGGACGCCGCTCGATCGCGAGCGCCAGCTGGTCGCGGGCCGCGCCTATCTTCGCAACCGCTTCTGCGATGTCGCCGGGCGGGAATGGGTCGAGTCGCTGGGCCGGGCCATCGCCTCCGCCTATGCCGGCGGGGTGGCGCCGATGGAGGTGCTGGCCATGTCCTGCGCCAGCGACCGCGCGGTGCTGAAGATCGTGCTGGAGGAAATGGGCGAGGATGATCCACGTCGATTGATCGCGATCGATACGCTGCTGCGGGTTTACGGCATGGAGACCGAACTGACGGTCGAGCTGTTCGCGGGCTTTGCAAGCTGGTGCGCCGAGCGTCAGCGCGAGCGGCTGGCGGGCGACTTCCGCAACGGCATCGCCGCGGTGGTGGAAACCGCGTCGGTCGGCGGACAGGATTTGCGGCGCCAGGCGCAGGACGCCTCGCTGTCGACACGCGGTATGCTCGGCAAGTCGAGCGAGGTGGCCGCCGCCGCCGAACAGTCCGCCGTCGCAATGCGCGAAGCGGCGCAGACTGCCGCCGGGTTGATCCGCGCGATCGAGGATGCGCGGACCGAGGTCGATCAGGCCGCCGATGTCGCCAACCGCGCCGCCGACCAGGCGGGGCAGGCGGTCGGCATGTCCGAGATGCTGTCCGACCACGCCAAGTCGATCGAATCGATCCTGGGCCTGATCCGCGATATTGCCGGACAGACCAATTTGCTGGCGCTCAACGCCACGATCGAGGCCGCGCGCGCCGGCGATGCGGGCCGGGGCTTCGCCGTGGTCGCGCAGGAGGTGAAGAGCCTCGCCAGTCAGACCGCGCGCGCCACCGACGACATCGCCACCAAGATTGCCGCGATCCAGGCCGCGACCCGCTCGACGGTCGAGACCAACGCGTCGATCAAGGCGACGGTCAATGAGGTACAGGCCTCTGCCGAGCGGATCCGCCACGCGATGGAGGCGCAGGCGCAAACGGTGACCGCGATCACCGCCGCCGTGGACGAAACCGCGCTGGCCGCCGACTCGATGTCGCACACCATCGCCGCGATCCGTCAGGATACCGAGCATGTCGCACAGGAGATCGACCGGGTCGGGCGCGGCTTCGACAATCTCGACACGCAACTGGGCGAGTTGAAGACCAGCGCGACCCAGTTCGTCGCCCGCGTCGCCGCCTAATTCCGCTTTTCTCCCGGCACGAAGTGGGGAGGGAAGCTGGGGGGCTTGCGATAGCGCGACATGCCTCCGTCAGAGCGTTGCCCTGACATCTCCCCTCGCAGGGGGGAGGAAGTCGGGATGCCGGTTGACGCATCCGCCCGCGCCCGGCACGGGCGGGGTATGACGACGATATTGGTAACGGGGAGCAGCCGCGGCATCGGCGCGGCGACCGCCACGGCGCTGGGCGAACTGCCCGGCGTCCGCGTGCTGGGCCATGGCACGCGCAGCGGCATCGCCGAGGACCTGTCCCAGCCGGACGCGCCCGCCAGGCTATGGGCGGCGGCGCTGCAGCAGGCGGGCGGGGCGATCGACATATTGGTCAATAATGCCGGTATCTTCGAGGCGAGTCCGCTCGACGCGGACGACTGGTCCGAAAGCTGGGCCCGCACCATGCAGGTCAATCTGACCGCGTCGGCGGAGCTTTGCCGCCTGGCGGTGCTCCACTGGCAGGAACGCGGCGTCGGGGGACGCATCGTCAACATTGCCAGCCGCGCCGCCTATCGTGGTGATTCCCCGTCGCACTGGCATTATGCCGCGTCCAAGGGCGGCATGGTTGCGATGACCAAGACCATCGCGCGGGGCTATGCGGCGCAGGGGATTCTCGCCTTTGCCGTCTGCCCCGGTTTCACCATGACCGGCATGGCCGACGATTATCTGGCCAGCCGCGGCGGCGACAAGCTGCTTGCCGATATTCCGCTCGGCCGGGTGGCATCGCCAGAAGAGGTCGCCGCCGCCGTCCGTTTCCTGTGCACCGATGCACCGCCATCGATGACCGGCGCGGTCCTCGACATCAATGGAGCCAGCTATGTCCGCTGACAGCTGGAAGCTGACCCTGCCCTGCACTCGCGACGAGGCGGAGGCGATCGACGCGGCCGACGATCTGGCGATCGATGCCGTCATCATGACCACCGAGGAGGTGGAGGACGACCGCGAGCATTGGCGGCTCGACGCCTATTTCGAGGCGGAACCCGATGCGGCGACCATCGAAGCGATTCGCGCCCTGGTGCCCAGCGCGGGCGACCATCCCGCCACCGTCGAGCATTTGGCGGCGCAGGACTGGGTCACGATGAGCCAGGCGGGGCTGGAGCCTTTGTCGGTCGGGCGCATCTTCGTCCATACCGGTGACGAGGCCGTGCCCCAGGGGAAGCGCGGGTTCCACATCCCGGCGGGCCGCGCCTTCGGCACCGGACATCACGAGACGACCAGCGGCTGCCTCGCCATGCTTGACGCCATGGCCGGGGAACCGGTGGCGAATGCGATCGATGTCGGCACCGGCACCGGGTTGCTCGCCTTCGCCGTGCGGCACCTCTGGCCGAGTGCGAAGGTGGTGGCGACCGATATCGATCCCATCGCGATCGACGTGACGGCCGAGAATGCCGCGATCAACGGCGTCGATGGGGTGGAACTGATTGTCGCGGACGGCGCGCTGGCCGACCCGATCATGGCGGCATCGCCCTATGACCTTGTCATCGCCAATATCCTGGCCGGGCCGTTGATCTCGATGGCGGCGGAACTGGCGGCGATCGCCGGCCCCGGGGCGACCCTGGTGCTCGCCGGACTGCTGGAGACGCAACGCGCCGATGTGGTTGCGGCCTATGAGGCATGCGGTTGCGCGCTGGAGACGGTCGATCGGCGCGGCGACTGGAGTGTGTTGCGGTTGCGGGCAGCCAAAGAGCGCTTCGTGCCCAACGCTCCGTTCGATCCCAAGGGGCGCGACGGCTGGGCGCTCGATATTTGACCGTCGTCCCGCCTCTCGGGCATAACCCGCCCAAAGACACAAGGAGAGGTCATGGCATCGACGATGGTCGAACTGGAACGCCGCCGCGCGGCGGCGCGGGCCGGTGGTGGTGAGAAGCGCGTCACCGCGCAGCACGCCAAGGGCAAGCTGACCGCGCGCGAGCGGCTCGACGTGCTGCTCGATGAGGGCAGTTTCGAGGAACTCGACATGTTCGTCGAGCATAACTGCACCGATTTCGGCATGACCGAACAGATCGTGCCCGGCGACGGCGTTGTGACCGGCAGCGGCACGATCAACGGGCGGCTGGTCTTCGTCTTCAGCCAGGACTTCACCGTCTTCGGCGGCTCCTTATCCGAACGCCATGCCCAGAAAATCTGCAAAATCATGGACATGGCGATGAAGGTGGGCGCGCCGGTCATCGGCCTGAACGATTCGGGCGGCGCGCGCATCCAGGAGGGCGTGGCGTCGCTGGGCGGCTATGCCGAGGTGTTCCAGCGCAATGTGCTGGCATCGGGCGTGGTCCCGCAGCTTTCGCTCATCATGGGCCCGTGCGCGGGCGGCGCGGTCTATTCGCCGGCCATGACCGACTTCATATTCATGGTGAAGGATTCGAGCTACATGTTCGTCACCGGTCCCGATGTGGTGAAGACGGTGACCAACGAGGTCGTCACGCAAGAGGCGCTGGGCGGCGCGGTGACCCACACGACCAAGACCGGCGTGGCCGACGTGGCGTTCGAGGACGATATCGAGGCGCTGCTGGCGGCGCGCGACTTCATCGACTTCCTGCCCGCCAACAACCGCGAGGGCGTACCCGAGCGGCCGACCGCCGACGCCTGGGACCGAACCGAGGAAAGCCTCGACACGCTGATCCCCGCGTCGGCCAACCAGCCCTATGACATGCACGAGCTGATCGCCAAGGTCGTGGACGAAGGCGATTTCTTCGAGGTGCAGCCGGCCCACGGCGCCAACATCATCACCGGCTTCGGCCGGATTGAGGGGCGCACGGTCGGCTTCGTCGCCAACCAGCCGATGGTGCTGGCGGGGGTTCTCGACATCAACGCCAGCCGCAAGGCGGCGCGCTTCGTGCGCTTCTGCGACGCGTTCGAGATTCCGATCGTCACGTTCGTCGACGTGCCCGGCTTCCTGCCCGGTACAAGCCAAGAGCATAACGGCATCATCAAGCACGGTGCCAAATTGCTCTTCGCCTATGCTGAGGCCACGGTGCCGAAGATCACCGTCATCACCCGCAAGGCCTATGGCGGCGCATACGATGTGATGGCGTCCAAGCACTTACGCGGTGACCTCAACTATGCCTGGCCGACCGCCGAGATCGCGGTGATGGGGGCCAAGGGCGCGGTCGAGATCATCTTCCGGGGCAGGACGCCGGAAGAAATCGCCGAGCGGACCGCGGAATATGAGGCGCGGTTCGCCAACCCGTTCGTGGCCGCGTCCAAGGGCTTTGTCGACGAGGTGATCCAGCCACATTCCACCCGGCGTCGCATCGCGCTGGGCCTGCGCAAGCTGCGCAACAAGGACCTCGCCAATCCGTGGAAGAAGCATGACAATCTGCCGCTGTAACGCATCGTTGATGCTCAGCCGAGAGACCTTGGCATGACCCTTGGTCGCCTCAACCATATCGGCATCGCCACGCCTTCCATCGAGAAGACAGTGGAAACCTATCGCGACTTGCTCGGCGCGGAGGCGATCGGCGCGCCGTTCGACCTGCCAGCGCAGGGCGTGCGGGTGTGCTTCATCGATGCGCCCAACACGCAGATCGAGCTGATCCAGCCGCTGGACGAAAGCTCCCCCATCGCCAACTTCCTCAGGAAGAACCCGGCGGGGGGACAGCATCACATCTGCTTCGAGGTCGCTGACATGGCCGTCGCCGTCGCCGATCTTCAGGCCAAGGGTGCTACCCTATTGGGTCAGCCGCGCATCGGCGCGCACGGCACCCCGGTCGTGTTCCTGCATCCGCGCGACATGGGCGGGGTGCTGGTCGAACTGATGGAAACGCCGGGGGAAGGGCATTGATCGAGCCTATGCTGCTGGCCGAGCGTCGGGGCGCCGTCTTGGTCCTGACGCTCAATCGCCCCAACCGCCTCAATGCCGCCCCCCCCGAACTGTTCGATCGGATCGGTGAGGCCTTGGCGGAGCCGGGCGATGCCCGCGCCGTTCTGCTGACGGGATCGGGCAAGGCTTTCTGCTCGGGAGCGGATATTTCGGGTGGCGCTATCGGCCCGGAGACGGTGCACCGCGCACTGGTCGATCATTTCAATCCGCTGTTCCTGACGCTCGCCGAACTGCCCATTCCGCTGGTCAGCGCGGTGCGCGGGGCGGCGGCAGGGATCGGGTGCAGCCTGGCGCTGGCCGCCGATTTCTGCGTCGCGAGCGAGAGTGCCTATTTCCTCCACGCCTTCGTCAATATCGGCATGGTCCCCGATGGCGGGGCGAGTTGGATGCTGCCGCGCCTGATCGGGCGGGCGCGGGCCGCCGAAATGATGATGCTGGGCGAGCGGGTGCCGGCGGACAAGGCGCTCGACTGGGGGATGATCCACAGAGTCGTCGCGGACGATGCGCTCGATTCGGAAGCCTTCGCATTGGCCGAGCGGCTGGCGGCGGGGCCGAGCGTTGCCTTGGGTCTGATGCGTCGCGCGCTTCATGCCGGATTCGATAGCGACTATGCCACCGCGCTGACCCGTGAGGCCGAGGACCAGCGCAGCGCCCGCGCCACGCATGATGGCGAAGAAGGCGGCCGGGCCTTTTTCGAAAGGCGTCCGCCGCGCTTCCTGGGGCGATAGGGCACCACCTCTTGCGCGCGCACGATGATTTCGCTCTAGTGAAACAAAATAAGAGCAAATGAGGAGTGGCTGATGGCCGAACGCCCTGACAGGTCCGACTGGGAAGCGCTTGCCGCCAAGGAGGTGAAGGGCCGCGATCTGTCATGGGAGACGCCGGAGGGGATTACGGTCAAGCCGCTCTACACCGCGGATGATGTGAAGGCCGACCCCGGCCTCCCGGGCTTGGCGCCGTTCACGCGTGGGGTGCGGGCGAGCATGTATGCGGGCCGCCCTTGGACGATCCGGCAATATGCGGGCTTCTCGACCGCTGAGGAGTCCAACGCCTTCTACCGGCGCAATCTGGCGGCGGGGCAGAAGGGGCTGTCGGTCGCCTTCGATCTGGCCACCCACCGGGGCTATGACAGCGACCATCCCCGCGTGACCGGCGATGTCGGCAAGGCGGGGGTCGCGATCGACACGGTCGAGGATATGAAAATCCTGTTCGATGGCATTCCTTTGGATGCCATGTCGGTCAGCATGACGATGAACGGCGCGGTGATCCCGGTGCTGGCCTTCTTCATCGTCGCGGCCGAGGAACAGGGGGTTCACCGGTCGAAACTGGAAGGGACCATCCAGAACGACATCCTCAAGGAGTTCATGGTCCGCAACACCTATATCTACCCGCCCGAACCCTCGATGCGGATCATCTCGGACATCTTCGCCTACACATCCGCCGAGATGCCCAAGTTCAACAGCATCTCGATCAGCGGCTATCACATGCAGGAGGCCGGAGCGACGCAGCTCCAGGAGCTGGCCTTCACCATCGCCGATGGCATGGAATATGTGAAATATGGCGTGGCCTCGGGCCTCGACATCGACAAGTTCGCAGGACGCCTGTCCTTCTTCTTCGCGATCGGCATGAACTTCTTCATGGAGGTGGCGAAGCTGCGCGCCGCGCGGGTGCTGTGGCACCGGGCGATGACGCAACTGGGCGCGAAGGACGAACGCTCCAAGATGCTGCGGACGCACTGCCAGACGTCGGGCGTGTCGCTGACCGAGCAGGACCCGTATAACAACGTCATCCGCACCACGATCGAGGCCATGGCGGCGATGCTGGGCGGGACGCAATCGCTCCACACCAACGCGCTGGACGAGGCCATCGCGCTGCCCACCGACTTCTCCGCCCGGATCGCGCGCAACACGCAGATCGTGCTGCAGGAAGAGACGGGGATGACACGCGTCGTCGATCCCCTGGGTGGCAGCTATTATGTCGAGAGCCTGACCCAGTCGCTGGTCGACGGCGCCTGGGCGCTGATCGAACGGATCGAGGCCGAAGGCGGTATGGCGAAAGCGGTCGCTTCGGGCTGGCCCAAGGCGATGATCGAGGAGGCATCCGCAGCCCGTGCCGCCAAGGTCGACCGGGGCGAGGATGTGATCGTCGGGGTGAACAAATACCGGCTGCCCGATGAAGCGCCGGTGGAGATCCTCGATATCGACAATCATGCGGTGCGCGGGGCCCAGGTCGCGCGGATCGCGGCGGTCAAGGCCGCGCGCGACGAGGCGGCGTGCCGCTCGGCGCTGGATGCACTGCGCGACGCCGCTGCCACCTCCCCCGCCGGGGGAGGAATGGGGTCGAACCTCCTCGCGCTGGCCGTCGAGGCGGCACGGGCGCGGGCCACGCTGGGCGAAATCTCCGCCGCGCTGGAGGATGTGTTCGGCCGCTATGGCACGCAGCCGACCCCGGTCTCCGGCGTGTACGGCGGCGCGTATGGCGAGGACGAACGCTGGGCCCGCCTGCTGCGCGGGGTCGAGGCGGTCGAACGGCGTCTGGGGCGCAAGCCCCGGCTGTTCGTCGCCAAGATGGGTCAGGATGGGCATGACCGGGGTGCCAATCTCGTGTCGTCCATGTTCGGTGACCTGGGGTTCGAGGTGGTGCCGGGCGCGCTCTTCCAGACGCCGGAGGAAGCCGCCCAGGTCGCGCTCACCCACGATGTCGATGTGGTTGGCGCGTCCAGCCTTGCGGCGGGCCACAAGACGCTGATCCCCGAACTGATCGGCCATATTCGCGACGCGGGTCGCGCCGATATCAAGGTTATCGCGGGTGGCGTTATTCCGGCACAGGATTATCAGGCGCTATACGATGCCGGGGTGCAGGCTATTTTCGGCCCCGGCACCAATCTTGTGAAAGCGGCCGAGGATGTGCTGAGGCTGCTGGGCCATAACATGCCGCCGGAAACGGACGAATGACAGGACGACACGTGATGACGACGACCACCGCGCTGAGCGCCGAGACGGCAACCCCGCGCACCGACTGGACCCGCGCCGAGATCGCCGCGCTGTTCGACCTGCCTTTCACCGAGCTGCTGTTCCGCGCCGCCGAGGTGCACCGCGCGCATCATGCCGCCGATCAGGTTCAGTTGTCGACGCTGCTGTCGATCAAGACCGGCGGCTGCCCCGAGGATTGCGGCTATTGCAGCCAGTCGGCGCATGCTGATACCGGGCTGAAGGCGACCAAGCTGATGGACCCGCGCGCCGTGTTGCAGGCGGCGGCGCAGGCCAAGGATCACGGCTCGACGCGCTTTTGCATGGGCGCGGCCTGGCGTAACCCCAAGGACCGCGACATGCCCGCCATCGTCGAGATGGTGAAGGGCGTGCGCGCCATGGGCATGGAAACCTGCATGACGCTGGGCATGCTCACCGATGCACAGGCGCAGACGCTGGCCGAGGCGGGGCTCGACTATTACAACCATAATATTGACACCTCGCCCGAGCGTTACGGCGACGTCATCACCACGCGCAGCTTCGGCGAGCGGTTGGAGACGCTGGAGCATGTCCGCGATGCCGGCATCAACGTGTGCTGCGGCGGCATCGTCGGCATGGGCGAGACGCGCGGCGACCGGGTCGGCTTCATCCATGCGCTCGCCACCCTGCCGGTGCATCCGGGCAGCGTGCCGGTGAATGCGCTTGTGCCGGTCAAAGGCACGGTGCTGGGCGATATGCTGGCCGACACGCCGCTCGCCAAGATCGACGATATCGAATTCGTTCGCACCGTGGCGGTCGCGCGCATCGCCATGCCGCATTCGATGGTCCGGCTGTCGGCGGGGCGCGAGAGCATGTCGGATGCGACCCAGGCCTTGTGCTTCCTGGCGGGAGCCAATTCGATCTTCACCGGCGACAAGCTGCTGACCGCGGGCAATGCGGGCGACGACAAGGACGCCGCACTCTTCGCCCGGCTGGGGCTCACCCCCATGGCGGCGGAGTGCAAGGTGGAATTGGAAGCGGCGGAGTGAGGCTTCCACCGCCCTGTTCCCCGGCGCAGGCCGGGGCCCAGTGGCGGTGAACCATCGATGGCGCGTGGCAGAGGCCGCCCCCCGAGGCGGCACGGCGCGCCATCAGCGTCTTGGAAACTGGACCCCGGCCTTTGCCGGGGAACAGGCGACACGGACCAACGACATAAAAGGAGAGGTATCCCCGTGTTCCAGAAAATCCTGATCGCCAATCGCGGGGAAATCGCGTGCCGGGTGATCCGTACCGCCCGCAGCCTGGGCATCGCCACGGTCGCGGTCTATTCGGATGCCGATGCGGGGGCCCCGCATGTCCGGCTGGCCGATGAATCGGTGCGCCTGGGGCCAGCGCCCGCCGCCGAAAGCTATCTCAAAGCCGAACTGATCCTCGCCGCCGCCAAGGCCACGGGCGCGGATGCGATCCACCCCGGTTACGGCTTCTTGTCCGAGCGGGAGAGCTTCGCGCGCGCCTGTGCCGAGGCGGGCGTCACGTTCATCGGCCCGCCGCCGAACGCCATCGCCGCGATGGGCGACAAGATCGAGTCGAAGAAGCTCGCCAAAGCGGCGGGCGTCAACGTCGTCCCCGGCTATCTGGGCGAGATCGCCGATACCGAGGAAGCGGTGCGGATCGCCACCGACATCGGCTTTCCGGTGATGATGAAGGCGAGTGCCGGTGGCGGCGGCAAGGGTATGCGGCTCGCCTGGTCGGAGGCGGACGTGCGCGAAGGCTTCGAGGCGACCAAGCGCGAGGGGCTGGCCAGCTTCGGCGACGACCGCGTCTTCATTGAGAAGTTCATCGAGAGCCCCCGCCATATCGAGATCCAGGTGCTGGGCGACCAGCATGGCAACATCGTCTATCTCGGCGAGCGCGAATGCTCGGTCCAGCGCCGCCACCAGAAGGTGGTCGAGGAGGCACCCTCGCCCTTCGTCACCCCCGCAATGCGCCGCGCCATGGGCGAGCAGGCGGTCGCGCTGGCGCGGGCGGTCGGCTATTATTCGGCAGGCACGGTCGAGCTGATCGTGTCGGGTGCGGACCCGACGGGCGAGAGCTTCTACTTCCTCGAGATGAACACCCGGCTCCAGGTCGAGCATCCCGTCACCGAGGAGATCACCGGCCTCGATCTGGTCGAGCAGATGATCCGCGTCGCGGCAGGCGAGCCGCTGGCGTTCGGCCAGGACGACGTGACGCTGACCGGCTGGGCGATCGAGAACCGCGTCTATGCCGAGGACCCGTATCGCGGCTTCCTGCCCTCGACCGGGCGGCTGGTGCGGTACAATCCGCCCGCCGAACATGCCGTTGAGTCGGTGCGCGTCCGCGTCGACGACGGCGTGGCCGAAGGCGGCGAGGTCAGCATGTTCTACGACCCGATGATCGCCAAGCTCGTCACCTGGGCGCCGACCCGCGAGGCCGCGATCGACGCGCAGATCGCAGCCCTCGACGCGTTCGAGATCGTCGGACCGGGGACGAACATCGACTTCGTCTCCGCACTGATGCAGCACCCACGTTTCCGCGCGGGCGCGCTCACCACCGGCTTCATCGCCGAGGAATATCCCGAAGGCTTCCACGGCGCACCCGCGAGCGCGGACCTGACCCGCACGCTCGCCGCCGTCGCCGCCTTCGCCGCCACCGCCGAGGCGGACCGGGCCCGGCGGATCGACGGCCAGCTCGGCCACCGGCTGCAACCGCCCGCCGACTGGACGGTGCGGATCGGGGGCAAGGACCATGCGGTCAACGTCTCGACCGATGGCCTCAGCGTCGATGGTGCCGAACTCTACCTCGCCATCGCCTATACGCCCGGCGACCGGATGATCGCGGTCGAGGACGAGGCAGGCGAAACCCTACACGTCCGCATCGCCAAGACCCGCACCGGCTTTCGCCTGACCACCCGCGGGGCCAGCCACACCATCCGCGTCCTGCCCGCCCGCGCCGCAGCTTATGCGCAGCATTTGATCGAGAAGGTCCCGCCCGACCTGTCGAAGTTCCTGATCGCGCCGATGCCCGGCCTGCTCGTCCGCCTCGACGTGGCCGAGGGCGACAAGGTCGAGGCGGGCCAGCCGCTCGCCGTCGTCGAGGCCATGAAGATGGAAAACATCCTGCGCGCCGCCAAGACCGGCACCGTCAAGACCATCACCGCCAAAACCGGCGACAGCCTCGCCGTCGATGCGGTGATTTTGGAGCTGGAATAAGCCGACACACCCTCACCCTTCCGGCGCTTTGCGCCTCCCTCCCTCCCCCGGCGGGAGAGGGAAGGGGGCCGCCCGCGATAGCGGGTGGGAAGGGTGAGGGCAGATTATTCGGCCGATCGCTGGACAAGCGCTAAGATTCGCTCGGCTTCGGCCAAGTGCAGGCGTTCGACCATTTGCCCATCCAGCCGGATCGCGCCCAGCACCGCTTGCTCGGGATCGGCGAAGGCCTCCACCACCCTCCGCGCCCAGGCGATCTCGGCCGCGTCCGGGCCGAAGCCCGCATTCGCCGCGGCAATCTGGTTGGGATGGATCAGCGTCTTGCCGTCGAACCCCAATCGGCGCCCCTCGGCACATTCCGCCTCCAGCCGATCGGGTGCGTCGAGGGCGTTGCAGACGCCGTCCAGCGCGATCAGCTCGGCGCTCCGGGCGGCGACGACGATCTGGACACGCAAGGGCAGCAAAGCCTCGGGCGCGGGGGGCAAGGGCAGGCGCATCTCCTTCGCCAGATCGTTCGTCCCCGCAATCAGGGCGGTCAGCCCCAACTCCTTCGCCGCCTGCGCAATCGTGCCCAGCGACAGGATACCGCGACACGTTTCGATCATCGCCCAAAGCGGCACGTCCGCCCCCAGCGCCACCCGTGCGGCGGCCAGCGTTGCGACGTCGTCGACCTTCGGAATCAGCGCCGCCGCCGGACGCGCCTTCGCCAGCGCGGCCAAATCGTCCGTCGCATGGGGAGTGTCGAGGCCGTTCGTCCGTACGACCAGCATCCGCTCACCAAAGCCGCCTTCGCGCACCGCTGCCACCGCCGCCTCGCGCGCGCCCGACTTGGCGTCGGGGGCGACCGCATCCTCCAGGTCCAGAATGACCGCATCGGCGGGCAGTGTGCGGGCCTTGGCGAGGGCGCGGGAGTTGGAGGCTGGGAGGAACAGGGCGCTGCGCATGGTCATGGCAGGACCATAGACGCGAGGGAGTGCCCCCGTCACGCCTCTGGTGGCATGGGCGTTTCGTACCCATAGTGTAGGGATCGCAGGCCGATTCCTCCGTTCCGGCGAATGGCCGGGATCCGGCGGGGAGGCATGGGCATCAAAACGGGGGGATCGTAATGACGGCTGCGATGACGCTTCTGGGTCTGACGATACTGCTCCGCTATTGTCCGACCTTGCCGGTGAGCCGCTGGCTGGCGGGGTGTCTGGTCGAGGCACCGGCGCGGCTGCTGAATCACATTCGGCTGGGGCATTGGGCGATAATGGCGCTATGGGTGGCGCTGCTCGGGTTTGCTGTCTGGTTCGAGATGGACGAGATTCGCATGCTCGCCGCGGCGGCCGGGCCGATGGGCGATCTGGTGATGCTCGCCTCTGCGATCGAATGGGGCGGTGTGGCCGAACTGGCCATGGCGGCGGTCCTGTCCTCCTCGATGCTGGCGCGTTGGCCAATGGTGCAACGCCTGATCGTGCGGCGTTCCGCGCGGCGTGCCGTCGGGTCGCAGCGCCCGGTCAATGACGCCGGCGACAGCGATGGGCGACGCCTGGCCGCCTGACCTCCCGTTTCCGGTGCGGAACGAAAGCGGGGCCCCGCCGTTCACCGGCGGAATGCCATGTGAGCCGCGCCTAGCCCATTTTCCCGCGCGTTTCGCGTGCGTTGCGCTATGCGCTCTTCTGTCGGCGTGTGAGCCCGGCATCCTGAACCCGGCCGGGCCGATCGCGGCGGGCGAGCGAAGCATCTTCTTCAATGCGCTGGCGGTGATGCTGGCGATCGTGGTGCCGGTGATCGTGCTGGCCTTCGTGTTCAGCTGGTGGTTCCGCGCCAGCAACACGCGGGCCAAGCATCTGCCCGAATGGGCCTATTCGGGACGGCTGGAGCTGCTGGTCTGGTCGGTGCCCGCGCTTGCCATCATGTTCCTGGGCGGCATCGCCTGGATCGGCAGCCATGATCTTGACCCGCCGAAACCCATCGCGTCGAAGGCCCGGACGATGACCGTGGAGGTAGTCGCGACCGACTGGAAATGGCTGTTCCTCTATCCCGAGCAGGGGATCGCCACGATCAATCGGCTGGTCGTGCCGGTCGGTACGCCGGTGAAGTTCCGCATCACCTCGGCGGGCGTGATGAACAGCTTCTTCGTGCCGCAACTGGGCAGCCAGATTTATGCCATGTCGGGGATGGACTCGACGCTCCATCTGCGCGCGGACAAGGCGGGCCGCTATCGCGGACTGTCGGCGCATTATAGCGGGGAGGGCTTTGCCGATATGGACTTCTTCGTCGATGCGGTGCCGCAGGGCGACTTCGACCGCTTCGTGGCGACCGCCAGAGCCGGGAAGGGCAAGACGCTCGACTGGCCCGAATTCGTCGCCATGGCGCATCCCAGCCGCAATGTCCGCCCCGCCAGCTATCCCCGGCTCCAGCCCGGCCTCTACGACCAGATCGTGATGCGCAACGGCGCGCCCGAGGGCGAACAAGCCAAGGACGGGCGCGAGCAATGAGCTTCACCGGCAAGCTCGGCTGGGACTCGATCCCGTTCCACGAACCGCTGCCGCTGGTGTCGGCGGGGGTGATCGGTGCGGTCCTGCTGGGCGTCCTCTTCTGGGTATGGCGGCGTGGCCATATCCCCTATCTGTGGAGCGAGTGGATCACCAGCGTCGACCATAAGCGGATCGGCGTGATGTATTGCCTGCTGGCGGGCGTGATGCTGTTGCGCGGCTTTTCCGACGCGCTGCTGATGCGGTCGCAACAGGCGCTCGCCTATGGCAATGAGGGCTATCTGCCGCCCGATCATTACGACCAGATCTTCTCGGCGCATGGCACGATCATGATCTTCTTTGTGGCGATGCCGTTCATGATCGGGCTGATGAATTTCGTCGTCCCGCTGCAACTCGGCGTGCGCGACGTGGCGTTCCCGACGCTCAATTCGGTGAGCTTCTGGCTGACGTGCAGCGGCGCGCTGCTCATCAATATGAGCCTGGTCATCGGCGAGTTCGCCAAGACAGGCTGGCTGGTCTATCCGCCGCTATCGGAACTGCGCTTTTCGCCCGGCGTCGGCGTCGATTATTATCTCTGGGCGCTGCAAATATCGGGAATGGGGACGCTACTGGCGGGCGTCAACATGGTCACCACCATCCTGAAGATGCGCGCGCCGGGCATGGGCTATAGCCGGATGCCGATGTTCACCTGGACGTCGCTGGCGTCCAACCTGCTGATCGTTGCAGCCTTTCCGGTGCTGACCGCCTGCCTCGGCATGCTGATCCTCGACCGCTATCTGGGCTTCCACTTCTTCACGCCGGAAGCGGGCGGCAACCAGATGATGTTCGTCAACCTCATCTGGGCCTGGGGGCACCCGGAGGTTTATATCCTGATCCTGCCCGCCTTCGGCATCTTTTCCGAGGTGATCTCGACCTTCTCATCCAAGCCGCTCTTTGGATACCGGTCGATGGTCATCGCGACCATGGTCATCTGCATCCTGTCCTTCATGGTGTGGCTGCACCATTTCTTCACCATGGGCGCCGGGGCCGATGTGAACGGCTTTTTCGGCATCACCACGATGATCATCGCGGTGCCGACGGGGGTGAAGGTCTTCAACTGGCTGTTCACCATGTATGGCGGGCGCATCCGCTATACGTCGATGATGCTGTGGTCGATCGGGTTCATCGTGACCTTCGTGATCGGCGGCATGACGGGGGTGATGCTGGCGGTGCCGCCCGCCGATTTCGTGCTGCACAACTCGCTGTTCCTGGTCGCGCATTTCCACAATGTCATCATCGGCGGCGTGCTGTTCGGGGCTTTTGCGGGTTTCACCTTCTGGTTTCCCAAGATGTTCGGTTTCACGCTGGATGAGACTTGGGGGAAACGTGCCTTCTGGCTGTGGCTGAGTGGTTTCTACCTCGCCTTCATGCCGCTCTATGTGCTCGGCCTGATGGGCATGACGCGGCGGATGCAGCATTATGACGTGCCCGGCTGGCATCCCTGGCTGATCGCGGCGGGCGTCGGGGCGCTGCTGATCCTGGGCGGGATCGTCTGCCAGATCATGATGCTCTATGTCTCGATCAAGACCCGGAAAGACCGGGTCGATGAGAGTGGCGACCCGTGGGACGGGCGCACGCTGGAGTGGATCACCACCTCGCCGCCGCCCGCCTTCAACTTCGCGGTGCTGCCCGATGTGAAGGGCGAGGAGGCCTATTGGGGGATCAAGGCCAAGGCGCGCGAGAATCGCCGCCTGTCCGACCGCCCCGATTATGAGCCGATCGAGATGCCGCGCAATTCGCCGACCGGGATCGTCACCGCCTTCTTCGCCACCGTCATGGGTTTCGCGCTGATCTGGCATATCTGGTGGCTGGTGATCCTGGGCTTCTTTGGCGCCTGGGGGACGTTTGTCATCTTCGCCTGGCGCGACAAGGCCGAGTATGAAATCCCGGTCGAGGAGGTGGAACGGCTGGACCAGACCCGCCGCCGCAGCAAGGCGACCCTGCTCGATCTGCCGGAAGAGGCGCTGTCATGAGCAAGGGGGGGGCATGAGCCAGACGGCGCAGACGCATGACCCCAACAAATGGGGTCGGGGAAGCGAGCCCAATCCGGACGGCCCCGCGCCCAAGCGGGTCGTGGTCTCCTATGGCTTTTGGATCTTCCTGCTGTCGGACTTCATCCTGTTCGCCTGTTTCTTCGCCGCCTATGCGGTGTTGGTCGACGCGACGGCGGGTGGTCCTTCGGGCAAGGACATATTCGAGCTGAAGCTGGTCGAGACGGAGACGTTGCTGCTCCTCCTGTCCAGTTTCGCCTGCGGGATGGCGGGAATCGCGACACTGGCGCGCGATATGCGCTGGTTCCAGATCGCCATGGCGGCGACGGGGTTGCTCGGCGCGGGGTTCCTGGCGCTGGAGGCCTATGAGTTCCTCCACCTGATCGGCGAAGGCCATGGACCGGCGCGCAGCGGCTTTCTGTCGGCCTTTTTCGCCCTGGTCGGGTGCCATGGTCTTCACGTGACGCTTGGCCTGCTCTGGCTGACGACGATGATGGCGCAGGCTTATGCCAAGGGATTTCGGGAGGACGTGCTGCGCCGCATCCTGTGCTTCAGCCTGTTCTGGCACGCGCTCGACATCATCTGGGTGGCGCTGTTCACCATGGTCTATTTAATGGGAGTGCGCGGATGAGCGAGCGGCCCGACGAGGAAATGGCGCGCGACGAAACCGCGCCGGGCGAACAGACCGAACGGGATTCAATCGTCGGTGGCGTCCGCAGCTATGTCGTGGGCCTGGTCGCCGCGGCGATCCTGACGGCGGCGTCCTTCGCGCTGGTGCAGATGGACATCGTCTGGGCGCCCGCCGTGCCCGCCGCGCTGGTGGCGCTGGCGATCGGACAGATGGGGGTGCACCTCGTCTTCTTTCTCCACATCACGACCGGGCCGGACAATACCAACAATGTGCTGGCGCTGCTGTTCGGGGTGTTGATCGTTGCGCTGGTGCTGCTCGGCTCGATCTGGATCATGGGGCATCTGAACCACAATCTGATGGGGCCGATGGCGACGCCCTAGCTTTCGATGGTGGTGCCACGAACGGCCGTGACGCCGCGCGTGGCGTCTAAGCGGAGGATCAGGCTTTGGTCGCCGAGGAGCAAATGCAGCGCAAAGCCGTTGCCTTCCCAATCCCCGGGCGTCATCTGATCGCCGGATAGGGTGCGCCATTCGGCATCGGCCAGCAAGTTGGTCCAGTCGAGCGGCGTGTCGCGACGAAAGGCGCTCAGCGCCGCGACGAAATCCTCCAGCGCTCCGTCGCGGTTCTCCCAGTCGAGCCAGGTCGTCTCGTTATCCTGCGCATAGCCATTGTTGTTGCCCGACTGGCTGCGCCCGAACTCGTCCCCGGCGGTCAGCATCGGCGTGCCACGCGACAGGAACAGCGTGGCGAGCATCGACCGGACCGATCGCGCGCGCGCCTCGCGGATGGCGGGATCGTCGCTCGGCCCCTCGGTGCCGTGGTTCCACGAGACTTCGTCGCCATGCCCGTCGCGATTATTCTCGCCATTGGCCTGGTTGTGCCGCCCGGCATAGGCGACGAGATCGGCCAGGGTGAAGCCGTCATGTGCCGCGACGAAATTGACCGAACGGCTCGACGATCCGGTGAACACATCCGCCGATCCCGCCACGCGCGTCGCCAGATCGCCGCTACGCCCGTCGCCGCGCCAAAAGTGCCGCACCTGGTCGCGATAGCGGTCGTTCCATTCCAGCCAATGCTCGGGGAAATTCCCAAGCTGATAGCCGCCCGGGCCGATGTCCCAGGGCTCTGCGATCATCACGCGGGTCGATAGGATGGGATCGGCGGCGATTTCCGCAAAGATCGGTGCTTGCGGATCGAACCCCGGTCCGCGCGCCAGCACCGGCGCCAGGTCGAAGCGGAAGCCGTCGACTCCAGCGCGTGCGAAATGGCGAAGCGTGTCGATCATCATCGCGCGGATGCTCGGGCGGCTGGCGTCGAGCGTGTTGCCGGTCCCCGCATCGTTGATGAGCGTGCCGTCCGCCGCCCGCGCATAGGCATCCGGATCGAGCCCCCGGAAGGACAGGGTGCCCCCGTGAACATCACTCTCGCCCATATGGTTGAAGACGAGGTCGAGGATGACGCCGATCCCCGCTTCGCGCAGCGCGGCGATGGTGGCGACCAGCTCGGCGACGCCGCCCGGCACCCGCTCCGGACAAAGCGCCATCGGCACGACCGGATTATAGCCCCAGGCGTTGCGCAGCCCCAGCGGCGGCAAATGGCGCTCGTCGATCGCGGCGGTGATCGGCATCAATTCGACCGCCGCCACTCCCAGTTTGCGCAAATGGTCCAGCACCGCCGGATGCGCGAGCGCCGCCAAGGTGGCGCGTTGTTCGGGCGGAATGGCGGGATGGCGCATCGTGAAGCCACGCACATTGACTTCGTAGATCAGCCTGCCCGGCTGGAACAGCGGCGGGGCGGGGGTGGCGGTCAGTGGGGCGACGACACGGGCGCGTGGGACGATGTCGGCGGTGTCCTCGCCAAACTGGGTGAGGCAGGGGGATTGCGCAAAGGGACGGTCGAGCTCGAGCGCATAAGGATCGACCAGCAGCTTGGCGGGGTCGAACCACAGATTGCGCGCCGGGTCGTACTCGCCGTGTGTGCGATAGCCGTAGAGATGGTCGGTGCCGGGAACGGTGGCGCTCCAGACATCGCCCTCGCGGGTCATGGCGACGCGGTGTTCCTGCGCACCGTCGAACAGGCACAATTCCACCCGATCGGCGGTCGAGCGGACGGCAAAGCGGGTGCCGCCGGGGACGGGCGATGTGCCAAGGAGCGGGGTGGGCTGATTCGTCATAGCGCGATCACCCTAACTCAACCGGACCACCCCGGCGAAAGCCGGGATCCAGTTGGGCCGACCTATCGGGATTTCCACCAGCTTGGTGGCATCTGGACCCCGGCCTTCGCCGGGGTGGAAGGGGGAGGGCGGTCACCTCTCCCCCAATCGATCACGTCACCACATCGGGTTCGGTGCGCCCGGTATGCTGGGTGATCCCGGCGATCTCGTCCGCTGCGGCGATGATGTCGGCGAGCATCTCGGGCGTCTCGCGGTCGAGTTCGTCGGCCGAATAGCGCTCGAGATAGACGCGCAAGGTCGCGCCGCTGGTGCCGGTGCCCGACAGGCGGAACACGACGCGGCTTCCGCCCTCGAACAGCACGCGAATGCCCTGGTTGCGGCTGACCGACTGGTCGGTCGGGTCGGTATAGGCGAAGTCGTCCGCCGTCTCGACCGTCAGGCCCGCGAAACTCTCGCCCGGCAGGGTCGGCAGCTTGGCGCGCAGATCGACCATCAGCGCATCGGCGCGCTCGCTCTCGACGCCTTCATAGTCGTGGCGCGCATAGTAATTGCGGCCATAGGTCGCCCAGTGATCGCGCGCGATCTGGTCGACCGACTTGCCCGAGGCGGCGAGGATGTTGAGCCAGAGCAGCACCGCCCACAGCCCATCCTTCTCGCGGACATGGTCCGAGCCGGTCCCTGCGCTCTCCTCGCCGCAGATCGTCGCCATGCTGGCGTCGAGCAGGTTGCCGAAGAATTTCCACCCCGTAGGCGTCTCGTAGGCGGGGATGCCCAGCTTCTCGGCCACCCGGTCGGCGGCGGCGCTGGTCGGCATCGAGCGGGCGATGCCCTTCAACCCACCGGCATAGGCCGGGGCGAGGTGCGCGTTCGCTGCCAGCATGGCCAGACTGTCCGACGGTGTGATGAAGCGCCCGCGCCCGATGATGAGATTGCGGTCGCCGTCACCATCCGAGGCCGCGCCGAAATCGGGCGCGTCCGCCGCCATCATCCGGTCGTAGAGTTCCTTGGCATGGACCAGATTGGGGTCGGGGTGATGCCCGCCGAAATCGGGGAGCGGCGTGCCGTTGCGCACGGTGCCGGGCGCGAAGCCGAGCCGCTTCTCCAGAATCTCCGTCGCATAGGGGCCGGTCACCGCGCTCATCGCGTCGAACGACATGGTGAAGCCGCCCTCGACCGCCGCGCGGATCGCGGCGAAGTCGAACAGGCTTTCCATCAGCGCGGCATAATCGGCGACCGAGTCGATCACCTCGACCGTCATGTCGGCGACCGTCACCTCGCCTAGCGCATCGAGGTCGATGTCCGCCGCCTCGACGGTCAGCCAGCGGCTGATCGCCTTAGTGTTGGCGTGGATCGCATCGGTCACCTTCTCCGGGGCGGGGCCGCCATTGGAGATATTGTACTTGATCCCGAAATCCTCGTCCGGCCCGCCGGGATTATGGCTGGCCGACAGGACCAGGCCGCCCAGCGCCTTGCGCTGGCGGATCACGTTGCTGGCCGCCGGGGTCGACAGGATGCCGCCCTGGCCGACGACGACGCGGGCGAAACCGTTCGCTGCGGCCATGCGGATCGCGACCTGGATCACCTCGCGGTTCAGGAAGCGGCCGTCGCCACCGATCACCAGAGTCTGGCCGGTCTTCTCATCGCCCAGCGCGTCGAACACCGACTGGACGAAATTTTCCGCATAATTGGGCTGCTGGAACACCCGCACCTTCTTGCGCAGGCCAGAGGTGCCCGGCTTCTGGTCGAGATAAGGCTGCGTCGCGACGGTCTTGATCATTGGTCCCCCAGAACGGAACGGTAGAGTTCGGCATAGTGCCGGCCGCTATGATGCCAGCTATAATCGGCATTCATGCCATTGACCTGCATGGTTCGCCATTGGTCCCGGTCGGCATAGAGTCTCATTGTGCGACGCAGCACGGCGATAATATTGTCGGCGGTGACATTGTCGAATTGGAGGCCGGTCGGCACGCCCATGGCCAATGCGGCCTCGTTGGCGTCGATGATCGTATCGGCAAGCCCACCGGTCCGCGCGACCACGGGGACGCATCCATAAGCGAGCCCATAAAGCTGGGTCAGCCCACATGGTTCGAAGCGCGAGGGGATCAGGATCGCGTCGCAGCCGCCTTGCAGCAGGTGCGAGACGGGCTCGTCATAGCCGATCCGGACCGCGACGCGCCCCGGATGACGAAGTGCGGCGGTGGCGAAGGCGATCTCCAACGCCGGGTCGCCCGTGCCCAACACCACCAGCCGTCCGCCGAGCGCGACGAGATCGTCCACCACCTCGACCAGCACGTCCATGCCCTTTTGCCAGGTCAGGCGGCTGATGACGGTGAAGATCGGGCTGTCATCCTCGTCCAGCCCGAACGCCTTTTCCACGGCACGCTTGTTGGCGACGCGGTCGTCCAGCGTCTCGGCGCTGAAGGGGGCGGGCAGGGCGGCGTCGGCCTTTGGGCTCCAGATGGCGGGGTCGATGCCGTTGACGATACCGCTGACGCATTCCGCGCGGGCGGCGATCAGCCCTTCCAGCCCCATGCCATATTGGGCGCGGTGGATTTCCTCGGCATAGGTGGGGCTGACCGTCGTGATCGCGTCCGCGGTGCGCAGGCCCGCCTTCAGATAGCCGATCTGACCATAATATTCGACGCCGTCGACCGACCATGCCTCGGGCGGCAGGCCGAGATCGGGGAAGTGATGCGCCGCGAACGAGCCCTGAAAGGCGATATTGTGGATGGTGACGATGCTCTTGGCGACCTTGCCGGGTCCGGGAGCATAATGGAGAAAGGCCGGGGCCAGCGCCGCCTGCCAGTCATGCGCGTGCAGCAGGTCGAAGTCATATCCCGGCACCGCGCCCGAGGCCAGGTCCGCCCCCGCCCGCGCCAGCACCGCGAATCGCCGCCAATTGTCGTGCCAGTCGTTGCCGGCGGTATCGACATAGGGAAGTCCGTCGCGCTCCCAAAGCTGCGGCGCCTCGATCACCAGCAGCCGATACTCGCCGATCCGGGCCTCGCGCAGCCAGGCCTCTGTACCGATGATGTGCGTCCAGTGATGGACGCGGGGAGCGCCGTCGCCGATCGCGCGCATCACTTTGGGAAAGCCGGGGATCAGCGTGGTGACGGCGATGTCGTGGGGCGCGAGCGCCTCGGGCAGCGCCCCGACCACATCGGCGAGGCCGCCGGTCTTGATGAGCGGGAACGCCTCCGAGGCGACCGACAGGACGGAGAGGGTCATGGGGACTTTCAGTTGGCCAGACGATCAATCATCGGCTGGGTGATGAGGCAGATACCCTTATCGGTCCGCCGGAAACGGTGCGCGTCGAGCACCGGATCGTCGCCGACCACCAGCCCGTCGGGAATCTTGACGCCGCGGTCGAGGATCACGCGCCGCAACCGTGCCCCGCGTCCGATATGGCAGAAGGGCAGGACCACCGCTTCGTCCAGCATCGCGAAGCTGTGGGTGCGCACCCCGGTCGACAGCAGCGAGCGGTGGATGGACGATCCCGACACGATGCAGTCGCCCGCGACGAGGCTGGCCACCGCCGATCCGCGCCGTCCGTCGATGTCATGGACGAACTTGGCGGGGGGCGTGATCTCGGCATAGGTCCAGAGCGGCCAGCTGCGGTCGTACAGGTCGAGCTGCGGCACTACGTCGGTCAGGTCGAGGCTGGCCTCCCAATAGGCGTCGACCGTGCCGACATCGCGCCAATAGGCGCCGGGTTCGTCGCTGGAGCGGACGCAGGAGGCGGAGAAGCGGTGCGCCTGGGCTTTGCCGTGCTCGACCAGATAGGGGATGATGTCCTTGCCGAAGTCGCGGCTGGATCCCGGCGTTTCGGCATCGCGGCGCAACTGTTCGAACAGGAAGGCGGTGCGGAAAACATAGATTCCCAGCGACGCCAGCGCGATGTCCGGATTGCCGGGGATGGAGGGCGGATCGGCGGGCTTCTCGACGAAATCGACGATGCGGTCGGTCTCATCGACATGCATCACGCCGAACGCGCTCGCCTCGGCCCGGCTGACCTCCAGACAGGCGACGGTGACGTCGGCGCCGCTGTCGCAATGCTGCTGGAGCATCAGTTCATAGTCCATCTTGTAGACATGGTCGCCCGCCAGGATGACCATGAATTCGGGCGCATAGCTCTCGATGATGTCGATATTTTGAAAAACCGCGTCGGCGGTGCCCTCATACCATTGGAATTCGCTGATCCGCTGGCTGGCGGGGAGGATGTCGAAGCTCTCGTTGCGCTCGTCGCGCAGGAAGTTCCAGCCGCGCTGGAGGTGGCGGATCAGCGAATGCGCCTTGTACTGGGTCGCGACGCCGATGCGACGGATCCCGGAATTGATCGCGTTGGACAAAGCGAAGTCGATGATCCGCGCCTTGCCGCCGAAATAGACGGCGGGCTTGGCGCGGGTATCGGTCATCTCCATCAGGCGACTGCCGCGGCCACCCGCCAGCACATAGGCCATGGCATCGCGCGCCAGCGGTTGTCCGCGCCTCAGGTCCATCTTTCCGTCTCCCCATCCGTTTGTTAGTGTCGTAACGCGCTGACAACGCATCGATATTCTTGGAAAAGCCTAAACCTGCATCAGCCGTCGAAACGCAGGATGACGGTCGCTAGCGGCGGCAGCGTCACCCAGGCCGCGCCATCATTCGCATCCACACCGCCCATATTGCCCAGGCCGGAACCCCAATATTGGCTGGCGTCCGAATTCAGCACCTCGGTCCAGCGGCCGTCATGCGGCAAGGGCAGGCGATAGGGTGCCCTTGCCACCGGCGTCATATTGACGATGACCGCCACCGGCTTCTCGCCCGGTGCCTTGCGCAGCCAGGCGAAGACCGAATGCGCGCTGTCGTCGGCGACCAGCCATTCGAAACCCTCGCGCTCGCAATCGCGGGCGTGGAGCGCGGGCGTTTCGCGGTAAAGATGGTTCAGGTCGCGGACCAGCGAGCGGACGCCCTCATGCGCGTGACTGGACCGCAGATGCCAATCGAGCGCGCGGCTCTCCGACCATTCCTCGCGCTGGGCGAATTCCTGGCCCATGAACAGCAGCTTCTTGCCCGGATAGGCCCACATGAAGGCGTAATAGGCGCGCAGATTGGCGAATTTCTGCCAGTCGTCGCCCGCCATCTTGGTCAGCAGGCTGCCCTTGCCGTGCACCACTTCGTCATGGCTGAGCGGCAGGACGAAATTCTCGTCAAAGGCGTAATGCAGCCCGAACAGGATCTCGCCATGATGGTGCCGCCGATGCACGGGCTCGCGCGCCATGTACTGAAGCGTGTCGTGCATGAAGCCCATGTTCCACTTGAACCCGAAGCCCAAGCCCCCGTCATGCGCAGGTGCCGAGACGCCGGGCCAGGCGGTCGATTCCTCGGCGACGGTGAAGACGCCGCGATGCTGGCCGTATACCTGTCGATTGACCTGGCGCAGGAATTCGACCGCTTCCCAATTCTCGCGACCGCCCTGTTCGTTGGGCACCCATTCGCCGTCCTTGCGGCTGTAATCGCGGTACAGCATCGAGGCGACCGCATCGACGCGAAGTCCGTCGATATGATAGCGCTCGGGCCAGAAAAGCGCGTTGTTGACGAGGAAGCTCGCCACTTCGCGCCGCCCGAAATTATAGATGGCGGTGTTCCAGTCGGGGTGGAAGCCCTGACGCGGGTCCTCATGCTCGTAGAGCGCGGTGCCGTCGAAATGCGACAGGCCATGCGCATCGGTGGGGAAGTGGGCGGGCACCCAGTCCAGGATCACCCCGATCCCGGCGCGGTGCGCCCCGTCGACGAACCGCGCGAAACCCTCGACATCCCCGAACCGCGCGGACGGCGCGTAGAGGCCGGTGGTCTGATAGCCCCAGCTCGGGTCGTAGGGATGTTCGGAGATGGGCAGGAATTCGATATGGGTGAAGCCCATCTCGACCACGTACGGGATCAGCCGTTCGGCGAGCGCATCCCAACTGAGATACCAGCCATTTTCGTCGCGGTCCCACGATCCGGCATGGACTTCATAGATGCTGATCGGCACGCGGCGCGGATCGACGCCCGCCCAATGCTCGCGATGCTCCTTGTCCTGCCAGCGATGTTCGGGCGGGGCGGTGGTGACCGAGGCGGTCTTGGGGCGGAGCTCGGCGGCGAAGGCGAAGGGGTCGGCCTTCATCGGCTGTTCCGCGCCGTGCGGACCGGTGATGGCGAACTTGTAGGCGCGGCCCTCGCCGATATCGGGGATGAAGATTTCCCAGACGCCGACATCCAGGCGGCGGCGCATGACATGGCGACCGGGATTCCAGTCGTTAAAGTCGCCGACGACCGCCACCCGCTCGGCATTGGGGGCCCAGACCGCAAAATGCACGCCCGCCACCCCCTGATGCTCGATCAGGTGCGCGCCCATCTTGTCGTACAGGCGAAAGTGATTGCCTTCGCCCATCAGGAAATCGTCGAGTGGCCCCAGCACCGGACCGAAGCTGTAGGGATCGGTGATCCACCATTCCGCGCCGTGTCCGCTGGCGCAATATTTGACCGGTTGGGGCTCGCCCGTCACCGCCCCCTCGAACAGGCCGCGCGCATCGACCTGCTTCAGTTCGCCCAGTCGGGTGCCCGCCAGATCGAAGGCCGTCACCTCTTCCGCCCCCGGCACCACGGCGCGTAGGAACGTGCCGCCCGGTCCCTGATGAGGTCCCAGCAACGCGAAGGGATCGGCGTTGCGGCCCTCGATCAGGGCATCCAAGGCGGCACGGGGTGGCTTCACATCACGTTCCAGATTTCCTCGGCATATTGCCGGATGGTGCGATCGGAGGAGAACCATCCGACTTTCGCGACATTGTGGATGGCCGATGTCGCCCAGCCCGCCTGGTCCTGCCAGCGGGCATCGACCTGGCGTTGCGCGGCGGCATAGGCATCGAAATCGGCAGCGACCATGAACCAGTCGCCGTCATACAGCCCGCCCATCAGTCCGGCATAACGGCCGGGATCGTCGGGCGAGAACACGCCCGAGGCGATGGCGGAGACGGCCTGGCGGAGTTCCGGGCTGCCCTCGATCACCTCGCGCGGATTGTAGCCGTCACGACGCTTGGCGGCGACCTCGTCGGCGGTCAGGCCGAAGATGACGATATGATCGTCGCCCACATGCTCCTTGATCTCGACATTGGCGCCGTCGAGCGTGCCGATGGTCAGTGCGCCGTTGAGCGCGAACTTCATATTGCCGGTGCCCGACGCCTCCATGCCGGCGGTCGAAATCTGTTCGGACAGATCGGCGGCCGGGATGATCTTTTCGGCCAGGCTGACATTATAGTTGGGAATGAACCCGACCTTCAGCAGATGGCCGACGCTCGGGTCCAAATTGACCCGGCGGGCGACATCATTGGCCAGTTTGATGACCAGCTTGGCATTGTGATAGCTCGACGCCGCTTTCCCGGCGAACAGCTTGACGCGCGGGGTCCAGTCGCGCTCCGGATGGCTGCGGATCTGGTCATAGAGCGCCACCGTCTCGATGATGTTGAGCAACTGGCGCTTATATTCGTGGATGCGTTTGATCTGGACGTCGAACAGCGCATCGGGGTCTATACGCAGCCCGTTCGATTCCCGGAGATAATTTGCCAGCCCCACCTTGTTGGAACGTTTGATGCTGAGAAAGCGTTCCCTGAAATTCGCATCTTCTGCAAATTGCGTGAGCACTATCAGTTTTTCCGCGTCATCCTCGAAACCTGGCCCAATTGCCTCGCGGATCAAGGCGGTCAGCTGCGGGTTGCATTGCTGCAACCAGCGGCGCGGGGTGATGCCGTTGGTCTTGTTGTTGATCCGTGTCGGATAGAGGTGGTGCAGGTCGGCGAAGACCGTCTTCTTCATCAGCTCGGTATGCAGTGCGGCGACGCCGTTGACGCTGTGGCTGCCCGCAAAGGCCAGGTTCGCCATGCGCACCCGCCGTTCGCCGCCTTCGTCGATCAGGCTGATCGCGGCGATGGCGCGGTCGTCAATCCCGTCGACCCCGCGCGCTTCGCGCAACAGCTTGGCGTTGATCGCATAGATTAGCTGCATGTGGCGCGGCAGCAGCCGTTCGAACAGGTGCAGCGGCCAGCTTTCCAGCGCCTCGGGCAGCAGCGTGTGGTTGGTATAGCCGAAGGTGCGGCGGGTAATGTCCCACGCTTCCTCGAAACCCAGATCGTGATGATCGACCAGCAGCCGCATCAGCTCGGCGACCGACACGGCGGGATGGGTGTCGTTGAGCTGGATCGCCGCTTTGTCGGGCAGGGTTCGGATGTCGTGGAAATATTGGATATGCCGCCGGACGATGTCCTGGATCGAAGCCGACGAGAAGAAATATTCCTGCCGCAGCCGCAATTCCTGCCCGGCGGGCGAGCTGTCCGAGGGATAGAGGATGCGGACCAGCGTTTCCGCCGCCAACTGCCCCGCCAGTGCGCCGGTATAATCGCCCGCGTTGAAGCGATCGAGCCGGATGGGATCGATCGCCTGCGCGGTCCATAGCCGTAGCGTGTTGACGCGCTTGCCCCGCCAGCCGACCACGGGGGTGTCGACCGCGATCGCCTCGATCGCCTCGGCGGGTTTCCAATGGACCGCGCCGGTCTCGGTCCCGATCACCTCGCCGCCGAAGCCGACGAAATAGGCGCTCTCGCGACGCTCGAACTCCCAGGGATTGCCGTGGCTCAGCCAGGTTTCGGGCAGTTCGACCTGCCAGCCATCGTCGATCCGCTGGCGGAACATGCCGTTCACATAGCGGATGCCATAGCCGTAAGCGGGCAGATCGAGACTGGCGAGGCTCTCCATGAAACACGCCGCCAGCCGCCCCAGGCCGCCATTGCCCAGCGCCGCGTCGGGCTCGATCTCTTCCAACTCGGCGAGATCGACGCCCAAGGTCTGGAGCGCGCCCGCCACCTGCGCCATCACCCCCATATTCGACAGCGCATCGCGCAGCAGCCGTCCGATCAGGAATTCCAGGCTGAGATAATAGACCCGCTTGGCGCCCGCCGCATGGGCTTCGCGGGTGGACGCCATCCAGCGCTCGATAATGTCATTGCGGACGGTCAGGATGGTCGCGGCCAGCCAGTCGTGCGGGCGGGCATTGGCGGCGTCCTTGCCGATCCGGTGCACCAGCGTATCGACAATGGCGTCGGCCAGCGGCCCGGTGTCGTCGACGTGGAGAGTGGTGATGGTGGTCGTCATCGATTCGGCGATCCCTGTGGTCCGGTCATCGCCAGCTTAGCCGCGCAGAGGGTGAAGTCACGCGGCATTCCTTTGCAAAAGACGACGAAGATCAGCCGGTGGCGATGCCCCAGAGCAGGGTCAGGTTAAGCGCGATAATCACCGCCGCAATCACCCAGGACAGGAAACGGAGCCAAATCGGACTGGCAAAGGGCCCCATCATCCCCTTGTCTGCGGTGAAGCGGACCAGCGGCACCACCGCGAAGGGCAGTTGCAGGCTGAGGATCACCTGGCTGAGCACCAACAGCCTTGTCGCGCCCGCCTGTCCGCTGGCCCCCACCACCAGCACTGCCGGAACGATGGCCAGCCCCCGCGTAATCAGCCGCCGCAGCCAGGGGGCCAGCCGCAGGTCAAGGAAGCCCTCCATCACAATCTGCCCGGCGAGCGTCCCCGTGACGGTCGAATTCTGGCCCGAGGCGAGCAGGGCGACGCCGAACACCACGCTCGCCGCGCCCGCGCCCAGCATCGGGGCGAGCAACCGGTAGGCCTGGTCGATCTCCGCCACGTCGGTGCGCCCTGCGACGTGGAAGGTCGCGGCGGCGACGATCAGGATCGCGGCGTTGATGAAGAAGGCGAAGAACAGCGCCACCGTGCTGTCGATCGTCGCCATCTTGATGGCATCGCGCTTGCCCTCGGTCGACAGGCCAAAGGCGCGCGTCTGCACCACCGAGGAATGGAGGTAGAGATTGTGCGGCATCACCGTCGCACCGAGGATGCCGATCGCGATATAGAGCATCGCCGGGTCGGTCACGATCCGGGTCGTGGGCACGAATCCCGCCAGCACCGACCGCGGATCGGGGCGCGAGGCGATCAGTTCGTAGAGGAAGCACCCGCCGATGATGAGGAGGAGCGCGATGATGAACGCCTCGACCTTGCGAAAACCGTAACGCTGGAGCGCGAGGATCAGGAAGACGTCGAACCCGGTGATGAGGACGCCCCAGACCAGCGGCAGGTCGAACAGCAATTGCAGCGCGATGGCAGTCCCCAGCACCTCCGCCAGGTCGCAGGCGATGATAGCGACCTCGCAGAGCAGCCACAGGATCCGCGAGACCGGCTTGGAATAGGCCGCCCGACACGCCTGGGCCAGGTCCAGCCCGGCGGCGATACCCAGCCGCGCCGACAGCGCCTGCAGGATCATCGCCATGATGTTCGAGAGCAGGATGACCGAGAGCAGGGCATAGCCATAGGCCGATCCGCCCGCAATGTCGGTCGCCCAGTTGCCGGGGTCCATATAGCCGACCGCGACCAGATAGCCGGGCCCCGCAAAGGCGAACAACCGCCGCAGGAAGGATGCCCCTTCCGGAATGGCGACCGAGCGATGGCTTTCGGCAAGCGAGCGGGTGGCGGGCGTGGCTACGGTCATCGACCTCGAGATGTGACGGAAATGCCCCAACGCGACAACCCGCCAAAGCGTTGCGCGAGATCAAGGCAAGGTCGTCATCCCGGCGAAGGCCGGGATCTGTGGCGATGATCGGATGTCCTCTCGAAAAGGCCCCAGCCTGCGCTGGGGTGACGGTCAGCCTGCGCTCCCCACCACCGCACAGGCCAGCGCCATCAGCAGCCCGGCGAAGCGGTTCGACCGGAACCGGTACAGCGCCCCGGCACCGTCATCGGGCGTCAGCGTCGCCACCTGCCACGCCAGATGCAGCGCCACCGGTGCCAGCGCCGCGATGGCCAGCACGTCCGGCCGAACCAGCCAGATCGCCGCCGCCCAGCAAAGGACAGCCACGAGGTAGAAGGCCCCGACCCCCGGCTTCACATGGGCCCCCATGCGCAGCGCCGAGGATCGCACCCCGATCAGCGCATCGTCCTCGCGGTCCTGCAGCGCATAGATGGTGTCGTATCCGATCACCCAGGCGATCGATCCGGCGTAAAGTAGCCAGAGCGGCGCGGAGAGTTCGCCCGCCACCTCCGCCCAGCCGACCAGGGCGGCCCAACTGAACACCATGCCCAGCCAGGCCTGCGGCCACCAGGTGATCCGCTTCATGAAGGGATAGGCGGCGACCGGCGCGAGGCTGGCGACCGCGACGATCGCGGCGAGGGGGCGCAACTGCACCAGCACGACGAGTCCGATCAGGCATAGCGCACCCAGCCAGACCGCCGCCAGCTTGACCGACACCAGCCCCGACGGGATCGGTCGCGCACGGGTCCGCGCGACCCTGGCATCCAGATCGCGGTCGACAATATCGTTGAAGACGCAGCCCGCGCCGCGCATCGCGATCGAGCCGAGCAGGAACCACAGGATCAGCGGCCAGCGCTGCGGCAGTCCGCCGGCCAGCGCGATCGCCCAGACGCCCGGCCAGAAAAGCAGCCACCAGCCGATCGGCCGGTCGAATCGCGCCAGCAGCGCAAGCCCCCGCCACCGGGGCGGCAGTCGCCCGACCAACCCCTTATGCTCGCTATCGGGTACGATCTCGATGGTCATGGGCTTGCGCCTATGGAGGTCCCCCGTGGCGCGCAAGAGCGATCGCACCTATCTTCGGTCTGTGACCTCCCACTCCGTCTCCATCCCATGATCGGCCTGTCGGTCGCGGTCGGCCGTTTCGTCGAGGCGTTGTTCTGGGCCATTTTGCGCGTGGCGGGGATGATCGGCGGTGTGGTTCTGGTCGCGGCGCTCGCGCTGGTCGTGGCATGGTGGCTGATCCGGCGGCGCTGACGCGCGATAGGTCCTGGAGGCGGCCTCGTTCGGCGCGGGGCGGCGTGGCTTGTCGGTCACGATGCTGGTGCATCGCTCCCTTCGCGCGCCTTGCCCCGGACCGAAATCACCTCCGCGCCGATGATCCAAGCTGATCGGAAGCCGCTCTAGACGGACAATGCCGCCAGTTGCGACCGGATGACGTTCAGATTGTGCTGCGCCAGATGGCTGCCCCGTCCGGCGACGCTTCCCTCCAGCTCGGGGCGCTCGCCGATCGCCAGACAACGCTCCAATGCTCCGTCGGCAAGTGGCAGCCAGTGATCGACCGCCCGCGCGGGATCGGCCACAGCGTGATCGAGCAAAAGGTCGCCCAGCACGAAGAAAAAGTCCGGCGACTGCGGCCAATAGGGGAATTCCGCATCGGCCAATGCCAGCGCGTCGTCCAGGCGGCCCGCCCTGGCCAACAATTGAATGGCGTTGATCACCAGCTCGTGTCGCCAATTGGCATCTCGTGCGGTCAACGCCACCGCGTGCAGATAATGATCGCACCCTGCCGCCACGTCGCCGCGCATCTGGGCGTCCTTGGCCAATTGATAGACCAGATACGGATCGTCGGGCCGCTCCTTCAGATCGACCAGCAGCAGGGCGTGGTTGCGATGGGTTTTGCGCGCGATCTGCGCCGCGTGAAAGCCGTCATGGCCGATATCCAGGCCGACCCGTGTGCGGGGCAGGGGGGATGCGACCTGTTCATGCACCCGTCCCTCATATCGGACCCCGCGTGGGATCACCCGCGTCACCCAGCTGCGCAAACTGGTGTCGGCTCCATCCATCTCGTGGTGCAGGCACGGGCATCCGAGCCGGTCCGGTGCCTGACACCAGGCGCGGAGCGATTCGCCGCCCGCGATGATCCACTCATCCGCGTCGAGCACTAGGTTCCAGTCGGCATCCGCCAACTCCAGCACATGGTTGCGCGCCGCCGCGAAGCTGTCGGGCCAGGGCAGGTGATAGACCTCCGCCCCCAGTCCCTGCGCGATGGCGACGGTGTCGTCGGTCGATCCGGTATCGAGCACCACCATCCGGTCGATCCAGGGCGCGACGCTGCGCAGGCACCGCGCGATGCAGCGCGCCTCGTCCCGGACGATCAAAGTGGCGGCGATCCGGGGGGCGGCCCGTTTCATGGCGATGCTTTCGATCCCGGCCATGGCCCGGTGCCATGACACGCCGACGCTATGGCCCGGACATGGTCAAGAAAGGCTGAACGTCGCCCCTATTTCGCCAGCCGTCCATCCTCCAGCGCCGCCAGCTCGAACGGAAAGAGCAGGTCGGGATCGGGCAGTTTGACGCCCGCCGCGATTTCCGGCGGCGCGATGCGGTGGAGGATGTGGCGGATGATCGCGATCCGCGCGTCCTTCTTGTCGTCGGCGCGGACGATATGCCACGGTGCATAGGGGGTATGCGTGCGCGTCAGCATCGTGTCGCGCGCCGCCGAATAATCGGCCCATTTGGCCTGCGCGACCTTGTCCATGTCGGAGACCTTGAGCGCCTTTAGCGGATCGGTGCGCCGCGCCTCCAGCCGCTTTTCCTGTTCGCCCTTGCCGATGTCGAGCCAGATCTTGACCAGCCGGATGCCGCTTTCGACCAGCATTCGCTCGAAATCGGGGGCGTCGCGCAGGAACGCCTCCTGCTCGGTCGCGGTGGAGAAGCCCATGACCACCTCGACGCCCGCCCGGTTATACCAGCTGCGGTTGAAGATCACGATCTCGCCCGCCGCGGGCAGATGGCCGGCATAGCGCTGGAAATACCATTGCGTCCGCTCGCGATCGGAGGGCTTGGGCAGCGCCACGACACGGGTGGCGCGGACCGAGAGATGCTCGGTGATGCGCTTGATCGTCCCGTCCTTGCCGGCCCCGTCGCGTCCTTCCAGCAGGATCACGACCCGTTCGTCCGATTCCGCCATCGCCATCTGCGTGCGGACCAGCGCCAGTTGCAGCGCCTCCAGCTCTTCCTGATAATGTTTGCCCATCATCCGTCCTTTCGGGAGGCAAAACACCCGAGACGGCAAAAGTGGCAAGCGCCCCGCAACCCGTGTAAGCGGAGCCCATGCCCGCTACCCCCGCCTGGCCGCCGCAATCCACGCCCCGTCTGTTCGTCGATCAGCCTTTGGCGGAGGGGGCGATCCGCATCGATGGCCCGGCGGCGCATTATCTGATCTCGGTGATGCGGACCAAGGTCGGCGATCCGGTCAAGCTGTTCGACGACCGTACCGGCGAATGGCTGGGCATCGCGGGCTCGGTGGGCAAGCGCGACCTGACGCTGGACGTGACCGAATGCCTGCGCGAGCGCGAGGCGGTGCCGGACCTGTGGCTTTGCGCCGCGCCGTTGAAGAAGGGCCGTGTCGACTGGCTGGCGGAAAAGGCATGCGAACTGGGCGTGGCGCGGCTGGTGCCGGTGGTCACGCGGCGCACCGTGGTGGACAAGCCCAATACCGATCGGCTTCGTGCCCATATGATCGAGGCGGCCGAGCAATGCGGGCGGACGGCCTTGCCGGAGGTGGCCGAGCCGGTGAAGCTGCCCGCGCTGCTGCGCGACTGGCCGCCCGAGCGCGCACTGTTCTTCGCGGACGAGAATGGCGGTGTGCCCGCTCTCGACGCGATGCGCGCGCATCAGGGGCCGGCGGCGATCCTGATCGGGCCTGAGGGTGGCTTCGACACCGAGGAGCGCGAGGCGATCCGGGCGCATGAACAGGCGGTCGGCATCGGCCTGGGCCCGCGTATCCTGCGCGCGGATACGGCAGCGGCGGCGGCGGTGTCGCTCTGGATGGCGGCTGCGGGCGACTGGCGTTGATTCACCCTATGGCGCGGACGCGCGCGCCCGCGTAAGGCGCGGTTCATGAGCACCAAGACCGCGAGCACCGCCAAGGGCGCCATCATCGAGTCGCGCGACCAACTGATCGCCAGCTTCGCGAAGGGGGAGAAGCCCCGCGACCGCTGGCGGATCGGGACCGAGCATGAGAAGTTCGTCTATGCGCGGGGCGATCATCACGCGCCCTCCTATGACGAGGCTTCGGGAATTCGCACGCTGCTCGGCGAGTTGGAGCAATATGGCTGGACGCCGGTGTTGGAGGGCGGCAACGTCATCGCGCTGAACGGAGCGGACGGCTCGATCAGCCTGGAGCCCGCCGGGCAGTTCGAGCTGTCGGGTGCACCGCTCGACAATCTGCACCAGACCTGTGCCGAGACGGGCCGTCACCTGCAACAGGTGAAGGCGGCGGGCGAGAAGCTGGGCCTGGGTTTCCTGGGGCTGGGCATGTGGCCGGACAAGACGCGTGCCGAACTGCCGATCATGCCCAAGGGCCGCTATGCGATCATGCTGCGGCACATGCCGCGCGTGGGCTCGCTGGGGCTCGACATGATGCTGCGGACCTCGACGATCCAGGTGAACCTGGATTATGCATCGGAAGCGGACATGGTGAAGAAATTCCGTGTCGGCCTGGCGCTGCAGCCGCTGGCGACCGCGCTGTTCGCCAACTCGCCCTTCACGGAAGGGAAGCCCAACGGCAAGCTGTCCTTCCGCAGCCATGTCTGGTCGGACACCGACCCCGCGCGCACCGGCATGCTCCCCTTCGTGTTCGAGGACGGGTTCGGCTATGAGCGCTACGCCGACTATGCGCTCGATGTGCCGATGTACTTCGTCTACCGCGACGGCAAGTATATCGACGCCGCCGGGCTGTCCTTCCGCGACTTCCTGAAGGGTGAATTGTCGGTCCTGCCGGGCGAGTTGCCGACGATCGACGACTGGAACGACCATCTGTCGACCGCCTTTCCCGAGGTGCGGCTCAAGACCTTCCTGGAAATGCGCGGCGCCGATGGTGGCCCGTGGAACCGCATCTGCGCGCTGCCCGCGCTCTGGGTCGGGTTGCTCTATGACGACGCGGCGCTGGATGCCGCCTGGGATCTGGTGAAGAGCTGGTCGCTGGACGAGCGGCAGGCGCTACGCGACGCGGTGCCCGAACTGGCGCTCGACGCCCCGCTGCCGGGCGGCGGACGCCTGCGCGACATTGCGGGCGAAGTGCTCGACATCGCCCATGCGGGCCTGGCGGCGCGGGCGCGGCTGAACGGGGCCGGGGATAACGAGACCGGCTTCCTCGATCCGCTGCGCGAGATCGTGTGGTCGGGCAAGGTGCCGGCTCAGGTGCTGCTCGACCATTATCATGGCGTATGGGGTGGAGATATTTCGCGGGTCTATGACGAGGCCAGCTTCTGACGAAGCATGGGGGCGTGGCCTTCGGCTGATGCGCTAAGCGCCGAAGTCGAAGGCCAAAGGCTTACCCCCGCCCTGATACCCACCGAAAGAACCGCGGCACCAACCCGTAGCGCGCCATCCAGTCCGAATAGTCCCGATAGGCCGGATCAGCGGACAAATGCCGCTCCTCCGTCTTCGCACGCCAATAATAGACCCCGTTGACCACCCCGAGCAGCAAGCTGCTGCGGCCTGCATCCATCCAGCTACCCGTCGACAGGATCGGAATGGTCGCGATCCACCAGAAGATATTCTTCGACAGATAGGCGGGATGCCGCGACACCGCATAAGGCCCGTGGGTCAGGATGCCCCGGTGCGTCAGGTTGGAAAAGCGTATCCCGAACGCCACCGTCGACCAGGCATAGATGGCGGTCAACGCGATCAGCATCGTCCCGATCGCCGACAGGATGATCGGATGCCCCGCGAACCAATAGCTCCATTCGGCGGTCCCCGGCCGATAGTTGAGCGGGCCGCCATCGCCCATCAGAATCGTCGGTGGGTAACAGATCAGCGCCGCCGCCCACGCCGCCGCATAAGGATTGGCCGAGCGGATATGCGCATCTAGCGGTCGCATCGTCAGCATATAGCCGACCGTCGCGAACGCCACGTCGATCAGGAACATCAGCGTGATCAGCCAATTTGCCAAAGCCACCGGATCGTGCAGCACGGTGCCGAGGTCGCCGCGCACGAACATCCCGAACCCACCGGGCACCACCCCCAGCATGAAGGGGAGAAAGAAGGCCTTCACCCCCCAGGCACGCAAATGCGCCCAGATCGCCTCGCGCTCGACACCGGGCTGTCCGGTCAACCACGCGCCCAGCATCCATGCGCCATCCCTGGGCTCGACCAGCCGCCGGTCGAGCCACAGCACATAGGGAATGGACAACAGGAACAGGGCCGGCGCCGCCCAGGCCAGGCAGTTCATCGCGAACAGAAAAATGCCCTGCCAATAGAAGCGCCCCGTGGCGTAGATCAGCGCGATCAATCCGAACGTCGCCCAGAGCCCGGCCAGCTTGGTCAGGCTGATGTCCAGCGTCTCGCGGGCAGGGCGTGGATGGGCCCAGTCGATCCCCGTCGTGGGCGATCGATGGACCCGGTCGATCAGGATCGACCAGAGCAGCATCGGCACCCCCGCGCACACCAGGTGGACGAGGGCGGCATAAGGCCCGTCCAGATGACGCCACCGCGCAAAGCCGATCCAGGCGACCGACCCGACCAGCCCCGCCAGCCCGACGCCCGCGCTGACGGCAGAGGCGGGACGCGGCGAGCGCACGGAAGGGGGCGGAATATTGGCCATTGAATAGGGGGTTTAGCGCATTTCGGTAAGCAAGGCGTTAGGCCGAGTCCCCGTTAGTGCAAAGATCGTTGCCCCCACACAATCCGGGTGCAGGCGGACATCCAGTAGGGCAAGCTTCGGTAATAGCTCCGCCGCGCTCTGGCTGAATCCTGAACTTCGATGTAGTGCGTAAGGGGATCGGAGCGCGGATCTCCGCGACCATTCTCGCGCGGGGGACGGAGCCTATGCCTCCGACGCCAATATGTCCTGAATCGCGTCTTCGGTGATGCCGAACGCTCCGGCTAGTCCGGATAGCGATGCGCCGCGCTTGGCAAGTTCGCGAATCCGCCCCTCATCGACCACCGTGGCATAGCCGCGCGTATCGCGCTGTTCGCGAACCACATCCTTGCGGCCGGAGGTGCGATGGCGCTTGGCGGCAACGGCATGCGGGTCTTTCGCGGCGGCGACCATTTCGGCTTCGCGCCGTGCCGTACGATCGGCCTCGCGTGCTGCCGTCTCGCGCTCGCGAAAGGCGGCCCGCGCCTCGATCCGCGCCGTCATTGCCGACGCCCGATCCCCGGCTCTTGCTTCGCGAGCCCGCGCCCGAGCGGCGGCGCGATCCTCGAGACTGTCGTTCGTACGGATGCGCAAACCGCCCTTGGGCGGGGTCACGCCCCAGCTGTCATCCACCATTCTCACCGCTCCCCGGATCGTCGCGCCGTCTATAGCCGCATGGTCTTTGCTGGCCAGGGGCGATTGGGTCCAGCGTCTCATCCCGACATATTCCGCTTGGCAACCTGTCCGCGATCCGCTTGTTATTGATGCAGAATAATAGAAGGGAGGAAAGCGATGGACCCGATGCTAGACCCCGACCTGATCGAGTTCATGGATGATGAGACCCTGCTGGCCGCATTCCAAATGGTCAGCACCGCGCCCGACAATGGCGATCGCACCGCGATCCTGGACGAATTGACCCGGCGCGACCTGACCCCCGTGCCGGTCACACCCGATCTCGTTGCGACAAACCGCGCGGACCAGCGATCCATCACGGTCCGACTATAGACGACCTCGCCACCACCAGCGGGGATCGTGGATCACCGCCGGATATACCGGAAATACCACACCTCATGCCCCTGGCGCCGCGCCTTGCGTTCGTATCGGGTCTCGGGCCAGTCGGCGGGGCGGGTCAGGAAATCGCGGGGGCTTTTCGCCTGCCATTCGAAATCGGCCCTCGCGTTCATGATCATCATCGACCAGTGACAATAGGTCGGGTCGTCGGTGCCCAGCCGGAACTCGCCGCCGCTCTTGAGCTTGCGGGCAATGGTGTCGAGCGGGCCGTGGTTCATCATCCGCCGCTTCGCATGGCGCGCCTTGGGCCAGGGATCGGGATGGAGCAGGTAGACGCGGTCGAGGCTGGCATCGGGCAGTCGCTCGATCACCTCCAGCGCGTCGCCCATGTGCAGGCGGACATTGGACAGGTCGCGGTCGCGGATATGGCCTAGCGCGCCGACCACACCGTTCAGGAACGGCTCGCAGCCGATAAAGCCGGCGCCCGGCGTCGCTTCGGCCTGACCCGCCAGATGCTCGCCCGCGCCGAAGCCGATCTCGACCTGTAGCGGTCGATCGTCCCCGAACAGCCGCATCGCATCGAGCGGGCCGTCCTCGGGCACGCTGAGGGTGGGCAGCATGTCCTCGACCAGCGCGGCCTGACCTTGGCGCAGCTTATGGCCCTGTCGCCGGCCATAGAGGCGGCGGATCGTCGTCGGATCGTTCATCGCGCGCCCTTAGCGCGGGGAAGGGGCGGGAGCCAAGACCGTGCGCGCGCGTTGCTGGGGAGGAATGGATCAGGATGACAGCAAAGCCGAGGGCAAGGCGCAGAAAGCCGCCGATGCCAAGGATCTCCACCGTGCGGTGCGCGAGGCGGGGGAGAGCGAACTCGATCGCCCCGCGGGCGCGCTGTTCTGGTCGGGGCTGGCGGCGGGCGTCGCGATCCACAGTTCGCTGATTGCGGAGGGCGCGCTGTATGCCGGATTGCCCGAGGCACCGTGGCGCGAATTGGTGGCGTCGCTCGGCTATCCGGTCGGCTTTCTGGTGGTGATCCTGGGCCGGATGCAATTGTTCACGGAAAGCACCATCACTGCGATGCTGCCGCTGGTGACCAGGCCATCGGGCTGGGCGTTGCAGCGGACTCTGCGATTGTGGGGGATCGTGCTCTTCGCCAACCTGATCGGCACCGCGCTCGCCGCCGGGATGGTGGCGGGCGGGGCGCTGGGGAATCCAGAGATTCGCGAGGCGATGATCGCGGTGTCGGCGGGCATCCTGGACCTGAACGGGTGGCAGACGTTCATCAACGCCATCCCCGCCGGTTTCCTGATCGCGGTGGTTGCCTGGATCCTGCCCAATGGCCGGAACCAGGCCTTCTGGATCATCCTGGCGATCACCTATGTCATCGCCATCGCTGGGTTCAGCCATTCGATCGTCGGCGCGGACGAGACCTTCCTGCTGCTGTTCATCGGGAAGATCACGATCGAACAGGCCGTGTTCGGGCTGATGCTCCCGGCGATCCTTGGCAATCTGGTCGGCGGAGCGGGCCTGTTCACGCTGCTGGCGCATGGCCAGGTGCAGGGCGAGACGCCGGACCAGCCATGAAAAAGGGGAGCCGAAGCTCCCCTTTCGCGTCATTCCTTGGTGATCGGATCAGGCGACGGCGCCCTTGATCCGGTCGACCAGATCGGTCTTTTCCCAGGTGAACAGCGCGCCTTCGGCTTCGCGGCCGAAATGGCCATAGGCCGCGGTCTTGGAATAGATCGGCGCGTTGAGCTTCAGGTGCTCGCGAATGCCCTTGGGCGTCAGGCGGACCAGCTTGGGAAGCGCGGCTTCCAGCTTGGCTTCCTCGACGGTGCCGGTGCCGTGCAGGTCGACATAGACCGACAGCGGCTCGGCGACGCCGATCGCATAGGACAGCTGGATGGTGCAGCGCTTGGCCAGGCCCGCCGCGACGACGTTCTTGGCGAGGTAGCGCGCGACATAGGCGGCCGAGCGGTCGACCTTGGTCGGGTCCTTGCCGCTGAACGCGCCGCCGCCATGCGGAGCCGCGCCGCCATAGGTGTCGACGATGATCTTGCGGCCGGTCAGGCCGGCGTCACCGTCCGGGCCGCCGATTTCGAACAGGCCGGTCGGGTTGACGTAGATCTGCTTGTCCTCCGGCAGCCAGCCTTCGGGCAGGATTTCGGTCAGGACCGACTTCACATAGTCGCGAAGCTTGGCCTGGCCCGCCTCGTTCGACAACTCGGCCGAATGCTGGGTCGACACGACGATCGCGGTCGCGCGGACCGGCACGCCATTTTCATACTGCAGCGTCACCTGGCTCTTGGCGTCGGGCTCCAGGAAGGGGGCCGCGCCGGAGTGGCGGTCGGCCGCCATCTTTTCCAGGATCTTGTGGCTGTAATAGAGGGTGGCGGGCATCAGGCCCGGGGTCTCGTCGGTCGCGTAACCGAACATGATGCCCTGGTCGCCGGCGCCTTCGTCCTTGTTGCCGCTCTCGTCCACGCCCATCGCGATATGCGCCGACTGGGCGTGCAGGTTGTTCGAGAAGTCGAAATTCTCCCAGTGGAAGCCCGACTGCTCATAGCCGATCCGCTTGACGGTATCGCGAACGGTCTGCTCGATCTCTTCCAATGCGCCCTCGGCCCACTGGTCGTTCTCGAACACGCCTTTGCAGCGGATTTCGCCCGCCAGCACGACCTTGTTGGTGGTGGTCAGCGTCTCGCACGCGATGCGCGCTTCGGAGTCCTTGGACAGGAACAGGTCGACGATCGCGTCGCTGATCTGGTCGGCGACCTTGTCGGGGTGACCTTCGGAAACCGATTCCGAGGTGAAGATGTACGAGTTCCGCATTCCCGTCCTCATAACGATATAAAGATAGCTTTATATGTCCTCTAGCGAGCGCGGCGGCGAATGGCAACGCCGATCGCTGCCAGACCCATGGCGATGGCCAGCGCCAGCATGTTGCCGATCCGCGAGAAGAGCGTCGGCGGCAACGCGGCGGGCAGGGGGGCCTCGGCTGCGCCCGCCGTTTCGTGGGGCACGGTCGCGATCAGGCGGCCATCGGCGGCGATGATGGCGGAGATGCCGGTGGGCGTCGCGCGGATGATCGGCAATCCTTCCTCGATCGCGCGCATCCGCGCCTGCGCCAGATGCTGGGGCGGGCCCCAGCGGCCGAACCAGGCGTCGTTGGAGGGATTGAAGAGCAGGCGCGGGCGATGCGCCTCATCGACCACCTGGCCGGAAAAGATGATCTCGTAGCAAAGCTGCACCCCGACCGGGCCGAAGCCCGCGACGCGCAAGTTGCGCGGGCCGGGGCCGGGGGTGAAGTCCATATCGCCGGGAACGAGTCGCGCCAGGCCGAGCGGCTTGAGCAGCCAGGGCATGGGCAGATACTCGCCATAGGGGACCAGATGCGCCTTGTCGTACCGAGCGGTGATCCGCGCGGCTGGCGAGATTGCAAAGACGCTGTTGGTCGCGCTCGTCACGCGCGCGCGATCCGGCGAGAAATAGAGCGCGGTGCCGCCGACCAGCGCGGTGTCGCGCGGCCCCAGGACGCGCGCGATCTGGCGGCGGGTCCAGAAGGGCGGGGCATAGTTGAACCCGAAATAGGCCCATTCGGGATAGCCATCTTCGATCATGTCGCGGACCACGCCTTCGGGCCAGACGACCAGCCGGGGGCGGGGGCCGGGACGCCCCGACAATTGCACCAGCCGTTCGAGGAGCAGCGGCCCGTCGCTCTGCCCGCGCTGATCCTGGCTGATATTGGGCTGTACGGCGCGGACCAAGGGTGCATCCGGGCTCGGCTCGGGCGCGCGGGTCAGGGGGGCGGAGAGGGCGGCGAGCCCGGTCGCGGGGACCATGATCTCGGCGAGATGCCAGCGCCGCCGAAGCGCCAGCCAGATCGCCCCCGCCAGCACCACGGTCAGCCCCGACAGCGCATAGGTGCCGACAAAGGCGCTCATCCGCGCCACGCCGATGACGGGCAGCCACGCCACCCCCAATGGATCCCAGGCATAGCCGGTGAACAGCCGCGCGCGGAGATATTCGGTCGCGATCCAGGCGGCTCCGAAGATCAGGACGTACGGCGTATCCGGCCGCTTCCCCCGCAACCGCCATGCGACGCCCGCCGCCGCCATCGGGAAGACCGCGAGGTAGAGCGCCAATCCCACCGCCGCGAAATAGCCCAGCACCGGCGGCATCTTGTCCTGAAAGTCGAAGGCGTGCTGGAACCAGTTGTTGTTGACCGTGAAATGCCCGACCCCGAACACCCATCCGCGCCATAGCGCCGATCGGATGTTGCGAGCGTCATGGACGAGAGCCAGCAGCAGGATCAGCCCGGCGACGAGCAGCGGCCAGAGGTCGAGCGGCGCAAAGCCGCAGGCGGCGACGGCCCCGGCGATCAGGGCGACAAGAGCGGGATAGCGGGTCACGGCGACAGGCTATGGCAAGCCACTGTGACAGGGGCAATGCGGGATCGCAGCTATTCCTCTCCTGCAAGGCGAGGAAGTTTGGGTGGAAAAACCTGCCTCACCACCCTAGCTTCCCCTCATGACCCTTCGCCCGTTCCACCTCGCTTTCCCGGTCCACGACCTGGCCGCCGCCCGCCATTTCTATGGTGAGGTCATGGGCTGCCCCGAAGGCCGGTCGAGCGACCACTGGATCGACTTCGACCTGTTCGGGCATCAGATCGTCGCCCATCTCGACCCCGACGCCAAGCCGGTTGCGGTCGAGAATGCGGTGGACGGTCATCAGGTGCCGGTGCCGCACTTCGGCGTCGTGTTGACCATGCCCGACTGGAAAGCGCTGGCCGCGCGAGTGGAAGCGGCGGGCGTGCCCTTCGGCATCGCGCCCTATGTCCGCTTCAAGGGGCAGCCGGGCGAGCAGGCGACGATGTTCTTTCGCGACCCCAGCGGCAATGCGCTGGAGTTCAAGGCCTTTGCCGACGACGCGATGCTTTTTGCCACGGAGATGACCGCATGAGCGCCCCCATTTCGCTCGATATTCCGCACAAGCTCGGCAAGGCGGCGGTGCGCGAACGCCTGGACGGCGGGATCGGGAAGATCGGCAAGCTGATCCCCGGCGGCGCGACCGTGGAGCATCGTTGGGACGGCGACACGATGCACTTCACCGTCGGCGCGATGGGCCAGTCGATCGGTGCGGAGGCGACCATATTTGATGACAAAGTCCATGCTGTGGTAAATCTGCCAGGGTTTCTGGCGCTCTTTTCCAGCCAGCTGGAGGCGGTGATCCGCGCGGAGGCGCCGAAACTCTTGAAGTGACGGGGATTCGTCCTCCCGTCGATTCGATAAGGGGGGAATATGGCACTTCACACATGGTGGCTCTTCGTCGGGGCGGTGTTTCTGCTGTCGGGGACGCCCGGTCCCAATATGCTGCACGTCATGACCAGGTCGGTCGATATGGGGTTCCGGCGCAGCATGGCCGCGATGGCCGGATGCCTGAGTGCGGTGGTGATCGTCCTTGCCGCGTCCGCCGCCGGTCTGACGACATTGCTGCTGGCGCTACCCGGCGCGTTCGAGGTGATCCGCTATGCGGGCGTTGCCTATCTGCTGTTCCTGGGGGTGAAGGCCTGGCGGGCGGATGTCGCGCCTGTCGATGTCGGTGACGGATCGATCGCGCCCGGCCTCTCGCACTTCGCCGTCCTTCGTGGCGGTTTCCTGATCGGGATCAGCAATCCCAAGCTGATCCTGTTCGCGGTCGCCTTCCTGCCGCAGTTCGTCAATCCCGCCAAAGGCCAGATGCCGCAATTCGCGATCCTGGTCGGCACCTTCGCGGTGATCGAGGCCTTTTGGTACGCCGTCTATGCGCTCGGCGGTCATTCGCTGTCGCGCTATCTGAACAAGCCGGCGGTGAAGCAGGCGTTCAACCGCATGACGGGCGCGATCTTCGTGGGTTTCGGTCTGGCTCTTCTGAAGGTCAAGCCGGCCTGACCCGGTGAAGAGGGGGGCAGGGCCGCCCCCAAATTACCGTGCCGCGCTGACCTTCCACACGACATTGCCGACATCGTCCGCGACCAGCAGGCCGCCGGTCTTGTCGACGATCACGCCGACCGGCCGGCCCTGCGCCTCGCCCTTGGCGTTGAGGAAGCCGCCGACCACCTCGACCGGCTTGGCATTGGCCACGGGGAAGTTGTTCGCGCCGAACGGCACGAATACCACCTTGTAGCCCGAGGCGGGCTTGCGGTTCCACGAGCCATGCTCGCCGATGAACGCACCCTTGGCGAACCGGTCGCCCAGTCTGGCGCCCTTCGAGAAGGTCAGGCCCAGCGCCGCGACATGCGGTCCCAGCGCATAATCGGGGCGCTTCACATATTGCTGGAGCGGGGGATTGGAAGGCTCGACCCGCGTGTCGGGATAGCCGCCCCAATAGTACCAGGGCCAGCCGAAATGATCGCCGAACTCCACCTGGGTCAGATAGTCGGGCGCCAGATCGGAGCCGAGCATGTCCCGCTCGTTGACGACGGTCCACAAGCGGTCGTTGCCGGGATTGATCGCCATGCCGGTCGGGTTGCGGAGACCCGCCGCATAGATGCGCCAATTCTTGTCCTTGGGCCAGACCTGCAGGATGGCGGCGCGGTATTTCTCCGCGTCCATGCCGTTCTCGGCGACATTGCTCGATGAGCCGACCGAGACGAACAGCGTCTGCCCATCGCCCGATGCGATGACGTTGCGCGCCCAGTGATTGCCCGCCGGATTGAGCGGTACGACCTTTTCGGGCTTCACGGAAATCTTCGTCTCGCCGTCGCGATAGGGGACACGGACCAGCGCATCGGTATCGGCGACGTATAGTTGCCCGTCGAACAACACCATGCCGAACGGCGAATTGAGCCCGGTCATGAACGGGGTCTTCAGGTCCGCGACCCCGTCGCCATTGGTGTCGCGCAGCAGGGTGATCCGGTTGGCCGACGGCACCGCCGCGCCCGCCCGACCGAGGAAGAAGTTCATCACCCGTTGCACGATCCCGGCATTGGGGCGCGGCGGCGAGTTGGTCTCGGCCACCAGCACATCGCCATTGGGCAGCTCGTACAGCCAGCGCGGATGATCGAGTCCGGTGGCGAAGGACCGGATGGTCAGCCCCTGCGCCACCGTCGGCTTCGCCCCGTTCGCCCAGCCCACCGGCTTGGCGATGTTGACGGTCGGGATGACCTGCTCACGCGGAGCCTGGATCGTCGGCTGGCGGCCCGCGACCTGATCGACGCTCAACCGTGCGGTATCGGGCCAGGCGAGCCAGGCGAAGACGGCCACGCCGACCAGGATGAGGATGCCGAGCAGGATCAGGACATGTTTGCGCATGGGACGAAACTAGGCGGATCGCGGCGACGGGGGAAGGGGGGGCTGCCCAAATCCCGCTCTGGCACCGAAACGATATTTCCGTCATTCTACGACGTGCGTTGGGAAGGCTTGGGAGGGCATGACATGCGCATGAGGAAGACGGCGGGCCGATGGGGCTGGCGGATCGCGATCATCTCGTTGGTGGCGTCGACAAATCCGGCAGAGGCACAGGATCGTGACACGCCCAAGGGATCGCTGGGACGGGATGTCGTCGTCCAGGGCGATCGGCTGCCGAGCATCAAGGCACCGCCGCCGCCGGGTATCACGGTGGAGAGCGACCGGATCGTCAACCGCACGCTTGATGAAAAGGCGCAGATGTTCATCCGCTGTGCCCCTTTCTTCCCGCCCAAAATCCTGCGCCGAGCGATAGACGGCCCGCTCAACAGGCCGACGACTCTGTTGGCCATGGACAGCTTCATTCGTGCCAATCAGGCCTGCTGGCCCGACATGCCGTCACCGCCCTTGCCGCCACCACCCAGTCTGGCGAGCTGCTGGCAGGTCTATACCGTCACGGGCCTGCCCGTGTGCCGCAGCAATTATGACCGGGGCGCGCTGTTGGAGGCAGCCATTGCGCGATTCGCACCCGACGCGGCCCTGACCGCGCCGGAGGTCGATGATCCGATCGCGATTGCCCGTCTGGAGGCGCGGGAGAAGGCGCGGTTGCTCTTTGCTTATTCCGACGAGAAAATCCGGGCGCAGGCCACGCAATGTCTGGTTCGTGCGGAGCCGGACGAAACCACGCGGATGGTTCATGCACACGGCGATGCGGCGCTACAGACCCAATATGTCTATCGCATCCTCGAGCGGGCCAAACATTGCCTGGGCAATCCCGAGCGGATCAATGTCGAGCCGCTCTATTTTCGTTATGTGCTGACCGACGCCTTTTATCGCTGGGTCGTGGCGGTGCGCGGCGTGGACTCCCTGCTTCCCGCCGCCTGAATATGGCGGCCGCCGGTGCCACAGGGGAGCGCACCGGCGGCCTTCAATGGCGCGAATGTCAGGGAGTTTATTCGCGCCATCGATACGGGAAACTGGCAATTCTCTAGGCGAGGAACACTCCGGAAAGCTTCGCGATGCTCCGGGGCGGCTTCCATGCCCTGCGTTCGCCGATATCGTGCCTCGTTGTGCCGCGCTAATGCATTAGGATGGCCAGTGTGATCGATTGCGTGATTTGGCGCAGGCGCGATAGTGTCGAAACAGAGCCATTCCTCATTGCCGGTGGCTGCTTCGCTGACGCATCCTGCGTCTCGCCCATTCGGGTCATGAAGGAGACATGGCACGAGGAAGCTACCGACATTCATTCCCGTGTTCGGAACGATCGCCGTCCTGGGTGTGCTGACGGCGCCGCAGCCCGCCCAGGCGGTGCCGACCTGCGAGCAGGAAATCCGCATCCGCTGCTCTGGCTATGACGTGCAGGGCTGTCCTCGGCTCGATACGCAGCATTCCAGCTATGAGGAATGCGTCCAGGAAGAGACGGCATTACGTTGCGCCGGTTCGGGCTATACCGGATTTTCCGGAATGACGGCTTTTCGGCGCGAGGGTTCGGGCGACTGATCCAAACTCGCTGGAGGTGGTCCGCATAAGGCCAGCCACCTCCACCCCTATCGGGCAATCGGCGGATCGGCACACCACCGTCGACTATCCCCCGCTTCATCATTGCGAAAAGTCGGGCGGCGGGGGCCTATGTCAGGCGCGCCTCCCGGTTCACCGCCGCATAGGCGCAGAAGACGTCACCCAACCTGAGTTCCGGTCACTCGACTTCGGCCGCCATCGCCGGATGCAGCCTCAGCCGGTGAATGCGGCGCTCGTCCGCCTCGGTCACCTCGATCCGCCAGCCGCTGGGATGGTCGATGCAGGTGCCGACCTCGGGCACCTGGCCCGCCAGCACGGCGGTCAGGCCGCCCAGCGTGTCGACATCGTCCTCTGCCTCTTCCAGCGCCGGATCGACCGCGCGGCCGACTTCCTCCAGGCTGACGCGGGCATCGGCGTCCCAGGCACCGCCGTCGAGCGGTACGAGCAGCGCCTGCGGCGCGTCGTCATGCTCGTCCTCAATCTCTCCGACGATCTCCTCGATCAAATCCTCGATCGTGACCAAGCCTTCGGTCCCGGAATATTCGTCGAGCACCACCGCCAGATGGACCCGCTTCTGCCGCATATCGGCCAGCAGATCGAGCGCACCGCGCGACATCGGCACATAGAGCGGATCGCGGATCAGCCCGTCGATGCTCGCAGGATGCTCGGCGCCGGTCGCCAGGATGTTGAACACATCCTTGATGTGAACCATGCCGATGATCTGGTCGAGCGTCTCGCGATAGACGGGCAGGCGGCTATGCCCCGCCTCGGCGAAGATCTGGACGAGGTGGTCGAAGGTCGTCCGCTCCTCGATCGCGGTGATGTCGGCACGGGGGACGCCCACATCGCCGGCATCGCGCTCACCGAAATGGAGCAGGTTGCGCACCATCTGCCGTTCCAGCGGGGTCAGATCGCCCTTGGCATCGGGGCCGGGATCGCCTTCATGCCGGTCGATCGCATCTTCCAACTGGTCGCGCAGCGATTCTTCCTGATCGCCGCCGAAGATCAGGGTCTTGAGACCCTGCCAGATACTGTTCTCGTTGGAGTCACCGTTGCCGGTGCTGCTACTGGGGCCGTCGGCCATCGGGGGGTGTCAGTCCTCGCGCACTAGATAGGGGTCGTCGATGCCGAGGCTGGACAGCGCGTCGCGTTCGATCGCCTCCATCGCCTCTGCCTCGTCATCGTTCATATGGTCATAGCCTAGCAGATGCAGCACGCCATGCACCAGAAGATGAGTCGCGTGCGTTTCGGGTAAAATGCCACGCTCCTCAGCTTCCGCAACGCAGACGCCGTACGCCAGCACGATGTCGCCCAGCAGCACCTCGCCATCGTCCGAATTCTGCGTGACCGTCTCGATCAGGTCGGGCTGGACCATCGGGAAGGACAGGACGTTGGTCGGCTTGTCCTTCTGCCGATACTGGCGATTCAGCGAATGGACCTCGTCATCGCTGGTCAGACGGACCGAGATCTCGATGATCGCGGGCGTGGTCAGCAGGGGGCCATGCGGCGTCCGCTCGATCGCGGCACGGGCGGCGCGGGTGGCGAGCGCGGTCCACTGGTCTTCATCGCCGGACCAGGGCTCTTCGTGGATCAGCGCAATCTCGATCATCGGGGCCTTTCAGGGGCGGCGGGGGCGGTCGGACGGTAAATCGCCGCCCCCTATCAACAGTTCCGGCGTTACGCCAACGAAAGGACGAGGCCGTTAGGCGTTCGGCCCTTCATAGGCATCGACGATCCGCCCGACGATGGGATGGCGCACCACGTCGGCGGCGGTGAAGCGGCTCATCGCGATACCCTCCACGCCCTCTAGGCGCCGCACCGCATCCGCCAGCCCCGAGGCCGCGACGCCGCCGGGCAAGTCGACCTGGTTGGGATCGCCGCAGATCACCATCCGGCTGTTTTGGCCGAAGCGGGTCAGGAACATTTTCATCTGCGCAGGGGTGGTGTTCTGCGCCTCGTCGAGGATGACGAAGGCATCGGCCAGCGTCCGGCCGCGCATGAAGGCGATCGGCGCGATCTCGATCTCGCCGCTGGCGATCCGCCGCTCCACCTGCTCGGCGGGCAGGCAGTCGTAGAGCGCGTCGTAGAGCGGACGGAGATAGGGATCGACCTTCTCCTTCATGTCGCCGGGCAGGAATCCCAGCCGCTCGCCCGCCTCGACCGCCGGGCGCGACAGGATCAGCCGCTGGACGGAGCCGGTGATGAGCTGCGCCACCGCCTGCGCGACCGCGACATAGGTCTTGCCGGTGCCCGCCGGGCCGAGCGCGAAGATCATGTCGTTGGACACGAGCTGCTTCATATAATGCGCCTGGGCGGGCGTGCGCGGGACGATCGTCTTCTTGCGCGTGCGGATCATGATCGGCGGGGCAGACGTCCGCTCGGCGCTGAGGATGCCGTCGAGCGTCGGCTCGGACGCCATCGCGATCGAGGCGTCGACCAAGCCGGTATCCACCTCCTCGCCGCGCTGGATACGGGCATAAAGGTCGTTCAGCACGTCGCGGGCCAAGCCGACCTGCTCGGCAGTCCCCTCCAGCCCGACGCGGTTGCCGCGCGCGGTGATGTAGACGCCCAATCGATTTTCCAATGCGACCAGATTGCGGTCATATTGGCCGAACAGCTGCGCCAGCACTTGCGGCTTGTCGAAGCTGAGTTCCGCCCGGCTACGTTCACCGGCCTGGGCGGGGAGGGGCTTGCGGCTCATGCGGTCCTTTCACCGTCTGTTGTCCTACCAAGATGGGATGGCGGGGCACGGAACGCCAGCGAAATTGCATGACATAGGTGTGACGGCGGGACGGTTTTTTCGCGCGCAGAGGCGCGGAGGACGTAGAGAAGAAGGGCGCTCCCTCGCGATCGGCAGACCCTCTTCTTCCTCCGCGCTCTCTGCGCCTCTGCGCGATCAGGAAGATTTGGTTCGCGCGGAGACGCGGAGGCGCGGAGAGTGCGCATCCAGCCGCGATCTCGGCCTTTTAGCCATTCGCCGTGGAAAAGGTCGTCCGGTCGCGAGGGCAGAGTGAAGCATCAGCGGGCGAGACATCTCCGCGCCTCCGCGTCTCCGCGCGAATAATCACCTTGGGCTTCGACTTCGCTCAGCCCGAACGGAGGTAGGGGGACGGCTTACGCCGCCGCCTTGACTTTGGCCTGTCCGGTCAGGGAGTTCGGGCCCGCCGCGACCAGTTCAACCTCGACCAGATCGCCGATCTGATGGTCGCCGATCAGATGGACCGACTGCAGCCAGGGCGACTTGCCCAGCATCTGGCCGGGCAGCTTGCCGCGCCGCTCGATCAGGACGGCGCAGGTGCGGCCGACCGAATTCGCATTGAAGGCGTGCTGGTCGCGGTTGAGCGCGGCCTGAAGCCGCTGGAGCCGGTCGTCCATCACTTCGGCGGGGACCTGATCGGCCATGGTCGCGGCGGGCGTGCCGGGGCGGGGCGAATATTTGAAGCTGAACGCCTGGGCATGGCCCATCGCATCGACCAGGCTGAGCGTGTCGGCGAATTCGGCCTCGGTCTCGCCGGGGAAGCCGACGATAAAATCGCCCGACAGCGCGATGTCGGGGCGGGCTTCGCGGACCCGGTCGATCACGCGCATATAGCTGTCGCGGCTATGCTGGCGGTTCATCGCCTTCAGGATGCGGTCGCTGCCCGACTGGACCGGCAGGTGGAGGAAGGGCATCAGGCTCTCGACGTCGCGGTGCGCGTCGATCAGCCCCTGCGTCATGTCGTTGGGATGGCTGGTCGTGTAGCGGATGCGGTGCAGCCCCGGAATCCGGTCCATCTCGCGGATCAGGCCGTGCAGGCCGCGATCGTCGGCATCGTTCCAGGCATTGACGTTCTGGCCCAGCAGCGTGATCTCGCGCGCACCCGCATCGACCAGCGCGCGCGCCTCGTCCATGATCGCCGAATAGGAGCGGCTGACCTCCGCCCCGCGCGTATAGGGCACCACGCAATAGGTGCAGAATTTGTCGCATCCTTCCTGCACGGTCAGGAAGGCCGAGGGGCCGACCTTGCGGCGGCCGGGCAAGTGGACGAATTTCGACTCGACCGGCATGTCGGTGTCGAGCGCGGCCTCGCCCGCCGCCGCCTTGGCGACCAGTTCGGGCAGATTGTGATAGGCTTGCGGGCCAACCACCACGTCCACCTTGGCGCGACGAACGATTTCCGCCCCCTCGGCCTGTGCGACGCAGCCGGCCACCGCGATCATCGGCTTGCGGCCCTGTTCGCCCGCATCCTTTCGCAGGCGGCCGATATCCGAATAGACTTTCTCGGTCGCCTTTTCGCGGATGTGGCAGGTATTCAGCACCACCAGATCGGCGGCGGCGGCATCGTCGGTCGCGGACAGGCCCTGCGCGGCCATCAACTCGGCCATGCGCTCGCCGTCATAGACGTTCATCTGGCAGCCGAAGGACTTGACGTGAAAGGTCTTGGGGGATGCGGGCATGGCGCGCCCCTTATCGCAAATCGCACGCCCTCGCCAGCGTCGGCTGTCGCCCCACGCCATCGCTCCGGCGAAGGTCTGGGCCTCCGGCGACCGGCCAGTTCGTCAGCGATCCCCGCATTCGCCGGAATGACGGATCACGGGGAGGCGGGCAGGCAGACGCGGGTTTCGTCCGCCATGTCGCTGCTCTGGCGATAGAGATCGGTAAAGGCCGAATAGGCCGCGTCGCGCGTCGCGGTGGATCTGGTCGCGCCATAGCGAGTGATCGTCACCGCTTCCGCATCGCTGACCACCGGGCCGCTGGCCCCCTTGGTCAGGACGCGGACCAGGGCCGTGCGGGTCGGTTCGTTATGGCTGGCATACCAGCCATTATGTGCCGCGACCGCCTTGGCGAAGGTCGCCCATTGGCCGGGCTTGATCTTGCTGTGGCGGATCGTCGCGGGTTGCGTGCCGCCGGGGCAGGGATTGCCCGTCTGTGCAACGGCCGCGGTCGCGGCGAACAGGCTGGCGGCAACGAAGATCGTCCTGAACATGGTCCACCCCCCGAAGGAATGACCAGATCCTATCGCGGCATCCTATTCGTGGCGACGGCCAAATTCAGGGGAGCGATGTCAGGACGCGGCGATCCGCGCCCGCGCTTCGGCCGCCATGGCCTTGCGATCGGGAAAGTCGGCGGGATCGAACGGATCGAGATAGTGAAGCGTCACCCTGAACCGCCCCGCCCGGCGCAGCACGCGCTTGGCATGTGCATCGCCCGGGTCGGTGCCGAGCCACGCCAGATCGCCGGACGCGGCACCATAGTCGATCCTGACCGGTTGCACCCGGATGCCGGGGATCGGAGGAACCAGCGCGGCGAACAATGCGGGCTTGAAGGGCAGGAGGCTAAGGTCGTCCCCTGTCGTGCCTTCAGGAAAGATCGCCAGCGGCTGTCCCTCGGCCAGTGCCGCGCGGATCGTCGCCACCTGATCGCTGACGCCCAGCCGGTCGCCGCGCTCGACGAACAGGGTGCGGTTCAGCCCCGCCAGCCAGCCGATCAGCGGCAGCGCCGCCACTTCCGCCTTCGCGACGAACCGAGCGCCCGCCGTACCGGCGAGCAGGAGGATGTCGAACCAGCTGAGATGGTTGGCCACGATCACCGCATCGCGGGTCAGCGGGCGGCCGACGATCCGAATATCCGCGCCCAGGATGATCGCCACCCGCCGCAGGAACCGGCGCGGCCATGGCGAGCGGCGCCCGACCGCGCGCCATATTCCATGCAATGTCAGTGCGATCAGCAGCGCGCCGATAATGCACGAAAGGCGGCCCGCTGCACGCAGGCCGCCTTTGCTGTCGACTTCGTCGGACGAGGCGATCGCCGCCATCATCCCTTGCGGTCGAGGCTGACGCCGTAAAGCTCCATCCGGTGATCGACCAGGCGAAAGCCCAGCTTCTCCGCGATCGCCTTTTGCAGCAGCTCCAGTTCCGGGTCGACGAACTCGATCACCCGGCCCGTCTCGACATCGATCAGATGGTCGTGATGCGCCTCGGGCGAGGGTTCGTAGCGCGCACGGCCGTCGCCGAAATCGTGACGGTCGAGAATGCCCGCCTCTTCGAACAGGCGGACGGTGCGATAGACGGTCGCGATCGAAATGCCTGGATCGATCTTGGCGGCGCGCTCATAGACCTTTTCCACATCGGGATGGTCCTCCGCCTCCGACAGGACGCGGGCGATCACGCGGCGCTGTTCGGTGATGCGCAGTCCCTTTTGTGCGCACAGCGCTTCGAGATCGATTTTGCGGGCCATGGTAACGTTCAACTCCGGGTGTTCGTCCCCTATGTACGCGCAAAGCCTTGTTGCGAAAAGGGGATAGCGACTCGCAATAACCCGGAAACTGTAATCGGATCAGCCGATGGCGCGGCTATAGGTATGGGCGTCATAGTGCCGCCCGTCTGCGCCCTTGTAATAATTGCGCCGTTCCCCGCACTTGGCAAAGCCGTGCGCGGTGTAGAACAGCACGGCGGGATTGTTCGCGCGGACCTCCAGATGCAGGGTGACGACCCCGCGCGCGGCGCAGTCGGCGACGACCATCTCGACCAGGGCGCTGGCGATCCCATTGCGGCGATGATCGGGTGCGACCCCGAGCAGCAGCAACTCGGCTTCGTCCATCACCGACCGGGTCAATGCGAAACCCGCCGCCTCGCCGCCCGCCTCCGCGATCAGCAGATGGATGCCCGGCATCGTCATCACGCCCAGCAATTGCGCGCGGGTCCAGGCCTCTCCCCAGATCGGGTCGAAGGCGGCGGCCATGACCTGTTCGATCATCCCGGCATCGCGCGCATCGCCGTCGCGCAGTGTCAGGCTGATGCTTGCCATCAGGCGGCAAGGCCGGGCGGGGTGATCCCGCCGGGCAGCTTGGCGTCGGGCGCACGGCCATAGACGGGGCGGGGGGGCAGATCGATCAGCGAATCGGGCAAACGCCACGCCTCCGCCGCATCGGGCAACATCTCTGTCACTCGCAGATCGGGTTGCAATGCGGTCAGCCAGCGAACGCCGTTGCCGACGGCGGCCCGCCCATCGAGCGACGCCAGCGCCGCATCGGGCTTCATCGACGCGAAGGGGGTGAGGGGCGTCAGGTCGCGCGCAAAGGCCTGCACGAACACCTCGCCATGTCCACCTTCCAGCACGACCGAGACGCCATCGTCGTCGGCGGTCGCGAAGAAGGCCGCCGCGACCAGCGCCAGCGAATGATAGCCCGATGCTTTGACGCCCCATCCCAGCGCCAACCCGCGCGCAGCGGCAATGCCGACGCGAATGCCGGTGAAGCTGCCCGGCCCGCAATCGACCAATATGCGTTCCGCCCGCCCGCCGTCCGGCAGGCCGGCGATCATCGGCACCAGCTTTTCGGCATGGCCGCGCCCGACCACGTCATGCGCGCGGGCGATCACCCGCGCGCCGTCCAGAAGGGCGACCGAGCAGGCGGCGGTGGCGGTGTCGATGACCAGCGTGCGCAAGATGGGGATCAGACGATGCGGTTGGCTTGTTCGAACGCGAGGCGCGGATTGCGCGGGTGCAGGGTCTCACGGTCGCCATAGCCCAGGGTGGCGATGAAGTTGGACCGCACGCCCGGCTGATCGGCGAAGAACGCCTTATCCACCGCGCCCTGATCGAAGCCCGACATGGCGCCGGTGTCCAGCCCCAGCGCGCGCGCGGCCAGGATCAGATAGGCGCCCTGAAGCGAGCTGTTGCGGAAGGCCGAGGCCTCGCGCAACTCGGTATTGCCGTCGAACCAGCTCTTGGCATCGACATGCGGGAAAAGCTGCGGCAGGTTTTCGTGGAAATTTACGTCCATGCCGATGACCACGGCGGCGGGCGCGGCGCGGATCTTGTCCGGATTGCTGCCGGTGGCGCAATCGGCCAGCCTGTCCTTCGCCTCCTGGCTCAGGCACCAGACCATCCGCGCGGGGCTCTGGTTGGTCGAGGTCGGGGGCATCTTCATCAGATCCCAGAGCGCCCGGATTTCGTCCTCGCCGACCGGCTTGTCGAGATAATGGTTGAAGGTCCGGCCCTCGCGGAACAGCCGGTCCAGGCTGGCGTCGTCGATCGGATTCATCAGACGGCTCTCACTTCGGTGACTTCAGGGACATAATGGCGCAGCAACTGCTCGATGCCATTCTTCAACGTCGCAGTCGAGGAGGGGCAGCCGGCGCACGCGCCCTGCATCTTGAGGAAGACCTTGCCCTTGTCGAAGCCGCGATAGACGATGTCGCCACCGTCATTCGCCACTGCGGGCCGAACGCGCGTGTCGATCAGTTCGCGAATCTGCGCGACGATGTCGGCATCCTCGGGATCGTCGGCAAACGCCTCTTCCTCGCCCGGCACCGCGAAATCGGCCGCGCCCTGTTTGAACAGCGGCATCTGCGCCGAGAAATGATCGAGCAGGATACCCAGCACATCGGGCTTCACATCCGACCATTCGGTGCCCGGTGCGATCGTTACCGAGACGAAGTCGCGGCCGAAGAACACGCCCGTCACATCGCCCAGGTTGAAGATCGCCTCGGCCAGCGGGCTGGCGGCGGCTTCCTCGGGCGAGGCGAAGTCGCGGGTGCCGCTGTCCATCACCTTACGGCCGGGCAGGAATTTCAGCGTCGCCGGGTTGGGCGTCAGTTCGGTCTCGATCAGCATGGCCCTCATGTGGCGCGGGCGGCGGCGGGGATCAAGCGCGGGCGCGGAAAGGATGCGTTTCCCGGCCGCAACCTGTGCCTTCGCGAGGGTGGCCGCAGGCGCTCAAATCCCTCTCGGCATGATGCCTCGTCTAGAACCGCCCGCGCAACAGCCGCAGCACCGTGCCCGCCACCCACTGCCCCGGCCGCTTGAGCGGGCGGGCGAAGCGGATGCGCAGGACGATTCGCTGCCCGCCGGCCTCGTTCCAGATTTCATGATCGAAGCTGTCGTCGAAGATCAGCGTCTCGCCCTCGGCCCAGCGAAGGATGCGATCGCGAATCCGAATCCGCGCCCCGCCGTCGCGCGGCACGGCCAGCCCAAGGTGACAGGTGATCAGCCCCTTGGTCGCCCCGCGCCGTGCGCCGAGATGCGCGCCGGGCGTCAGCGTGGCGAAGGCCGCGTCGTACAGGCCGGGGATCGCGCCAAGGCTCGCGGCGGTACGCGGACATCGCCCCAGATGCTCTTCCACCGCTTCGCCATGCTGCCAGAGCGGGATCAGGGCGAAGGGCGAAATCGCCAACGCTTCCCGGGCGATCGCCGCCCACTCGCGACGCAGCGCGGCGGTCCAGGTGAAATCGCGAACGTCGAGCACCGGATCGTTGGACGCCAGCGACTGGGTGGCGATCAGCGGGTCGAACAGGCGGGTGAATCGGTGGAGCAGGGGGCTATGGCCTGTGTCGGCGGCGGGAATCTGCGAGGCGGCTGGCGGGGGAACCAGCATGGCCACCTGTCCGTCTCGCCTCGAATCGGTCCGGACAGCCATGGGGGCAGGCGATGGCACGCTATGATCCGGCTTGACCGATTCCGGCCATATTGTGTCCGACGCCCGACGCCGGGCACCGGCATTCATCGACTTGGTCATCACGCTTTGCACATCCCCGGCCCATATCCCGCGTCCGGGCATTTGGCGGCCCTTGTCACGCTGGATCGGTGATCTCGGCCTAGTCGCATAGTGCGCCCAAATGATGGCGCTCGGTCCGGCGGCGCGGCGCGATCAAGGCGATTTGGGGCGATTTAGGGGCGACTGGCGAAGCGGCGGGTCGCAGGGTAAGAGGGGGGATGGCGTTTCCGTCCCGCGCAATGCGCTGTCTTGCCCTGCCGGTCCTTCTCGGGCTGGCGCTTCCTGTCATCGGCCAGGCCCCCGGGGGGACGCCCCCCCAGACCAACAGGCCGGACGACCGATCGGTCCCGCAGGGGATGCCGGTCCCCGCCACCGTGGCGACCGCGCCGCAGGAGGCGGTCCGCGATCCGCTCGCCCCGCTGCCGCCAATTCCGGGCGTGGACCAGAGCGCATGGCTCTACAAGGACTCCGATCTGCCGCAGGACAAGGCGTGGAAGTTCGGCACCTTGCCCAATGGTCTCCGCTATGCCGTCCGGCGCAACGGCGTGCCGCCGGGGCAGGTGGCGGTTCGCGTGCGGATCGATGCCGGGTCGCTCAACGAACGCGATTCGGAGCGCGGCTTTGCCCATCTGATCGAGCATCTGTCCTTTCGCGGATCGCAGCATGTGCCCGATGGCGAGGCCAAACGCATCTGGCAGCGGCTGGGCGCGACCTTCGGCTCGGACTCCAACGCGTCCACCACCCCGACCCAGACCGTCTATCAGCTCGACCTGCCCGGCGCGACCGAGCAGGGGCTGGACGAAAGCCTGAAGATCCTCGCGGGCATGATGGCCGCTCCGTCGCTGACGGCGGAAGCGCTCAATGCCGAACGCCCGGTGGTCCTCGCGGAACGGCGCGAACAGCCGGGGCCGCAGGTCCGCTATTCGGACAAGCTGCGCGAAACCTTCTTCGCCGGACAGCCACTGGCCGAGCGTTCCCCGATCGGTCAGCTCAAGACCCTGGAGGCCGCGACGCCCGATACGGTGCGCGCCTTTCACGACCGCTGGTATCGTCCCGAAAATACCGTGGTGATCATTTCGGGCGATCTCGACCCGCTGCTGTTCGCGCGTCTGGTCGCCAAGAATTTCGGGGGGTGGCAAGGCGTCGGCCCCAAGCCGCCCGCGCCCGATTTCGGCAGCCCCAAGGCGGATGCGCCGGTGGCGGGTGCGCTGGTCGAACCGGCCATGCCGCCGGTCGTCGCGATGGCGGTGCTGCGCCCCTGGCATTATCAGGACGATACGGCGATCTTCAACCAGAAGCGGATGGTCGACATGGTCGCCGCCCGGCTGATCAGCCGTCGCCTGGAAAACCGTGCGCGGGCGGGGGGCAGCTTCCTGCAATCCAGCGTCGCGCTCGACGATGTTTCGCGCTCGGCCAATGTCACCACGGTCAATGTCGTCCCGATCGGCGACAATTGGGAGGCCGCGCTGAAGGACGTGCGCGCGGTCATCGCCTCCGCCATGGCGAGCAAGCCGACACAAGGCGAGATCGATCGCGAACTGGCCGATTACGACGCGATCCTGCGCACCCAGGTCGAAACCGCGCGGGTGGAGGCCGGGGCGAAGCAGGCCGACGACATGGTCGGCGCGCTCGACATTCGCGAAACCGTGACCGCGCCCGAGACGAGCTATCAGATCCTGCGTCAGGCGATCGACAAGAAGATGTTCACGCCGGACACGATCCTCGCCTCCACCCGCAAGATATTCCAGGGCACCGCGACCCGCGCGCTGGTCAATACTCGCACGGCGGAGCCCGATGCGGTCGCGCGCCTCACCACCGCGCTGAAGGCCGATGTCCGCCCGCTGGCCGAGCATCGCCGTCGCCAGGGGGAGGTGACCTTCGCGCAGCTTCCCCGGCTGGGACCGCCGGGCAAGGTCGTCTCGCGTGAAAAGATCGCCGAACTGGGGCTGGAAAAGGTCACCTTCGCCAATGGCACCCGGTTGCTGCTGCTCGCCAATGACGGCGAGACGGCGCGCGTCTATCTGCGGGTGCGGTTCGGGCGTGGCTATGATGCCTTGCCCGCCGACCGGGAGAGCGCGGCCTGGGCAGCGGACCTCGCCCTGGTCGCGGGCGGCATCGGCAAGTTCGACCAGGGCGATCTGGACCGGCTGACCGCCGGGCGTCGCATGGGGATGGACTTCGACATCGACGACGATGCCTTTGCCTTCAACGCACTGAGTGCCCCCAGCGACTATGCCGACAATCTGCGGCTGATGGCGGCCAAGCTGGTCGCGCCGCGCTGGGACCCCGCGCCGATCAATCGTGCCAAGGCGGCGATGCTCGCGGGCTATGACGGCTTCGATTCCTCGCCGGACGGGGTGCTGGGCCATGATCTGGAGCGGCTGTTGCGCGACGGCGACCCGCGTTGGGGCACGCCCCCGCGCGAGGCGATCCAGGCGACCACACCCGAATCCTTCAAGGCGCTCTGGGCGCCGCTGCTCGCCAGCGGACCGATCGAAGTCTCGATCTTCGGCGACGTGAAGGCGGACGAGGCGATCGCGGCGGTGGCGAACAGCTTTGGTGCGATCCCGGCGCGGCCCACGGCGACGGGCCCGGTGCCGCCGGTTCGCTTCCCCGCCCATGTCGCGACCCCGGTCGTGCGGACGCATACCGGCCCCGCCGACCAGGCGGCGGCGGTGATCGTCTGGCCGACCGGCGGCGGATCAGCGGACGACCGCGTCCGCAATCGTCTGGACGTGCTGGCGCAGGTCTTTTCGGACCGGCTGATGGACCAGCTCCGCTCCAAGGCGGGGGCCAGCTATAGTCCGCAGGTCGCCAGCCAATGGCCGGTCGGGCTGCCCGGCGGCGGGCGGATGATCGCGATCGGCATGGTCGCGCCCGACAAGGTCGATTTCTTCCTGACGACCGCCCGCGCCATCGCCGCCGATCTGGCCGCCCATCCGATCGGCGCGGACGAGTTGCAACGGATCAAGCGGCCCATGGCGCAACGCCTGGCGCGCATGGCGTCGGGCAATCAGTTCTGGATGCAGCGCCTGGCGGGGGCGGCCTATGACCCGCAACGTGTCGAGGCGACCCAGCGCCTGGCGCAGGATTTCGTCTCGATCGGGCCCGCCGATATTCAGGCGGTGGCGGCCAAATATCTGCGGCCGGACACCGACTGGACGCTGAAGGTGGTGCCAAGGGCCAAGTAATCTCCTCCCCTTAAAGGGGAGGTGGCAGCCCGAAGGGCTGACGGAGGGGTGTCACCACTAACGGGGTTACCCCTCCACCGGCTTCGCTGGTCCCCCTTCCCTTGCGGGGGAGGAACAAGGGATTGGCTCGCACGTTTTTTGCATCAACCAGCTTTGTGCGCCGCAATATCCGCGCCGCCCTTTCGCTTTGTCCCGCTTTCGGCTATGGGCCGCGGCGACATACCCTCCGAACAAGAGAAATTTGCATGAGCCTCCGCAACGTGGCGATCATCGCGCACGTCGACCATGGCAAGACGACCCTGGTCGATCAGCTGTTCCGCCAGTCGGGCACCTTCCGCGACAACCAGCGCGTCGAAGAGCGCGCGATGGACTCCAACGACCTGGAAAAGGAGCGCGGGATCACGATTCTCGCCAAGCCGACCTCGGTCGACTGGACTCCGCCGGGCAGCGACGAGTCGATCCGCATCAACATCGTCGACACCCCCGGCCACGCCGACTTCGGCGGCGAGGTGGAGCGCATCCTGTCGATGGTCGACGGCGTCGTCCTCCTGGTCGACTCGTCGGAAGGCGCGATGCCGCAGACGAAGTTCGTGACCGGCAAGGCGCTGGCGCTCGGCCTGAAGCCGATCGTCGTCGTCAACAAGGTCGACCGCGCCGACGCGCGTATCCAGGAAGTGCTGGACGAAGTGTTCGACCTGTTCGTCTCGCTCGACGCGAATGACGAACAGCTGGACTTCCCCGTCCTCTACGCTTCGGGCCGCAACGGCTATGCCTCGACCGACATGGATGCGCGCGAAGGCACGCTGATCCCGATGTTCGAGACGATCGTGAACCATGTCCCCGCCCCAAAGGTGGAAGTCGAGGACGTGCCCTTCACCTTCCTGGTGACGCTGCTCGACCGCGACAACTTCCTCGGTCGCATCCTGACCGGCCGCGTCAACTCGGGCACGGTCAAGCTGAACCAGGCGATCCACGCGCTCGACGCCGAGGGCAATGTGATCGAAACGGGCCGCGCGTCGAAGATCCTGTCGTTCCGCGGCCTGGACCGCGTGCCGGTGGACGAAGCCAAGGCGGGCGACATCATCTCGCTGGCCGGTCTGGCCGTCGCCACCGTGGCGAACACCATCGCCGATACCAGCGTGTCCGAGCCGCTGCAGGCGCAGCCGATCGACCCGCCGACGCTGTCGATGCGCTTCGCGGTCAACGACTCGCCGATGGCGGGCCGTGAGGGCACCAAGGTCACCAGCCGCATGATCCGCGACCGCCTGATGCGCGAAGCGGAATCGAACGTCGCGGTGAAGGTCACCGAGAGCGACGACCGCGACAGCTTCGAGGTTGCCGGTCGCGGCGAACTCCAGCTGGGCGTTCTGATCGAGACGATGCGCCGCGAAGGCTTCGAGCTGGGCATCAGCCGCCCGCGCGTGCTGTTCGGCGAGGACGAGGACGGCAAGAAGACCGAGCCGTACGAAACCGTCATCATCGACGTGGACGAGGAATATTCGGGCACGGTCGTCGAGAAGATGAACCTGCGCAAGGCCGAGATGACCGACATGCGTCCCTCGGGCGGCGGCAAGACCCGCATCACCTTCTCCGCGCCGTCGCGCGGCATGATCGGCTATCACGGCGAGTTCCTGTCGGACACGCGCGGCACCGGCATCATGAACCGCCTGTTTGAGAAGTACGGCCCCCACAAGGGCAAGATCGAGGGCCGCAAGAATGGCGTCCTCATCTCGAACGGCGCGGGCGAAGCGCAGGGCTATGCACTGGGTCCGCTCGAAGAGCGCGGCATCCTGTTCGTCGGCCATGGCGAAGCGCTGTACGAAGGCATGATCATCGGCGAGAACGCCAAGACGGATGACCTCGAGGTCAACCCGATGAAGGCGAAGCAGCTGACCAACTTCCGCGCGTCGGGCGGCAAGGATGATGCCATCCGTCTGACCCCGCCGAAGAAGATGACGCTGGAACAGGCCATCGCCTATATCGACGACGATGAAATGGTCGAAGTGACCCCGAAGTCGATCCGTCTGCGCAAGCGCTTCCTCGATCCCAATGAGCGCAAGCGCGCCGCGCGCTCGAAGGCGGCGTAATCAGGCTAGCCCATCGGAAAGGGGCCGGACGGAAACGTCCGGCCCTTTTTCTTTGGGGTGCGTCCGTGGCCTTCGATGTCACTCAGGCGGAAGCTGACGCGGGTACCGTTACCACCGCAACCGGTATCGCCATCAGTGAAACGGGATGCTCCGGTTGGTCGCGACGGGGGTTTCTCCGCTGCCAACCATCGTGTTAGTATCAAATAATAGGGGCAGGGGGCGGGGGAGAGGGATGCTGTTTGCGACTATCGTTTTGGCTCTCGCGACGGCAACGGCGGGAAGCTTTACTCCTGTCGAGGCACTCAACGTTAATGACTGGTTGAATTCGAACAACTACTTGGCCCGATCTCTTGCCCTCGAAGAACAGGGGCTCGTTCAAGCTGACATCTACGTCGACGAGCTTGGTAAGCAGAGGGCGTGCTACATTGTTGTGAGCAGCGGTTCTGACCTTTTGGACAGTCAAACGTGCGCAGCAGCGATGCAGAAGGGGAAGTTTGTGGCGGCACGATCTTCAGACGGACGCTCCATGCCAGGCATCTACAGCTTCCGAGCCCAATGGCGTCTGCAGGAGCGCCGCTCCTCTCCTCTCCCCCCTGACGTCACCCTTGAAGTTGCCCGCCTCCCGAACGGACTAAGGTCGGCCGGCGTACGCCTGCGTTACATTGTGGATGAAGCAGGCAAGATCGTTCAATGCGAAGTGGACATTACTAGCGGGGTGCCATCGCTTGACGCTGCAGCGTGCCGTGCGATGCCTGGGCGTTATACATTTGCTCCAGCGCGTGACCCAAATGGGGTCGCTCACAGGGTTGTGCGAACGCAGAGCGTAGGATTCGAAATACCGAAATAAGAAAGCCGTGAATTGCAGGTCCCGGCGATGTGCGATGTGGACAGGGCGTGCAGGTAAACTGTCATGAGCATTTCGTCGTGAGGAGTGGCTCCTTCGCCGCTTGATATCTACTTTTGGACGAAAGCCGTCGCCTCGCCACATGTTCACTGACATATCCAAAAACAAAGCCCGCCTCCGATGGGAGACGGGCTTTGCAAACGCCTTAACCGACGGAGCGAATTACCCCCGCTCGGCTTCCTTGCGGGCGCGCTCCTCATAGAAGTTGCGGACCACGTCCCAGGCCTCCTCGGCGGTTTCGACATAGGTGAAGATGCCCAGGTCGCGCTCGGATACCACGCCCTCCTCGACCAGCGCCTCGAAATTGACGACGCGCTCCCAAAAGGCGCGGCCGAACAGCAGCACGGGAATGGGCTGGATCTTGCCGGTCTGGATCAGCGTCAGCAGCTCGAACAGCTCGTCGAACGTGCCAAATCCGCCCGGAAAGGCCGCCAGCGCGCGCGCATGGAGCAGGAAGTGCATCTTGCGCAGCGCGAAATAGTGGAACTGCAGGCTCAGCGACGGCGTGACGTAAGGGTTGGGCGCCTGTTCGTGCGGCAGGACGATGTTCAGGCCCACCGACTCGGCGCCGACGTCATGCGCGCCGCGATTGGCCGCCTCCATGATCGACGGGCCGCCGCCCGAGCAGACGACGAACTGCCGCATGCCCCGGTCGTCGCGCGGCAGGCGGCTGGTGATCTGCGCCAGCTCGCGCGCGATGTCGTAGTACTTGCTCTTGGCGACGAGATTCTCGGCGATCTTGCGCGACTTGTCGTCATGCGCCAGCTCCAGCATCGCCTGCGCCTTGGCAGGCTCGGGGATGCGCGCCGAGCCATAGAAGACGAAGGTCGAGGCGATCTTGGCCTCTTCGAGCAGCAGCTGCGCCTTCAGCAATTCTAGCTGGAAACGGACGGGGCGAAGGTCTTCGCGCAGCAGGAAGTCCATGTCCTGAAAGGCCAGCGTATAGGCCGGGCTTTCGGTCTGCGGCGTCGAGACGATCGTCTTGGCGCTTTCGGCGTCCTGGCTGGCATTGGGGAAGACGCGGTTCGGTACTTGGGTCTTATCGGTCATTTTGGGTGATGTAGGGTATCGACCCGGCGTGCGCTACCGGCAAAAATGCGCCTTATCGTCTTCGAGATGCAGGTGGTTACGGTGGGCGGCATTGTAATCGGGGCTCAACACGGTGCCGAAGCGCCGACAGGCCGAGGCGCGGATGGTGGCCCAGAATTGCCGGATTTGCGGATCGGTCGAATACCAGTCGTTCAGCAGCGTGATCCGCCGCCCGTCCTTCAATACGAAGCCGCCGACATCCACCGCATTGGCCAGCGCATGGCCCGAACGCCGGTCGCCGATCCGGGTGGATCCGACGATGTTGCGACAGGCATAGGTGCCCATGCCTTCCACCTTGACGAGCGGCGAGCCCAGGATCTGCCAGGCGGCGGGCGCGACGGCGTTGCGCACCCATCCGGCAAAGGCGCGGGCATTGCCGCACCGCATCGCCGTGACGCCGGTCACAGGCACGCCGATATCGGTCAGCTGTACTGCGCCGTACAAGCCGCAGCCGGGGCCCAGCTCCTTGTCGGGCAGGCGGCGATAATCGACCCCTTCGCGCCGAAGGTCGGCCTCGCACTGTGCGGTTTCACGGATCGGCGGGCGATAGGGTTCTGGACGAGTGGCCTGCTGAACGGGCCGGTCGGGACGGCCGCAGGCAGATAGGAGCATAGCCCCCAGAATCGGAATGACGAGAAACAGGGGGACGCGAACCATATGCCTCCATGTTCCTCGCCGCTTCGCTTTTGTCAGCCCCGATCAGCCATGCGGAGGCGTGTCTGCGACATGTTCCAATATGTCGCCCGGCTGGCAGCCGAGCGCGGTGCAGATCGCATCCAGCGTGGTGAAGCGGATCGCCCGCGCCTTGCCGGTCTTCAGGATCGACAGATTGGCGAGCGTCAGGTCGACCCGCTCTGCCAGCTCGGTCAGCGACATGCGCCGGTCGAGCAACAGCCGGTCGAGATTGATGCGGATCGCCATCAGATCGTGCCCTCGGCATCCTCGCGCAGGCGCACGCCCTCGCGAAAGACTTGCGCCAGCACCAGGGTCAGCAGGATCGCGAACACACCGTCCACGCCCATCGGCTTGACCATGCCCTGCGACTCGAAGGGCAGAATAGGGGGCAAGATGATTTGCAGCAGATAGGCGACCGCGATGGTCCCCGCGATCCAGTTCAGCCGCTTGACGTTGGCGAGGGTAAAGGGCGCACCCGCCGCCGTGCTGTGTAACATCTGGATCAGCGGCAGCAGCGCGGCCCAGGCGAGGCCCAGGACGATCAGCATGACCGCCAGCGCGGCGGCGACCACGGCGGGAGTCTTGGTGTCGATCGCTTGCACATTAACATGCACCGCCCCCAGCGCCCCGGGCGAAATCGCATCTACGATCAACACGCCAACCGACGCCAGGATAATCGCCGTGACGAACGCCAGAATGGCGAGCAGCGCGGCGTACAGTAAGGTACTAATGTGACTGGCGAAGCGTGTCATGACGTCCTCTCCTCCCATTCCGAATCAATATTGATATTCAATAAGGAAATATCGATTAGCGAGCAACCACTATATTGAAAACGATATGGATGGATGGTGGCGCCAATGGGTCCGGTCGATCGGCGTCCCGATCGGCTGGGGTAAGTCATGGAGCGAGCGGACTGTGTAAAATCTCCATGTAAAGGTGCGAGGCGAACGTAAAATTGCGCCATGGCGATTGTGGTTGTCATCTTCGATCGACATCGCTAGGGCCGTCGACGGGCCACGCGGTCCCAACGCCGCGCGTGCTCTCTGTGAGGAGAGTCTTAAATGACTGATGTGAATACCGCCGACGCCACTCTTGCGCCTGCGAAGCCCGCCACCAAACCGGCGCGCCCTTATTTCTCCAGCGGTCCCTGTGCCAAGCCTCCCGGTTGGGAAGCTGCGAAGCTCGCGACGGACAGCCTCGGCCGTTCGCATCGCTCGAAGATCGGCAAGCAGCGGCTGCAATATTGCATCGACCTGATGCGCGAGCTGCTCAAGCTCCCCGACACCCACCGCATCGGCATCGTCCCCGGCTCCGACACCGGCGCGTTCGAGATGGCGATGTGGACCATGCTGGGCGCGCGTCCCGTAACGACGCTGGCCTGGGAAAGCTTCGGCGAGGGCTGGGTGACCGACGCGGTCAAGCAACTGAAGCTTGATCCCACCGTCCTGCGTGCCGATTACGGCCAGATCGCGGACCTGAACGCGGTCGACTGGTCGAACGATGTGCTCTTCACCTGGAACGGCACCACCTCGGGCGTGCGTGTGCCCAATGGCGACTGGATCGCCGACGACCGCGAGGGCCTGTCCTTCGCCGACGCGACCAGCGCGGTGTTCGCTTATGACCTGCCCTGGGACAAGATCGATGTCGCGACCTTCTCGTGGCAGAAGGTGCTGGGCGGCGAGGGCGCGCACGGCGTCCTGATCCTGGGCCCCCGCGCGGTCGAGCGCCTCGAAACCTACACCCCCGCCTGGCCGCTGCCCAAGGTGTTCCGCCTGGTGTCGAAGGGCAAGCTGACCGAGGGCGTGTTCAAGGGCGAGACGATCAACACGCCGTCGATGCTGGCCGTCGAAGACGCGATCTTCGCGCTCGAATGGGGCAAGGCGCTGGGCGGCGCGGAGGCGCTGGTCAAGCGTTCGGACACCAATGCGGCGGCGTTGAACAAGATCGTCGAAGAGCGCGACTGGCTGGGCCATCTCGCGGCCGATCCGGCGATCCGCTCGACCACCAGCGTCTGCCTGACGGTCGAGGGCGCGGACGAGGCGGTCATCAAGAAGATGGCCGCGCTGCTCGAAGCCGAAGGTGCGGCCTATGACGTGGCGGGCTACCGCGACGCGCCCGCGGGCCTGCGCATCTGGTGCGGCGCCACGGTCGAGACCGCCGATATCGAGGCGCTCGGTCCCTGGCTCGACTGGGCCTACGCCACCGCCAAGGCCTGACCCTTCTTAGCCCTCTCCCCGCCGGGGAGAGGGTTGGGTGAGGGGCGGCACTAGGCTGATCCGCAGATGGATCGCCCAGTCCCATCCCCTCACCCCGACCCTCTCCCCAGTGGGGAGAGGGAGAAATTCCCCTATTCCCGGAGCAATCCCCATGCCCAAAGTTCTCATCAGCGACAAAATGGACCCCAAGGCTGCCCAGATCTTCCGCGAGCGCGGGGTCGAGGTGGACGAGATCACCGGCAAGACGCCGGACGAGCTGAAGGCGATCATCGGCCAGTATGACGGCCTGGCGATCCGCAGCTCGACCAAGGTCACCAAGGAGATCCTGGAGCACGCGACCAATTTGAAGGTCGTCGGCCGCGCCGGGATCGGCGTCGATAACGTCGACATTCCCGCCGCCAGCGCCAAGGGCGTGGTGGTGATGAACACCCCGTTCGGCAACTCGATCACCACCGCCGAACACGCCATCGCGCTGATGTTCGCGCTTGCCCGCCAGCTGCCCGAGGCCGATGCCTCGACCCAGGCCGGCAAGTGGGAGAAGAACCGCTTCATGGGCGTCGAACTCACGTCCAAGACGCTGGGCCTGATCGGCGCGGGTAATATCGGCTCGATCGTCGCCGACCGCGCACTGGGCCTGCGGATGAAGGTCGTCGCCTTCGACCCGTTTCTGACGCCCGAGCGTGCGCTGGAAATGGGCGTCGAGAAGGTGACGCTGGACGAGCTGCTTGCCCGTGCCGACTTCATCACGCTGCACACGCCGCTGACCGACCAGACCCGCAACATCCTGTCGGCTGAGAATCTCGCCAAGACCAAGAAGGGTGTGCGAATCATCAACTGCGCGCGTGGCGGCCTGGTCGATGAGGAGGCGCTGAAGGCCGGGCTCGACTCGGGTCATATCGCGGGCGCGGCGCTCGACGTGTTCAAGGTGGAGCCCGCCAAGGAAAGCCCGCTCTTCGGCACGCCGAATTTCATCTCGACGCCGCATCTCGGCGCGTCGACCACCGAGGCGCAGGTCAATGTCGCGATCCAGGTCGCCGAGCAGATGGCCGATTTCCTGGTGTCGGGCGGCGTCACCAACGCGCTCAACATGCCCAGCCTGTCGGCCGAGGAGGCCCCCAAGCTGAAGCCGTACATGGCGCTCGCTGAAAAGCTGGGCGCGCTGGTCGGCCAGCTGACGACGGGTGCGATCGCGCGCATCTCGGTCCATACCGAGGGTGCGGCGGCCGATCTCAACGCCAAGCCGATGGTCAGCGCGGTGCTGGCCGGGTTCCTGCGCAACCAGACCGACACGGTCAACATGGTCAACGCGCCGCTGCTCGCCCGCGACCGCGGCGTCGAGGTGCGCGAAGTGCGGACCGAGCGCGAGGGCGATTACCACACGCTGCTGCGCGTATCGGTCAAGACGGCGGACGGCGAGCGTTCGGTCGCGGGTACGCTGTTCGGCGATCAGGCCCCGCGCCTGGTCGAGCTGTTCGGCATCAAGGTCGAGGCCGATCTGGCCGGGCCGATGCTCTACGTCGTCAACGAGGACGCGCCGGGCTTTATCGGCCGCCTGGGCACCACGCTGGGCGAGGCGGGCGTCAATATCGGCACCTTCCACCTCGGCCGCCGCTCGGCGGGCGGCGAGGCGGTGCTGCTGCTCTCGGTCGACGAGGCGGTGGACGCGGATCTGCTCGCCAAGGTCAAGGCGCTGCCGGGCGTGAAGACCGCGATGGGCCTGGTGTTCTGATCGGTTGAGGTAAAAAAAAGCCCTCTCCCCCTCGGGGAGAGGGTTGGGTGAGGGGTGGGGGCTGGGCACAAATGTCTCGCCTCGCCCCTGCCCCTCACCCCGACCCTCTCCCCGAGGGGGAGAGGGAGTGGTATGCTCTCTTGACGAGGGGGAGCTATCGACATGAAGACGGATCCGATCCTTCGAGATCGTGCCCGCGCCATGCGCCGTGAGATGACCGAACCAGAGAAACGCCTCTGGCTCATCCTGCGCGACCGGCGCTTCCACGGCATCAAATTCTCCCGCCAAGTCCCGATCGGCCCCTATATCGCCGACTTCGCCGCGCGGTCCCACAAGCTGGTCATAGAGGTTGACGGCGATACGCATAGCGACCAATCACGCGACGCCCATCGCACCTCCACGCTGGCGCAGCATGGATATGCGGTGATCCGCTTTCAAAACGCGGATGTGATGACCAACCCCGACGGCGTGGCGCACACGCTGATGAACAGGTTTACCCGATGACCGCGCTCCTTCCCGAAGGCTATCACGACCGTCTTCCGCCCTATGCCGATGCCGCCGCATCGGTCGAGGCGCGGGTGCTGGAGGCGGCGCGGCTGCATGGCTATGAGCGCGCCGATCCGCCATCGATCGAGTTCGCCGAGGCGCTGGGCTCGCGGCTGAAGGCCGGGGGGCTGCATGATGCGGTGCGCTTCGTCGATCCGGTGTCGCAGCGCACGCTCGCCATCCGGCCCGACCTGACCGCACAGGTGGCGCGGATCGCCGCCACGCGCATGGGGCATCACCCGCGCCCGGTGCGTCTGTCCTATGCCGGCACCGTCGTGCGCCTGCGCGGTTCCGAACTCGCCCCTGCACGCGAGTGGCGGCAGATCGGGGCCGAGCTGATCGGGCTCGACTCGACGGCGGCGGCGACCGAGGTGGTGCGGGTCGCGGTCGAGGCCCTGGTCGCGGCGGGGACGACGGGTATCTCGATCGACTTCACCCTGCCCGATCTGGTCGACCTGCTGGCCGCCGGACCGTTGCCGGTCGCGAGCGATCAGGTGGCGGCGCTCCGCGATCGGCTGGATGCCAAGGATGCGGGCGGCGTCGCGGCGATCGCACCCGCCTATCTGCCGCTGGTCGAGGCCGCCGGGCCGTTCGCAACCGCCATCGCGCGTCTCCGCGCCTTCGATACCCAAGGCGTGCTCGCCAGCCGTCTCGATGCGCTGGAGGTCATCGCGGCCGCGCTGGGCGAGGGGGTGTCGATGACGCTCGACCCAACCGAGCGGCATGGCTTTGAATTCCAGAGCTGGCTGGGTTTCTCGCTGTTCGTCGCGGGGCCCCCGCGCGAGGTGGGACGCGGCGGCACCTATACCATCTTCCACGAGGATGGCGCGGAGGAGAAGGCGACCGGCTTCTCGCTCTATGCCGACGCCATCGTCGCCACCGCCCCGCCGACCGAGCGGCGGCGGCTGTTCCTTCCCTTCGGCACCGCGCCTGCGACGGGCGCCTTGCTGCGCGCGCAGGGCTGGGTGACGGTGCAGGCGCTGGAGGAGGGGGACACCCCGCAGGCACAGCTTTGCACCCATATTCTCGACGATGGTGAGCCGCGCGCCATCGCCGGTTGACATACGGGGCCGCGTCCCGCTAGGCGCGCCCCGCACATTATTGGAAACCCCCCTCGCGCCGAGTCCTGTCGAAGGGCGCATGGGGTCCGTCCGGCAGGCGGAGCATATCATCCATGGCAAATGTAGCAGTCATCGGCGCGCAATGGGGCGACGAAGGCAAGGGCAAGATCGTCGACTGGCTGGCCGAGCGCGCCGACATGGTCGTGCGCTTCCAGGGCGGGCATAATGCCGGTCACACGCTGGTCGTCGGCGAGAATGTCTACAAGCTGTCGCTGCTTCCCTCGGGCATCGTGCGCGGCACCCCCAGCGTCATCGGCAACGGCGTCGTCCTCGACCCCTGGGCGCTGAAGGCGGAGATCGAGCGGCTGGGCGAGCAGGGCGTGAAGGCCACGCCGGACACGCTGCGCATCGCGGACAACTGTCCGCTGATCCTCCCCATCCACCGCGATCTCGACGGTCTGCGCGAGGATGCGAGCGGTGCGGGCAAGATCGGCACCACGCGGCGCGGCATCGGCCCGGCCTATGAGGACAAGGTCGGCCGTCGCGCGATCCGCGTCTGCGATCTGGCGCATCTGGATGACCTGGGGCCGCAGCTCGACCGCCTCTGCGCGCATCACGACGCGCTGCGCGCCGGGTTCGGCGAGCCGCCGATCGATCGCGAGCGGCTGCTGGCCGATCTGCGCGAGATCGCCGATTTCGTCCTGCCCTTCGCCAAGCCGGTGTGGCGCGACCTCAACGAGGCGCGAGCGGGCGGCAAGCGCATCCTGTTCGAGGGTGCGCAGGGCGTACTGCTCGACATCGATCACGGCACCTATCCCTTCGTCACCTCGTCCAACACCATTGCGGGTGCGGCGGCGGGCGGCTCGGGCCTGGGGCCGTCGGGCGTCGGCTTCGTGCTGGGCATCGCCAAGGCCTACACCACCCGCGTCGGATCGGGCCCGTTCCCGACCGAGCTGGAGGACGAGACCGGCCAGCGCTTGGGCGAGCGCGGGCATGAGTTCGGCACCGTCACGGGCCGCAAGCGGCGTTGCGGCTGGTTCGACTCGGTGCTGGTGCGCCAGTCGGCGGCGGTCGGCGGCATCACCGGAATCGCGCTGACCAAGATCGACGTGCTCGACGGGTTTGACGAGGTGAAGATCTGCGTCGGCTACAAGCTGGGCGACCAGACGCTCGATTATTATCCGACCCATGCGGCGGATCAGGCCAAGGTCGTCCCCGTCTATGAGACGATGGAAGGCTGGCAGGAATCGACCGCGGGCGCGCGCAGCTGGGCCGATCTGCCTGCCCAGGCGATCAAATATATTCGGCGGATCGAGGAGCTGATCCGCTGCCCGGTGGCGCTGGTTTCGACCAGCCCGGAGCGGGAGGACACGATCCTGGTTCGCGATCCGTTTGCGGATTGATTTGCGAAGGCCCCGGCGAGAGTCGGGGCCTTTTTTGTTTTCGGGCGGAGTCCCTTGGCCTTCGACTTGGCTCAGGCCACGGCCCACACCCAAATAAAAGGCCCGGCCGCTTCCGCGACCGGGCCTTTCCCGTAGTGACTCACCCGAAAGGGATCAGCGCATGCCGCCGCCGCTGCTGGTCGGCGGAGTGGTAGTGCCGCCGCTCGTCCCGCTGCCGACCGAACCGCTGGTCGTCGCGTCGCTGCCCAGCGAGCCGCTGCCGGTCGTGGTGGACGAACCGGTCGCGTCAGGCAGGGTCGACGGCGTATTCACCGTGCTGTCCGGCGTGGTGGTACGCGCACGGCTCTTCGAGCGGGTGGTCGAACGCGTCGTGGTGCTCGGCGTCGTCAGCGTGTCACCGGACTGGCCCATGGTCTGGCCGGGCAAGGTGGTTTGTCCTGGCATGGTCTGGCCCGGTACCGTGGTCTGGCCCGACATGGTCCCGGTTGAACCGCCCGACACCTGCGCAAAGGCGGCGGCGGGTATCAAAAGGGCACTGGCGGCGATCATGTGCTTGATACGCATCGATTCTCTCCTGCTATGTTCTCGTCTTGGTCAACGAGGCAGGAGAACGTCCGTTCCTCTATTTAACCACACTGACCGCGATGAAGCAACGCCTGATCGGCTAAAACCAGCGCGACCATCGACTCCACAACCGGAACGCCGCGAATGCCCACACAGGGATCATGACGGCCCTTGGTCGCGATCTGCGTTTCCTCGCCGGTGCGGGTGATGGTGTCGACGGGGGTCAGGATCGAGCTGGTCGGCTTGAACGCGACGCGCATCGTCACCGGCTGGCCGGTGGCGATCCCGCCCGCGATCCCGCCCGCGTGATTGGCCAGGAAGCGCGGGCCGACATTGCCGCTGCGCATCGGGTCGGCATTCTGTTCGCCGGTCAGCGCGGCGGCGGCGAACCCGTCGCCGATCTCGAAACCCTTGACCGCATTGATGCTCATGCAGGCCGAGGCGAGTTCGCTGTCCAGCTTGGCATAGAGCGGCGCGCCCCAGCCGGCGGGAACGCCGGTCGCCTCGCACGCGACGACCGCCCCGACCGAGGAGCCCGACTTGCGCGCGCCGTCCACGATCGCTTCCCAGCGTTCCGCCGCCGCCGCATCGGGGCAGAAGAACGGGTTCGCGTCGATCTGCGCATCGTCAAAGGCATCATAGTCGATCCGGTCGCCGCCGATCGATTCGACCCAGGCGCGGATGCGGACCTGTGGGATCACCGCCCGCGCGACCGCGCCCGCCGCGACCCGCGCCGCCGTCTCGCGCGCCGAGGAGCGCCCGCCGCCGCGATAGTCGCGAAAGCCGTATTTCGCGTCATAGGCATAATCGGCATGGCCGGGGCGATAGGCGAGGGCGACGTTGGAATAGTCCTTCGACCGCTGGTCGACATTCTCGATCATCAGGCTGATCGGGGTGCCGGTGGTCTTGCCTTCGAACACGCCCGACAGGATGCGGACCTGATCGGGCTCGCGCCGCTGGGTGGTGAAGCGGCTGGTGCCCGGACGGCGTTTGTCGAGCCAGGGCTGAATATCCTCCTCGGACAGCGCGATTCCCGGCGGGCACCCGTCGACCACCGCGCCCAGCGCCGGGCCATGGCTCTCACCCCAGGTGGTGAAGCGGAACAGGCGGCCGAAACTATTGAAGCTCACGCAGCGTCTCCCAGCCGGGCAAAGGCCGGCGCATGTGTGGCGGCCCCGCGCACGCCGCAGGGGATCAGTCCGCCCTGCAGCGGCACCGCCAGGAAATAGTCGCCCGCATAGGGGCTGTCGAAACCGCTCGCTACGTCCGCCGCGAATCCGAACCGTCCGTAAAAGGCGGGATCGCCCAGCGCGAAGCACAGGACGACGCCCTCCTGCTCCAGCCGCTCGATCCCTGCGGCGATAAGCGCCTCGCCGACACCCTGTTGCCGCCAGTCGCGCGCGACGGCGATCGGGGCGAGCGCGACCGCGTTGATCGGCTTGCCGCCGATCTCGACGCTCATGCGGCTGAAGGCGATCGCGCCGACCAGCGCGTCCATCGCCTCGTCGATCGCGACCAGCATCAGCACCATGTCGCCCTCGACGCACAGGTCGCGGACCAGCGCGGCTTCGGCGGGGGCGGGGAAGCTGGCGACCAGCAGCGCGTCGAGCGCGGCGACGTCCTGCCCCTGCGCAGGGCGGATGGTGATGGCAGCGTTGGGCTGTTCGGACATGGGTTCGTCTTTAGCGTCGCCGGAGCGCAAGGCGCGATAGATAATGTTGGCCGCTATTCCTCCCCTGGAAGGGGAGGTGGCAGGCCGGAGGCCTGACGGAGGGGTGTAGCCGGTGGAGAGAAAGGGCTTCGCTCGCAGAGCGCGACACCCCTCCACCAGCTTCGCTGGTCCCCCTCCCCTTGCAGGGGAGGAAGCGTTGATTACGCCAGCGCGATGTCGGGCGCGTCCTCGGCCTTCATGCCGATGACATTATACCCGGCGTCGACATGGTGGATCTCACCGGTCACGCCCGACGACAGGTCGGACAGCATGTACAGGCCAGCACCGCCCACATCCTCGATCGTCACGGTGCGACGCAGCGGCGAGTTCAGCTCGTTCCACTTAAGGATATAGTTGAAGTCGCCGATGCCGCGCGCGGCCAGCGTCTGGATCGGGCCCGCCGAGATCGCGTTGATGCGGATATTCTCCGGACCCAGATCGACCGCGAGATACTTGACGCTCGTCTCCAGCGCCGCCTTGGCCACGCCCATGACGTTGTAATGCGGAATGACCTTTTCCGCGCCATAATAGGTCAGCGTCAGGATCGAGCCGCCCTCGGGCATCATCGTGCGCGCGCGCTGGGCCACCGCGACCAGCGAATAGGCCGAGATGTTCATGGTCATCAGGAAATTGTCGAGCGTGGTGTCGTAATAGCGCCCGCGCAGCTGCGACTTGTCGGAAAAGCCGATGGCATGGACGACGAAGTCGATCGTCGGCCATTCCGCCTTCAGATCCTCGAACAGTTTGTCGAGCGACTCCATCTCGGAGACGTCGCAGTCGAACAGGCGCGCCACGCCGAGCTGTTCCGCCAGCGGGCGCACCCGCTTTTCCATCGCTGCACCCTGATACGAAAAGGCGAGCTCCGCGCCCGCCTCCGAAAGCTGCTTGGCGATGCCCCAGGCCAGCGATTTGTCATTGGCCAGGCCCATGATGAGCCCCCGCTTGCCTGCCATCAATCCGTTCACGCCGTTACCGCTCCTGCCGGTTCACTGTCTTCAATCGCCCTCTCTAGCGCCGTTTCCGGTGGTTCCGCCAGTGCCGCGTTCAAATGCGCGCCGAAAACCAGGCCCAGGCCGATGAGATAGAAGAACAACAGCATCACGACCACGCCCGCCAGGCTGCCATAGGTCAGGTCATACCCGCCCAGTTGCGCCAGCACCACGGGCAGCAAGGCCGTCATGCTGACCCACCAGGCGGCGGTGAACAGCGCGCCGGGCCATTTGGGACAGTCGCTTTCCCGATATTTGGATGGCGTGACCGAATAGAAGAGCATGTAGAGCGCGCCGAACATCACGGCGCCGGGAATGAAGCGCGACAGGCCGACCCAGCCCGCCACGTCCTGCGCGAAGGGTACGAGGCGATAGATGAACTGTTCCGCAGCGGTCAGGATACCGGCGGCGAGGAAGGATAGCAGCGCGATGATGACCGAGGCGATGATGACCAGCGTCGAGGACAGCCGCGAGCGCCAGAAGGCCGCCGTCGCCTTCACCCCGTAAGCGCGGTGGAAGATGTCGCGGATCGTCTCGATGAAACCGCCCACCGTCCACAGCCCGACCAGCCCGCCGAGCCATAGCAGCGAACCGGTTCGCGCCGCCAGGACATCGGAAATGGGCTTTCGCAGCAATTCGCTGACATCGGGCGGCAGCACATGGAGAAAGCCTTCCACCGCATGCTGTGTCTCGTTGCTCTGTCCGAACAGAGAAAGGAGCGCGGCAGTGGTGATGAAGAAGGGGAACAGCGTCATCAGCGCCAGATAGGCCAGGTTCCCGGCATGGATGAAGCCGTCGTTGAACACGCCCAGGCTGGTGCGTTTCAGGACCTCGAAAGCATAGGAACCCGGCCGGACCTTGGCGATCTGCCGGTCCAGTCGTCGACGGGCCTTGCCATGATAATGTGCACGTTCTTCAGGGGTCAGGCCGGTCGCATCGCTCATGGAACGATCAGACGCCCATGGCGGCCCTCGGGTTCCTGCCATCGGTCCATTCGGCGGCAAAGCGTTGCAGCGCTGCATCATCGGCGGGGATGTCGATGATCAACGTGATCAACTGGTCGCCGCGCCCGCCATTCTTCTTGTGAAAGCCCTTGCCCTTCAGGCGCAGCGTCTTGCCCGACGTAGTGCCCTTGGGCACGGTCAGCATGACCGGGCGCTCGACGGTGGGGGCCTTGATCTGTCCGCCCAGCACCGCTTCGGCCAGCGAGATGGGCAGGTCCAGGCGGACATCGTCGCCGTCACGCGTGAAGAAGGCATGGGGGCTGACCTCGATCGTGACGATCGCATCGCCCGCGCCGCCCGCGCCGGGTTCGCCCTTGCCGGCCAGTCGCATCTGGGTACCGGTCTCGACCCCGGCGGGCAGTTTCAGGTCGATGGTCTTGCCATCGCCCAGAGTCACCCGCTGCGCGCTGAGCGTCGCGGCGTCGGCAAAGGGGACCTTGAGCGCATAGGCGATGTTGTTGCCCTTCTGCGCGGGCCGGCGGCCGCCGCCGAAACCGCCAAAGCCGCCGCTGAACCCGCCGCGACCGGCCCCGCCGAACATCCCCTCGAAGATGTCGGACATGTCGGCACCCTCGCCGCCAAAGTCGAATTGCTGGCGAAAGCCGCCGCTGCCCGCACCGGGGCGCGGGCCGCCGCCACCATAGCCGAAGGGCGAGGTGGGATTGCCGTCGCCGTCGATCTCGCCGCGATCGAACCGGGCGCGCTTGTCCTTGTCGTTCAGCAGGTCATAGGCATTGGTGACCTGGCTGAACTTCTCGGCCGCCTTGGGATTATCCTTGTTGCGGTCGGGATGCAGTTCCTTCGCCAGCTTGCGATAGGCTTTCTTGATATCGGCTTCGCTGGCCGTGCGGCTCACGCCCAGCGTCTGATATGGATCGGCCACTCTTTTCCCCGTTGGCAGTGTCTTATCGATCTATGTGGGGCAGTCCGCGCCGGAGCGCAATCCGTGCCCCGTGCGTTGCAGCCGAGAAGGAGACGGATCATGACCCAGCCGATGCAGGCCGTCGATAAGGACGGAAAGAAGGGTGCCCCCGACGGCGTCTCGGACGCGCCCGGCAAACATGGCGGCGAAAGCCAGGGCGGCGGATATGAAGGCGTGCCCGAACGCAAGGGCGACTTCCATGGCGGCCAGAGCGGAGCGGCCTATCACGGATCGGGTGGCCACCCCGACCCGGACAAGGACAATCCCAACGCAGTGACCGAGGACGGGTAGACGCTTATTACTCCGCCCTCCGTTCAGATCGAATGGAGGGCGGGGAAGGGCGAAGGGGCATCCGCTACCCGGCCACCAACTCCCCCAGCGGTGCGACATCGACGCTGACGTCCATCTTCTGCGCGCCGGAGCCTAGCACGACACCGTCGACCGGCGCGATCTCGGCATAGTCGCGGCCGACCGCGACGATGATGTGGTCGCCTGCCATCCAGATGCCGTTGGTGGGATCGACCCCGACCCAGCCATGGACCGGCCCGCCCCAGATCAGCACCCAGGCATGGGTCGCGTCCGCCCCGACCAGCCGCGCCTGACCCGGGGGCGGCAAAGTGCGGATATAGCCCGAGGCATAGGCCGCCGGGATGCCCGCCGCGCGCAGGCCCGTGATCATGATCTGCGCGAAGTCCTGGCACACCCCGCGACGCTGGTGGAACGCGTCGGCCGGGGGCGTGTCGACCAGCGTCGCGGCGGGATCGAAGGCAAATTCGCGCTGGATCCGGTTCGCCAGCGCGAAGCCCGCCTCCAGCGCACCCCGCTCCGGTGACAGGTCGGCGGAGCACCATTCGGCGATAGCGGGGTCGAGCGGGATCAACGGCGAGGGGAAGATGTAATTGGCCGGGCCCGCCGGCGACAGGTCGCGGCTGGACCGCGCCAGCGCGGATACCTCCGCCAGCGTGGGATCGTCGGACGAAGGGATCGGGACGGGGCGATCGACCAGCATCCGCGCCCGGCTCTCGATCGTCAGGCTGCGCACCGGGCGATCCACCACCAGCCGGGTGACATGCGCCAGTCCCGCCTCGGCGCGGGCGGAACGGGTGCGCCCGACCGGCTCGACGATCAGGTCATAGCTTTCCAGCGTCTGGCCGGGCCAGTCGATGGGTTTGAGGCGCAGATTGCACCGCGCATATTTGACCTGCGCACCGTAATCGAAGCGGGTGATGTGGCGGATGTCGTAGATCATGCGAGGGTAAGTCCCCCGGCGCGCAACGGCTCCGCCCCTTGCAGGAAATAGCGGCGCGCGATCGCCTCCGACAACAGGCCCAGCCGCCGCTCGACATCGCCCAGCATGTCGGCGTCGAGCGTGCGGGCGTCCGCCGTCTCCACGGCGGCGCGGATGGCGATGGCCTGCGCCTGCTGCGGCTCGGCCATGTCGTCGTCGGACAGGACCGGCAGGCGCGACAGGCAGTCGGCGATGCGCGCGGTCTGATAGGCGAGCGCACGGGGATTGTTGGGATCGAGCGCGACCAGATCGACCACCGCGATGCGCGCCAGACCGGTCGGATAACGCTGGCGATAGCTAATCTGGCTGTTGGCGAGGTCGAGCAGGGTGGACAGATCGTCCGCCGATGCTCCCGCCATGCCGAACAGCCGCGTCGCGCGGGCGACGGCGATCGCGCGTTCGACCCGGCGGCCCAGGTCATGGAACCGCCACGCGGTCGTCCGCACCATATGCTCGGCGGACAGACCGGCGATCGCGGCATAGCGGCGTTGCAGCGAGCCCGCCCGGTCGAGCATCCCGGCATGGCTGGGGAAGGGGGCTTCCAGCAATCGCACCATGTCGGCGGACAGGCGATCGCGCGAACCCTCGCTGATCCCGCGCGCCAGCCGGTTGATGCGGGCGACCGAGTGCCAGCCTTCATCCTCCATCGCGGTCCGCGCGAACTGGGTCAGGGCGGCGCGGTGCAGGCTGTCGGGATGCGGTGCCGCGCCCGCGCCGGTGATCAGGCCGACCAGCCGCCCGACCGTACGCGTGTCGAGTGCCGCGCCGCCGTCCACATCGATCGAATTGCCCAGCATCACCCGGATCGCCGCAAGCAACGCCTCGCCGCGTTCCAGATAGCGTCCCAGCCAATAGAAATTGTCCGCCACCCGGCTGGGCAACGTTCCCGGATTGCGCCGGACATGCAGCGAATCGGGGGCGGCGAGCAGCGACATCGGCGCCACCGGCTCCGGCCCGTGGATACAGACATCGGCGGACCATAGGCCTTCGCCGATCATCGCGGCGGTCGCCTCGGGATGGTCGCCGATCCGCCCAAAACCGCCGGGCAGGACCACCCATTGCCCCTCGGCATCGCGCGCCGCGAAGACCCGCAGCGTGAAGGGGCGCGGTTCCAGCCGGTCGTTGATGACGACGGGCATGGTGGACAGGTGCACCATCTCCTGCCCCACATAATCCTGCGGGCGCTTGGCCATATCGGCAAGGAGCGTGGCCCGCGCCTCGACGGACAGGCCGGCTCCCGCCCGGGCGCCGTCGGGCAGTCCGAGCGGCCGCGGCCCGAAGGCGGGCGCGATCAGCATCCGGTCGAGATTCGCGGTGACATGCGCCGCCTGCGCTGAGCCGCCGCACCACCAGGTCGCGATGGTCGGCAGCTTGAGCGGCTCGCCTAGTATCTGCTGCGCCAGTACCGGCAGAAAGGCCGAGAAGGCCGGGCTTTCCAGCACGCCCGCCCCCGGTGCGTTGGCGATCACCACCTGCCCCTCGACATAGGCGTCGATCAGGCCGGGCACGCCGATCTGCGAATGGCTGTCGAACGCCAGCGGATCGAGCATCCGGGGGTCGAGCCGCCGCCACAGCGCATCGATCCGCTTCAACCCGGCGACGGTGCGGACATAGACCTGTCCCTCGATCGCGGCGAGATCGGCCCCTTCGACCAGCAACAGGCCCAGATAACGCGCCAGATGCGCCTGTTCGGGATAGCTGGGGTTGAAACGCCCCGGCGTCAGCAGCCCGATACGCGGGTCGGCCCGGCGGCACTGCGCGGCGAGCCCAGCGCGAAAGGCGGCGAAGAAGGGCGCGTGCCGCTGCACGTTCAGCCGGTTTTGCAGGCCGCCCAGGGTGCGGCTGACCGCCAGCCGGTTCTCCAGCGCATAGCCCGCCCCCGCCGGATTGCGCAGATGATCGGCCAGCACCCGCCACTCGCCATCGGGGCCGCGCGCCAGGTCGAAGGCGACGAAGCTCAGATGATGGCCGCCCGGCGGCATCACGCCGACCATGGGGCGCAGGAAATAGGGACTGCCGGTCGCCAGCGCGGCGGGAATATGGCCTCGCTCCACCAGGTCGCCGGGGCCGTAAAGATCGGCCAGGATCGTCTCCAGCAGCGTGGCGCGTTGCTTGACCCCTGCCTCGATCCCCGTCCATTCGCCGATGTCGATCAACAGGGGAACCGGGGAAACCGGCCAGGGGCGTTCGTCCGTCTCGCCGATGATGCGAAAGCCGGTGCCGATGTCCGCCGCGTGCCGTTGTACGCGCTCGCGGGCATGGGCCAGGTTGCTGGCGACGGCGGCCAGTTCCTCCAGCATCGCCGTCCAGGCCGGATCGCCCGATCCCGCCAGCACGTCCGCACCGGCCGCGGTGTCGCGATAGGCCGCGATCCAGGCGGCGGCTTGCGCAGGGCTATCCTCGGAGGGCGTGACGCTGAAGTCCATGGGGGGCGGAAAATCGCCGCATCGGCCCCAGGTTGCAACAGATGATTGGGAAAACATGACGAAGGCGCCATAAAATCATGGTTGCCCGCGGTGGCGCATAGGCGATTCAGCGTTTCCGTTCGCGACATTGGTTTTCGGCCGTCACGGGCGTATGGACGCGCGCATGGCCGACGATCCCTTTGCCCTGTTCGATCTCTGGTACGCCGAAGCGCGGAGCAGCGAACCCAACGACTCCAACGCGATGGCATTGGCGACGGTCGACGCGGCCGGCCAGCCTTCGGTGCGGATGGTGCTGCTCAAGGGCCATGGCCCCCAGGGTTTCGTCTTCTATACCAATCGCGAAAGCCGCAAGGCGCAGGAACTGGGCGAGGGCAGCAAGGCCGCCTTGCTGTTCCATTGGAAATCGCTGCGCCGCCAGATTCGGATCGAGGGGCCGGTGAGCCGCGTGACCGACGCCGAATCCGATGCCTATTTCGCGAGCCGGAGCCGGGACTCGCAGCTTGGCGCCTGGGCGTCGGAGCAGTCGCGCCCACTGGCCGATCGCGCCACCTTCGAGGCGCGGTTCGAAGAGATGCGCGCTCGGTTCGAGGGTGGCAACGTGCCGCGTCCGCCGCATTGGGGTGGCTATCGCGTCACCCCGCAGCGGATCGAATTCTGGCTCGACCGCGAACATCGCCTGCATGAGCGCCGCGTCTTCGCCCGCACCGGCGAGGACGGCTGGGAAGAAGGGCTGTTGTTCCCGTGACCCAGGACGAACGCAAGAAGGTCATTCCGCTCGCCACCAGGGCGGCGCTGGCCAGCGTCGCGATGGCGCTGTTCTTGCTGGCGCTCAAGAGCTTTGCGGCGTGGCGGACCGGATCGGTCGCGATGCTGGGGTCGCTCGCCGACACTGCGCTCGACCTGCTCGCGAGCCTCGTGACCCTGTACGGCGTCCGGCTGGCGGCGACGCCCGCCGACCATGACCATCGCTTCGGCCATGGCAAGGCGGAGGCGCTGGCGGCGTTGTTCCAGGTGGCGCTGATCACCGCCTCGGCGGCGGGCATCGCCTGGCGTGCGGTCATGGCGCTGGGCGCGGACAATCCGACCAGCGATGCAGAATTCGGCATCGGCGTGTCGGTGGTCGCGATCCTGGCGACGATGGTGCTGCTCGCCTATCAGCGCAGCGTGATCCGCCGCACCGGGTCGGTCGCGATCCTGGCCGACAATGTCCACTACCAGTCGGACGTGCTGCTCAACGGATCGGTGATCGTCGCGATGGTGCTGGACCAGTATTTCGGCTGGCACGGCGCGGACCCGGTCTTCGGCATCGCCATCGCGTTGTGGCTGGCCTGGGGCGCGTTCCAGGCGTCCTCGACCGCGATCGACCAGTTGATGGACAAGGAATGGTCCGACGACCAGCGCGCCGCGTTCCTCGATGTCGCCGCGCGCCAGCCGGGGCTGAAGGGCATTCACGACTTCCGGACCCGCCGCTCGGGGAGTCACGACTTCGCGCAATTCCATATGGAGGTGGAGCGCGAGCTGACCGTCGCCGCCGCGCATGACATTGTCGAGGGCGTGGAACGCGCACTCCGCCGCGCCTTCCCCAAGGTCGAGGTGCTGATCCACCTCGATCCCGAAGGCCATGTCGACACCGACAATCCGCTGGTCGAGGCGGACGTGACGCCGCACTGGTTCGGCAAGCGGGTCTATTGATGCGCATTCCGTTCGCGCAGGTCGACGCTTTCGCCTCGGCCGCGTTCGGCGGCAATCCGGCGGCGGTGATGATGCTTTCCGGCTGGCCGGACGATGCCTTGTTGCTGGCGATCGCGCAGGAGAATAATCTGTCGGAAACCGCCTTCCTGGTCCCGGCAGACGGCGGCGAGGCGGATTTCGAACTGCGCTGGTTCACGCCGGGCGACGAGGTGGAGATGTGCGGCCACGCCACGCTGGCGAGCGGACATGTCGTGCTGTCGTCCGATACCTTGCGCGAGCGGGTGCGGTTTGCGACGCGCCATGCGGGGGTGTTGGAGGTGGCGCGTGACGGGCTGGGCTATAGCCTGTCGCTGCCCGAGCGTGCGCCGCTGACCGAGGCGCTGCCCGGTGTGGTCGAGGCTTTGGGCGTGCACGGCGTCGTGGAGACGTTGCGCCATCCGGCGGGCTATGCCGTTATCGTCGTGGACGATGCGGAGAGGGTTCGGGCTTGTACGCCGGACTTTGCCGCACTGGCCGATGCGGGCCGTTATGTCGTCATCCTGACCGCGCGTGGCGGCGAGGGGGAGGCGGATGTCGTCAGCCGGGTCTTCGTGCCCGCCTTCGCCATCGATGAGGATCCGGTGACGGGTTCGGCGCATGCGGTGATCACGCCGTACTGGACGGAAAAGCTGGGGCGCGAGTCGTTCGTGGCGGAGCAGGCGAGCGCGCGTGGCGGGCGTTTGACCTGTCGACTGGTGGGCGACCGGGTGGTGCTGGGCGGCGGGTGCGTCACGGTGATCGAGGGGACGTTCCTGCTGCCGTAAAGGTTTGGCGATGCCTTCGATTTCGCTCAGGCTGAACGGAGGTTTTGAAGATGCAGCCGTACCCCGGCGAAGGCCCGGGCCCAGGCTCCGCCAAGTCGGTGGCGCGCTATTCAATGCGGGAGAGGCAAATGCTCCGCGCCTGCGATAGCGCATCGCAACTGGACCCCGGCCTTCGCCGGGGAACGGCCATAGATTCGCCAGGTTGGCGTTTTGAAACGCGTCCTCACTCCGCCGCCAGCAATGTCTCCGCGGCCTGCAAATCCACCGAGACCAGCCGGCTGACCCCGCGCTCGATCATCGTCACGCCGAACAATCGATGCATCCGGCTCATCGTCACCGCATTGTGCGTCACGATCAGATAGCGTGTGTCCGTCTCGCGCGTCATCCGGTCGAGCAGCCCGCAGAAGCGGTCGATATTGGCATCGTCCAGTGGCGCGTCGACCTCGTCCAGCACGCAGATCGGGGCGGGGTTGGTCAGGAACAGCCCGAAGATCAGCGCCACCGCCGTCAGTGCCTGCTCGCCCCCCGACAACAGGGTCAGCGACTGGAGCCGCTTGCCCGGCGGCTGCGCCATGATCTCCAGCCCCGCCTCCAGCGGATCGTCCGAATCGATCAGCGCCAGATGCGCCGAGCCGCCGTCGAACAGCGTCGCGAACAGCGTCTGGAAATGTCCGTTCACCGCCTCGAATGCCGCCAGCAGCCTTTGTCGCCCCTCGCGGTTGAGCAGCCCGATCGAGCCGCGAAGCCGCGCCACGGCCTGCACCAGATCCTCGCGTTCGGCGGCACTGGCCGCGCCGCTGGCCTCCAGTTCGGCCAGTTCCTGTTCGGCGACGAGGTTGACCGGCCCGATCCGCTCGCGATCGGCGGACAGCTTGTCATGCGCCGCCGCCTCGACCTGCGGAGAACCGACGCTGGCACTGTCGAAGCTCAGCTTCTCGGGCAGCACCGGCGCGGGGCAGGCGAAGCGCTCGCCCGAGACCCGGCCCAGTTCGACGCGGCGCAGTTCGTGATTCTCCACCCGCGCCAGCGCCCCGGCCCGCGCCTCCCGCGCGGTCGACAGAAGCGCGTTGGCCTGGGCATGGGCGGCCTCCGCGCCGCGCTGGGTACGTTCGGTCTCGGCCTCCTCGGCCTGGGTCCGTTCCGCCTCCTGCTTGGCCGCGTCATGCGCGGCGGCAAGGCTGGCGATCTCCTGGGCCAGTTGCGCCGGGCGGTCGGCCAGCGCGGCCGCATCCCGCTCCAGCGTCGCGGCGCGCGTGTCCATTTCCGTGATCCGCCCCGCTGCCTGCCCGGCACGCTGGTTCCAGCTTTCCGCCTCCGCCCGCGCCGCCGCCAGACGGTCGCGCGTCTGGGCAAGGCTGCGCTCCAGCGTGGTCCGCTCCGATCGGGCGAGCGCCACCGCCGAGCGGGCCAGTTGCGTCTCGCCCTGAAGCCGCGTCGTCTCCGCCGCGCTGGCGGAGCCATCGGGAAGTGCGGTCAGCGCGGCCTCCGCGCGGACGCATTCGGCCTGCGCCTCGTCCATTTCGGCACTGATCCGCTCGGCCCGCATAGCCAGGTCGGCACGTTGCGCGGACAGCCGCTCGATCACCGCCTGCGCCCGGTCCTCGGCACGCTGGGCGTCGCGCAGGGCGGCGTCGGCCTGGGCATGAAGCGTCCGCGCACTGGCGGCGGCGGCGCGGGCGCGGGCGATCCGGTCGTCGATGGTGGTCCTGGCCTCGGTCGCGGCCTGCACCGCCGCCTCCGCCGCCGGGCGTTCGGCTTCCAGCGCGGTCAGGCGGTTGCGCCGCTCCATCCGCTCGGCCGCCGCCGCGCCGCCGCCTTCGCCGACATAGCCGTCCCAGCGCCGCAGCCGCCCCTCGCGCGTGACCAGTCGCTGTCCGACCGCCAGCGCCTGACCCGAATCCGCCTCGACCAGGAAGATTTGCGACAGTCGCCGGGCGAGCGCCGGGGGCGCCGCGATCCGCTCGCCCAGCCGCAGCGTCCCGACCGGCGCGGGAGGATCATCCGCCGCAATGGGCGATCCGTGCCAGTCGGCCAGCGGCGTATCCAGTTCGTCCCCCAGCGCCGCCGCCAGCGCGCGTTCGAAGCCCGGTTCGGCCTGCACTTCGTCGAGCAGGCGGTCGCCGCCCTTGCGCTCGGTCGCGCGGGTCAGCGCCGTCATCTCGGCCTGCAACGCGGCCAGCGCGGCGATGGCCTGTGCCCGGGCGGTCTCCGCCGCATCGCGTTCGCCCGCGGCGGTGCGTTCGCTTTCCTCGGCCCAGCCCAGGGCGGCGCGCGCCTTGTCGGCGTCGATCCGCGCGGCAAGCTGGGTCGCGATCGCCGCCTCGCGCGCCGCGTCCTGCTCGGCCATGTCGGGCAGCGCATCGATGGCGGAGGCGACGGATCGGGCGTCGCGCTCGGCCCGGGCATGGCGGGCGCGGGCGGCGGCGAGGGCGGCCTCCGCGATCCGGCGCTCGGCCGCTTCGGCGGCTTGGGCGGACAGTGCTCGGGCCAGCGCGACCTCGGCATCGCGGTTCTTCGTCTCCGCCTCGGCCAGCAGCGCGTCGAGCCGGGGCATGGCCTGCACCGCATGGGCGATGCGCGCCTCCAGATCCTCGCATTCCTCGTTTAGCCTTTGGATGGCGGCGGCGGCGTCATGCGCCAGCGCATCCTCGCGCGCGCGATCCTCGCCGATCCGGGTCCGCGCGCCTGCCAGTTCCTCGATCCGGCGTTGCAGGCCATGACGCCGGTCGCGCGCACGGGACAAGGCATGGCCGACCTCGCTCAAGCCATCCCGCGCGGCCAGCGACGCGGTGCGCGCCCTGGCCGCCTGCGCGACCGCCTGCTCCTGCGCTTTGGCGGCGGCGCGTTCGGCGGCGGTGGTTTCGGCCACCTGTCGTTCGGCGGCCTCGGCCTCGGTCTTGGCGGTGGTCGCCGCTTCGGCCGCGTCGCGCCAGCGGGCGAAGATCATCCGCGCCTCGGCCACGCGGATCTGGTCGGAGAGCAGGCGATAGCGCTCCGCCGCCCGCGCTTGTCGCCGCAGCGTCGCGATGCGCGCATCCTGGTCGGCGATCGCCTCGTCCAGCCGGGTCAGGTTCGTCTCGGTCGCGCGCAGCTTCGACTCGGCATCGCGGCGGCGGACGTGCAGGCCCGCAATACCGGCCGCCTCCTCCAGCATGGCGCGGCGCTCGGCGGGCTTGGCGGCGATGACCGCGCCGATCCGGTTCTGGCTGACCAGCGCGGGCGAATGGGCGCCGGTCGCGGCATCGGCAAAGAGCAGCGCCACGTCCTTGGCCCGCACGTCGCGCCCGTCGATGCGATAGGCGGAGCCCGCGCCCCGTTCGATCCGGCGGACGATCTCGGTCTCGTCGCCGTCGCGTTCGGCCAGGATGGTGACCTCGGCAAAGTCGCGCGGTGGGCGGGTGGCGGTGCCCGCGAAGATCACGTCTTCCATGCCCGCGCCGCGCATCGACCGCGCGCTGTTCTCACCCATCGTCCAGCGCAGCGCTTCGAGCAGGTTCGACTTGCCGCAGCCATTGGGCCCGACAACACCGGTCAGCCCCGGTTCGATGACCAGATCGGCCGGATCGACGAAGCTCTTGAAACCCGAAATGCGAAGCCGCTTGATCTGCACGGACCCGGTCGCCGCTCCCCCGATGCACTTTGGTTAACCGATAGCGGATGGGGGCGGGATGTCGAGGGGGGCGGGGTAGGGTATTGTGGCCCGCTGCTTTCGCCCAGACTCAGACGATCAGGCCAGCAATCTGTCTTCTCGAAAGCAGACATTCGTTAAACGCGATCATTCCCGTTTCTCCATGTTTGACGGGCAACTTCGAAAATGAGCAATTGGGAACAGAATTTGGGAAAGCGGATGCTATCGTTGCCTATCGGCGCAATCTGTAGATATCAGCGCTAATTGGCACGTGCTGTCAGCGATAAATGACACGCCTACCCGAAGGCCGAAGGGTTCTACGCTCCGGCGATGAGCGCGAATAGCAGAACTGCGCCTAGCCCTGTCGTCA